>OLRG01000069.1_pt1 | contig 111588 bp, 103 predicted proteins | sample 1672331 | NCBI WGS metagenome assembly OLRG01 (sample SAMEA3136672, study PRJEB25190) | human gut metagenome
AAAGCCTGACGGACTATCGGAAGCCCGTGACTTCAGTCATGGGTTCTTCACGCCTCCACACAACTAAAGTCGAGGGATTCCCACACCTGCAAGCAAAAGAAAGGAAGAAAAATAATGAGGAAAATCAAAAGAAAAAAAGGATATGCAGAGAAAAGACCGCAAAAACATATACATTTGCATAAAGTATTTTGATTTTCTTGCAAGCTGCCGCTTCGCGGCAGCTTTTTTGCCATATTTGCTGAAGCCTTAAGAATTCTCGCTATGTGCAAAGACTAACCTGGAGAATCATCTCCAGGTTTTTTGTTCGCAAAAAACGAACGGAAATCAAAAGATTCTGCATATTACAGTTAGAAAAAAAATATAGCAGAAAGGAAACAATAGAAAAATGAGAAAAAAAGACAACGTAAAAAAAGATACGGTGAAGTCAAACGTAACAGACAGAGATAACGGCAGGAACGATGGAACAGTAGGAAAGGGCCCCGGAAAAGATAAGATAGTAAAAATTATTTCATATATCATACTGGCCGTTCTGATAGTTACCGCTGGAGCTGGGCTTTATGTCGGTTCGGGTCCTGGAAGGCAAGGAAAGCCAAAAGAAATAAAATATGAAAAATTCCTGGATATGGTGGATGCGGGGCAGATTAAGGAAATCAAGTGGAATGAAGATGACGAGGCCATCACTGCCTATGACAAAAAAGATAAAGAATATACAACGTCAAATCCAAAATACGATGATTTTAAAGTAGATATGCTGGAGCAGGGCGTAGAAGTTAAAGAATCAGGAATGCTCAAGAAGTATGAAACGCCGATTATGATGGCAGTTCAGTTACTTATGTATGCCGCTTCATTCTATGTAATGACAAAGATAATGGGTATTGGTTCCATAAAATCAACCAGAAAGAAAGAACAAAAAAGCAATGTTAAATTCAAAGACGTTGCCGGCCTGGATGAGGTAAAAGAAGACCTCATGACGGTCGTTGACTTCCTGAAAAATCCGGATAAATATAAAGAAGCAGGCGCAGATATACCAAAAGGCGTGCTGCTTTACGGCCCTCCAGGAACAGGAAAAACACTTCTGGCAAAGGCTGTAGCAGGAGAAGCCGGAGTAAAGTTTATTGCAACGTCTGGTTCAGACTTTGATGAGAAGTATGTCGGTGTTGGAGCGAGCAAAATGAGGAAACTTTTTGACGATGCAAAGAACAATGCACCATGCATCATCTTTATTGATGAGATTGACTCCATGGGCGGCCGCAGGCACTCCAAACAGAATAATTATGACAGACAGACGCTGAACACGCTGCTTTCAGAGATGGACGGATTTGATGGAAGCAATGGTGTTGTGGTGATTGCGGCAACAAACAGACTGGAAGACCTGGACCCGGCGCTGACAAGGCCAGGAAGATTTGATAACCATTTTGCAGTCTGCCTTCCGGAAAGCGCAAAAGAAAGAAGGGTTATTATTGACCTTTATACGAATAACAAGAAATTTGCCGAGGACGTTGATTTTGATACATTTGCAAAAGAGACCATGGGAAGCAGCCCGGCGACAATCAAGACTGTATTAAACGAAGCGGCTATTATTGCAGCAAGAGATAATAACGGAATCATCGACAGAAAAATCCTTGATGAAGCATGGATGAAACAGTTAATGGAAGGGCATTTAAGAAGGAACGGTGAAAGAAATAATGTTGAAGTCGTAGCATGGCACGAAGCAGGACATGCGCTGGCAGGGCTCCTGCTTGGTCAGGACCTGACAAAGGCATCCATTATCCCGTCAACATCTGGTGCTGGAGGCGCAACCTTTATCACTCCAAAGAAACTTGGATTATTCACAGTTAAAGAATTAAAAGAGCAGGTAATCATGCTGTATGCAGGAAGAAATGCTGAAGCACTGCTGGCAGAGAGCAACGGCGAAGAGGAAGGAGTTACAACCGGGGCATCAAATGATATTGAAAAGGCTACAGACATCATCAAGAAAATGATTGTAGAATATGGCATGAATGATGAGTTCGGACTGCTGAACCTGGATAATCTCGATGTAAAGCCGGAAGTCATTACAAAAGAGGCGGTCAAACTCGCAAAGGCACTTCAGGAGCAGTCTCTGATACTAATGAAAGAAAACATTGACAGGCTGCGGGATATTGCAGAAGAACTTATGAAAAAGGAAACACTCACAGGGGAGGAAATCAGAAAAATTGCAGAAAGATAATTTTTTTAACAGAATGACCGGCAGGGGTGAACTGCCAATCAGCAAAATGGCTGGTCTTCATCCCCCAGAGGACGAAGAGCATGAATATATAGAAGATATAATGCATAAAAAAATAAGCAGAGAGCTTTTGGCATCTGTTCTATGGTCAATAATTGGGATTGCATTTATCATCGTATATATTTATATCCATGTAAAATCGAAATCAGAAATAACCATTTATTTCTTTATCACTCTTGCTGTGTTTGCCATGATTGTTATTGTAAATACATACCGCTTTGCTGTTGTGGATAAAAAGCTTGACAAGATAGTCAAAGAAAGAAAGTACACGATAAGAGATGTTAAAGTGCATCATGTGATGCCGGGCTATGGAACAAATTTTGGCAAACTAACTGTAAAGATTCAGGATGAACAGGAAAATGTGTATTATCAGGAATTTACACTCAATAGAAAAATGGCAAAGATGCACAAAAACGACACAGATACAGCATTTATCCTGATAGCACTGGATAGAAATAAAAATATATACAGTCTTTTAAGCAAGAAGGAAGAACAGAAAAAAGAAAAGAGTGAAGAGGCAGCCGAAGAATAGCGGCTGCCTCTTATTTTGCATACAGAGAAAATTGTGCGTATTTCAGGAAAGAAATTCTGCATATTGTAAATATAAAAAAGGAGGAGGAAAAGAAATGACGAAAGAAATAGAGAAGTTGCAGGAACTAATCGATAACCACGATAACATTGTATTTTTTGGAGGCGCAGGGGTCTCAACAGAAAGCGGCATCCCGGATTTCAGGAGCCAGAACGGGCTGTATAATATGGAATACGAGTATCCGCCAGAGACAATCTTAAGCAAGCAGTTTTTTAAAAAATTCCCGGAAGAATTTTTTAAATTTTACCGTGATAAAATGTTATGCGATGCAGCAAAGCCAAATGCTGCACATTTAAAATTGGCTGAGTTGGAAGAAGCTGGAAAAGTTAAGGCTATTATTACGCAGAACATTGACAATCTGCATCAGATGGCCGGAAGTAAAAATGTACTGGAGCTGCATGGAAGTGTATACCGCAACCATTGTACGAAATGCGGAAAGGCATACGGCCTTGATTACATTAAGGATTCTGATGGAGTTCCGCATTGTGAATGCGGCGGAATCGTCAAGCCTGATGTAGTACTATATGGAGAGAATCTCAATGACGGTATTATGGCTAAGGCCGCAAGGGCACTCCGTGAAGCGCAAGTGCTAATCATTGGAGGAACATCACTTTCTGTTTGGCCTGCCGCCAGTTTGATTGACTATTTTTACGGTAATCATCTGGTGGTGATTAACAAAACCCCGTCACCGCGTGATATGCATGCAGATTTGGTTATCCGTGAGCCAATTGGAGAAACATTCGCTCAGATTCAGCTAGAAAAATAAGAAAAAATTTTTTTTCAAAAGTTGGTCAAAAAAGTGTTACAAAAATTTTTTTATTTTTCATATTGTATATGGATGCAAAAGAGATGCAAAAAAGCGGGATAAAAAACAGGGCTTTGCCTCAATTGGTAATCCTCCGGCCCGATTTTTAAAAGCACCTGGATTTTGCAAAATAAATATATAGATGCGCAAAAGAAAGCGCAAAAAAATCTAACAGGAGGAAAGGCCAATGCAAAATAAAGCAAAAAGAAAGATTGACTATAAGAAGGTGGCATGGTGCCTGGCGATAATGGTGCTGGGAAGCATGATGTTTATTGTGCCGGCATTTGCAGCAGTGACAGCAAAGACTGTTATGTCAAACTTAATTAGCTTAATGTGTTCCATGTTTAAATTTGTAGGCGCTGCAATTTTTGTCTGGGCTGTTATTCAGTTTATCCTTGCCACAAAACGTTCGGATGCGGATTCTAAAGCTGATGCGGTACAAACAGCAGTTTGTGGAATTGCACTTATGGGAGTAGCGGCTGTTGTTAAAAATCTTGGACTTGATAGCACAGTGATTGATACTACCAAGATTAACGATACTAGACTTGATGGAACATCATGATGATTAAATAAAAGGCAGGCTCAATCAACGAGCCTGTTTTTTTTATTTAACTTTAGCGCAGAACACCTCATCCGACAAAGCTACCATTTCTTGTAACGTAGTCGGGAGGGGTGTTCACGGTTTTAGTCTGTTCAAAATGTCTACACATCGTGTAGACATTTTGAAAAATTAGCCTCCGCATTCTCGTGACTTTAATCGTGAGTTAGGTAATTTTTTCTTTTAACCCGCAAAAATTTGCAGCAATCTCAAAAATGACGTATAATATAAATAGAAAATAGAAAGAAAGGAGAAAGAAGATGGCTAAAAATATCCTAAAAAAGATTCTCACTGTAATCGGCTATCATGCGCCGGATATTGCGCGAATTATCACTATCGTCATGTGCATCATTATGACCGGCCATTGGATTGCTGTGAATAAAGACGGCATGAACGTTTTTATCGTACTGTTCTCTGTATTGGTTATCTATCCTCTTCTTGGTCTTGTCCTTTCAGTTCTGATAATAATCCCTTCATTTATTTGCCGAATGATTTTGTATGCATTAGGAAACGATGCAAATGCAGAAGACCATTATTCATATACACATGACAATAATAGCGATAGCAATAACACATATAGTAACGCTGAAAATGGATACCAAAGATACCAAAATCAGCAGCAGGGTGGTCGATATTATGGTTATAGCGGTTACGGATATAATTCCGGAAATGCCGGTTATGGTTACAACAATACCGGAACCGGTCAGAGAGATTATTCTTATAACTATTCTGGAAGAGCAAATACGAAGAGCGATTATGAAATGGCACTTGAATTTTATAAACTTCAGATGCCTTTTACAGAAAAAGAACTGAAAGAACGTAGAAGACAGTTTATGAAGACCGCACATCCGGATGCCGGCGGCAGCAATGAAGAGGCAGAAAAGATTAATGAATATTATGAGATTTTAAAGAAATACGCATCATAAAACAGACTGTTTTTTGCATACTGTAAGAAAACGATATGCAAAGGAGCAGAAAAAAAATGAAGACAACAAGAAAGATAATCATTACAATGTTATGCGCGCTATGTATTATACTGGGCACATCCTATTTTCTGGGAATGGCGTATTTTCAGACACATTTTAAAATAGGCACTACAATCAACGGTTTTCATTGTGCGTTTAAGACGGTTGACGAGGCCGAGGCACTGTTATCAAAAGAAGTCAGCAGTTACGCAATCGCCATAGATACGAGGAATGGAGGGGTCGAAAAACTAACTGCAAAAGATGTAGGAATGACGTTCAATGGAAAAGAAGGACTAGTGGACATCATCAACAATCAAGATTATAGATTATGGTTTATGCCAGAAATAAAGGAACATAATCTTGATGAGGAAAGTTATGCGATAGATTCAGCAAAGATACAAAAAGCAATCGCGAAATTAAAATGTATGCACAATATGGTGAGCCCTGAGAGCGCACGTATCGTTGACACAGATGGGTTTTACCAGGTAGCGCAGCAGGTCATAGGAACTGAACTCGACAGGGAGAAAGCAAAACAGGTGATAGAAACGTCCATAAGGCAATGGCACAAGAGCGTAAACCTTGAAGACAAAGGATGCTACAAAGAAGCAGAAAAAACAGATGAAAAAGAATTGCAAAAGCAGTGTGACTTTTTAAACTCAATCAAAGATGTTATCATAACATATGACTTTGGGGATAGAAAAGAAACTGTGGATGTTGAAACGATAAGAAAGAATATGCTCAGTAAAGATTTTAAACTGAGCCAGAAAAAGATTGAAGAGTATGTGAAATCATTAGCGGAAAAATATGATACAATTGGAAATGAAAGAAGCTTTGTTACCTATGATAATCGGACTTCCAGCATTTCCGGAGGCGATTATGGGTGGCAGATAGATATAAAAAAGACGGCACAGGATTTAAAACAGATGATTACAGATAAGACAATTGATGTTGTGAATCCAACATACAGCCAGAGTACAGTCAGCAGGAATTCAGACGACATCGGTCATTCTTATCTGGAAATTGATAAGTCACATGGAAGCGTGGTCTTATACGTAGATGGAAATCCAGTGGTTCAATGTCAGGCAAGGCTTGGCACAGACATCTCATCCGGATTCTATAGATTAAAGCTGAGAGAGGCAGCAGCAGAAGACGGTACAAAAAATATCATGTATTTCGGAGATGGTGCTGTTTATCAGTTTGATGATACTGCGGCGATGCCTGGTTTCTCCGGAAACGAAGATATTTCAGCAACGGCAACATCGAATGGTGTAAAACAGGGATGCATTGCTGTTGATGAGACATCTATGAATGCAATATTCACCACATTTCAGGACAACTGGCCGATTATAGTCTACGATGATTCCAATATCACGGGACAGACTGCACAAGGAACAGAATAGAAAGGCGAGGAAAATTTTATGGAAGAAGATAAAGTTAAAAAAGAAGAAGAAAAAACGAACGATTTAAAAAATATTCGGCATACTATAGTTGTATACCTGACGATAGCCGTTATGACAATGGTTGCAATGGTCGTATTATATACGCAGGTACTTATGAATGCTTATATTCCATCCGAATCAATGGAAAACACACTGATGACTGACGATAGGGTAATCGGCAACCGTCTCGCCTATAAGTTTGGACACGACCCGGAAAGATTTGATATTGTTATGTTTCATTTCCCGGATGACCCGAGCATGATTTATATTAAAAGAATCATCGGTCTACCAGGGGAAAAAGTAACAATCAAAAAAGGAAAGGTCTACATCAATGACAGTTCCACTCCACTCGATGATTCGTTTATCCGTGAAAAAATGGAGACAGAACCCGATATGGAATTCAATGTCCCTGAGGGATGCTATTTCATGTTGGGAGACAACAGGAATGAATCCGCAGATTCACGGTATTGGGATAATCCATATGTATCCGCTGACCAAATAGTAGCCAAGGCTTCTTTCAGGTATTGGAAGGGGTTCAAGGTGGTAAAGTAACAAAATAACAACCCTGTAACGACTCTCTGATGGGCAGGGCCCGGTCTAGACGGGCATGCTAAAATAAAAGATGTCGATATGCAGGACTCCTTCCGGCCAACGCGACAGTTTTCTGTTGCGCTGGCCGTTTTGCATACATCGAAACGATATCAGAGAAAGAACAGGAGGAAAAAATAAATAATGAAAGACGAAGATAAGAATTACAATCTCGAAGAAGATGATGAAGATGAGGACTTTATGATAGGCGGAACCAATGACGACCTTGATGAAGAACCGGAAGAGCCGGAAGGAGAGGAGGAAGCAGAGACCCGGGTTAATAAAAAACCTGAAAGAAAGACTACGTCTAACAACGCAGCGGGCACTGAAAGGACAAATACCAAAAAGGAGAAAAAAGAAATAATCCATGACGAGGAAGAGGAAGAAGATGACTATGATTATGACGACGATGACGATGAAGAAGAAAACGGCGGAAAGAAGAAAATCATTATCATTGCAATCATTGTCGCAGCGGCCGTAGCAGCGGCAGGCGTATGTACATACCAGAAATTAAAAGGAAATAATGAAGGAACGCATCAGGAGCAGCAAACAGCCGAAGTAACAGAGACACCGACGCCTGAGGCTGACAGCGCAAGTGAAGACAGCGACTACGAAGAAGACTTCGGTGACGACAGTACGGAGACCGACGACGGTGCAGACAGTGCTGATGCAGACAGTGATTCCACTGACGAAGATGAAGATGGCAGTACAGATGAAAACGATGCCATGCCGACTTCAACGCCAAAGCCATTACCTACTGCCACTCCAATACCAACAGACATACCAAATACAGAAGAGAACACGGATGTTGTTGATGCAAATAATGAAACAGACAGTACGGAAGCCGAGAACACCGGTGATACTACTGTTGCGGACTCAGACTCACAGTCACAGGAGCCAGCAGAGGTAATTTTCCTTGGTGATGAGAGATTCCGAACGATGGCAAACTACGCTAGCGGGCAGTCTGATTTATGGGAGTGCTCTGCATCTGGTGATTTTTCATGGATGACAGACACGGCATACCCGGATGTAGATACAAAGATTGGAAATGGAACAAAAATATTTATCAGTATGGGCATTAACGACCTTGATAACTACCAGGCTTACGCATCTTCCATCAATACAAAAGCGAAAGAGTGGCAGGACAAAGGGGCCTCTGTTTATTTTGTAGCAGTGGGACCGGTATCTGCTGAAAGCACCACTTCAAACCAGAAGATTTCAACATTTAATACCTACATGTATCAGAACCTGAGCATTCCGTTTATTGATGCTTACAATCATCTTGTAAGTTCTGGATTTAGTACAACAGACGGACAAGATTATGACGAGGCAACAAGCACTGAACTGTATAATTATCTGAATAGTCTTATCGGAAGATAAGCAGCGCGGGCTGATATATTCAGCCTGCTTTTTTCTGAAAACAGACGAGAGGAGGACGCTGCCTGAATGGAAAAGATAGGAGCGAAAGAAAGCAGAAAAAATAAAAAAAAGAAGATGACAGCCAGCGACGTTGTCTTGATTGTGATTTTTGTCGTTGCGATTACGGTCGCCGCTGTCTCTGGTTATAAATTATATTCTATCATGATGGAATACAAAGCGGGTGTCGATGAGTACAACGAAATTGCAGACACGGTTGTCAAAGAAAGAGATGCGGACGCGGAGGATGTAAAAAAACTGAAAGACGCAAAAGGACATGAGACCAAACATTGGACGTCACCGTTGGAAATTAATTTTGATGAGTTGAAGAGCATTAATCAAGATGTAGCAGGTTGGCTTTATATGGAGGCTTTACCAAACATTAATTACCCGATTGTCCAGGGAAGTGATAATGATTTTTATTTACATCACACATACAAAAAAGAATCTATTTTCGCAGGTTCTATTTTTGTTGACTGCAAGAACACAAAAGATTTTTCCGACCAGAATACCATAGTTTATGGGCACAATATGAAGAATGGTTCTATGTTCGGAACATTAAAACAATATAAGCTGCAGGAGACCATTGATAAAAGTCCATACTTCTGGGTAATCACGCCAAAAGAAGCATATAAATATAAGATTTTTGCGATGTATGTGGCAAATGTGGATGGCGATACGTACACTTTGATTAAGGGCCCGGGAAAAGAGACTATTGAATATGGTGAAAGTATGAAGGCAAAATCGCTGATAAATACAGGAGATTATCAATTTAAACAAACTGATAAGATTGTTACACTTTCAACATGTACAGGCGATTCTTCAACAAGATTTGTAGTACAGGGCGTAAGAGTAGAACCGGAATGAGTGCAAAAAGATGACTGGATATAATGTCCGGTCATCTTTTTTTTGACAAAAATAAATTGTCAAGAAAAAGTGTTACAAAAAAAAATTTATTTTGCATATTGAATATAGAGAACATGCAGGCATGGCATATACGGCCGATTGGTAACTCGGAACAAACCCTTTTGTTATCAACGGAGAGCGAAAAGCCCCAGGCCGACCAAAAGTCGTCCGCGGGTAAAATGTCCCGGTTTTAACTTCGCACACGGGCCGGAATCCCCGTTCGAAGTCAGGTAACAAGTCCGGCTCTGCTGGCGAGTTATCAATTGATGATACCGCGAGCTGTGCTCGCGTCTACCCAAGTCTCGTAAAGGCTGAACGCAGTAGGCTTTAGCCGCTGACAAATGATACCTGCAGATAGTTCTAAAAGAACCAGCAAAAAAATATGCGAAAGCAAAAAAAATAGGAGATAAAAGAAATGAAAAATAAAGTTATTTCAGCCATGCTTTTAGGCATGTCAGCAACAATGGCTGTGCCAGGCACAGTAGTTATGGCAGCGGAAGACGGTTCCGAGTCTACCGCAGTAGAGGAGACCGCAGCTGAGGTCCCAGAAACAGAAGGAGGAGCGTCTGAGGCAGAGCAGAACGATGAGGAGAGCCAGGATAAACAGGATACTGATACAGCTGTCCAGAAAATGATTGACTATGCAACAGACGAGAGTGCAAAAGTCGCAGATACACCAGACGATTTCGGACCTAAACTGAGCAACATTGTTTTTTCTGATGATGTATTTGGAAGATATGCGGATTCATTAAACGAGTATATCAATGGCAGCGAGGTAGATACAGGTTCTATTTACAATTGCGAAATGGATATGGTAGATAAGGTAGCCGAACTTACCAAAGATGAAAGTGCAGAAGCGATTGCTGCATCAAAATACCAGGTTGCTCTGACATTTGAAAGTGTTTATGGAGAGGACGCTTTTATGCCAGGACGGGATATCAGACGTGCACTGATTGCAGATAGCAGTAAAGATGAAGATTTTGCTGTATGCGGAACAATTGCAGAGGCTGATACGGTATACATCAGCGCAGGCGGAACAACAGCGATTCCGACTACTCTTTTTAAAGCGGTATCCGAACAACCGGAAAATCCAGATGAGACAGGTGCTACAGACTCACCAAACGACACAGATTCAGTTACTAAAGACGAAGACCAGAACGGAGCAGATGACTCAACTACAGAAGAAACGCCGTCTGATACAACAAACCCGGATACCCCAGGAGACGTAACAACAGATTCAGATTCTGCAGAGGAAGAGAAGAGAAGCCTTGATGAATATGTGGAAGGGCTTGACGATATTGAAATCCAGCTTGGAGATGACCTTCCGAGTCCACGCGTTTCCTATGATGATACAAAAGTCGTATCTGTATCACTTGACACTTCAAAAGTAGACAAAAACACAATCGGAGTGTATACGATTTCTTACATCATCAAAGGAGTTGATGGTACCACTAAGATTGTAAATAAACAGTGTGCAGTATCTGAAGACCCGGTCCTTAAGGAACTGAGAAAACAGATGTGTGAAAAAGCCGGCGAGATTGAAAAAGGTAAGTTTACCGAAAAAGATTTCAAAAGCAAATGGGATGAAGCCGTAAAAGCAGCAAAAGCAGAAATCAACAAGAAGAAAAATGAAGAAGAGATGCAGGCAGTGTTGGATAAACTGACAGAAACAGCCGCATCAATCCTTAATGACCAGCAGCTTTATGTAACTAAAAACGGATATGTTGGCGAAATGTATAGTAAATTTGAGTCCATGGAATTTGTCACTGATGCGCAGAAAAACATGGCAAACGATGTCTTAAAAGACGCAGTCGCAAAAATCAAGAAATCCGAAACAGTTGAAGACGCTAAGCAGGCAATGGATGAAGGAATTGAAAGCATCGAAAAAATCGCTGCGCAGGATAATTCATCTATTGATGCGCTGAAGAGCGAGGCGAAGAAGAAAATCAATGCTGCTATGGATGGAATCAAGGATAAAACAACCGTACTGCAGAATGTATACGGTTCATTAATTTTCAAACTCGATACATGCACAACAGCGAAAGAAATTGATTCCGTAACAAATTCCGCAGACAGCGCTTTTGCCCATGTGAAAGCTGCGATTGAAGGTGACATGGATTCAATGTTTGCTTTGTATAAAGACCTTAAGGGCATTGCTCCAGACAGCGATACAACGGAAACAATTGACGAAATCATATTACTCGGCACACCAAGTGATATTTCTGATGGAGAAGATAAGATTTCAGATATCCATAAGGCTATCACGAGCGACGTGGATGAGTTTACAGCATATCTTACCGGACGCGCCGGTGAAACAATTTCTGGAGAAACAAAAGCAGAGGCTTATGCCGCTTACGTAAAAGCTACGAACGGAACCCCAGATGCAGACCTCACAAAAGTAAAAGAAGATGCAAAGTCAGAAATCCAGAAAGCACTTGATGAGATTACAAGTGACAATGAAGAAGTAACAGACAAGAAAGGTCAGATTAAAGACGAGGTGTTTAAAAAAATTGATGCCGCAGCATCTGCAGAAGAAGTAGAGACTATTGTCAGTGATGCTAAAAGCGAAATCAAGGACCTGAAAGATGAAATTACAAATAATGAGGGTCTGAGTTCAGTGAAAGAGAGCGCCAAGAAAGAGATTCAGAATACTGTAGACAATCAGTCTGACGAAGAACTGAAGGCCTCAATTCAGCAGCTGGCTGGTGCCGCACTGAAAAAAATAGAGAATGCTGCAACAGAGGATGAAGTAAAAGATATAGTAGAGGGATTTAAATCTGACGTACAGACAACTACAGATGCTTACAAAAAAGACAAAGAACTTGCATCAGTGAAAGCAGACACATTAAGTAAATTGTCTGTTCTTGAGTCAAAAGTGAAGTCTGAGTATGTAACAGCAGATATGAACAGCATCATCAGCACTGCGAAAGCAAACATTGAAAATGCACAGTCTGCATCTGAATGCTCTAAGATTTACGCCCAGGCAAAAACGGATTACAACAATGCATACCTGACATCAATGAGGTCTGCATTTAACAATAAGCTGGATGCACTCCTTACAGAGTACAAATTTACAGATGATACATATTCTCAGAAAGCACAGGAAGTAATCAACAAGCAGAAAGAGAACATTAACAAAGCAAAAAATGAAACAGCAATGGAAAAATGTTACAACCTTGCCAAAGACAACCTTGCGAAGCTTGTAAACGCGCAGGACGCAGCAGCAAAACTTGCACAAGCAAAAACGGATGCGATAGCAAAAATCAAGGCAATGGTAACAAATCCTACAGATACTTCGAACAAGATTATCGATACTTACACAGACAAAATCAACAAAGCAACGTCAGAAGATGATATCAATAAACTTGTTGATGGATGTCAGCAGGCACTGAAAGACGCAGGGGTTGATGCGAGCAGCACGGCAGATGCATCAAAACTTGCGCAGTTAAGGGCAGACGCAATCAGTACACTCCAGAAAATGCTTGATACAGTCCCTTCAGACAAGAAAGAAGATGCACAGAAAGTGTTTGATTCTTACGTAGAAAAGATTAACTCAGACACAACAGAAGATGCCATCAAAAATGACCTGGAAGAAGGCAAGACCAAATTAAAGAAATACGGAGCGTCTGATGTAACAGATAATACCCCAGCCCCGAACGGAAATACATCTACGACTCTTGATGGTTCCGGTTCAGGAGCAACAGAGAAGGGAAGCGATGTTGCCACAACGAGCGGAGTAAAAACCGGCGACGATAATATGGGTATCATTGCAATAGCAGGGGCTGCAATCACGGCGGCACTTGCAGCAGCATTTATTTCACTGAAGAAATTCATTAAAAGATAAGAACGGAACGATGTAACCATTACATGAGGCAGCACAGGCTGCCTCATACATAAAAATTCATAGAAAAGAGGAAAACGTAATGAAAAAAGGATTAATTGCTGTAGTGCTTGTTGCAGTTTTAGCCGCTGGAGGCGCTGGGGGCTATACTGTATACCAGAAAAAAGTAGCAGAAAAAAAATATGAGCAGGATATGACAAAAACGATATCCAGCCTGCCGGCTATCACGGTATACGAAAAAGAAGACCTCCCATCCGTAGAGGAAGAGTTCAAAGGTACCGAATCAAATATCAATATTGATTCTATAACACCTGATATCAGTGGTGTACATACAAGCGAGCCGGGTGAATATGATGTTAAATACACTTTTAAAGACAGCCATGGCACAGACAGGACTGCAACTGTAAAATGCACCGTAAAACCTGAGTTGGCATCACATGTGGAGGGTATGCAGGATATCGAGATTGACAAAGGGGATGAACTGCCTACAGAATCCGGATGTACATTCGATGATTATGTAAGTTCCGTAACATTAAATACCGATGAGGTAGACAATGAAGAGGCTGGAACTTACGACATCTCTTATACGGTTCTTGGTGCAGATGGAGACATGAAGACAGTAGAAGGTTATACCTGTACCGTCAACGAAGTTGCAACGCCAACCCCAACGGCAACTCCAAAACCGACTGCAACGCCGAAGCCAACCGCTACCCCAGAGGCAAAACCGGAAGACGATACAGCACAGCCTGAAACGACAGAAGCAGAAGGTAATTCACAGCCTGAACAGGCAGCCGCTGATACAGCAGTAGGAAACGTAGAAGTACAGAATAATGTTGTAGAAACAGGAGATGAGAACAATATCATCGCAATCGGAGTGCTGATTGTTGTTTGCCTTGGTGCTGCCGCAGGAGTGCTGATTTATAAGAAGAAAAAGAAAAATTAATTTTAATCTGGTACCGGGCCGAACGGAGAGTTATCAATTTTAATCTGGTGCCGAGCCGATACGGCGAGGTATCAAACAGAAAGCGCTCAGCCGACAGGAAGCCAGCAAAAATAGATAGAAAAAGCCCTTCATTTATTCACAGATGAGGGCTTTTTTTGTCGGCAAAAAAAATGCGCAAAAAAGCAACGATTCTTGAAATTATTTGGCATATTATCTTAGAGAAAATTAATTTTGATTTAGATAGTTTGAAAGGAGAAAGAAATAATGGCAGAAAATTATTTAATTGGGATGGCAGAGGAAATCAAATCATATATTCCCGGCACATCAAATATTGAAGAGGGGGACAGCAAGATTACGATTAATGCAGAATTAAAGACAGGCATTAAAGGTATAAGCGTTGCGATTGAGTGCGCCCCAAATACAGTAAAAATCAAAGGTACGCAGGAATATAAGTATCCTATTTCCGAAGAATCCGTAGAAGAGTTTCAGCAGGAGATGATGGAAAAATATTCCGGATGCAATGTATATGTAAGCGGCCAGGTATTTGCGTTTTCAAAGTTCTTTTCATACCAGACAGTAGAAGAAGCAGTAAAAACAACAGAAGAAATCATCGATGCGATGCAGGACGCAGTGGTGACATTTGAGAACGACTGCGTAAACTTTCTTGAAAAAGATGTTGAGGCCAAAGAGGAAGACTATAACCCGGAAGAAAACGTAAATCTTGTACACGTGGATAATGCATACCATGCGGTATCAACTACGATGCAGGATACAGAGGACTATGAGGAAGAACATCGCAAATTTGCGGAAAAAATTTTCCGTGATTTAGCAGCTGAAATTGGTGGGACATTAAATGGAAATGAAGTTATCCTCACCGACGAAAAAGAAAAAATTACAACAGACTGTATTTTTTTACCTCTGGATGCGGAGATTCTGGTTTCCGTATCTACTCCGGCAGATAATGATGCCGGCACGATATATGTTTCCTACATCAATGCAAATTATCCGGAATTGATGGCTGCTTATGACGCAGACAATGAAGTATTCAAAGTAAGAACGTATTCAAGCCCAGACAAATACGCACCGGATGAAACAAAAGAGCGCCTGGATTTATGTAGAACGGCTCTAGTTGCATGCATGAAGGAATATGAAAGAACGCTAAAAAAGAAAGATTCCGCGGACTTTGCGTCAGATGTACAGCAGATTTTGTCAGAACAGACAGCAATGGTATCTGAGCGAGAGAAGGCTGTCGCTGAGCGTGAAAATGAAATGGAACAGAAAGAAAAAGAGATGCAGAAAAAAGAGGCAGAACTACAAAAACAGGTTGCTGTATTGGAAGAAGAAAGGGCTGCACTTCAGGAGAAAATCAAATCAGAAGAGGCGAAAGTAAAAGAGCATGAAGAGGAGATGCAGAATAAAATCAAAGAATATGAGGAAAGGGATACAAAAAATATACTGAATCTGCAGCAGCTCGCAAAGCAGCTGGCTGCATTGCAGGATAGACAGAATGCCCTGGGAAAAACTGATAACGAAGCGGAAGAAGAAGTGTTCAGAATGAAGCAGAAAGTACAGCAGCTGGTAGGACAGAAGATTGCCTTGGAGAAAAAATTAACAGAAAAAATTGTCACAAAAGAATCAAAAATCAAAGAACTCTCTGATTCCATTGGAAAGAAGGACCGTGAAATCAAAAAGATTGAAAGCAATATTGAAGACATGGTCAAAAGCCAGGTAGCAGATGAAGTTAAAAAAGTAGAAGAACGCGCGGAAAGTATCCAGAAGCAGCTGGACGAAATCGGGCATATCCTGACGCCGGAGGACCTGATTTCTTATTATGAGCAGTATTCCGATGCTGAAATCAAAAAATTCCATGCCCCAAATGCAGAATTTGTTGTATACAATGACGGGGCTCTTGAAGTTAGAATCCGTATCGGAGAGACGAACTACGTTGAAGTATCAAGAAGCGCAGCGCTAAAAGACCAGATTCTGAGGAAACTTAACACAAAGTACAATGATGTCAAATTTTACAGTACAAAGGATGACAGGATTGCAGCAAGGTCATATTTCAAGAAAAATGCCGCTGCTGAAGATGTCGACGACATTGTAGCATCATTGTCTGAAAATTTCAAAAAATAATAGTACAGCCCATCGGTAATTTACTCATTACTGATGGGCACGCATAAAGGAGGAGTAGAAAAATGGACAATACAGTGATTATTTTAATCGGAGCCGGTGTTTCTTGCGTCGTGATTGGTTTCGCTCTGTTTGTTAAATTGGCAAAAATGGGCTCACAGGAAGAGAGTGAAGCATCAGGAAACAAGAAACTGCTTGCAGACGATTATGCAGAAAATTTCCAGGAATGTTTTGAAAACACTGGAAACATTGAGGACACGCTTGAACAGCTGGCTGATATTTATACTGGAAATCAGTATATGTACAACCTGATTATCAATGCCCTTAACTTCCTTAAAGAAGACCAGGGTGATTATGAGACTGCATTGGAGGGTATCAATGTTGACAGTGATACAAGCATCATGAAGATGCATAATAACGCGATAAAAAAGGCGTTAAATATAAACATTGGAAATAGAAATAACGCTCATGAAGATGCTAAAGAAAAACCGGAACGAGAAAAAGCAAGAGAGAGTCACAATAAATCAACAAAGAGCGAAGGGGACTCGGCCAATGATATCGTCTGTGAGCCAGGCCCTGCGGTTTCTGCTTTTCATGAAGGCTTAAATTCACGCCCTGAGTTCGATAACGAATCAAGTTTTGCTGACAAATTGCCGACGAATGAAGAGGATGAGTATGAAGAAGATGAGGAAGAAGACGAAGAGTATAACAGCACACAGGAACTTTTAGATAACGTTAATACTGATAAAAAGCAGGAGGCACCGAGTCTAAGAACTGGCCACAAGAGGGAAGCGCGGATTATTAATGGAGAACAGGAAATCCCCGACCGACAAAAAGTCGTCCGCGGGTCAAGTGCTCCGGTTTTAACTTCGCACATTATCAAAAAAGAAAGAAATCAGGAAATCGAAAGTGAATCTTTTGAAGATGACGACTTAGATGATTTCAAAATTGGCTAAGGAGAGGATGGAGATGGACAACAAAATAAAAGCAATCATCGCCGTTGCCGTTGTTGCAGTTGGAATGATTGGATACACACAAATATCAAAAGAAATGAACAAAGACCCTGAGATAACCGGACTGCAGGCTGAATTCGTTGGAAAGGTAGGACCGGGAGGGTCGTTATCTAAAAACATGTTTAAAGTGACTGGAACCACTGAGGCGGGTAAGGCTGTGCAGATAAATGACTTTTCTTCAAAAACAGCTACTGCTGCAAAAAACGGAGCATCTTGTGAAGTGAATATTGAGGCTCAAGGACAGTCGACGACAGTAATTGTTGACATTACAAGAGAACCGGTACTTGAAGAAAATATCGGATATCCAAATGAGAAAAGCGCAAAAGTGACATGCTATTCAAATGGAGATTTGGAATTCACAGGAAAGGGGGACATTACAAACTTCACAGCGTTTCCGTGGTCATCAAGTACATATTCCCATGTGTATATTGACGATTCACTAAAAATCGAGAATATGGACAACTGGTTTGAGGGGAATGAAAATCTGGTATACTGCGACAATCTGCCAAAAACGTTAAAGACGATGAAGAGTACATTCGCAGGATGTACGGCAATAGAGAAGACTCCTGATTATTTCCAGTGCTCGAATTTAAAAATTATGGATTATGCATTCTCTGGCTGCTCTGCATTAAAAGAAGCAGACATTATCCCGGTCAATGTGTCATCAATGAAATACACATATGCCGATTGCGTTTCACTCCAAAGCCCAATTAGTCTTGACAAAACAAGTAATCTGACGAACGTCTCTGGACTATATTCTGGGTGCACAAACCTGAGAGAGGCAACGACAATACCTGATAGTGTTATCTACATGAACGAAACATATAAAGACTGTATCAATATTAAAGAAGCAGTAAAATTTCCGAAAAGTATAGAAGAAATCAGCGCAGCATATGCAGGATGCACCGGATTGCTGACAGGAGCAACGATTCCAGAATCCGTAATAAATTTTACTGATTGTTACAATGGCTGCGAGTCCTTAAATGGCAAGTTGGAAATCAACTCAGACTCGGATTCATTTGAAGGTGTACTGATGGGGGCAACAACAAACGGTGACAAATTAAGTATATCAGGAAACTGCGGTAATCTTCTTGCAATACAAAAAAATGCTTCAAACAGTAATATCGTGATGGCTGACCCTGAAGCAGCGTCAAAACAGAACGAAAGATTAAACAGAGAGAAGGAGAGTCAATAAAAATGGTAAAAAAAATAGTTGTGTTTTTATGTTTTTTTGCTGGAGCCACATGCTTTATCTCTGCCGGTTTATACATAAACAGGCAGAATGCTGGGCTTGAGCCGCAAAAGACAGAGGAAACAGTTTCAAAGGTAAAAAGTCCAGAACTGTTATCAGAGATTGACATGACATCATATGTTTCGCTTCCAGAATCATTTTCAGACATTGACATCACAGAAGACTTGGACAATATCGAGGTCACAGATGATAATGTGCAAGATGTTATGTATGAACAGCTCGATAAAACTGCAGACCGGTTAGGTTCAGTGCAATCAGACCGTAGCGATAATATCACCCTTATTGTGGATTATACAGTAACGCAAAAAGGCAAAGTAAAAGAAGTTAAAAGTAATTTTAAAATGGCATATAGCGACAACTCGAAGATATACAGTGACGATGTCTATACTGCATTGAATAACGCTAAAAAAGGAGACACTGTAAGAGTAACGGATACAACTTTTAATGGTGTCGAAGATGCATCAGTAGACATAACGATATCTGATATTTTGAATATGCCATATCCAGTTACCGACGATTACATTCAGAACAACACAGAATACGACAGTGTGCATGATATGTGTTCCGCATTAAAAAACGATGCAAGCGGAGAGGCCAAAGAAATTGCAAGGGAACATACGATAAATTCACTGATTGATACGATGATGGAACAGACTACATTCATTCAGCTTCCGGAAAGCCTTATCCAAAGAGAGCTGGAAGTCCTCCAGAAAGATGACTCAAACGCAACATATGAACAGGCAAAGCATAGTCTTTATAAAATTTTCTTTATCGCATCGGTTATAAAGAATGATGGCGTTGCGACAAAAACGGACCTGGAAAAAAGGTATGAAAAGCTAGACAAATCGGAAAAAGAAGGACTTTCGAAATATGAAATTGAAAGAAAAAAGTACCTTTTATTTGAGGAGGATGTTGTCACCAGCATTTATAAAAAAGTTCAAATTAACAGTCAGGAAAGTTCAACAAGCAGCTCTGATGCTGCTGAAAATGATAACACTGAGGACGATAATTCAATCGAATGATTCTGAGTAACACGAAGAGCAGAGATTTATATTTCTGCTCTTTTTTTTTGCAAAAAAACGTAATCCTTCATATTGTTTTCGGCATATTAACATAGAGCACGAAAACCTGAAAAGGAGGCCGAAAAATATGCGAAAAACAATGTATTCAGCAATGAAAAATCTAGCAGAATATATTGCCGGGAACGAAAGTTATGACTTTGAAACTATCTGGAAAGAATGGGGTTCCAAATATAAACCATTAGAAGAAACCACTAAAGAATTAAAAAAGATGGGAGAAAGTTTATGTCAGATAGATAAGAGTGACATCAAATCGGTGCCGGAGAGGAGCTATCGTGAAACTATAAAAAAGATGTTAAAGCCAGAAATCAACAAGGAGGAGTTTTTTGATGGACACGTCAGTGACAAAGGTGAATGCTGCCGATAATGCTCAACTATTAGAAGAAAAGAAGGTAGTCTACAGTTCAAATGGAAAATACGACCCACAGGAGATTAATAAACTGGTCAAAGTATACCATATGGCACTTGAAGCGGGCGACAACGCAACGGTACAGGACGCATTTACGCAGATATACTATTTTATCAAAAATTACGTTTATAAAACACTTTGGGATAACTATCGCACACTTATGCAGAACAGATATCACCAGGAAGACATTGTTCAAGATGTGTGGATTAAGATTTTTTCGGAATTAAAAAATTACGACCCTGACAAAGGTGCTATCACTACGTTCATAGCGCCATGGATTCGCCATGTGGTAAGCGATTATGCAAGCAAAAATTTCAGAAAAACCTCTGTATATTATGCGAATGCCATGAAAAAAATCAATGGCGCGCAGAATTACTGCAAACAATATGGATTAAATGCAGATGACATTGAGACAATCATGAGCCTGACAGGGCTGTCAGAAGCGACCGTAAAGAATACTCTTGATTTAATGTCAAAAAAAGACAGCGTCTCATACGAAGCATTAATTGATGCGGGCGCAGACTATACAGCATCAATTAAAGGACCGGAAGAATCTGTTATTGAATCAGAATCAGAGGAAAACTTAAAAACAATCCTTAAGGATGTATTGACGGACGAAGAGCTTAATCTCTTAGAACTGTTGTTAAATCCTGAGAATTCAAGTAAAAAGCACTCCAGTTATCGCGAGATTGCAGAACAGATTCCAGGCAGTAATATTCCAAAAGTAAAACGTAAGATATCACGCATTACCACAAAGCTAAAAAATAATAAACAGTTTGCACAATTGTACCCTTATATTATCGCACAGGAAAAAGCATTGGAGGATAATTACATACCAGTCATGGGTGATGATGGAAATGAAGATGACGACATGTATGAGGAGTTCGATGACATGGACATGTCGGAAGGATGGAAAAGAACGAAAAAAAATAAGTAGCCTGTCATACAGGCTCATGATACCGCGAGCTATGCTCAGCTATGCTCGCTTGTCAGCCTCTGCGAGGCTTGGTAGCGAGCCGATGCGGCAAGGTATCATGCGTGCTCTGGTACCGACTCCGGCAAAGCCGGGGAGGTATCAAAGTTGGACGAGGGCTTTCCTCCCGTCGATGGTTTTTAAAAAAAATAAAAAAATCCGTCCGGTTCACAAATTATTCTGCATATTGATTCTGATGATACAGATGACAGCCAGGAATTTTACAAAAAGTCCTGAAGGACCTTACTGATATTGTACAAAGAAGCGAAAAAAAAAGAAATAAAAAGAGACAAGAGATTCGTGGAAATATCACGCGGTCAAATTGAATATTGAGGTGTCACCTCTACCAAGAGGACGTTAATTATTGTTTTTTTGCATAAAGATAAAGAGAGGAAAAACAAAATCAGCAAAAATGATAAAAAAACGTGATGAGAACGAGACATATGCTGCAGTAATGCAGAGCAAGGACCAATCTGGTTACTAAAACAACGTTAAGTGTTGCCGAGCGGCAAAAGTCGAGCAGGGAGCGGAAAAAATAGTTTGGTCTTAGACTATCCGATGACCTAAGGGGGTGCAGTGCGTTGCAAGCCCTTTGCCTAATACGTAGTTGTATGCGTAAGATGCGAAAGCACGGGTGAAAACCTGGTTAAGAGTAGGACGCGGGGGAGTTTGTGGATAACGGAATCCGCGGGAATAAAGACAAACTGTATATACAGTTGATGTAATAAAACCGCAGCAGGAGGAAGTGAAGCACAGATGCACAGGCAGCTTGCGGGCTGCCGGGACCTGTAGGATGATGGAAACATCATGGCGTGTGGGATGTGCCATAGATTGTACAGAAGAAATGTATAATTTAGACTACGCCAAAATCAGCACGGCTGATTTGAACTGCAGGGTTGCGCTTTCCGATAAACTCTTCGATAAGTTTTTCGATGAGTGCGACTGCTATCTAAGACCGTCATGATGTGAAGCGACCGATTCCGACGGGCTACATAAAATCTGAGCAGAATGGCATAGCGTTCTCCTTCTTCCGCGCAGACGCATACCATTATAGGGAGAGTCTGCGCTTTTTCGCAAGGAGAAACTATGTCAATCTGCTCAGCTCCCTCCTCCTCTGGGCTGCATGGCGGCCTTTGGCCGCCTTTCAAAACGTAAGGTTACGAAATATAAATTTACTTTTTTCAAAGTGTAACGTTGAGATGGCAACTGGGAATGCAGCCCATTAACGAAGGGTGTGATTTATCCGGTAAAGCGACATCACGCATCGTAATAACACTCAACATGTCAAAACTTTTAGAATATATGAATCACGCCCGCACTAACGAAAGAAAAAAACTGAGACAAGACATGTACACTGCAAAATCTTTATATATCTGGAACGCGAAGATACTGAATATCACGATATATATGAATTTTAAGAAAACTTATAGGATATCCAGTATCGGAGCGGATAGAACCTTCCGCGATTTTGCAGTGTACATGTCTTGTCTCGAGGTCAGAGTAATCGGCTTGCCGATTAGGATGACCTCCATGTTTTTTATATACGTTTTTCATATACAAATACACTGTTCTTCCAAATATTTATCATATTGTACATAGAGACCCGGGACACAAACAACGTGCTTGCGACAACTGGCCATTGTATCAACACTTTAAATTCCTGTTTCGGTTATCGGCAACAAAACACACAGGAGGATAAAATATGTTTTTTGTTATAGTTATTCTAGTAATAATCATTGTATTCCTGGCGAACCAGATACGTATCGTCCCTCAGCAGGCATGCTACATTATTGAGCGCCTTGGAAAATACAGCACAACGTGGGAGGCTGGCCTGCATGTGAAAGTTCCAGTCATTGATAAGATTGTAAAGAAAATCTCCATCAAGGAACAGGTGTACGATTTTCCGCCACAGGATGTTATCACAAAAGATAACGTCACAATTAGTATCGATTCTGTCGTGTATGCAAGTGTTTTCGACCCAAAATTGTATACATATGGGATTGAGAAACCTATCACTGGTTTACAGAATTTGACAGCCACGACTCTCAGAAGTATTATTGGCGCCATGGAATTAGACCAGACACTGTCTTCGAGAGCAGATATCAACCGCCAGATGCAGGATGTGCTTGATGAAGCAACTGATGAATGGGGTATTAAGGTATCACGCGTGGAGGTCAAAAATATCAAGCCACCGAAAGAGATTGAAGAGGTCATGACAAAGCAGATGAGGGCTGAAAGAGAAAGACGCCAGACCGTATTGGAAGCACAGGCACATAAAGAATCTGTAGTATCCAGGGCAGAAGGTGATAAGCAGGCGAAACTGCTTGACGCAGAAGCTGAGAGAGACGCAAAAATTGCTCTTGCGAAAGGCCAGGCGGAGGCTATCAGGCTTGTATATGAAGCAGAAGCAGAAGGACTTAGAAGGCTTGCGGAGTCAGGCGTAAATGAAAATATTTTACGTTTAAAATCTATTGAGGCGATGAAGGATGTGGCCGATGGCCGGGCTACAAAAATCTTTATCCCAAATAATCTGGCAGAAGGTGTCGGGCCTGCAACGATTGCCGGCGAGGCTTTTTGGGGAGCAACAAAGGAACCTAAAAAGGAATTCTCAAATGCCGAAGCGGAAAAAATCCGAAAAGAAAGATGCGTCAAAAAGACGGTATCTGAGGATGCCTGCATGAAAACACCAAGGACGAAAGTAAGTATGCAGTCGGCGATGACTAATGCGGGAATGGTCCATGATATGCATAAGGACGAAACTGACTGACAGGCGCTGCAATAGACAAAAAAAATAAGAAAAAGGTACATCGTAGCATTTCGCGATGTACCTTTTTTATTTTATTTTGCATATTGGAGAATAGAGAAAAGAAAAAAAAGACTCTCTAAAAGAAAGAAAACTATAGAAAAAAAAGAGGAGGAAAAAATATGGCAAGACATAATTATGTGAGTGTTCTTGCACTGGTACGAAAGGAACCAAAATTCAAAGACACAGTTGACGGAAGAGCCGGAATCGTTGGTCTTACAACGATTATGAGTGGAAGAGAGTACGACAAGGCTACAAGCGGTTATCAATTAAACAGTGTTTCTTTTTGTGCCAGAACACAGGAAAAAGAAATCCTTGATGTGATGGATACATTGCAGTTATGGGATGTTGTAAAAATGACAGGATTTTTAGCAACAAGAGAAAAAGATAAAAAAGCGGAGTGTCCGTTTTGCAATGCGGTCAACCGAAGAGTTGATGCATGCGTAAGAAATGGAAAGCCAAAATCCGGTGGTAATGAGATTTTTGTATATCCAATTACGCTAAGAGTAGAGGAGAAGTTTGAAACAGAGCAGGCGGCGTACGAGTATCTGCATGCAAACGAAGAGGATGCAAACCGTGTGTTTGTACTTGGTAATTTAACAAACTCTCCTATCCACGGGGAGCTGCAGGGAGGACGAAAGCCGTATACAAGATTCCAGCTGGCTATCAACCGTAAGTATTGCCCAAAGGGCGGAAATGAAATGTACGAAAGGACAGACTATCCGTGGGTGTATTCTTATGGCGACAAATCTATCGAAGATTACCAGAATCTTGAAAAAGGTGCCCTCGTATTTGTAGATGGTGCCCTGCAGGCAAGAAAATTTAAAGAACAGTACACCTGTGGAGTATGCGGCGAAGAGTATGACGTAAGGGGAAGGACACTAGAAGTCCTTTCATACGATACAGAATATCTTAGACTTCCGAACCTGGCTCCGGATGACGAAGAAGACGATGATGAGAACGAAGATTCAGAGTAACTATATGAGGCAGCGGCATGAACTCCGCTGCTTTTTTGATGAAACGAAAAACATTCATATTAAATGTGAAACAAAAACAAATAAGAAAGGGGAAATTAATTTGAGAACATTTAATATGGAAGGCCTGAAAGATTTATGGGAAGACTATTCTTCTGCAATAAAATCGACAAAGATTGATTTTAAAAAAGCAAAAATCTATCAGGCAAAGGAAATAAAAACAGGAGGGCTGGAAATGCTGGTCACATCCGTAAGTACTGGAAAACAGGAGACGATTTTTGAACAATTGCCTGATAAAATGTGCTATATCATCAATAAATCCGAGTGCTTTTATGAGATTGACGGAATACGCTATATCCCAAGCCGTGAAGTAAACAGCAGAACGCTGAACGATTACAGCCGCAAGAATATTGTTGATGACTGTATGAACAAAGGAAAAACAAAAGAACCTCCTATAACGGTAAATCATTTCTCATCACCGGACACATTGAAAACACTGGCCGGAAGATTAAGGCGGACAGATGAGCTTATCGGTATTCATTATAAACCGGTCCGTGCCAGAAAAAAAGTATATGCACGGCTTGTTGGGCTAAAATCTATGAATGGTGAGAATCAGATTTCTGCGGTAGAGATTGCTAGATGTCTATATAATAAATGCGGAAGGAGTATGCTGTTTGAGTCTGCATACCTAGAGCAGATAAAAAGACAACCAGCATTAAGCTTTACTTTTAGATGCAAACCTGCCCGGTTGCGTTCCGACGGAATCCCGGTATGTATTTTGTTCCAGGATACATTATCTGGGAGAAAGAGCATGCGCGTCGATTTTGCAGTAAAGATTGATAACAGGCTGTATATCCTTGACAGTATGGAAGTTAACCATCGTACTAAGATGTCCGGAGACGAGATTGCCGATAATATCATTAAACGATTCGAAGTATGTTATACGGCAGATTTAAATCTAAATATTACAGCAAATGATATCATTAAAAACGTGCTGCAAAAAGGACTTGTTCCAAAAAAAGCAGAAGAGAGGTTTGTAACTTATATGTCATCTATTAACACTGATACGCCAATCGCTATGGCTTCAGATGTAATAAAGACAGGGATATTTAATATAAAAAACAAAAAGCATACAAGCAGCGGATATGACGGCGGAAAGCGTCGCTATGAGTTGGAGTTAGGGCGCGCTCTGATAAGATAATGTTTTCAAAAAATATAAGACCGGGGAGATGTCTCCGGTTTCTTTTTTTGGCATACTAATTTTAATCTCTGCACTCAGTCTTACGGCTTCGCTTGTCATTTGCTGCGCAAATTGGTAACGAATCCGGCAGAGCTGGTGGGGTATCGAGATAAACGCATAAGAAGGTATGGAGGAATAAGGTATGGCATTTATGACAGAAACGGCAAAATATGAAACAAAAAATGTGGAAAATATGATTAGAGGCTCTCGTAATATTACTTTTTTGAATATATTTAGCGTAGGTAAAGAAATCCTGCGTATCGAAGCAGAAACCTATTATGTGGAAGATGTTCTTGAGAATGGCGATGTTATTAATATAATCGGAAAATTCATTGCAAACTCTGACCCTTGTGCCAAATTGAACATCGTTTGTAAAGATGAAAGAAAGAGAAGACCGGAAACATTAAGAAAAGTTGGAGTAACGCTTGAAGAATTAAGAAATGGTATGGAAAAGAAGGAAATGACAAGAGCTGTGTCTGATTATTTTATAAAATATGACGGGATTATAGTTTCTTGCAAACCATATTCTATTATTTCGATGCTGAATAATGATATCATTGAATCCAAGTATAAATCTATTGATAATTCATATTTTGATATAAAAAGAATGGCTAAAAAGTGCGGTGAAAATTTTACAGATAAGAACAGCCTGGAAAATCTAAAAGAAACATTTATAGACTGCACCGGAAGTTACCGCAGGATGAAAAAGATGGAACAAAATAAAAAGGCCTGTGTTGTAAACTATGCGTATTTTTGGCAGAGTTCGTATCGAAACTATGCAGAATGGATTTTTTGCGATACTTCGATTGGGAAGATTTATTATGACACGTTGACTGAGAAATGGGGGATTACAAAAAAAGAGGAAAAAGAAAATGGGCTGCGTATCGAAAGTGTTGATACTTTTGATGTAAAAAAACAATTGATGGATAAATATAGAGTGAATAGCATGATGGAACTTAAAAATCTGCTCAAAGAAAAAGCAGAAGAAAGAGAAAAAAGAATGGCAGTCTGATATCTGGAAATGAGTCCGGTAAATCCGGGAAGTCAGTAACAAAGGACAGAAGTCTCAGGCTGGAGATGCTGCTCTGGTGTTTTTTAGCGACAATCAAATTTGGCATATTAAAGATGCTAAACAAAATATAGCTAAAATAGCTAAAAAAAGAAAGGAAAAAATATTATGAAATTTAAAACAGACTATGAGACATTTAGAGGAGCAATCGCAACAATTGGAAAAGCTGTAAAGAAAAACGGTATCAACGAAATGGCCGTTGTTAAGATGGAGGTAAAAGGAAATATCCTGGAATTATCTACAAATGGTAATATTGGATGCATCGTCCAGGTTGAATTGACAGATGGAGAAGATGGAGAGTTTGTCGTGTCATTTTCAGAACTTAACATCTTTAGTCTTAGAAAGTGCACCGGAAAAATCTCTGCATCATCAAGTGATGATGGCAACGCTATGACCATGATGTACAGAGACGGAAATGCCAAGACTGTACTCACAAGAGTTGATGTTGTATTTAATGACGTAGCAAAGCCTGAAAAAGATACACCGAAGGTTGCGCTTCCGTTTGCAACATTAAAGAAAATGGTTGCAGAAACAATTTTTGCTGCAAGCCGTGAGGAGACAAATGCAGGGTATGGCGTACATCTGAATATCCGTGAAGATGAGGACGGGCTGCTGGCTCTTACGATTACATGCCTTGATGGCTTACGCGTGGCTCAGCGAACTGCATATGCTGTCAAGAATGGAGACTACACCGGAACTGTGATTGTTCCGCCTGAGCAGTTCAAGACAATGATTGACATTGTGGATGCCTCAGACGATGATGCTAATATCGATATCACTATCGATAGCGGAAAATTATATATGGATTACAGTAAAAAGCATGTGTGCATTCCGGTCCTGGATAAAAAATATCCGGCCGTACAGCGAATGATTGACGGAGAAATCGGAAAAGACGCTTGCAAATTCTCTATCACAATTGACAAGAGAGACTTTATTGAATCCATCTCCTGTGTTCAGTATGTACTTCAGGAGACCGGGGCATCTGGAGTGAACTCATCAGCGATGCTGAAATTCAAAGAAAAAGAACTCGAGATTGGAGGAATCGGTCTTTCTCAGTATGGAGAAAAGATTGAGGCTGAGACAGTCGGAGAAGTTCCAGAGCCTGCTTATTTTAACCCGGATTTTCTGAAAGAAGCAGCAAGCATTTATCCTAAGGACAAAATCACAATCGGAGTGATTGGACCGAAAGCACCAATCTGGATGTGCTGTGGGGACAGTAACGAGTATGTTTACTGTGTGCTTCCAAGAAAACGCGAATAAGATAAGAATAGAAAAGTTAACATAATAAAAAAGCAAGAGGGCTGCCCTCTTGCTTTTTTTTATTCTTGCGCGCTTTCTAATTGTCCATATTTTGACATGAACATATAGTTATGAAAAAGAAAATCATTTTTCACTGCAGACGGCATGCTGTCGTGCATGTATTCCAGCGGTGTTGCATAAAAACTGATATATAATTGATATAATTTATTCTGTTTTAAATATTTAATACACTCTTTTGAAGAAAAGAACCTGTATAGTTCATCTTCTGATTTGAACATACATGTTTTGTTGATTACATATTGAAGACATATTTTGGCGCGAAGCATACCTAAGTATCCGTACATATAGTCCTTTGGGTATCGCCCATCTCCTGCCATTACCTTATCATATACACGAAGTGTATACCTTTTTACGTCGTAATCTACATAGCGAGGATAAAGAAGATAAAGGATATATTCTGTATCATCCTTGGTAACATCAGATGGAAACGCAATGTATTTTACCATCTGGTCAAGTTTCATAAACGAAATGTAATTTTTATTAAATAGCTTTATTGCATTGTGGATATCCCATCCTAATAAATTCTCTATCGCATATCGGATTACAGAAAGTGCAATCCTCTCGTTTCCCTTTTTATCAAACAAAAAATAGCTTGTCGGTATGCGCTGCCGGTTTCCAAGCAGGACATCTTCATAATCGTTTAATATTCCCATTGTATTTTAACTCCTTTTTCCGATATTTTTTATTTCTTTCTTTTAATATGCGAAATGAATCCCTTTTTAACCTAGCCGTGCCGATATTTTTTTTATTTTGCATATTGGAGATAAAGATAAAGGAGGAAAAATATATGGCAACAACAGATATTTTATACAGATATTTTAAAGCCAGACAGGAAGTAAATGAAAACGGACATGCAGAAACTCTTGCTCAATGCATCCATTACAATCGCGGAGTTGATGCAGTGGTCCTTGATATGAAAGATAAAGGACTGGCTCAAAAAATATTAAAAGAAACAGATATAAATGATGCTTTTGACTCATGGCTGTTGGATATTGCTGGAAACTTGGTTTTAATATATCCACGAGAACAAAGAGAGAAATACATGGAAATCCAGCCACATTTGGTGCTTGGAGAAAAACTGGTGCAGTATGGAGGATTTTCGCACAGCGAAGCAAAAGGTATGATAGATTTTCTTAAGGAAGCAGGAGTGGATTATAAGCAGTCCATCGGAGAGGATGGAAGGATTAGCTTTTTGCTTGCAGAAAATAAAGAATATATATTTAAAAACGCGATGGATACAATAAAGCAAGAAGAAACCACGGAAGTTGGCAAAAAACATTTCGTATCACAGAATTTGTATTGGCGCTATGCCATCAACCAGGCTTCAAAGGCGCTAAATCATGATGGCGTTGTATTTTTAGGGAGCGAAGCAGGGACGCGTGGAATAAGAGTTGACAAAAATGGAGCAATCAGTATGAATCCATTAAAAAAAGGACGTTTTATTCCAAAAAATGACCCGGATTATGAGCGTAAAGTATTGAGTGAAATTCTGAATACGATGAATGGAAAAGAATTTCCTGTGAAAGTTTTTTATGGAGAACTCGCCGATGTGATGAGCAAGGATATGACGCGTAAAAGTTTACGGGAATCCCCTCTAATGCTAAAAAAAAGAGAAGCATTGGATATACTAAATTTAAGCGACATCCCTTCTGTTGATGAAATTGGAAAGATGGTAAACAATCTTGAGGACTATGGAGACCGCGAAAGAAAAGCGATTTATTCTTTGATGCGGATGCGGGTATGTCGGGATTACAAGATAGAAGATATCCAAGCGTACAAGATGTCTAAGCAGGATAAGCAGGATTATAAACAGATGCATGAACAACATATAAAACAATTTGCGAAAGGATATAGACAAGACAGGGAGGGGCTGGTAGATGAAAGATGATAAAGAACTTGAACAGAAAAAGCTTGCCTTTGTCTTGTATGGCATCTTGTGGTTTATTGGCCTGATGATAGCTGGTGCATTTGGCTATCAGAAGCATACACAGGATGGAGCAAGTATTTTTTCAGCAGTGGAAGCGGTATCCCATTTTGATATCTTCTATTGGTTAAATCCGGTAAGCTGGGGTACATGCTTGAGATGGACGTTTATATATTGGATTGGTGTAGCGCTTTTCATGATATATGAGCAAAAATGGAAACATGATGCGGCCGGTAAAGAGGCCGGCTCGGCTCATTGGAATAAGAAAGTTGAAGAATTTAACCAAGGACATTCGGAGCCGTTTGGTGAAAAGACTTTTAGTGACGAGCCTGGTCTGACAAAAAAAATGGGTGGGGAAAACCTGAACAATAAAAAGACACCACCAGTACCAGGAAACCCTAACATGATAGAATCGGAATTGGTAAGGCTGTCAACAGCTGATATGAAAACACATTTGAATAACAATGTTTTTATTGTCGGTGGTGCTGGTACTGGTAAATCACGATTTTTTATAAAGCCAAACGTATTACAGATGAACTGCTCTTACATAGTAACAGACCCTTCCGGAGAGCTTCTGAAATCAATGCATAACGTATTGGTTGAGAATGGGTATAAGATAAAAGTATTTAACTTGGTCGATATGTCTCATTCAAATAAGTACAATCCATTCCGATACGTCAGGAGCGAAACAGATGTCAGTATTCTGGTGGACTGTTTTATTTCAAACACAACAGGTCCGGACCAAAAAAGCGGCGACCCGTTCTGGGATAAATCGGAAAAGGCTTTGCTCTCAGCGCTGGTATTTTATCTTGTTGATATTGCTGATGCAGAGTTTAGGAAGTTCTCAACCATTTTGTGGATGGTACAGTTGGCACAGATGGATGAAAACGGCCGGCCAGGGCAGAAGCCATCGTCTGAATTTGGCTTCTCTATAGATATGCCACTTGATGAATTGTTTGATGGAACAAAAAAAATCGGTAAAAAAACAATTACAGATAAAAAGACAGGAAAGAAACAGACGGTGCTGGATGCTGTGGAGGTTACGGACCAAAAAGAAATTGGAAGGCTGCGTGATAAAATAGAAACTTCACTTTGCCTCACCAACTATAAGACGTTCAAACTTGGTGGAACAAAAACGTTGAAATCCATTTTGATTTCAGCTGCTGTTAGACTGAACCCATTTAGTATTCCGGCAATCCAGAATCTGACAGATGATGATAACGTGGAACTGGAGAAGGTGGGTGATGAATTGACGTGCTTTTTTGCAATCATTCCGCAGACGAACAGCACATTTAACTTCTTGATTTCCATGCTGTTCTCTCAGATGTTTGAATCTTTATATTATAAGGGTGCCACAATACCGAATAGCCGGCTTCCATATCATGTAAGGTTCCTGCTCGATGAGTTCGCCAACATCGGCAAGATTCCGGAATTCCCACAGAAGATTTCCACTTGCCGAAAATATAATATATCAACAACAATTGTCCTGCAGTCTATTGCACAGATAAAAATGCTGTATAAGGATGACTATGAGACAATCATCGGTAACTGTGACACCGCAATCTGTCTTGGTACAAATGAGCAGACTACGGCAGATTATTTCAGTAAAAAACTTGGAAAAGGTACCATCACGTCGAGAAGTAAATCCACGCCCGTGGGCAAGAGCGGAGGCAATTTATCGTTTAACCAAACAGGACGTGAATTGATGCTTCCAGATGAGATAATGACCATGCCGTTTGACAAATGTATTGTCATGATGCGAGGAATCGACCCATTTTATGATAGTAAATATCCACTGGAAAAGCATCCACAGTTTATGAAAACAGGTGATGGGGATGAAAAAAACTTTTATTTCCTGGAGCAGGACGAAGAGTTTTCGTGCGTTGATAAGTCAGTAGAATATGAGGAGATAGCCGAGCAGGAAGAAAATAATGATACAGTAAGCGAAAAGTACCAGCCTAAAACACTGGAAGAAGTGCTGGACGGAATTCTGGTCAACTATCCGGAAGAAGATGGATATTATCTGATTAAGGATGCAGATAATAACAAAACAAGGAATTCAATGATTACAAAGTACAGTGAATTACTGGAAGACACAATCCAGATGTCTATGGGTAACGACGAAACAACGATATTGTTTGACGGAAAAAATATGGATATTGCTCTTGCAAAAGGTCTGATAAACAGGGCTTTTGAGCAACACGACGGGGAATTTGAGGATTTAGCCGTTGCCTGCAACGGAATCAGTGATGGACATGTGTGCTGGTTCGGCGCAAAGAATGACCAATGTAATATCGTTAAAGTAGCAGAACGATTACAGTTGTCAATATCCAAGAAAAAACGAGGAAACATATCCAGACAGGATTTATATAAAGTTAATGATATCCTGTCAGAAGATAAATTTGAAGAATTAAAAAAAGGATGTAAAAATGGTGCTCATTGTATGGCTTCACAAAAAAATAACGATGTAGATTTTGATGATTATGATGATGATAATGATTGACATTGTTGGTTAGAAAGGGCACCGCGTATAAAATACGCGGTGCCCTTTCTTTTTGCAAAAAAAACATTTTTACTCCGTTCGAAAAATGAAAAATTCGGCATATTGAAGGCAAACCGCAAAAATAAAAAAAAGGAGAGAAAGATATGCAACATATTGAAATAACAGAGCATGACTTTGATGCCTTAATGGATAAACTGGAAAAGATTGAAATGGAAAACGATGGATATATTCCGTCAGAGGAAGACGTTTTTGATTATATTGAAAAAAATCCAGAAAGATATTACCTGTATTTGCTTTGGTACAGCGAACATAAGCCAAAGCCTCAGACAGAGGAAGAAAAAAAGATTTTAAAAAAAATTACAAAGATAACTAATCAAACAATCAAGATTTTATAAGGAGGGAATAAAAAATGAGATATTTATATCTGGCGGAGAAGCCATCTGCTATGAAATCGGTGAAGGCTGCTTATAATGCAAGCAATAAGCCGCTCGGCGATATTGATTTTTTCGCTCTCGCCGGACATATCTGCCGTTTATGTGAACCAAAAGAATATGAAGACTGGGATGTAAAATGGGCAGACCGAAAGCTGCCAATGATTCCGAACCCGTTTAGGGTTGGAATTTTGACAGATAACAAAGTAAAAGACTTAAAAGAACAGTTAAAAAAAGTTAAATACGATGCAATCATTGTCGGTACCGATAGTGATGTGGAAGGTAACGGTATCTATGACCTGATTGAAACATACCTCGGGCTGCAGAATTATAAGACTTACCGATTTTTTGAATCTGACCTGACGCCGGCTGGAATCATGAAATCAATGAATAACCTGACAGATTATCATACAAATCCACGTGATGTAGGAATGACACAGTCTTTTAGAATCCGAAGCCGGTTCGACTGGCTGATTGGTTTTAATATGACTGTCGCATATACAGTGAAATCAGGTTTTTTGATGAAGGTTGGACGAGTTAAGGCGCCAACATTAAAACTCGTGTATGACAACTGTAAGGCAATTGACGGATTTAGCTCTAAGACGGCATATCAGCCGGCAATCGTAACAGAAAACCCGGAAGTTGCTGCATATATGATTGACGATGAAGGCAAGGCAGTGTCTTATGCTGATAAAAATGAAGCCCAGAAAGTTCTGACTACATTAAGCGGTGAAGCGGAGGTGCTGAGTTTTGAAAAAACAGCAAAGAAAACGCAGCCGGACCAGTTATATAAATTAACCGACATCCAGGTCGAAGCCGGTTCTAAGTATGGATATACCCCGGAAAAGACTCTGGAGCTGATTCAGTCTCTGTATGAAAGACATAAGCTTATTTCATATCCAAGAACTGATGGAAGGTATGTGTCTACCGAAAAATCAAAAGACTTTGCCAGATTACTGAAAGCGGTAGAGGTTATGCCGAGTCTTTCTGCAGCAGTGAAAACGGTTACCCCGGAAGCAATCGCTGCTGCACAGGGGAATAAACGATTTGTAAATGATGTTGAAGTGCAGAAATCCTCGCATGATGCGCTTATCCCGACAGGCGATACAGCAGCACTCGGTAATTTAACAATGGACGAAATGCATATCTGTGAAATGATTTTCAAAAGATTTCTTGCAATATTCTTCCCTCCATTGGAAGAAGAGAAAACAAAAGCAGTGCTGACTGACAATAATATTAAGTTTTCCTGCACCGGCTCCAAAGTTGTGAATCCTGGCTTTACAGTCCTTACCTCAAAGCCAAAGGAGACACCGCTTCCAGACTTTAAAAAGGGGCAGAAATTAAAAGAAAAAGAAACATCCTTGCACGAAATCGTAAGCAAGCCGCCTGCGCGCTTTACACAGGCAACACTTATTAAAGCGATGGAGAATGTCCAGAAATATATGGCGGCTGATGAGACAGAGCTTAAGAAGGCGCTGAAGAAAGCAGGAGGCATTGGCCAGCCGTCATCCAGAGCCGCAATCATTTCCGAACTAGTTTCTACTGGATATATTGATGACGTAAAGTCTGGGAAAGGAAAGGGCCTCCATATTACAGATTCCGGTAAACGTTACATAGAGAATCTTGGCAGCAGTTCTATTGTAAGCCCTGAACTTTCTGCACAGTGGGAAGTATATATGAATGATATACGTGAAGGCACCAAGACATATGATGAAGTCTATGAAAAGGTCATTGATTATGTATATCAGGCTTTAAAAGAACTGGAAGGAATGGAAATCCAGAAAGTGGCTGCAGGAAACAGAAAAGAGGTCGGCAAATGCCCGAAATGCGGAAAACCTGTCGTTGCCCTGCCAAAAGGATACGGCTGCAGCGGTTATCCTGACTGTGATTTTTCCGTATTTAAACGTGTTGCAGGAACAGACCTTACAGATAAGGATATGGCGGATATGCTGAACGGAAAGGCTACGAAAGTTATGAGTTTTAAGAAGAAAGATGGGAGCACTTTCTCTGCCGCGTTAATACTAAATAAAGAACATAAAATTACATGGGCTCCATTTGAAAGTAAGACAGACTTGACGTGTCCAAAGTGTGGAAAGCCTCTGGTTAAGACTCCTATGTCTTATAAATGCGATGACGACGAGTGCGGTTTCATATTCTGGACGAAAATCTGTGGAAAAACATTGACAGATACACAGGTGAAAAAATTACTTTCTGGGCAGTCTACCGGAACAATCAAAGGATTTAAGAAAAAAGATGGTACATCCTTTAATGCCAGTCTGATAATGAAAGATGGAAAACTGGAATGGGAACATAGCATTGCAAAAGATACCGGTCTCAAGTGTCCGAAATGCGGAAAGCCAATTGTTGCAACAGACAAGGCTTTCTCCTGCGCAGATAAAAAAGACGGTAAGTGCGATTTTCAGATTTGGAGAATGCTTCCAGGCGATAAGGTCGTATTGACAGAAAAAGATATGAAGGATTTGCTTGAAAAGAAAAAGACAGGCCTCAAAAAGGATTTGAAAAGTAAAGGTGGAAACACATTTAATGCCTATATAACCTTAAAAGACGATTTTACAAGAGGTATGGAATTCGCAGACACAGAGAGAAAAAAGAAACCGCAAAAATAATATCATCGAAAAAAATTCAGCATACTGATTTTGCAGAAAGGACAGGAAAGGAGCATATCATCAATGATTCCAGTAAGAGGTAGGATTGTCGATTTTTTAATAGACCGTTGTAGTGACGGGTATGCTGAATTTTTATTTAAAAGTGATTACGATAAAGACTGCCCGCGATTTGAAGCGTTGTGCGCCGGAAAAATCCCGGATGTTGTCCCAGGTGTCCCGATTACTACAGAATTTGCAGCAGATAATATGGACAAGATTTTGAAGATAGATTTTCGTGAATTGAAGATTGAAAAGATTACAAAATATGTAAAAGAAAAATACATGAACCGGGTAGCATATACGTGTATTAATTATAACGACGAAGAATATGCAAAAACGCTATTGGTGAAGGTGAAAGGAATATCAAGTAAAACTGCAAACCGAATACTGGATGCTGTTGATGGTGACATAAGCAGGCTTTCTGATGTGTGGAATGACAAGGAATTCTGGAAAGGACTGAAGGGCTCAAAGCGTTACTTGTCTGAACTTAAAGAGACAGTGGGAGCGATGATGGAAAAAGACCATCTCGTAAAAAAGTATCAAAAGTATGGAATCGGGTATCCGCAAATAGATATGCTGACTGCATGGTATGGGCTGGAAGCAGAAGAAAAATTGTGTCAGAACCCTTATGCTGTCTTGCAAAAAATGGAACTGGATTTTCAGGTCGCAGATAATTTTGCAAAGGACCTCGGCTTTGGATATTTGTCTACAGAACGGGTCAGGTCAATGATATATCAGGTATTGGTAAATAACGAACAGTCTGGAAACACAGCAATCAAATTGAAAGATTTTTATATCAATTGTGCGAGGCTTCATCGATATTCAGCATGGAAGGATTATGTTGTGTCTCCATATTACCTTTTGGCGACTCTTGTAGATATGAAGAGCGTGTATTGTGAAAATGGCATGCTTGGGTTTATCCGGACAATGGATAAGGAGGCCGATATCGCGTTCCAGATTAGCAGGTTGATGCAGATAAATACCGAGATGGGAACAAAGGAAGAGGTATTTGAATCTATCAAAGATAAATACAATAAAGAACAGCTCGAATTTCTGAAAAGTTTTGATAAAAACAGTGTTGTCTTGCTCCTTGGACGAGGCGGAACCGGAAAAACGCATACAATCTGTGGCGCTATTGACCTTTTTAAAAAAAGACACCCAGATGAAGAGATACGGCTGTGCGCACCAACTGCACGTGCAGCAGGTGTGCTGAAAGAGCATTCAGGGCATGAGTCTTCAACAATACATATAATGCTTGAGTTGAATCCATATATGCCGGATGATGCCGGTAAGAATGAGGAGAACCCATTAAATGAAAAACTTATTATAGTTGATGAAATGTCGATGGTAGATACAGACCTGATATATCATCTTTTGAAAGCTGTCAAATCAGGTGCAAAACTGATTCTAAGCGGAGACCCTGACCAGCTTGAAAGTGTTGGATGCGGTGCAGTTTTAAGAGATATGATTGATTCAGACGTTATACCAAAGGTGAAACTCAAAAAAATCATGCGTCAGGGAGAAGGCTCAGCGGTTATTGATAACTGCGGGAAAGTGCTTGCTGGCAAGAGCAATTTCATTGAAAATGAATCATTTGTGGTAAGAACATGTAAGTCGGAAGAGGAAGCCAGGGCCTATTTAAAATCACGGTATCACGGCGACCCTCACAATACGCAGATTTTATCCACGACCAAAAAGGGCGTGGTCGGTACGATGGCTTTAAATAAAGAATTTGAGGATGTGGAACAACCCGGTATCTGGTTTCACGGAGACCATTTTAAGATTGGAGACAAGGTTGTTTTTACAAAAAATAATTACGATTCCGGGTATTGTAATGGTGATATTGGATTTATTGAAACGCTGACAAATCCAGTTAAAGTCAGGATGCAGGGTGAAGATAAAGTAATAGATATAAACAAAGATGATGCGGTGGACATGGAACACGCAGATGCGATTACCATCCATAAGAGCCAGGGAAGCGAATATAATGATATTTATATTATGCTCCCGGATAAGCCAGTTTCATTGTTAACAAGGAATATGGTGAATACAGCGATTTCCAGGGCGCGCAAGAGCGTTGTCCTTATAGTGGTTAATGATGCTTTACAGACTGCCGCAAGTAATCGTTTTAAGAGGAACAGGATAACAAGATTAAAAGAAAAACTAAAAAACATGGGGGAAATAATATGTCCAGAGGAAGAAAAAAAAGCAGAAAAGTAATTAATCCATTGGTAGAGCATATAGCTGATTATTCAGACATGGAGTTTGTTGATAATGAGAGCGGAGAGGCTCTTATTGCATCTCATGCGCAGGCAAAGATTGATAAAAAGTGCGAAGACGAAACGGACCGCATGTGGATGTATAAAGATAACAGAGATGATGAGATTGTTGATGAAGATGAATCCACAGAAGACGACCTCTGGAGTGACGAAGATAAGAAAGAAAAAGAAAGAAAAAAATCAGAAAAAGGAACTGCACAGGTAGAACAAAAAGTCAATGCTGTAGCGGAGGAAAAAGTAAAACAATATATGGATGCGGCTGTATGGTTTAAAGATATAAGTGAAAGAGGGGAGATGACAGAAAAGGAACAAAGATATGTTGAACTTATGATAATTGAATTGTCGAAATTCTATTTTTCAAATCTGGACACACTGCATCCAAGTTCAAAATGCAGGGAGTCAATTTGTAAGATTTTCGAAGACATAAGGAGGGCAGGGATGTGTTGAGAATATTAAAATCGTTGCTTGCTGAGTCTTCTTATTTCTTTGAAAAATATTTTGGTGCAACGTCAATCGCATGGTCTGTTATTTTTGTCGCTTTTTGTTCGGCAGTGATTATCGGGTCAACGGTGAAGGGACTATTTTGGGTAATAGGGATAAAAAAGAATAAAAAAAAGACGGAAACAGCAAAAGTAAATTTATTCTTTCCGGTGTATATTGGAATCATGTTGTTAATCACGTATTTTATAAATTATCTTGTTAATACAGCGTATACATGGAACAGTAAGCTACAGCGCGTGATGTCGAATTTTGAATACGTGCTGTCATTTAAAACAAACCGCCATGCGTTTTTATTTGCATTAAATTTGCCAGACAATGTACAAAATAAAAAATCATTGTTTAAAATGGCGCTGTATTTAAACGATAAGCAGTGGGATTCTGTCTTTAATAATGCAGGAGAAGGTGCATGGTATTTCGAAAAAGTAAAAAAAGCCATTTTTGAAATTTTACATGTAGGAGACTGTCATTTAATGTTAAGCCCATTGCAGCAAGGGTGGTTGGCGTATTTTCCAATTGCAGGGATGCTAATTGTGTTGCTTATCTTTCTATTGAAAAGAAATTGGGCAAATGCTTTAGTTTCTGCTGTTGCTTGCATTTCAGGACTGTTCGTGAATATGGGCGCAAGTATTTTTATGCTAAGCGCAATGTGCTTTGGAGTGACATGGGCTATAGCGCTAGATACAGCAATGAAACAAAGTATTTACGAAGGGCGAAAACCCCCGGCTGACAAAAAGTCGTCCGCGGGTCAAAGGTTCAGGTCTTAACTTCGCACGCGGGTCTGAATCCCCATTCGAAACACGCTTCATTGCTGGACGGCAGTCAACGTCTGGTGATGACGAACGCAAGTTCGCCGAACCACTCAGCCTTACGGCTTCGTTTGACATTTGCTGCGCAAATTGGTACCGAGCCGATACGGCAAGGTATCACGAGCGCGAAGCGTGAGCTATCAAGATAGCAAAAAACGAAAAAAAAATAGGGAAGGAGAGAGATGAGGACAAAACCTTACCTCTCTTTTTTTTGTGTACAAAATGCATTCGTTTTTTAAAAAATTTAGCATATTAGAATAAGCGGTAATTAATTCCTGTTTCTGAAATAGCAACAGGTGACAACCACAAAATGCAAAAAAAAGAAAAAGCAAAGGCAAGGAGGAAAGGAAATTGACAAAATACAGTGATTTGCCAGAAGCAAAATCTGCACTCATTGCTGATAAAGAAATTATACAGACTTTATTTCGTTCAGGCTATGAATACCTGATTTTGAATCTATACGATGAGGTCTACACGACTTCGGAGATATACGACTATTTTGCGAAGAACCTGGATTTAGACAGTCTAAAGATATTCAGGAGCGAAATCAAAAGAGCAGAGCTTAAAACGAGTAAGATAGTTCTCCGAAGTATTATCGGAAATGATGAAATATTATCGGAAGATGAAGCATATGCAATACTTTATGCAATGACAAATAAAATTGATGTGATTTTGGATGACCCGAGAAAATACGAGATGTTTAAAGTTCGTAATATCCATACACTAAGGCTGTCGGAGATTATTGCAGCAGCAAAAAATTCAGATTAAGGGAGGTGAAAAGGATGTTGCCAAAAGAAGAATATATAAGCTTATTGGCCAATCTGTTTCAGAGAGGTTTATGTCTGGATATGATAGATATAGACGGAAAACAGGATTCCCCAGATATATCAGACGAGGAAAGGATTAGCTTTAAAGCGGCAGATGAGGCTTTAAGCAGAGTCGACCTGGATGAACTTTTTGATAATGCGGAAATTTTAGAAATTCCAGATAAGTATCCGGAATTTTATGAATATCTGCGAGAACTTCAGCTTGAGAGACAAGAAGATGGACATGGTGAAAGAACCATTGAAGATGCCTCTGCAGATGAAGAGGTAGAAGAGGGCGAAGAGGAGCCAGGACCGGAAGAACCACAGGGGCTTTCAACGAAAGACCAAGTTTTAAAGAATATCGTAGGTGGAGAACATACCGGAAACCAGAGGGACAGTGAAAAATACCGAAAAGGTGACGAGATGCGGGCTCATCTTGACGAAGAACGCCGTGAAGCATTGTCTCGTGCTGCGGAACAGGAGCGATATGATAATGAGCATCGTATGTCTCTGGAATCCAAACTTGAAGACGAACGTGGAGAGGCCATGGCCAGGGCTGAAGAACAGCAACGGCAAAGAGAAGCTTTAAGGCAAAAGGAACTGGCTGAGAGACCTGAAACAACTGTTAATATCACAAGTATACACGATAAGAGTAAAAGTGCAGATGATGTTACAAATGTGGTGAAAGGTAATATTTCGGACGAATTGACAAAACACAATGAGAGTAAAACTCAGTATTATGAACCAGATACGTTTAACGAAGAACGGGAAATCCATGACCGGCAAGAATCCGCTCATGAGGCAAATACTTCAATTTTAACGTCGCACGAGGGTTTGAATCCACGTTCAGCGTCTGGGTACGAGCGCGAAGCTCGAAAGTCGTCTGATTTGTATCAGCAGATGCAGACCAAGGACAATGACACATTATCAGATGCACAAGACAGGTCGCATAAGAATGATAAGAGAGATGAAAGGCCGGAGCCTGAAAAGAAAGATAATAACAGGTCTGCGACAAATGAGTATTCTTCTCGTATCACAAATGACTATGCGGAAAAAGATTCCCATATTACAGAAGACATAAATAGAACTGGTCCTCAAGTATTTGAACCAAAGCGGGAAAATGTAGAACAAATATCTGGTCATGAAGAACTTAACACGAAAAGCGCTCAGGATGTAAGTCATGTTGTAAAAGGAGATACTTATTCTGATTTTTTTGGACAGGACAGACCCGAGGTAAGGGATGAAAGAAATCGTGCAAACGTTCATAACGAATCAAGGTACCAGTCATCGCGGGGAAGCCGTGAGGATTCGGTGGGTGCTGGCGTACTTGACCGAAAGAAGGCTGAGGATACGTCTCAATATCATTCAGAGGCAGGCTCAGAAGCGGCAGTAGATAATACAAGAAGGACTGAATCGGAAAACAAATATATATCTGATTCGTATGAGAAGTCTGGACAAAGAGATACTGGTGAAACTTATAAGCGCCATCAATATGACGGAGGTTATGGTGGTACTGATAAGGAAAACCGTTTATATGAAGCTGAGAATAACCACACAAATCGCAATACTGAAAGGGTTGGACCAAATCAAGGCAGTGAATATAACGAAGGTTTTATATACAAGAAGGATGCCGGTATAAACAAACACGCGGAGTCAGATGGCTCTATTGTAGAAAAACGCAGAGAGCATGATACAGAAGGTTATAGAAGCACACAGGGATTCGATAAGCCGAATAGCAGCGAACCGTATAAAGCGAGCAGCATTCCTCAGCATGAAAAGGAATCAGTATATGACGGGAATGCCATCAGCAATCCAGACTCAGGAAACGCGTCAAATGGAACCGCACAATATAAAAGAGAAGCATCAGAAAGTAAAAAATACATTAATGATTCATATGAGCAGGCTGGGCAACGGGAATCTGCTGATATTCAATCTCACAAGGATACCGGTGAGGATACGTACGCATCGTTTAAACCCAAGGCATATGATGCTACTAAGAATGAAGACCAATCTTCGACATTCGTAGCACGGAATGAAAGAAGAGCCTATGATGCCACAGCGAATAGTACGGACAGCATCGCAAGAAAAGAAAATGGAGATTCACACTCTGTCTTAAACTTTGGCGCAGATAAACGTCCGTCTGCTGAACCGGCTTCAGAAAATGCAAAAAGATATGTAAGCAGTTCATATGAAATGGCTGGACAGAGAGAAGCCGAGCATAAAGACCGTGGTTATGAAAATCTGGAAAGACAGGGGCTTGCGGATAAGCATACAGGAAGTGTGCAGCCACCATTCTCTGACGGAATTGGAGAAGTAGAAAGAAAATATGAAAAGAGTAGTACAAGAGAACATAGTGCATCAGAGGTGACATCTAGGCGTCAATCTGCAGTAGATGATTTATCTAAAAGTGAAAGGTTCCAGGCCGATAACATTGTCCGAAGACCAATCTCTCAGATGCCAGCTTCACATACTGCCTCGAATCAATATCCAGGATTAGATGGGGACAGTCACCAGCCTTCCGAAGCAAAAACAATGACGCATGACCAGCGGCAAGATGTAGGAAACCATCGGGATGAAAAGCCTGGAGCGAGTGCTATTGAAGAGGTTCTCAGGAATAGGGCTGCTAATCAAGAAAATCAAGATGCGGATAGGGCGTCTGGCGGCATCAATGAACGAAAGCAGACATATAGCAGGGATTCATATGAATCTTCGGGACAGGCTCCAGTAGATGAGAAGAGGAAAGAACCATACGGTCCAGGAGAGACCTATAGCTACGTTGGCAGAAAGGATGGACAGGCTGACAGAAAAGTCACCGAAAACCGTGTCTTAAAGTCTGATAAAACTGATGTGGTGTATCCACAAAAGAGAGGTTCTTCGGTTGCGAGTGAAAGTAAAAATGGCCTTCAATCTATCAAAAAAAAGGACGAAACGAAAGTTATTGAAATCACAGTACCGTCAGGCTCAGGTCAGACACATACTGTACGAGGTACTGTGTCCGGAGCTGCAGCTGTAACTGCAGTAGCAGCCGCGTTAGCGGCAAGAGAAGCTGCAAAGGCCACCTCTGATGCCGCAAAGACTGCTACGGACAAAGCGGAAGGTATGGTGATGCTGAAAGATGCATCAATCATGTCGGCCAGCGAACTTGCTGCATATGCCAGTGCAGTGAACAGTGCGCAGGCAGCAACGCAGATAAGCGGAAAACAAATCGCCGATTCCTATGCTTTGGCAGGTCAGGCTGATGCAGAAACGATAAAGATAAATGTAGAGCAGGCTCTTGCGAATGCGAGAGAGATAGCAGCGGGGACTCGCTCCGGCTTGAACGTTCCAGGCGTTACATCTGGCCCAGTGGGACCAACCTCATCTGGCGCAACACAGAATTTTAATATAACGAGACCGTCTATACATACACTGGGAATTCCAGGCGCCGTAAAGAACTCAAATTTCACAGACGTTGGAATGTTTGTCCTAAAAGAAGGAAATCAGGTAACTATATCCAGAAATGGAAAATCAAAAAGATACACAGTCCGTTCTGACGGGACTATCAGAATAGATGGAATTGTATTGGACGTATATTCAGTAGACAAAGACAGAGCTTTTGTTGGTTGGAAAAACGCGGCTGTATATGGCGGCAAGATTTATACGGCTACAGGCACTGTCCTTGATATAAGTACGGATGGAAGCATAGGAACGACCAAAACGTTGGCTGGCCTGGAATTCCATATTAAAAGAGATGTTAAGGTCAATGCAAAACAAATGACAATGGCGATGACAATAGCCCCAGCATTAAACCAGCCTATTACAGACGCAGATTTTGTGAAAGTTGGAGATAAGTTTATATCAAACAAAGTAACAGAATCGTATAGTGGACTTTTATACCAGAAAGCATTAAACAAAGGCAAGGTCTCTCAGCTTATTTTTAAACAAAAAATGGCAATGCATTCCGTCTTCCGAGCACAGCTGCTTGCAGGCGCAGCAGCTAATATGAAGTCGATTGATTTGAAATTAGACCTAAATACGCTGGTTGCAAATTACGATAAAATATTGACATCAATCAGTGGAAACAGCAAACAGTTTTATCAAATGAATGTGTTTTTGGAAACACGCTATTTGAGCGATATTGAACGTCAATATCTGTTTGACGCAAAGGCAAAACTTAAGCACCTTGGTCTTACTGAGAATACAGATACATTAAAAGAACTTCTGGCTGGCGGCGGATTGTCTCCAGAAGCAGCAAGTGCAATAACGGATTATCTGAATGTATATGAAAATACAAGAGAAAAAATTATACGAAAAGGTGTGCTCGGGGACCAGAGCATAGGCGATTTCAAAGTAGAAAGAGCGTTTTATGCTGCCGCGCTGCCATATGTGCTTCAGGCAAGGGGACTTCCGTCAGATAAAAAGGCGCTAAAAAAATTATTAAAAGCAGGAACAACTTCAAAAGAAACGAAAGAGTTGATAAGAAATGTATTTAAACTGCAAAGAAGGATGTTTTTGCTTAATTTGACAGAAACAACATTAACGGCATATGCCAAAGGTGCTGTCAAAGCGGTTAAAAATGGATACCGAAAAATAAAATCATTGGCTAATAGATATATGGGCGATGATTATACGATGCGAGGACTCCTCATGATGGAGTCAATCATTGTTGGCTCTGCTATGAAAGCGTATCGCACATCAAGAAAAATAAAATGGATGAGAGAGAACGCTGGAAGGTTGCTAAATTCCTCAATCAGGCTTGGAAAGTCAATAGGAAATGCTGCGGTCGCAGGATATAGAGGTGCAAAAGCAGGTATTCATGCAGTTCATATGGGCGGAAGAGCGGCGAGAAAAGGTTTCCAGTATCTTAGGAAAAACGGACTTAAAAAAACGCTAAAAAAAGGTGTAAAAAAATTACGGATGAAAGGCACGAAAGTTGTCAGAAAAGGCGTTTTAAAAGTCGCCAAAGTAGCGCAAAAGGCCGCGATTAAAGCAATCCAGGCTGCGATAAAGTTGATACAGACATTGATTTCAGCATTAGTAGCAACATTAGGACCTATAATCATAGCATTGATTATTGTATTGGCAATCATCCTTTGCATTATTTCATATGTGAAGAACGCAGGAAATGAAGTCTATTATGATGCAGGCGATGAAGACACTACTGAAGTTTTACAAGAAATGGTTGACGTCTTAACCTTGTGCCACAATTCGTTCAGAAGTGAATTATCGAATCATTTTGGTGGAACGTCAAGCACAGGCTCGGCGTCTGGTACAGATGGCTCAACGATGAATGCACCACAGCTACAAAAGGGTGATAGTTCTAAGGTTCAGGGGTTATATGATGTGACTGAGGGGACCTGGTGGAATTATGAGTTTACATACCAATATATTCATGGTAATTGGGCTTCCGGAACACGGCAACAGGCGTTGGATAACAAGGTAACAGTTGAAGGCAATGGAAATTACGCTGTCGTCGACCAGAACGGAACAAAGATGTATATGGCGGCTTTTGGCTCGTATTGGGGAAAAGTAGGAGATGTCCTTAAAGTGGAATTTAATAACGAGTTCACAATAGGCAGCCAACCAGCATCCAATACTATGTACATTATTATTGCGGATGAAAAGGCTTGGAAAGATACTGGTTATCCAGCAGAGCAAGAAGGAATATATGGACATCACTTAGGAAGCCACCGAGATTTTGCAGAATTTATTGGTTATGGCTCTAAACCTGCAGGATTGAATGGAAATGGATTGATTCCTACTACTGCAACAAATATGGGAAGTATTTTGGATGGAACATTTGATTCATCAACGATAGGAACTGGTTCAGCTGCTTCGTCGGTAAGCGTAAATGCCGATATCCTGTATCGTCAGGAAATAGACCAGGATGTTTATCGCGACATTTTAAACAGAGATAAAAACATATACTACACTTTTCCGGAAGAGCAAAAAGTACCAGATGGTATTACCCCAACACCTACTCCGGAAGGATATGTAAAAGCAGATGCAAAAGGTGAAGTGTATGGATTCTATAATAATAATCAAGAGCTGATTTCTATGGTAATGGCTATGTTTGATTTTGAGGCAAGTTCTAGTACTTCAACAAAAAGCACAATCATTAGCAAAAAAGATGCTTCCGGCTTTGACGAGGCAAAAACAAACGACACATATCAAAAAGGTATGACGGATAAAGAAGTTGATGATAAATGGAAGCTGATAGAATACCTGAATGAAAAAGGCTTAGACCTGACAAATTACAAAGCAGGCGGCTATGATGATTTGAGATATTCGGCTTTGATTGGTCTTTTTAATGCTTCACATATTATCACGGGAACAGCCGTTAAGCAGTACCATGCAGGCCCAGACGGAACAATCAATCCAGTATATAACGATGATGGAAGGATTGTTGGTCAAAATAATACCGATGGTATGTCTTATCAAGTACCGGTTATGGAAACGAAGACAAGACAAGTCAGAAACGAGCACGGAGATATCCAAATCGAATACTACACCGGATATAAAACGGACTCGGATGGAAACATCGTTTATGAAACAAAGTATGCACCGTGTCCGGGCCATACAAAGTACAGTGGAGCAGTTATTACCCTGCATTTTGATAGTCTGTTAAATCTTGATGACTGGTGGGAGAAAAACATCTATGGAGTAGATGATTTTGATAAGGAAAACCCTAACTATGAAAGCAGTGACGCAAGTGCAGATACATATAGAGCTAAAGAGAATACGCTAAAACGAACAATCCAGTATATTAAAAAGCCGGATTATTATAAGAGTCTGAGTGGAACATGCTCAGAAGGAGAAAATTCTACCACAGACAGTTTCAATCCTGGAACGTGGGATGGAGACCAAGCAAAAGTTGCTAAAGAGGTATATGAATTCCTGACAACAAAAATGTCGAGAAAATTAACCTCTGAACAGGCAATGGGAGTATTGGTAAATATCTATAGAGAATGCTCATTCAATTATACAGAAGAAGAAACTGGCGGTACTGGATATGGCTTAACTCAATGGTCGTTTGGACGCAGAACAAAACTTGTTCAATGGTGTAACGCAAATGGATATCAGTACAATACGCTTGAAGGCCAGCTAAAACGTTTGGAATGCGAATTTACGGAAGATACGAGTGACTGGTCCCCGAGCGGAATAGAAGGATTCTATGCATGTACGACTGCAAGAGAAGCAGGCGAATTCTTCATTACGAATTACGAAAGGCCTGGTGCACAATATAAAGCGCAGCGTTTAGCCGAGATGGATTCAGATATCGCTACTATTCAGGCAATGCTACAGTCGTAATATTGTGTATGTTCGACGCGTGATTGTGGTACGGGCGGAGTACTCCGCCCGTCATTGCGTCAGGCAAGGAAACCGCAAGCTGTGTTTGTAAGCGGTAGGAGGATGATAAAATTGAGAAAAAAACAAAAACAAAATAAACATAGAGAACGCTTAATTGCGGGAGTCGTGGCCATAATCCTTGTTTTAGCACTTATACTCACAAGTATTGCCGCGTCTCGCGTACCGGTTTATGCGGCTGGGGCCTCTACTACAGGAACTTCAACCGTCAAATCAAAAGCAAATAAATCCGGGCAAAAAAAAGCGACCCCAACACCAACGACAATGCCAAAAAAAGAAAAAAAAGCATTGGAAAAAATAATGAAAGGATTATCTACGTTTCATTATAAAGCATACGAATGGGCGGGATTAACCGTCGGAGGCATGCCGTTCGCTTTGGCGGAGGGGATTTATAATATATCTGATTTAAATACTGATGGAACAAAAACGCCAATATTTTGGAAAAATGAAGATACAGAATCAGAAATGAAAGATTTTTACTCTTCTACGAATTGGAATGAATTTGAAGGAATGTATGAAACAGTTGAGCTGAGTAATAGCTGCGAAGCGGTTTTGTCTGATGAGGTTGCAAAGTATGAAGACCTGATGGACAAAGCGGCGGAAGATAATGGTTTTAAAACGTATAAGGAGATATTTAAGGCAATTGCGCAAGCAAGGTTTAATGAGCATAAAGATGAGTATGAAGCCATGAAAAAAGATATAAAAGGAGAGGGCAGCGATAAGTTTGATTTATTTCATATCAATGGTTCATGGCTGGCAGATACAAGCAACGGAGACGTTACTCCGGTAAGCAGCAAAGCAAATGTCTCGCCGAAAGACGAATATGGAGAAGATGAAAGGCTAAACCTAGCAAATAAGAAAAAAGAGGCTGGAAAATACACAGTGCAGGAATCCATAGATGCCGCGGCAAAGGCCTTTGCGAATATAGTGGAAGAAGCAGTCTATCCATCACCTTATAATACTGATTCATTGATATGTGTTGTCCAGGGATTTGAATTTGGTGGAAGTTCTAAAGCAATAAAAAATCAATATAATAGGTCGCCACTAAAACTTGATGAAGAAACCGGGTTTGTTACATTTACGGACTATTGTAACAACAAGGCGTCAAGTAGTAAAAACCAATCCGCAGAAAAAGAAGAGGTGGATTATGACTCTATCATTGAGGCTTATGCAAAAGTAATCGCCCATGGTGAAGAAAGAGCTAATGCTGATGATGAAAATGGCAAATATAAATATTCGGACCAGAAGTTTTATCAAAAGGTATTTGAAAATTATAAATGCTCTGGCGGTGGTTCTGGAAACCTGGACATGGGACAATTGCCGGATGATATGAAAGAGATACTGAAAAAGTGTATGGCGACATGGGATAGTAAAGTGACAAAAGAAAGGCGTGAGATTATACAGCAGGGAGTTATGCTGTATGGCGTGACGTATTCGATGGACTATGCCAGAACTGACATTGATAATCCAAAGTATCTAGATTGCTCGTCTTTCGTTGGACAAAGTTATTGGAGGGCTGGTGTTCTTGATAAAAGTGCAGCTAGTTGGTGTACCGGAGATTTTTGCGACGCGGGTAAAGGGTTTAAGCAAATAGATGCTGCTCAATTGATACCAGGTGACTTTGGACAAAAGACATGGACACCTGGAGGTAGCGGTGGCAATGAACATATTGGAATATATCTTGGAACGGTCGATGGGACTATGTACTGGCTTCACTGTACAAGCTGGTCTCCAGAAGCACCAAATACAAAATATGCACCAGGAAAAGGCGTTGTTATAAATGACTATAAAGGTTTTAAAGCGTATGGACAGTACCCAGGACTATGATATGGAGGATAAATGTATGAAATTAAAAAGAATAGTGAGATTTAGTTTGATAATTGGATTTGTTGCCTTATTTTTCATACAATCAACGAATGTATTTGCAAACAGCAATGAAAGTGAAACAAGCGAAGAGGATTTGAATGAAGATGATGAGTTACCAGATACTTTTTATCGTCCTAAATCAACTTTTACTTCTTCTTATGATTATGAAGAATATTGCAAAGAAATGTACCGACATGGATATATGGATGAGAACTATAATTGGACACCAGCGGCTCAAAATTATATTGATAACATGAATGCTGAAACATTAGAAACACTTAATAAAGATGCCAAAGGAACGGTAGAACAGAGGGTTGCAGATGGCGAAATGAAACAAATAGACAATCCGTACATTTCATATGATGAATGGAAAAGGTTATCAGAAGAGAACAACAAAAATAAAAATAGCAAAAACGAAAGCAACGCTGACACACAAACAGAAAGTGAATCTTCAAGCGAAGGCAATGCTGAGATTTCAGAATCACCGTCTGAAGACGATAATACAATCACAGTAACGCCAGAAGAGGAGCAAGCAGAGAAGGAAGACGAAAAAACAAGTTCTCTTGCAAACCGCATAAAACTTGTGTTTATGGTATTATTAGCAGTAGGCATTGCACTTGTTACATATTCTATTTATAAAAAACAATTCTAAAAAAAGGAAAAGAGAGCCAAAAATATACGGCTCTTTTTTTTTGTACAAAAAAAATAAATCATATAACACTCTGCAATTTTTTCTGCATATTAAAAGAGAACAGGAAATGCACAGCATATATTGCTTAGTTTTGAAATTACAACTGCAGAAAAAAGAGGAGGATAAAAATGGATTTAAAAGCATTTAATACAGCACAGGAAATTATTGCATGTAAAAACCCAATGGTGTCACACTGGGTCATTGCTGTTGATATTGGTTTTTCAGGAGTAAAAGGAATGTCTCCGAATAAAAGGTTTTGCTTCCCGTCTTATGTTAAACAGATTGAAAGCAATCTGATGTCGGTAGATGAAGAAGATATCTATTATAGGGATGAAGAAGGCCTGTATATGATTGGAACAAAAGCACAGGACCTTGTCCGAGCCGATGATACTAACGATACAGGTTCTACGTTTGACAGAAACCGATATTTTACAAAGGAATTCATCATTCTTGCCAGGACGGCTGTAGCTATCGGATTGATGAGCAATGAAGTAAGAGAGGGAGGGCCACAGATTAAGCCATTTATCCAAACTGGACTTCCAGCCGCATACCTGAAAGCAGATGCGCCGAAAATCAAAAGCGCATTCACGGCACAGGGTGTTTATGAGGTAAAAATCGGTACTGGTAGATGGATTCGTTTTGAAAACAATTTAAGAAATAGTGATGTAAGCGTCATGTCTCAGCCAGCCGGAACCTTAAATTCCATTCTGTTCAATGATGAAGGAGAACGACGAGATGAAGCTAAAGAATTGATGGCAGAAAATATCATCATCGCTGATATTGGATTTGGCACGTTTGACCCATACGGAATCATCAATAGGAAGAAGGTTTTGGAGGAATCTATCAACAATCTCGGAATGAAACGAGTATTGGAGACGGCGGCTGAGTATATTTTTAAAGATTATCAGATGGATATCCGTATTCCACAAATGAGGAAATACATGAAAGACGGATATTTCAAGGTGGTTGATATCCGGCAGATGACCAGTAAAAAAATCCCGTTGGACGGATACATTGAAAAGGCGTGTAAGGAAGTGGCAACGCAGGCGGCGAAGAAACTGTATGAAATGGCAGAATATTTCACCGATTACGATGTACTTGTTGTGACTGGTGGAACCGGTGCAGCATGGATTCAATATTTCAGGGAGACGTTATCAGGATTGGAAGATTTGAAGATTATTCCTGGAAACGATGGAAACGAGCTTCCAATTTATTACGCAAACGCAAGGGGATATTATATGTCCGCTTATAGACGATTGAGAAAAGAGAGGGCAGGTAAAAGTGAATGATGAAGGTAGAAGTAAAACTGTATTCCTATCATGACATGGACCTGGTTGGCCTGTATAAAACAGGGAAAGTTTCCTTTCCTGAAACAACCAGGCAAGTACTAAATTCTTATGCCCGTGGCGAAGTGTATAAAGTCAAATTATTACACACGAATGATAAAAGGCTCGCCAAATATCCAAAGACGAGCTTCCGGAAGTATTATCACTATCATGTGGTACTGGATGGAAAGGAAGACTCTGATGCGATTTCCTTGCTGCATAAAATAACACCAGGATACAGAAACAATTTCATTAAAGTCGTACTACGTCAATATCTTTGCGGTGTTTTTCTTGAAGAGTACTGTGTCAATGGGGATACATCATTTTTCAATGAAATGTCACGAAAATTTCAGGGAGGAAGAGATGAGAAAGAAATAAGACAGACAAAAAAAGAAAGAGATAAATGCACCCAAACAGAACTCAAAAGCCCTGATGTGACGACGAGAACTTTAATAGAATCTGGTAGCGAGTCCGACTTTGTCGGCGAGTTATCAATAGAATCTGGTAACGAATCCGGCAGAGCCGGCGAGTTGACAAAAACAGCAAGCAGAGGAGCTAAACTAAAAGAAAAACAAAAAAAAGGAATAACAGATGACACGGTTGACACTGATGAACGGAGTTTATGGGACAATGTAAAAGATGAGAATGAATCCAGGTATGTTGAGCTGCCTACAGAAAAGCATGAAGCAGAACCAGCAGATATCGTAAAAAATACTGAGCACAAGGCCCTGATAAATGATAAGGCAAAGAGTATTGAGCCTGGCTCCAAAGATAATAACAACAAGATAAAAGAAGATTCATTCGAACTGTCAAACAATAAAACCATGACAACCGCACACACTGACGCACATCCAAATATAGCGAATAGCGTTCAATCCTATAGCGATGAGGATGATTTCGACGAGTTCCTTGACGAAATGACAGAACAATATTAAGGAGATGATTATATGTACAACAGACAGGATGTATTTAAAAAGCATATTCAAAAAAAGGCAGAAGAGCTAAACGACCTTTGTAAAACACTTGGTGTGGTTTCTTTTATGTCTTTTGCCGTTAAAGATAACGGGGTTTCTACTGATTATAAAAACTATATTTATGGCAGCACATCAAACGGTATTCGTTTATCAAATGACCAGATACGCGGGCATGTAAATGTATCAAATGGATTCCAGACGGTTCCACCTGGTGACAATATTGATGCTGATGATTATATGGATGATATTGATGATAATTAAGGTGAATACAAATGGCAAAAACAAAAATCATAATCATTGCTGAGAAAGGAGCAAACAAATACGAACCTGGAAAGATGCAGGGAATTGGCATCAAAATGTATATACTTAACAACGCGTCCGGTTTGAGTAGCGTACGAGAGTTAAAAGGGAAGGATGCTGGCCCATGTCATTGTTATATTATTGGCAAAAGTCCGAAATATTGCGAATCCATAGAAAAGGCAATCAGAATAAATAAAACAAAATGGAAAATAGTAAAGACCTGCAAAAACGAAGACGAAATCATGAAACTCGAAAATAGGGAGTTTTTAAAGAAGGTTGAAGAGTCTGCAAAATTTAAAAAAAAGACAATGTCAAAATTACAGGAAGAAATCCTCAATATAAAAGCGATAGAACCGGACTTGGATGAAGAAGATATTGCATGTGTAATCATGGCGGCAAACGAAGTGGAAGGAATGAAAATCTTTCCGGCTACCCCAGAAACAATAATGAAGGCTTTTGAAAAAAGGGTTCTAATGTATACGCAGGACGAAGAGGTGACTATGAAAGGAGTGGAGGCATATTTAAGGATTAAAAATGTTTCGTGAAAGAAAAACGACAAAAAAATATATTTATTTGTCATATTGATATGAGACGAAAACATCGTCAAAAGAAGAAGCAATCACGCATCTGTAGATGATGATTTCCGTAACTAAAACTTTATTTTATGTCATCGATGGACGAGGGACCGCAGCCAGGTTTGCCATCAGGGGAGGACTGCCGTAAGCAGCCCGACCCTGAACAGCTAGGCTGTCCGTTGGTTCGGAGGTTGCTGGACGTGTACGGGGAGTCAGAAATCCCGTCCACGTCTGGCGAAGGTGAACGTAAGTTCATTTTTGATAGCTCGCACTTCGCGCTCGTAACCAGACTTCAAACGGGAGACTTCCCGTTTTCCGTTAGTCTGGTAGCGACTCCGGATTTTGGTCGGGGAGTTATCGATTTATACTGAGAACGAAGGCGTTAAGCCTGAGCTATCACCGAATCATTGTTCAAAATGACAAATAGGAACAGGAGGAGTTAATGGCAAATGCTTAGTAATCTATTAGCTATCATGGCCATAACTATCTACAACCAGATGTACGGGGCAAGTGCAGTGCTGGAACTTATAACTCGGTATAACAAGATAGCGACCGATGTGATGCAGGTTGGAGGGTTTGCCGCTATGGTCTCAACTGTGAAAGGCCTGGCGGTAGGTATTACCGTTTTACTGTATCTCATTGACTTGGCAGGTAAGGTGACCGAAAAGAATTTCAGTATCGAGCAGTTTTTTAAAGCAACACTTCGGTTTGTGGTGTCTTATTTCTTTATTTTATATTCAGATGTAATCACTAATTATCTGATTGAAGCAGGTACAGGAATTACAATTGATACCGTAAAGGATAGTGGATTCGCTTTTTTTACAGATGACCCGGACAATAAAACACTGCTAATTAATGGAATAAAAGATATGAAAGCGATTGAAACATTAGGCTTCGTCATTTCATCAATTATTCCATGGTTATTCTCTATGATAGGAGAAGTCATATTACAGATTGTTCTGATAAGCAGGATTCTGGAATTAGTTGTTATGGTAACTTTCGCTCCGCTTTCTATTTCAGACATATACCGAGAGGGAACCGCAAGTCCAGGAGTCCAATACATGAAGAGGGTCTTAGCACTTAGTCTTCAGGTTATTGTTATCATTTTAATAAATGCAGCGACTCAGGCTATTATTTTTGCAATTATCAACAAAGGTTCAAATGTTACCATTGGACAGACAATAACGGATATTCTCGTAGAAGCAGAATATTCAGAGTCAAAGAATGTTGCGTTGGCTAATGGTTCGGCAAAGTTTACAGTAGATAGCGTAAGAACTTTTATGAAGACATTGACGGGGCAGGATTCTCTTGTAAAAGTAATTGGAGTTCTCCTTGCGCGTCTTGGTCTTATTTGGAATTCAATGCCGTTATGTGAAGAGATAACGGGAGCGAAGTAAAAAAAAGAGGAGGAATACACGATGATTGAAGTACAGGTTCCAAAGGACGTTTCAACATATGAATCACCTTTGATTGGACCATTGACAGCAAGGCAGGCTGTATGCGTAGCAGCCGCTGCTGCAGTTGAATATATTTATTATTTGGTTATAAGCACATTAAAGTTGAACCTAACGATGAATACAATCGTATGTCTTGGAATGGTATTTGCTGTACCTATTTTATATATGGCAATCGGCAAGCCTTATGGGATGAGGCCAGAAACATACATATATTATTACTTCATCCCTTCATTATTGGCACCTAAGGATAGACCTTATGTAACAAAGCCTACATATGAAACAATGCTGGATATCATTGAACATATTGAGCAGGAAAACGAACAGAAGAATGGAAGCAATACTAAAAATAAAAATGGACAGAAACCAAAGAAAAAAACAAATAAAAACAAAAAGGCAAGAAATAAACAGGACATTATGTATGCGTAATACATGTCAAATACAAATTATATGAGGAGGATTTATAGCTAATGGGATTATTCAGTTCAACCAGCAAAACCGCTGGAAAGAATAAAAAGAATACCAAAAAGAAAAGCCCACTGGAAGTACCAAAGACAGCTCAGGATAGCATTCCATATATGGGCGTATACGAAAATGGAATCATTCAGGTAGATGAAAATTCATATTCAAAAGCGTATGTAATTCCAGATATGAATTTTCTTATTGAAGATACAGAAAAGCAGAAGGAAACATTTGGCAACTTTATGGAACTTCTGGGTTCATTTGGACCAGAAGTACATATTCAGCAGGTGATTTTTAATAAGACCATTAAGCATGCGGAACTAGAGAGAAAAGTGCTGATTCCAATGAAAAACGATAGGCTTAATGAATATCGTGAAGAAATGAATGAAATGCTGATTGATAAGATGTCAAAAGCAAGAAATAACATCATTCATGAAAAATATTTTATTGCAACGGTAGAAGCAGATGACATTACTTCTGCAAAAAATACCTTCAGCCGGCTGGATGATGAAATCGAAAGAGGTTTTCAGAGAGTCGCTGGTGAGAAGGCAAATGCGGCCCCTTTAACATTAGTTGAAAGGCTTTCTACTTTGTATGATATTTACAATATGGATTCCAATGTTCCATTTTATCGCAGAACAAAAATGAAAAGTGATAAGGTGATGGAGTCTTTTAATATGAGGCATATTCAAAAAATGGGATTAACATCAAAAGACGTTATCGGCCCGACTGCTCTGACTTTTGAGCGAGATTACATGATTATTGGTGAGACTTATGCGAGAGCAATGATGATTACAGACCTGCCTACATTCCTAAGGGGAGACGTCCTGACGGAGCTTTCCAATATGCCGTGTAACATGCTGATGAGTGTACATTATCGTGCACTTCCACAGAGCAAATCTATTACGCTGCTGAAAAATAAATTAGTAGATGTAAACGCAAATGTGGTAACTCTTCAGAAAAAAGCATCAAGAAACGGATATTCTGTTGATGTTATTTCCCCTGAAATCAAGCAGGCATCGCAGGAAGTTGAAAGCCTGATGGGAGACCTGACACAGGATAACCAGAAATTATTTTACACAACAGTATCTGCCGTTCTTTTTGGAAAAGACAAGGATGAACTTGATGAGAGCACAAAGCTATTTCAGGCTACGGCAGAACGTTTTATCTGCCAGGCGAAGACGCTTGCGACACAGCAGGAAGCAGGGCTCAACTCATGCCTGCCATTAGGTGTAAATAAGTTGAAAGTTGAACGACTTTTAAATACCAGAGCGGCAGCGATATTCCTTCCATTTGCAGTTAAAGAATTATGGCAGGATGATGGCATGTATTATGGATTAAATGGGGTTTCAAGACAGATGATTCTTTACAACAGAACAAGCGCGGTGAATGGAAACGGATGCATCTTTGGTGTGCCTGGTTCTGGTAAGTCATTTTCTGCAAAAAGAGAAATCGTAAATATCCTGCTGCATACTGATGACGATGTATTTGTTATCGACCCTGAGAATGAGTACGCTCCTCTGGCTAAGTTGTTTTTTGGTAGTTCAATAAGGATTGCGCCTGGCTCCGGTGTACATATCAATCCAATGGATATGGGCCTTGATTATGCATCAGAAGATGGAGGCGACCCGGTAACATTAAAAGCTGATTTCATCGCTTCATTTTGTGAAGCTGCAGCTGGTTCCAGATATCCGCTGACTCCGATTCAGCGTTCAGTAATTGACAGATGTGTAAAAAATGTGTGCAAACAGTATATCGATACTCTTATGGCTGAAGGAAAAAGAGAGGACTTAACAATAGCACCTACATTGGTAGACTTTTACAATGAGATTGAAATGCAGCCAGAACCGGAAGCTCATAACCTTGCGCTTGCGCTGGAACGTTTTGTAAAAGGTACACAAAATTCATTTGCTTTCCGGACAAACGTAGAAATCAACAACCGATTTACCGTATATAACATTAAAGATATTGGAGATGGCATGAAGGCCATTGGCCTTCAGGTATGTCTTGATAATATCTGGAATAAGATGATTAGCAACTACAAAAAGGGCAAAAGGACATGGTTGTACTGTGATGAGTTCCACTTGCTCGCACAGACGGAAGTATCTGCAAAATATACGCAGCAAATTTGGAGACGTGCAAGAAAATGGAATGGAATTCCGACTGGAATCACACAGCAGGTTGAAGATATGATGAAGACCGAAGAAGGCCGAGCAATTGTGGGTAACTCTGAGTTCGTAATGATGCTGTCTATGAATGCATATGGACGTGCTCAGATGCAGCAGATGTATAATTTAACAGATGCTGAGATGGAATATATCACAAGCGCAGGTTCCGGGCATGGCCTTATCTACAATGGAACCGATATTATACCGTTTATTGATAGCTTCCCGAAGGATACTAAGTTGTACAATGCTATGACGACAAAAGTCGGTGAAGGCGAAACGCGAGCGTAATTTGGGGCAAAAGGGCATGTAGAACATGCCCTTTTGCTAAATATGGAGGTGATAAAAGATGTGGGCTTTTCCATTAATAGCGGCAGCTGCAGGAATGAAATATCCTCTTATGTATATCTCGTCGTCATTTCTCGTCAACTGGTACATTGACATTTACACAAATGTTTACGGAGCGGACACAACATATGCAGACATCATAGAGAAGTTTAACGGATACTTGAAGCATATGATTAATGATAACCCGGTGGCAAGCGCTTTTACAAATATTATTATTGCGATAGGCCTTGTTATGATGCTGTATTATTTTTTTTCTGACTTGTCCGCAAAGGCTATGGCCAATCAGCTATCAACATTACAGGTTGGAAAGTCATTCTGCACAGCATTAGGTACGGTATTTGTGATTTTTTACAGCAAACAGATTTTTATATTTATGCTGACATTTGTTGAAACACTAAATGGTGAATTTATCAATTTGCAAAACGGCTCAACGGCGGTAAGCAAAATCCTTGGAAACGAAGTGGTGCAGGTTCTGTTAAGCCGATGTGTATACGACCATTTTTCCATTGGCGCTATTATAGGGTATACGTTGTCAGCATTGTTGCTTGTTTTGGCAAGTCTTGCAACAAGGTTGTATGTCACATATTTTGCGGTAACAAGGATTATCCAATTATTTGTGTACTATGTTTTTGCTCCAATTGGAGTAGCAGATATTTTTGAAAATGACATTGGAGGAACGATTAACTTCCAAAGTAGCGGCTTTAGGTACATAAAAACTATGCTTGCAATCATGCTGCAACTGGTAGTGGTAACAATTATCTGCCAAGTATACCCAATGATTTTGACTACAATAAATACGGGATATTTTGTCGACCAGGGAGACTCAACTTTAAAGGTTGATGGAAGCAGCGTCAGTATAGAAGATAATTATGCAGCAGCAATGATTAAAAATAACAAGGCTGTCTTATATCCAATAAACAACTTTGAATATACAGACCATAAGGCCAGTATCGTTGAAGTTGTATGGGAGGGCGCTAATGATATCAAAAGCGCGTTAAAAGCCGTTGGAGCAGTCGTAAAAGGCGATGACGTGAAGATTGACTCCGAAAATAAAAAAGAAAAGCTAAAAGACAGCGAAAAATATAAATTGGTTGGTGCAGATGGAATAATAAAAAATACAGGTCGAGATATTGGCGCTGTAAAAAATGAGGCAAAAGATAAGGCAAAAGAGATTTTAAAAAATAAAAAATACAGAATGACCATTGAGTCTACAGAGCGATTCTTCAAGTGGTGTATAGGCGCAGACGGTGGAAAGATGGTTTTATTTGTCATTTTGCTCATAACGAAGGTTTTAATGATACATTCATCGGCCAAACTCTGCAGCTACATTACAAATACAAATATATAAAGGGGGTGTTGAGTAGTGGACCATTTTATAGCAAGTATGTATCTGCTTATTTACAATAGCATGTATTCACTTGATGGAATACAGAAGATTTTAACAACATACAGCGATGCGATTTCAGATACGTTAGCAGACGGAGGCCCAATGCATTCCGTATATGTGCAGCTGAGAGTAATCGCGCTTGGGATGCTGGCTGTCTATTTCGTTATTTCTTTTGGAACGCGTATGGCAGGAATGGAGACCTCTCCAAAGGTTATTTTTAAAACACTCATTCAATATTTTGTAGGCTTTGTGCTCGCTATGTATTCGTTTGAAATAGTCAGGCTTTTGTTTTGGCTTGGTGATTCTATGACTTCGCTGCTGATAAAGAATACAGCGACTGTTGCGTCACTATCAAGCTATACAACAGCATTTGAGGAAAGTATTGACGATATAGGGCTTATTAAAGAAATACAGTATATGTTTAACGGCTTAATTCCATATGTTGCCTGTTTGGCTACTGATGTCGCAATTATATATGTGGTTGTAACCCGTGTGCTTAGGATATGCGTATGCGCTGCAGCGTCTCCAATCGCTATTGCAAACTGCTTTGAAGGCTCTCGCAGGTCTGACGCTGCAAGGTTTTTGAAGAAGACATTTGCAATGTCTCTTCAATGCTCCGTTATCATGCTGATAGTATTGGCTGTAACTAATATCGCAGGGTATATGACATCAGGAGATGTTTATAGTGATGCCGGGCAGACCAGTCAGACCATAGAAGATGCGAAGAAGGATATGATTAATTCCCAAAAAAGGAACAAATCAAAGCTTAAAAAGGATGTAGCTGCAGCGGTTGATAAGCTTGGATATAGCGCATTTGACAATGTGCAGTCGGCGAATGGCTTGACACTAAAGTCAGATATTTCTACAGCCAAAAGAAAATTGTCAAATCCACATAGAGTGACAAAAGATATGGAAGAAGAGTACAAAAATTATGAAAAGACCTTAGGAATACAAGTGTTCGCAAGGACAAGTAATAAAGCGAACGCCTCTTATAAATACAGCAAAAAAGGATATGCAAAAATCGCAAATGAATATAAAACATTTGAAAAAGATAAAACCATAGCCTTTATGGACACGCTAATAGGAGGGCCTAAGCTTATTTATTTCTTATTGCTTTGTATGATAAAGATAGGCCTGATAAAGCAGTCAATGTCGTTATGTAATACGATAGTCGGTGTATAATGTAGGGGGTGATAATGTGAATAGTTTGTTGGCCACATTTTTAGTACAAGTATACAGATTTCTTTATAAACCAAGTGACATCGCGAAGATATTTAACGATTATAATTCGTATATCAACGTTTTATATCAACAAGACTGGTTTTCAACAATGTGTTCCGCGATGTCTATCCTTGGCATTGGACTATTAACAGTTGGATTCTTAGTCTCCCTTGGAGACAAGGCATCAGCCGGAGATTTTACACTGCATAATTTCTTTGTCCACTTTTTGAAGTTTTTTATGCTTTACGTTATATTAATGAACATTTCGACTATCTTCCAATTGATGTTAGATTTTACATCGGCAGTATTTAATGATATGAATAAAGAACTTACTGGTTCCATCATTGCTAACGAAATAAAAGGTGTGGATAAGGATAAGCTGCAAAATGGCTTGGCGGCGTTTGGATTGACGTCAAGGGTTGGGATGTTGATGTCAATAGTGGTACCATATTTCGTCTCTGTCGTTTTTTACAGTATTCTTTATTTCTTTGCAACATCGAGAATTATGGAATTGGTCATTCGTATTTCAGCGGCACCATTGGTTGCAGGAGTCTCATTTTTCGGGAAAGGAGCAAATACAGATATTGTCAGATACATAAAGCGTTCAATGGGAATCATGTTTCAGATAGTCGTGATTCTGGTGATTAGTGCAAGCGTAACTTTTATCCATAACTCAATTATCGTTGACGGAAGGATTTCAAATAGCACGAGCGGAAAAGTTGAAAACCCAGCAACTTACCTAGAACATACGACTACGGGAAAACGAGAGATTGAGATAAGAAGCCTTAACGTCGATATGGAGACAGATGAAAATGGAAAAGTGACAAAAATTAATAAAGTGACAGAGACCGGAAGAAAGGATGAAGAGGTCAAGTCCCAGGAGGAACAAACCGGAACACTTGTAAATATGAAAGAAGCATACCCAAAAAGTGATATCGAAAAATTCGTAAATTCACTGACTACACCTTCGAATCTGTTTACGGGAGTAGGAATTATGCTTGCTGCTCTGTTTATGCTGTTTAAAAGCAGAGAAATTAGCATGAGGATGTTTAATTAATTTGAAAAAACGCGTAGCTTTTACGCGTTTTTTTTGCATATTAATATGGAGCGGGAAATCCCCGACTATCGATAACTGAACTCGTTAAAAAAAAGGAGGAAAAATGATTACAGACAAAAACGGAAAAGAAGTTAAACTTAATGATATACTTGATTTTTTAGTCGGAACAGATGATGATGACATGGCAAAATCGGTAATAGATTTTGGTTTATATCCAATCAATGAAGATAAGACTATTGGCGCCCCATATAAGTATCTGGTGGCAGTTGAGGCTATCGTTACATATGTATCATTCATGGGGCCATTTACGATGCTGGAGCTGGATTTCAGGAATGCAGACGTATTATTAATTAATCAGGTAATGAAGATTGTAGAACAATTCCACTCTGACATTAATGGCGAAAATTTGCTGATGCTTTCCAGTATCACATCGTTAGACAGAAACGCGTCTCATATTTTGTCGCTTATGAACCCTTTAGTATGCGTGAGAGGATACTCTGAAAGTGGTAAAGGCTCTACATTGCTTCAGATGATTTATGCTACAGAGAATGTCGGATTCAGTCCGTTTGAGGTTGACTTTGCAAAAGTTGAAGCTGACATCGAAAGAGAGATGAATGAGCTTGTTGCTGCACAGGTTACCGCAGAATCAATGGAAGCAGCGGATGAGGAAATTGATGATTCTAATAATGAAATGATGAAAGAGATGTTCACTCCGGACTTTGGATTAAGAACAGAAGATGAGAAGAGACAGGATGCCATGGATGGCGTCAGGGCTTCTTATGGAAGTGAAAGGGAATCCGCAAAGATTGAAGCAAGAAAGAATGCCAGAATCGGAAATGCGGAAAAGTCTAAACTGAAAGATGTAAAAACCACAGATAAGGATAAAGATGACATTCCGGAAAACAGAGTATAAGGGGAAAAATATGAAAAAAAAGAAAAGTGTGATTCAAATTACAAAAGTTTTAACAACTGGGGCCTTGGCGCTTGCCTTGGCACCAGGGTTTATGCCGGTTCATATGGTCGCAGCGGAAACTGTCACAGAAACGGTTAAAGAAGTAAATTCTACAGATGAAGAAAATGAAAAAAGGACCAAAAAAGCGGATGCCTCTGCTGACTCAGGCGAAAATGCAGGCGAAGAATCCAAAGACAGTACTACGGCTGAAGATATTACTTCAGGTTCAGTTGATGAAAGTGAAGACATCCAGTCTAGTTCTGACGATTCCTCCGCGGATTCCACTGATTCCGCTGATGACGTGTCATCTGTAAAGGAAAGCGCGACTGTGCCAACTGAGGAAGAGAAAGAAACGAAAGAAAAAAAATGGTATCACGTGTCAATTATTGATGTTGCAGCACAGCTTACATTTGCGTTCGTTGTCGCGCTAATTGGTTATGGCATTTTTGTCAGGTCAAAAAAATAAATTAAAAAAAATGCTTGACACATTGTTATAACTGTGCTATAATACATAACATAGATAAGAGAAGTGCCTGTCTCTTATTTGATGAAGTAATAGCGAAAACCAAGCTGTGTACGCGTGCTATCAGACGATATGTTGAATATCGCAAGCATGCGCTTTCGTCAAATAAGCGATGGGCACTTTGCTTTTTAAAAAATGTTATATTTTTTTTGAAAAATTCTGCATATTGAATATAACGAAAAATCTAAAAAATAAGGAGAGAATAACCGCTATGTTAAAACAGAGACTTTATAATGCGAAATCAAATAATGAATCTAAGCAGTATGCCACAACAGGCATGCCTTGGTCAGTATGCGATTTTACAGGGTCAGTCTATAGTTTTAATGATTGTGGAGAACAAAAATACGCGTGGAGTAAGCGACGGTTGAAGTGTTGAAATTTTGATTATACGCAGGGATTGTGTTATATATGATGGATTTTACAATACTTAGACCGTTTGCTGGAAATATATCCAGGCAGGCGGTTTTTCTTTTATTCCGGAACAGGCACCCGGGGTGATGTTTAAGCCGCAGCCTGGTAAGAATTTTTCTTACTGATGCTGACGGAACAGGCACCCGTATGCTGAAAAAAGAAAAAAAAGGAGAAAAATATGAAAACGCGATTTTACACCGTCTAATTTGGACGGTTAGCTCAGACGGAAGAGCGGCAGGTTGAAGCCCTGCGCGTCAGAGGTTCGATTCCTCTACCGTCCACTTGGTTTTGTCTGGTTCTTGGCTGAACGCAGAGACCAAAAAATAATCCGCAAAAAATTTCGCATTTTTGAAAACTCTGGCATACTGTAAGTGTAAAGAAAAAAAATACACGAGAAGAGAAAAGGAGAAAAAAATGAAAGAAACTACATGTTGGAAATGCGATATTTGCGGGACAGAATACAAAGACAAAAAGAAATGCGAGCAGTGTGAGGATGGACACAAGAAAAAAGGAAAGATTGTTAAGATGAGACATCTTCCGTATACATCTTACCCGTCCGGATATCCGGATAAGATTACCGTTAAGTTTGAAAACGGGGTTGAAAAGGTGTATAGCATGTAAGTTAAATATGCCGGCAGGAAGGCTGCCGGCGAATATGGGGCATTAGTCGCAATGGGGCGACGTCTGTTTTGCAAGCAGGAGGCGGCGGGTTCGATTCCCGTATGCTCCATTTAGCATATGGCTGTGGCTGTATGTGATTGACGGGTGAAGGTTTTTGCTCGTAAAGAAATATTGATGTGTGGCGCAAATAGGTAGCGCGTTCGGCCGTTAACCGAAGGGTTTGCGGGTTCGAGTCCCGCCGCATCAGCTGATGTCTTCAAGGTGAATACCGGAGACGTCTAAAAAGAACACATGAAATAAAAATTTAAAGTGTTATGTAGATATGTAGTACGGTCGGCTGTTATTGGAAGCCGCAAAGCGGCTGTAATCTGGTAACGACTCCGGCGAAGCCTGGGAGTTATCAACCGAAGGGTTTGCAGGCTCAAGTCCCGTCGCATCAGCTGATGTTCCCGACATAAATGTCGGGAACATACAAAAAAAAGAAAGATAAACAGGAGGATTGAAAATAATGAGAAAAACAAAACGAAAACAGAAGGCGAAATGCCGAAAACAGAATATCAATTTGCGTCTGTAGCCAAGCGGTATGGCAGCGGGCTTTTAACCCGTATATCGCGTGTTCGAATCACGTCAGGCGCATTGCAGGATAAATCCTGAAAATCGCCTGTATAGCTTAGTCTGGTAGAGCAGGAAACTCTTAATTTCAAGGTCCAGAGTTCAAATCTCTGTGCAGGCAGTGTACATGAGGACAAAAGTGAGGTGAAGCATATGATGACAAAAAACAGAGAAAAAGTGTATAACCGGTCTTGGTATAGAAGAGAATGCAAAGTGAATATGCGGTCAAGACGAAAGGAATACAACAGAAAAGTCAGACATGTAAAAGTAACCGAAGATTCTTGTTCGAGGGGGTACAACAAAAATCTGATGAGGCTGGTTTGGGAAACGATTAGCTGAAAAGGGATTGGAAAAATATTTTAAAAAATATTTTGGATTTTTCGTCCGATTGAGAAAAAATCTAGCATATTAAATATGTGAAAGAAAAAAGGAGATGAAGTAATAATGGAAGTTGATTATCACTATTGCAATACAAAATGGAAACATATTTAGGGTAGGTATGCAAAATGGCTGAAGCAAGCGGTCTGTAAAACCGTCACACTAGAAACATTGTGAGTTCGAATCTCACCCTGCCCATTCGGCTTACGCTTTGTTGCAAAAAGAATGCGGGTATATATTTGCGGATATATACTTAAGGCGCAAGCTGACATATATAATGGCCTCATAGGATAACTGGTTATTCCGCAGCCCTGTCACGGCTGAGATTCCGGGTTCAAGCCCCGGTGGGGTCGCTTGACCGATAAGGTCACAGCGTATGATGACAACATTCGCTTTTCTTGCAGGTTCGTCACCTGCAATATTGCGGCAGCGTGTCTGCTGCATATACCGGATTAGCTCAGTTTGGTAGAGCGCCTGGTTTGGGACCAGGAGGCCGTGAGTTCGATTCTCGTATCCGGTACTGCGGGATAGAGCAGTTGGATAGCTCACGGGGTTCATACCCCCGGTGTCGTCGGTTCAAGTCCGTCTCCCGCAATTCTTTGTCAGATTAACTCAGCTGGGAGAGTGCCGTTCTTACAAATCGGAAGTCGCAGGTTCAAGTCCTGCATCTGACATTTTGGCGGCTTGGTCTAAAGGTTATGACACTGCCCTTTCACGGCAGTAATGCATCAGGGTTCAAGTCCCGCAGCCGTCACTTCGCTGGCATAGCACAATTGGCAGTGCGCATCACTTGTAATGATGAGGTTATCGGTTCGATTCCGATTGCCAGCTCTTGCTGAAAAGCAAAAAAAATGCACAAAACCTTCGTCAAAAATATCCACTATGAATCCTGTGGGATTCTACGGTAGTCCGAGCGGGGAGAAATTGGTTCAGCGTAAGGATATACGAGACCAATACAGTTACCGGCGAGGCAGCAGGTTTCTGCGAAGGTTACCTGCGAAAATGCAAGTATGTGACGCATCTGACGTCGTCGGATGCGGGCGCAGAAAGCGGCAGCACGTAAGACTATATCGGTATACGAATTTTTAGTATAAGCTGTTTGTATGGCGGTTGACGGTATAGCAGTGCTAATATATATGCATCCTTGGTCTAACGGATATGACCCCGGTCTTCCAAACCGGTGGCGCCGGTTCAACTCCGGCAGGATGCTTAAAAATTGGAAAATTATGGGTATAGGGGTGGGCAATTATTTTAACATTCTTGAATGTTGAAAGAAAGGAGAAAAATAGCGATAAAAAAATCTAACAAAAAATATGCAAAAGTTTGCGGCTGCGATGAGTATGGCAGAGAAGCATGGCTGATGGTCAACCAGCATAAAGATTCAGACAACATTGAAATTCTATCGTCAGAAGAAGGTAGCCCTGTGATATATACTAAATCACAGATAAGTGAGCTGATTAAAGAATTGAAAAAAATAGTTAAAAATATGTAGGCGCGTGGTGTTAATGGTAGCATGTCGGTCTCCAAAACCGAAGATGGGTGTTCGACTCACTCCGTGTCTGTTTGGCAATGTATGCGAGAGCATGGGATAGCGTTTAAACCTGCAAATCTGTGAGGACACAGGGCGAAAAAGGGCATTGCCGAGAAAAACATTGGGCTGTCGCCAAGCGGTAAGGCACAGCACTTTGACTGCTGTATCACGTCAGTTCGAATCTGACCAGCCCAGTTTCTTTAATGTTTTTTTTGATAAATTTTATTTTTGCCGTCTTGGTGCAGAATGGTATTGCAGCGGTCTTGAAAACCGTGGCCCGAAAGGACATGGGGGTTCGAATCCCTCAGACGGCGTTTAAATTCGCATAGCTTATCGAAGGGCGAAGTTTTCGCCCGTAGTCTGGTAACGAGCGTAAGCGAGTTATCAAGGGATAGAGCACACGGCTACGGACCGTGGTTTATCGACGGGCGGGAAAACCGCGACCAACTTTAGTTGTCCGTCGCTACTAAGGTAATTGGACGTGTGCGTGGGAGCATGAAACCCCGCCCGCGTCTGGTACACGCGAGCAAAGCTCGCGGTATCATGGGAGTTCGAATCTCTCTGCGAATGTTTTTACCGCATTAGTTCAGTTGGATAGAACAAGAGATTTCTAATCTTTAGGTCCCGGGTTCAAGTCCTGGATGCGGTGTTGCAGATGTAAAACAGTGTTCTAGTCAGTATAGCTTTGGCAGTCGGTTCAATTCCGTCAGCGGGTAGCTCCTGCGAAAATTTTTGCATCTGCTCTTTGGAGTGTTGGCAGAGCAGGTTAATTGCACTGGATTGCTAATCCAGCGTCGCGTATCGCGGCACAAAGGTTCAAATCCTTTACACTCCGTTTTGCAATATTGATGACTCGGTGAATTTACGTTCACCTTCGCCAGACACGTGCGGGAATCTCCCGCCCGATGATGACGTCGCCAAGTGGTTTAAGGCAGCAGACTGCAACTCTGCCACCGTGAGTCCGAATCTCACCGTCATCTTAATGCCGGCATGGCGCAGTTGGTAGCGCAACTGATTCGTAATCAGTAGGTCGCAGGTTCAAGTCCAGCTGTCGGCTCTCGGATGTATCTCAGATGGTAGAGTATGTGCCTGATATGCACATTGTCGAGCGTTCAAGTCGCTCCGTCCGAATTTCAGCCGATTGGTGTAATGGTAGCACATCAGATTCTGACTCTGAAAACATAGGTTCAATTCCTGTATTGGCTGTTAAAAATATAAGAAAAAAAAGAGGTAAAAATAATGAAGCGATTAAGTTGCCTGCGAGGAGCAGGAGATAGGGAAAAAAGTTAAATTTGCACCAGTGGCGGAACCGGCAGACGCATTGGACTTAAAATCCAAAGAAGTTTAATTATCTTCGTGAGAGTTCAAGTCTCTCCTGGTGCATTTTCGCAGTGTGTCGGAATTCGGAAGACGAGGTTGACTCAAAATCAATTGCTGAAAAAGCGTGCAAGTTCAAATCTTGTCACTGCGATTTATGTCCATATGGCGGAATTGGCAGACGCGCATGATTTAGGCTCATGTGCTGAAAGGCGTGAGAGTTCAAGTCTCTCTATGGACACTATGTTAAGCAGCTAGTAAAATCTAGCTGCTTTTTCTTGCAAAAATATCTGAAGAATACTCGCAAAAATTCTCTCTTATATAGAAATTCCGGCATATTAGATATAGAAAAAACAAAAAGAAACCTAAAATAATTTGTATATGAGAGGATATTAATATACCATTCAACGAAAAGAACGATGATATGGTGTTCTTATGGCAGGCTCTTGCTAAACGAGTGGCGGAAGAGCGCACGGTTGACCTGACAGGTGAAATTGAGATTCTTGACATAGAAAAACGCCGAGCGATAAGTATTTCAGATGTCAACAAAAGAATCCAGGGATTGGAAGGACTGTATCAGAAGTATGACCTCATCCACAACTTTATAAGATTTTTTGGTATGCCAAATACAAGAGAAGAACAAAAAGAATTGACAAGAAAAAAGAAGTTTCAGATGCGCTGACAAAGATGCTGAAAACAAAGCAGCTGAAGAGAAGACAGTGCCCTGACTGTGGAAGAGCGTTGCAGTATAACTATCAGTATGGCATTTGTGAGAGTTGCTATTCTATGAGAAATCGTGGGTATGGATATTGGGGGGATGAGTGGTTCTAAAGTGAAAGGAGATGTTGAGCGATGAAAAGATTTGTTTCGTTTTTTGCAATATTTATGGTTGCTTTGTCGTATTTAATACTTACTGCTCTTATTGGGTATTCATTAAAACAAAGTTGGGATACAAATGAGGTAACGACTACGGCTGAAATCATTGAAATTTTGGAGACAGATTTTACGCAAATTAAGACTACGAGGATAACAAATGCTGTAGTGTTGTGTCAGTATTTATACGAAGGGAAAGAGTATAAAAAAGAAGCATCAATAGATGGTGGTTGCAAAAAGGGCGACATAATAGATATTGTAATTGATGCTGATAATCCAGATGTGATTATTAACTTTACAAAGCAAGAGAAAAAAGTTTGCTTCATGACGCTAATTATCCCGGCCATAATTGCGTCTGCGTTGGTGATAACGCTGACAATACTAAAAAGAAAAATAAAGCAAGAAACATAGGGTCCGCTTACGCAGGCTCTAAATTTTTGCATTTTGTTTGTCAAAGTGTGGACGAATGCAGAACCCCGGATACTAACATACGTTTGTCTGACCAAGACAGTATGTAGATTGAAAAAACGCTCAGGTCGCTTTTCCGGAAAGTGTTTTGACTTTCTGTTTTTAATATGCTGAAAAAATAAAAAAGGATACCCAAACTTGGTATCCTAAATAAATTCATCTCGTCGTTTATAGAATTCTTTATAAAACGCTTTAGCTTCTTCAAGATTCTTCAGCATGATTGCTATATCCTCAATAGAAACGGCAGGAATTAAAAACTGCGGATTTCCAGTTTCCAAAAATTTAATAGTAATTCCAAAGACAGGGTCTTTTGGTTTCACTACGATGTGTTTTTCAATTCCATCGTCTGAAATTTTAAGGAGTTGGCCATATCCGTAATATTCTTTTGTTGTCAGAAATTGGCTTTTCTTTTCTGTAACAAATTTGATATTGTTTGACATGTTTTTGTTCTCTCTTTCTGTCTGCATTTTAATCTCTTTCCAGTTCATCGTCAACAGTTTGCTTGGGATGTACCATCGAAAGGTTGCGGCCTGTACGGTCATCAAACATTTCAACAGTAACATCTCTGCAAAAATCAGCAATTGCATATCTGTCTTCAACATCACCAGTAAAGATTTTTTCAACGCCTTCCATTTCAGCAAAACGGTTTAGGCGCTTAACGCCAATTATTGCGCGTTCGTGGTGCGCCCTGCGGTTGTGGTCAAGCTTTTCAATTCGGTCACGCAGTTCCTGACCTTCGTAGTTAATGCGAGTGATTGGGAGAGCTGTTTCCATCATGTGCACTGTATACACATAGTCGCCAAGAGCTCTCATGTCGCTTTCTATGATATCCAGCATATCGCGGTCATTTTTGCATGCATTAACGAGATTTAAGAATTTTTCTTTAATCAATTTTTTCACCGTCCTTTTTGTTTTGTCGGCTATAATATGCAGGTTTTGGAAAAATTCTAAAAAGCAGGCAGTTAGCATATGCAAAAAAAACATAAAAAAACCACCCGGAAGAATTAATCTTCCGGGTGTACTTATGTATCGTGTTCTTTAATCCTTGTTTATCTCCGCAAATCCGCCCACATCAATCTTAAGCTTTATTTCTTCGCCTTTTTTCAATTCATTCCATTCAGAAAAAGCCATCTCGTATTTTTCCGTTTCTGTTTCGTCTTTCTTTTTCTGATATGTGGCTGTTACAAAATAATGTTCGTTTTTATCACCGGTCCGCTGGCCGTCTTTAAGCTTTGGTTTCGGCCAGGATGGATTCTGACCATGTCCAGAACTTTTTGCGGTATCTGTGACAGTCCACCGGTCAATCTCGTAATAGTATTTCGTAGCATACACGGGTTCCTGTCGGTAGACGGGTTTTTGTACATTCTCGGTGTACGTTTCCGTCGTGTATACAGGAACATTTTTAGTATGCTCTTCAAAATATCCGTTGCCGAGGTTTTTGTAAGAGCTACGTTTTTCGTAGTGGTCTATTACTCTTCTAGTTCGGGTCTCTGTTACGGTTTTGTAATGGTCCAAAACGTCTTTGTATGTTTTGACTTCATTTCGGGTATATTGCAGCCGCGCGTCATCTGGAAGCGTCCATCCGCTTTCGTCATAAGTGACGTTTTCTTCAACGTCAATCGTTCTTTGCCATTCAAAATCATCAATCGTAACGTTTCTGACCTTTGGCGAAAAACAGGATACCAATCCAAAAATAACAAATGCGATTGCTGCAAAGGTTCCGATAAGAAGCAATATGCTTTTCAGAAAAGATTTTCTTGGTTCTTCTGACTCGCTTTTTTGAGAAGGTGCTTTTTGCTCTTCTTTTTTACGCTTCTTTTCCTCTTCCTGCTGTCGCATTTCAAAATAGTTTCGTTCAGATTCCTCTTTTGTAGCACCGCAGTTTTTGCATGAATCTAAGTTATCGCTGTTAAGGCTGCCGCAGAAAGAACACTGCCAATCGGGGTTGCGGCTGATTTTTGCCGCTTCTTCATCTGAAACATATTTGATTTCATCCGGCATGTAAAATTTTGTGTTTTCGTCCTGCGGGTGTCCACAGCTCGGGCAGGTCTTTTGCCCCGCCCTGATTCGTTTGTTGTCACAGAATGGGCAATCCCAAAGTCCTTCAACAAGTTTTCCCATATAGAAATATCTCCTTTCGTGTTTGTTGTATATATATAGAATGCTGAAAAAATATAGCTGCAAAATAAACCAGATTCCGTTTTTTTGCCGGCTGCTGCCTGCAAACCGTCATACAAAAAATCCGCAAAAATACATCGGCTGCTGAAAAATTTGGCATATTGCGGATAAAAAAATACAAAAACTCAAAAATGGAGAGAAAAATAATGAAAAACATATGCGTAATTACTGGAGCACCATATTTTGGGATATATAAGGTAGTGCATTTTCTGGGCAAGAGAGGTGTGTCGCTGATAAACCTACAGGGTGCAAGCAGAAAGAGGACAGAAAAAGAAGAAGATATTGTTTTCAGGTATACGGCTGACGATAAAACAAATATTGTTTTAACCCACGAGGATATAAGATACCGCGTGCTAGTGCTTACGACCGAGCAGACAGAACTGCTGATGCAGGATGTGAGAACAAGAAACGGGAGTGGAGCAGACAACAGGCTGCCGACAAAAAATTACCCGGAAGGTTAGACCTTCCGGGTGTGCTTATTTCTTAGGGTTTTTGATAGCTCAGGCTTACGCATTCGCTACCAAGCCTCGCAGAGGCTGACAAACGAAGCCGTGATACCGCGAGCTATGCTCGCGTGTACCAAGCCCGTAAGGGCTGACAAGCGAAGCCGCAAGACTGAGCGTAGTACACCATAAGGGCTGACAAACGACGACGAAGTCGGAGTGTAGAGACGAGGGCGGGTTTCCCGCCCGTCGATAAGGCTGAGTGTAGTGCACGAATGGGGCTTCAGACCCGCGTGCGAAGTTAAAACCGGGACATTTGACCCGCAGACGACTTTTGGTCGGCCGTGGATTTCTCGTTTTTCGTTAATCTTTGCTATTGATTTCGGCGAAACCATTAAAGTCAATTTTCAGTTCAATTTCTTCACCCTTTTTCAGTTTTTTCCACCTGCCGGTAAACCGGCTCGTGAAAGGTTTCTGTATAAGTCTCATCCTTGCATATAGGAAAGATTTTAATGATGATTTCGAGGATTTTACTCCAATAGGGGTCATCCGAGAGTTCGCCTTCATAATGGTCTATCATCACCATCCTTGTCCTTGTTTCCGAGACTGTCTTATAGTGGTCGACAACGTCTTTGTGTGACCTGATTTCCCTTTTTGTATACTGCAGCCGTGCGTCATCTGGAAGCGTCCATCCGTTTTCATCATAGGTGACGACTTCTTCAACGTCAATCGCGCTTTGCCATTCAAAATCATCAATCGTAACGTTTCTGACCTTTGGCGAAAAACAGGATGCCAATAATCCAAAAATAATAAATACGATTGTTACAAAGGTTCCGATAAGAAGTAACATGTTTTTCAGAAAAGATTTTCTTGGCTCTTCTGACTCGCTTCTCTGAGAAAATGCTTTTTGTTCTTCTTTTTTGTGTTTCTTTTCCTCTTCCGGCTGCCGCATTTCAAAGTAGTTTCGTTCAGATTCCTCTTTTGTAGCGCCGCAATTTGCGCATGAATCCAAGTTATCGCTGTTAAGACTGCCGCAGAAAGAACACTGCCAGTCAGGGTTGCGGCTGATTTTTTCTGCTTTTTCTTCAGGTACATATTCTACAGCATCTGGCATATAAAATTTTGTGCTTTCGTCCTGTGGATGTCCACAATTCGGGCATGTTTTTTGCCCTGCTCTGATTCGTTTGTTGTCGCAGAATGGGCAGTCCCAAAGTCCTTCAACAAATTTTTCCATAAGAACGCCTCCTTTCGTATTTGTAATGTATTACATATAAGATGTTGGAAAAATATAGTTTTGGTACTTATTTTTTTGTGATTTTTTTTGTTTTTCTGTTCTTCTGCATATTAACGGAGAACGGGAAATCCACGGCCGGCAAGAAGTCGTCCGCGAGTCAAATGTTCCGGTTTTGACTTCGCACGCGGGTTTGAATCCCCGTTCGAAACACGCTTCGCTCAGCCTTTCGGCTTCGTTTGCCGCACTTTGTGCTGGTAACGAACGCGAAGCGCGAGGTATTAATCATATAACAACCAGAAAGGCAGGGGAAAACAATGGAAGACAAATTTCCAGAATGGCTCCAAAAAATTCAAAGAGTGCATCCAAAATCAGATGAAGAGGTGCTGCGATTTATCTACGATTTTTCAGTAAAACAGGGATACGGCGAAGCAGAAGAGATATTATATCAACAGTTCGCAAGTGGATACTGCTATTATTTCGCATGCATGCTGAAAGCAGCATTTAACCGTGGAGAAATATGCTGGGCGGCTCCGTTCGGTCATATCGTTTGGGTGGACAAGAACGGTATTCCATACGATATTTCAGGTGTTAATGAATCCGAAACAGATGATTACATTCCGGAATATATGATGGGCAACACAATCAATGATTTCAAACATATTAGCGGAAGAGAATATGACACACCAAAATGGCAAATTGAGCAGATGATTTCGGAATGGCATGACATTAAGTCTAACCAGTTTGGCGGGGATGTTACAAAAATAAAGACGCAAAAAGATGCAGAAAAATATTTACAGCAGGCATTTCCGGTGCTTTGGATGGAAGAACAGGAGGTGTATGAGAAAAAAGTGGAGTATTTGAAGAAAAAATTTGGTTTGCAAGATTTACGGGCTGCTTAGAAAAGCAGCCTGATTTTTTGCACAAAGGACCCTTTGTAAGAGCAAGTTGACATCTCGTTGCTTGCAGACGCAAGAATCTTATTTCTGAAATACGATAAATATAAAAATTTTTCAAACCAAAATAACCGATTCTCCGGTCCAAATTGAAAATTTTCTTCATTTTATTCATGAACGACGATTTATGAATTGCACATATCGTTGTTTAAAAACAGGAAAAAGATAAAAAGGAGAAAAAATAAATGGCAAATGAAAATTTGCAAAAAGCAAAAGAGGCGAAAAATGATGAGTTTTATACTCAGTTAAATGATGTGGCCGAAGAATTACGGCATTACAAACAACATTTTAAAGGAAAGGTGGTTTTATGTAATTGCGATGACCCGACATGGTCAGCATTTTGGAAATATATACCGTGGAGCAAAGGCGGAAAGACGGTGGATGAAAATCTACAGATGCTGTGTAAGAAGTGTAATAATGAGAAAATGGATAAGTGAGGTGTAAAAGTGAATCAAGAAGATATGCAAAATAAGATAGATTCTATTTTGAAAGAAAGCAAAAAAAAACAATGAATTGAAGCAGAAAAAAGAACGAAAAAATAAAGGAAAAAGTGTAAATGCTTATGTCTCTGATTATTGTGTTGTTGACATAGAAACAACTGATTCTATACCAAATGGAGAAATTATAGAAATTGGAGCAATAAAAGTTAGGAATCATAAAATTATAGATACTTTTTCCACATTGATAAAACCTCCTTGTTATATTTGTAAATTCATTACAGAATTAACTGGAATTACTAACGATATGGTAAAAGATGCCCCGGTACTTGATGATGTAATAGACAAATTTTTAGAATTCGTTGGTAATGATATAATTGTTGGATATAATAATTCTTCATTTGATATGTGTGTTCTGTATGATTACATATTAAAATTAAGAGGCGTTTTTTTCTCAAACAATTATGAAGATGTGTTGCATGTGGCAAGACGAAGTATTAAAGAAATCTCACATTATAGTCTTGAAACGTTATGTAACTTTTGGGGCTTTGATAATGAGGGTGAGCATAGGGCGTTGATAGATTGTTATTTAACAAAAAAATGTTATGACAAATTGTATCATGAATATGGCAATGAAGTTTTTAAAAATGTAAGAAAAACAAGTGAAGGCAAAATTGAGTATGCGTCTAAGACACTTGCATTAAAAGAGCTGGAAATAATTATAAAATATTTATTAGATGAAAGCTTTGATAGTGATTCTATTAAAATTATGAAATTTTGGCTTAATAAACATATTGACTTAGAAAATAAATATCCTTTTGAGGAGTTACACAACACGATTAATGAATATGAGAGTAACTTAGATTTATGTTGGGCTAAGAACACTATTCAAAAAATTATGAATCCAGTAGAAAGTAATTGTATAAAAAAAGAAGATAATAAAAATATGAGCCTTGACGGAAAACATATATGTTTAACTGGAAATTTTGAATATGGAACAAAATTAGATGTAGAAAAATTCATTGTAAACAAAGGCGGAATTATAGATAAAACAGTTAAAAAGGGGACGGATTATTTAATTGTTGGCGGAGATGGTAATAAAAATTGGACAGCCGAAAATTACGGAAATAAAGTAAAAAAGGCGTTAGAGTTTAATAAAAGGGGAGGCAATATTGTGCTTATTAATGAAGCTGACATATTACCTGAACCTATAAGAGGCAGACCAGGAGAAATGGCAATATTTTTGGGAATATAGTACATAATATGAGTATTTGCCGGTAAGCGCCAAAGATTAGAAAGAAGATAGAATTAGAAAACATGTCGTAAAAAATGACCATATGGATATGGCTGTTATGCTACCGGCCAGTAATGGCCAGCAAACGGCTTTTTATTTGATTTCCGGTGTATCTTAAGATATAATTAAATATATATAAATAAGAGGAAAAAATATATGGAAATCATCAAGAAAGCAAATAGAGTAATATATAAGGTATGTGGTGAAACAATCAGTATTCCTTCCAGAATGTATCCGCTGGAATCTGATTCGTTTAAATGTTTTGATTCTGATAATACAAGCGAAATTGTGGATGAGAGGATTATAGCAATCTTTGATTCAATCAAGCCAGAAGTGGGAAGATGCTTTACAAATGCTGAAATCCTTTGCGTGGCTTTAAATAAAGCAGGATACCCGGCAGAGCAATATGTCGGATGGCTATTCATCGATGGACGGGGAAACCCCGTCCACGTCTGGTACACGCGAGCATAGCTCGCGGTATCATGGAAGATGAACTTCCGATACACCATAGCTTTGTTGTGCTTTATGGCCATATATTAGATTTATCAATTTCTATGAAATCTGAGGATTTTGCAGAACTGGATTCTGTGACGAAGATATATAAGACAAAAGACGAAGCAAGAGAATATATTGCAGAATATATACTGCAAAAAGAGCAGTTGCCGAATCATCAGCGCTGTATTTTTGGCATAGTTGATAAGATGTATCATTATATCGGAGCACCAGGGACAAGAGAAGATGGAATAAAAAGAAATAAAGAATTAAGAAAAATATATCCGCAGCATCCATGTTTTCAGGATGTAAAGAATGGTATAACAAGAGGACAGGAAATTCTGTTAAGAAAAAAATGAAAAAAATAAGAAGATTAATAACAAATCCATATACAAAAGAAATTAAGATGACAACCTTGTACGAATATCCGGCAAAAGTTGGAACTACTGGTTCGACGGTTGTATGGCTGCTGGAAGAGGCAGAAAAAGGAAAACAAATATTCGGGTTTTGTCTGGAAGATAGGTATTCACCGTATATGAAGGGACAAGCGTTCCGGTATGCTGAAGCACAACGCTTTCTTGTAACTGATATTCAGAATCGTCCAAGTGGTGAATTTCTGATAATCAGTAGATAAAAAAGATATGAAAACGTGATGTGATTGGAGTAAATATGAAAATATGAAAAACAATCTTAAAATTTGTAGAGAAAATAAGAGCATGACTGCCAAAGAAGTCAGCGAAAAAATCGGTGTTAGCAAACAGGCTATCTATAACATGGAGGCTGGTGCGAGTAATCCATCAGTAGATACATTGATAAAATTGGCAAAATTGTATAGTGCCAGCACTGATTATTTGCTTGGATTAACACGCTTTGAAAATTTCAAAGCACAATATGAATATCTGCAATCATTAGAAGGTGATGAGTTGTTTGCCGCGTTAAATGCGCTAAGTATTAACAAATGGACAAAAAATGGTGAAGAATATTCAAAATTGGATGATGAATGGTATGTGACTATTAGAGCCATGAAAAAATGATAATACAGAAAAACTTTCGCGTATACAAAAGACAGGACGAAAATGAGTTCGTCCTGTCTTTTGTATATATATTAGTCAAATCGTTCCATTCTGGATTTCCATTTGTTTATTTCGTCCATTTCATGCGAAAAATTCGGTTTTTTTGCAAAGCCTCCATATTTGACAATTAGCTTGTATGCAAGTGATTCTTCGGAAGTGGCTTCGCGTACAGTAAACCACTCGCCAGTTTTTTCATTGAAGAAGAGCCAGTAGTCAGTGCCATCTTTGGCTAATAGAATGCCACCATTTTTCATGCCTTCTTTAATAGGGTAGTCTGGATTAATGACTTTTCCAACGTCGAAAACATTTCGTTCGTTAAAGGTATAGGTTTTTCCGTGAATTTCCATGGTATGCTTGAAATACTTGGAATTTCCTTTTTCGCCTTGCTCATAACGTTCAGATGTATCCCAGCTTGTTACATCTTGTGAATCAATGTCTTTTTGTTTCTGATATTCAAAAATTTGTTCCTGGATTCTCTGCCAATATTCTTGTTTTCTCTGAAATGAGGCCTTCATCTCTTCAAGGCTGTAATTTGTAAAGGCTGGGGCTAATAGCACTCCGCCGTATTCTATTGGTGAATTAATAGACTCGGCCATTAAATCAAGAATAACATCGCCACTAATACCAATGGCAATAGCACATTTTTGGGATGAATGCCCTACGGCTCTTTTGATTATCTGCATCGGCTTTCTGCCAGAAAAAATAGCATCATATTCTTCTTTGTATCTTTTTTTGTATTCTTGTTTGTTGTCGTATTTTAGATGGAATAACATATCTGTGTATGCTTTTTTTACAACCGCAATATTGTGTAAGGATAATCCATCTTCTACGACATCTTTACCGTGAACTGTCATGCGAATTTGTTGCTCAGTAATAATACAATCATCGGTAAATCCTAAAACGAGCATAGGTCCATGCCCATCCATTGAAATTGTGGTCTTTATGGTTAACATATCTTCAGATGGAGCCATTAGTAAAGTAAAATCATGTCCTTCAATGGTGTAAGTCCAGTTTTTCGAGATTATAGTCATAAAATATTTCTCCTTTCCAAGGAAATATATAAAAACTTTGTTCTCTTTCTATATGAATAATGATAACAAAATCTAATAATATCGTCAACTTGCATACACATTTTTTTTTGCTTGCAAATTCATCATATTATTCTTGCAAAACTAAAAAAAATAACAAAGAAAAGGAGAGGTAAAAATGAGTTATGCAGATTTAGTATTCAAAAATATGTGTCAGGATATTCTGGAGAATGGAACCGATACTCGCGGAGAAAAGGTTAGACCGCATTGGCCGGATGGCGCATCGGCATACACAATCAAAAAATTTGGAGTATGTAACCGGTATGACCTGCGAAAGGAATTTCCGGCACTGACGCTGAGAAAGACGGCATTAAAAAGCGCGATGGATGAGATTTTGTGGATTTGGCAGAAAAAATCAAATAACATTGCCGATTTAAACAGCCACATTTGGGACAGCTGGGCTGATGAGGATGGCAGCATTGGTGAGGCATATGGCTATCAGCTTGAGAAGAAATTCCAATGTAAAGATGTAACACTTGAAGGACTGCGGACCGCATTTCCGGATGGTGAATACGAGCTGGTTGGTTTTGGTACTAAAATGTTTGCTGCGCTTGATGACGACGGCAATGCTGCCAGATGGTATGCAGTTAAAACACCAGGCGAGCCGTGGAGCATGGACCAGGTGGACAAGGTTATCTACGACCTGAAAAATACACCGTTCAGTCGTAGAATTATGACGAATATTTATAATTTTGCAGACCTTCACGCAATGAACTTGTATCCATGTGCTTACAGCATGACGTTTAATGTTACTCAGGATAAGGACTCTGACCGATTGGTTTTAAATGCTATTCTGAATCAACGTTCTAACGATATCCTGGCTGCCGGCAATTGGAATGTATGCCAGTATGCATTGCTGGTAATGATGATTGCCCAGGTGTGCGATATGATTCCAGGCGAGCTGGTGCATATGATTGCTGATGCACATATCTATGACCGGCATGTTGATATTATTAAGGAGCTGCTGGAGCGCGAGCCGCTGCCGGCTCCGGTAGTGAAACTGAATCCGGATGTGAAGAATTTCTATGACTTCACGGTTGATGATTTGATTGTTGAAGACTACCAGGCGCATCCACAGATTAAAAATATCCCGGTGGCGATTTAACACGTGCTTTGCATAATGCGGCAGTGAAAACCATATGCTGCCGCAAAAATAATAAAATCAGAAAGGAAAAATGATATGAAAATTGTGCGAGACGGAAAAGAATATGAGTTAACATCCGAAGAACTGGCTGCAGCAAGTGCAGAGTTTGTGACAAATTTCATGAAAAGTGAGATGATGGGGCGTTGCGAAATTTCTGATGAAGAACTTGCCGAAGAGCTTGCTGAAAAAGCATATGATAGATATTGCGAAGGAAACGGCGAGACAGAAGGAGAGTGTATCGACTGGGCTTATTACTCATGGCTTGAATCTGCAAAAGAAGAATAATCCTGCTGCTTAATTGGCAGCCCTGCTTTGGGCAGGGCTGTTTTTTTTGCGGCAGAAAAATCAGAGAAAGAAAAAAGCATGCAAAAAAAAAGAGAAAACGAATACTCAAAAAAATCTTAAAAAAGAACAAAAAAAAGAGAAAAAAGAACCAGCTGTCTATGCGACAGCTGGTTCAATGTTGAAAAAGTGTTTCGTTAAAGCGTGAATTTGGAACTCGGTTTATCCTGCGTCTGCGTCAGCAAATATGCTACAATTGAGGGCTTATCTGCCTCATTTGCGACCTGCAAAAGCTGTTTGATTGCTGCTTTTGACAACAACTTAAAGCCGATAAATTCGGCGAACTCATCATCCTTGTTTTCTTTAATATATCGCAGCGCAATCTGTTTTGCACAGCGTCTTAAGTACTTTTCAAGTTTAGCATCTGCTCCCGGACTCTGTTTGTAAATATAATATGCAGTGTCCTGTTTTAATTCGGTGCTTATCGCACCGTAATACAAATCATGCAAATCGGATTTGCAAAAATAGCCACTACTGCATTGCTGATTTAACCTATACAAAGTCTTGTAACTTAAAGATGCCGGTACAATAAACTCATTATCTCCAACAATAAGTTTTTTTACGGGGGATACGCTTATATCCGACAGAAATGCATACGGCAGACCTGAAAAAAGATGCGGAGTATGCAGTTCTTGTACGCAACTAAAACTTAATTCTCCGGCGTATTTGATACTTTTTGGAAGAGTTACGTTTTTCAGTTTTTCACACCAGTCAAATGCACGCCGTCCAATGGTTGAAATCCCTTCGTGCATTGTAACAGATTTAAGGCTACGGCAGTTTAAAAATGCACTATGTCCGATGTCTGTAACCTGAGGAGGAAACTCAACATGAGTTAAATTATGACAATCGGCAAAAATATTGCTCGCATAACCTCCGATTTTTTCAATTCCGGGGCCGAAATCTATTTTGCGGATTTTAGACTGCCGAAATGCCTCTTTTCTAATACTCTTCAGTGAAGACGGAAATGTGACGGAATCTATTCCTGTTCCATAAAATGCAAAATCATTAATACAAGTTACACCTTCAGGAACGATAATATCTCCGGTTTTCTTGATTGGGCATAGAATCAGGCAACTCGTATCTCCGGAGTACAGAATCCCATCTTTTGATACAAACCCGCTGCTTGGGGATGCTTCAATGCATGATACATTTGTTGTGTTAAGATATCTGTATATTCCAAACATATTATTCTTTGAGAATTCAGTATCTGCAATCACGATTGTTTCTGGCAATTTATTGATTTCATTAACATTTTTGATATTCCTGATGACTGCCCGTTTGACATTTTTGTAATCTATATCTGTCGGCAGAACACATTTGGTGCCTTCCGGAAATTCAATTTCTTCAGCATCATCATCTACACCAAAGACAATATTTCCGACCCTTTTGAGGCCATTTTTTGACGGAATATCAAAAAATGATGAACCATCAAAGGCGTGATGGTTGATGGTATGAATAGTATTAAAAGAAGTATCGTTATTGAAGAAGGAGGCTAACTGACATCCTTCAAACGCATAATCATCAATTATATTAATGTCATACAATGGCTGAATTTGTTCATCCGGCTTAATGCAAAAGACATTCTTCAATATCTTATTCACGACTATCAACCGAACGAGATATTGACAGCTAAGGAAATATGGATTATTGGAGTCCACGTTTCTTACATTCGGAAACATGAAGTTGGAAATATCAATATCCATGATATCTTCCTGAATAACCAATTCTTCTACATCAGGAAACTGCTTAAAGATGTTTCTTAATTTGACATTGCGGCTTAATCTATTTCTATTTGCGTTAGGTCCGGACAAAACGATACTTCGAATTCCAGGCTCAACATCGATATCAATAATATCAGTCATCTTACTGTCTGCAAAGTATAAATATACGCCTTTCTCAGGAGAAAACGAAACTAAGTTTTGATTATTTTTCATTTTTCTTTTTCCTTTCTTTGTTGCAAAATTTTTTATTTCAAAAATAATATGCAGGAAAGGATGGGGAAGAAAAAAGGGTAAAAATCAACTCGACAACTTAAGCCCTGCAGAATTTCTGCAGGGCCGGTTTTGCGTACGACTATTTGTTTCCTTTGAATTTTTCGATAATCGACATTTCTTCGAATTCCAATGGGTAGATTCCAGCTTCGCATGGTACGGACAATCCGCGTTCAATACGAATTGGATTTGTTGCATCAGTTCCAAGTTCTCGGTTTTCTGTTCTGTATAGTTTTTTAACATTCCTGCTGCCATCTAAAATATAGTCGCCTTCAAAAAGTTCTTCTCCATTTTTGTCAAAATATCTGATATTTTTGCCATTTCCATTTCGTAAAATTGTCGCTCTTAATTCCATATATATCCTCCTTAATTTAGTTCTTTTGCCATTTGTTTTTTGTATGTTTGGAGTATATATGATTCAGCATCGAAAGTCAATGTTCTTACAAAAGTTGTAAGATTCGGCGAATTATACAAAAATAGCAGTGAAAAATCATTCAATATTACCACTTGTACATATAATCTTATTTTTTTACTTTTCAATCATATTAAAAATGAATCTTAAAAGTATATAAAATATATAAAAAAAGAAAGGAATCTATACATATGAACACAACAGAAAAAACAATCCAAGACCTTATCGTAACCCGCAATGCCTGCGGCAGCAGGATTGTATTGGACGGAAAATCATGTATCGCTCCGATAGACGATAAAGCATTTTTCGATAAATGCCTGATGTACAGCGATAGCAAGAATCTGCATGCAAAAAATACTGTTGCCTGGCGGCCGATGTCTGACGATTGGAAAGAACAATGCCGAAGCAATTCGTTCTGGTTTCAGGATACTGTCGCTGAGGCGAAAAAAATGTTCCCAGGAATGGATGAACGTCTGTTTGAGTTAAAAGCTCGACTTCTTGATTTTGCCGGTGAGGCAGTCTGCCTGCCTCCGTATGAAGAAGACCTGGAAAATATTTTGGAATATGGCCAGTTCTGGCTTGGATATAATGCTGAGATGGTGAAAGGTGAGGCATGCCAATGCCACAAAAATTCGGCAAGAGTATGGCAGAAGAATAAGGATAAAACAGTAATCTGCACCGGATATGCATTATCTGCTGATGGCATGTGGAGACAGCATAGCTGGTTGATACACCGCAAGCCAAGGTCAAATAGAATCGTAGAGACGACAAGACCGAGGGTTTTGTATTACGGCTTTGCGATGTCGCCGGAGTTGTCAGAAAGATTTGCTGACGAAGTTTTGGATAGTATTATGTTCTAGAATACACAAAGACCTGCGAACTTTTCGCAGGTCTTGTTTTTTTTGGTACTATATTCTTTTTTAGCCCGGAAGTTCTTCTTTAATTTGGTCAAGATAAGCGCTCATTATCGGAGCCACCTGTTTAAAAGATATACGATACAGACGCCAAGAAAAACTTTTTCAGCATATTAAATCAGAGCAGAAAAAATACTCTGAGCTAATAAGAACATAGAAAAAAGGAGAGATTATTTAATGCTAAAAGAAAAGAAAAAAAATAAGGTTAAATCAGTTTGGAAGAATGGCGAGTTGAAAATTGTATTCGCAGAGCCGTCTATACAGGCACACGGAGGCGTTGTTTTTGCTGAAAGTGCAAGAGATATTTTATATTATTATTATACTGTTGAGGTATTCAAAAAGGTGAAAAGTAACTGGAAAAAGGAGTTTGATGTAAGCACATATGACTTTCCGGCACTTCTGGCAGCAGTAAAGATTATTGAATGCATTTTGGAGGATGATTTTACTGACGAGAGCTGGCAGGTCGATATGCGGGAAGGCGTGAATGGAAATATGAATATCACCTGGTATACAAAGACTTACGATACGTCGAGTTTTGCTAACGAGGATTATTATAAATTTGAACGTGTCGTACGGGTAATTGAAGGCGAGGATACGTCAGAACATTTCGTTTTCTCAGTCGGAAGTGGCCTTGATAATTGCAATTTTACGAAAGTACTGAAGTGTATAACTGCTACATATCTTAACCGTGCTGAGATTGAAGCTCTGCGTGATGTGATGAATGATTTTATTCAGAAAACGATTGATGACTTTAACAAAAAAGAGCGTAAAAGAATTGAATTGGAAAGAAAATCCTTAAAGATTGAAAACGGCAAGGTGTATGAATACAGAACCGTATATTTCGATGACCCTGACAATCTTGATTCAATATATATCCCCGGAGATGCCATTGATTTCACAACGATTGAAAAGTACAACGGCAAAGATATTTACATTGATTATCACAACTGTATCATCAAGTCAGTTGAAAAGAGTAACGCCGGTTCGGCTGGATACATTACAGTGACAGGAGGCTACAAGAACGGAGAGAATGGATTAAAAATCCGGCATCTTGAAGATAAGTCAATCAAAATCCCGCTTGAAATCATCACTCATGTTTTTAACGACATGTGTGATTCAGAAAAATTAAAATATACAAAAGAGCAGTGCCTTGAAGACTTCTGGCAGCTATTAACATCAGAAGAGAAAAAAGAATTTGTAAAAACACCTTTAAAAAAATTGGTCAAGAAGTGGAAGTATCCGGTCATTGATAGAACCTGGTTGTGCAGAGATGAGCATGGGTTTGATAAGCCAGAGAAAGTTGCGAAATGGGTGGTAAAAAAGATGAAGAAGAGGTCTGAACGGGAAAAAGAAGAAAAGTTGGATTAACGAAGGGCAGAAATCTCCGCCAGAAACACGCTTAGCTCAGACTAACGACTTCACCTATCAGTCTCTACGAGGCTTGGTAACAAAGGTGTAATCCTGAGTTATCAAAAAAAACACAAAATTTCCATAAAAAAATCCTCAAAATTTTTCCACTCATTATTTTTTTAAGCATATTAAATTTGTAAGTGAAGAGACGAAAACACTACAAAAAGTTAAATTAAAACCTAAGGAGAAAAAAGATGAGTGTTTATTTCAATAAAAAAGATGAGTTAAAAGAAAAGGCTGTAAGTCATTATAAAATGATGGAGGCAAGTATGGGTGAAGAGATTGCCAAGTGTGTAAAAAACACAAGGGTTTATGGCGGTGATGGGATTGCGGTAACGTCTACTGCAAAAAAAGAGACAGATGACGTTGTTGCATTTGACAAGTATGATATGCAAATGAACGTTGTCGTGGACAACCTTGATACTGTCAGGTCTATGCTTGCTCATCGAGATGGAAAGACTGCTGTCCTTAACTTTGCAAGTTATAAAAACCCAGGCGGTAAGTTTATGGAAGGTTCCTCCGCACAGGAAGAATGTTTATGTCATACCTCTAACCTGTATAACGTTTTAAAAAGATTCCCAAAATACTACGAGTGGAATAAAAAACATAATAATAAGGCTTTGTATGCAAACCGCGCCATGTATTCTGAAGACGTAACCTTCCTGGATGAAAGCGTCTGTGTTTATGGAGCGGACCCAATCCATGTGAAGGCTGATGTCATTACGTGTGCTGCCCCGAATTATTCTGCCGCAGGAAGATACGCAGGAGTTGAACTGGACAAAAACAATGCGGAGTTATACCGGAGAATCAAGTTTGTACTTGACATCGCGGAAGAGAACCATGTAGATACGTTGATTCTCGGAGCCTTTGGCTGTGGAGTTTTTGGTCAAGATGCAGCAGTGGTCGCAAAATATTTCAAAAAATGTCTTAGTACATATGATTATCATTTTAAAAATGTATACTTCTCCGTATTGAACAGAGGAAAAAGTGAAAACTATGAAAAATTTAAGTTGATTTTTGGAGTAGCCAAAAAATAACACTTCGGTTGAGGTCGCACAGTGCGGCCTCGTTTTTTTTGCGCAAAAAATTGGAGACGGGTTAAAAATGTGATAAAATATAGCCAAAGGAGGTATAGGTATGCGATATTACAGTACACAAAGGCCACTAGTTCCTGGTGGCTGCCCTAGAGCGGGAGTCCAAAAGGTCCACAACTATGACGAGAAAGAGTTTTGCGAGGAAATCGGCCGTGAGGCTTGGGGATATGTCGATTATGACAGAGAACTGACAAATGAGGAAGTGGAAGATTATGAACTTCTTCCGGCAAGAATTAAGAAATTCTGGGCCGTAACGACGACGTTTTGTGATGACGGTCATGTAGTTTCAGATATTACAGATGTTGTAGAAACGGTCAGAAAGCCAGAAGATAGTTTCCTAGAGACAAAAACGAAGGATATATATGTCGATTGGTTTGAAAATGAAGAAGAAGCAAAAGGGAAGATAAAAGAAGCGTTGAATGCGTAAAACGGAAAAAGCCGCTGAGAAATCAGCGGCTTTTTTGTCATAGGTCAAAAGTATCATCGATTGCTTTGTCAAATACTTCCTGCGTATTATTGGATTTGCCAAGACGTTCCATAAGGTATGCTACAACAATAGTCTTTTCTTTTTTGCTGGCGATGGAAAGCAGTTCAGGAATGATTTTGTTTGATACTGTTCCAAGTTTAAGGAATTCTACGAATTCCTCCTGCGTTTTTTCTTCGATATATCGAATTGCCATATCCCTGCATTTCTTTTTCATGTAAGAAAAAGCATCAGGGTTTCTGGAAAGTCGATATTCCGCAAGTGCAGCAGCCTGTTTCTCGCAGGCATGTGCAGCTTTTAAGAATAGTCTTTTGCGATTGGGACCCATAATTATGCTTTCAAAATCACGATTTAATTTTTTTAATTCTCCCCGTTTTATCACACGTGGAAGCACCGCTGTATTCCCTTTATATGTAACTTTTACATAGTCATCAGAAAGCACACGTTCTTCATTGTAATACCCATCATCTTCCAAAACAATTGAAAAAATGAAGTTCTTTGGGATGCTATCGCTGATAATAACATGCTCAGCAGAGCAAAAAGCCTGATTCCCTATAGAAATTGAACCAGATGGAATTGTAACTTCTTTCAGTGAAGTGCTACCGAACGCTCCTCTACCGATGACTTTTAAGTTTTTAGAGAACGTAATATTGCGGAGATTTATGCATGGTGAAAATGCAAGCTCTCCAATCTCTTCCAGGGAATCCGGAAAAGTGATTTCGGAAATATTACTACACGAACTAAAACATTCATCTCCGATTTTTCGTATATTTTTTCCGAATTTAACATCGTGAACATCACTACACATAAATGCGCCATATTCAAGCTCAATTATACTATCAGGCATTATAATGGCACTTAATCTTCCGTTTCGGAAAGCATTAACACCAATGCGCTCAACGCCCTCATGAATCCGAATACGCCCGGGCCTGATAGCTGGACATTCCTCAAGAGTCTTTCCATCCTCGGAATAAGCAACACCGGTGTCTCCATATTTCCTATTTTTACGAATTTTATGTTTTGGTGAAAAAAGATTGAATTCACCTGTTCTTGAAATAAATACAGGGTTGTCTTCTTCCTGGACAGCTGACATGTCCATAAGTTCTTTTAAGTTATCCATAATACTCATAATATCTCTTCCTTTCTTTGTCTATTATGTCGTTTCAGATTAAATATGCAGGATTAAGAAAAAAAAGAAAAAACACAAAAAGAAATAAAAATTCAGCATACTGTACATGAAGTAAGAAGTAAAAAGAACGGCTGAGTTTTGTCAGCTTTAAAAAATGGAGGAAAAAATATGAGTAAATTAACATTAAGACAGTTTACAGATGTTGTTAAAGCCCTGATGGAGGCGAGTTTAACGAAAGAGTATGGAATTAGGCTGAAAATCATAGAAGAGCCTGACGAAATATCTGATGATGGAATCCAGGTGACTCTCAAGGTAGAAAGAGAAAACATAAAAGAATGCACAAAGAGCGGGAAAATGTGTGAAACGTATTCTTGTAACTGTAACAGTAATGCGTATTTTTTCGATATGGATGAGAGCTATCACGATTACGAAGAGCGCATGGACAAAGGGGAAGAACCTGAATCTGATATCCTAAGAGATATTACGGATAAAATGCTAAAAAGTATTTCAAAAGAGATGGAGGAAAATCCAGAACCAGCTAAAGAGAAGAATAACGAGCGAGAGGAAAGCATCTGTTCGGATGATATGGATTCAGGTTCCTGCTCTGAAGATGATGCTGACGCCGAAGAAACAGCGTTTGTGTGCAAATGCATTATGAAAGCGGCCCTGGTATGCGCAGCTATTCCAATTGGAATCTTCGTTGCAAAACGTTATTTCTCTGACAAAAAGTAAGGAAGAAAAGACTAAAAAAAACAGCTGAATTTTTTTTCGGCTGTTTTTTGTTCATGCAAAAATCCTGCATATTGATTTTGTATAAAAAAATAAGGCAGGAGGCAAATACTCCTGACCAACAAAGAAAAGGAGAAAAACATGAATAAAATGAATTTAAGAGAATTTGCAGAGGTACTGGTGGCAATGATGAATCAGCAGGGCACAGTGTGCTTTCTGAATAACGACAATCCGGCAAAGCAGCTGGCTGTTGCAATGTCAAAAGGTGACGCATGTGCTTACGCTCCGGTTGCTCCTCTTTGGGACTCTTACGAAAAGGGGGCTGACCTTAATCAGATGGCAGCAGCAGTGTCTATGGCTATGAAAGAGAGCTTAGATAAAGGCTCTGAAATGGCTAAGATGAACGCGGACAGATGTGCACAGCAGTCAGCCCCATCATTTAAGAAGCATGAAGTAAAAGAGACTTCTGACCGTTTTGCAAATATGGGTAGAAACCATGCGGAGTATTCAGCAGAACCAAGCCAGGGACAGCCAAAGGCAGCAAGGAAAGAGTTCTTCCCGAATACTGAAGAAGGAAGACAGAAGGCAATGAAAATGCTGCAGGATATTATGGGGACTTTGCCAGACACTATGGCTGCCTCAAGTGGATGTTCAGACAACAGATTTGTCTCCGACAGTAATGGCCCATGCAGTGGTGATTGCTCTTGCGGAAACAGATGTAAACCAAATCGGACATATCGCCCAGAGCCTGCAAAACAGGGCAATGATGACTATGACCCGACAGATGACCTTCCGGAAAACCTGCGCTCACAGCTTGGAGAGATTCTGAAGAGAATCGGTCTGCAGCCGCAGAACACGCAGAGCAAGCGTTTTGATTCGACCGATAGAGACTTTGTGCTGCAGACAGCATACCCAATGCTGGCGGACGATGAAACCATTGCAGCACACCCGGAGGCTTTATCTAGAAAAGTTCTGGATATGAATATCGTGTATTGTTTTCATGATAACAATAATAGCGTTATGAATGATGGTACCCGTGTGTTAGGGAAAAATTGCCTTGAGAGATTCGACCTTAAGGAAGAAGATGTCTATAATGCCGCAATCAATAACATTGTTGACAGCATTGTTGTTGGGGAGGCAAAAGATATTATTCCAAATACATTTGTAAATTTTGTGATTTTATCAACAGAAAAGTACAAATATGGTGCTGCGGCTTTTCTTGGCGCTGACGTGCTCAAGAATGTAGCAGATAAAATGGGTGAGTCTGCTCTTATGGTAATGCCAGTTTCCGAGGAATTTGTAGCTGTTTTCCCGGCATCAGATACAACGTCAATTAACGGGACAGTTTTAAAAAATGTCATTAAAGCATTAAAGAATCTGGCTCCTGATGAGGTATTATCTAACAATGTATATCTCTATGATAGGGAGCATAACCTGTTGGCAATGGAATCATACCAGCTCTAAATTCAAATAATTCAAATAAGCATCAGCAGAGTAATCTGCTGGTGTTTTTTTTGATGATATAGCCGCTGCACACTTGTGACTTCAGTCGTGAGTTAAGCGGCTTCTTTAATAGATAAAAATATTGCCTGCAACCTTTTAATTCTCTACACAAAAGTGTAGAGATTTTTTTGCATTTTTTCAAAAAAAATTCGGCAGAAAACGTCCCGTTTTTAATTTTTTCAGCATATTAAATATGTAAGAAATTTAAGTACAAATTTTTACAAAAGGAGGTGTCTTGTATGGAAATCACATCAAGCTATCAGGCAGAAATTTTAACAAATGCAGATATGAAAAACACAGTGCAGATTTACCGCAGGGCACTTGCTTTTTTTATAGATGTCTGCAATAAAGAATGGACAAATATCTCTCCAATAGATACACAGCAAAAAAGACAAAGATATATTGAGAGATTAATCCATCCAACAAAATCCAACCCAAATCCCAAATACCCTTTTGACATCAAAGGGTCTGAATACTACAAATTTCCATCTTATCTTAGAAGAGCAGCTATCAATGACGCAATTGGAGCAGTAAGCAGTTATCGCAGCAATTACACAAACTGGCAAAATGATGGAAAGAAAGGTAATGCTCCAATATTGCAGCATGACAGACATTCTATGCCGGTATTTTATAATAAAAACATGTATAAAGAGACCGCACCGAAAAATGCAAAGTATCCAAAAGGAATCAGCCCCGATGATGAGAATGTCAGATGGCTGAAACTATACAAAAATAAGGACTGGATATGGGCTCCTGTTAAGTTAAGAAGAACTGACATTAATTATATAAATAAATACTGGGGAGCCTGTAAAGACAAAAGTGCCCCTACTTTAGAAAAAATACATAACAAATACTATCTGAGATTTTCTTTTACGGAAACCATAATTTTAAGCGATACACCTATTGCAGAACAGATTATCTGTGCAGTAGACCTTGGAATCAATACGGACGCAGTATGCAGCATAATGAAGGCAGATGGAACTATCCTTGCAAGAAAGTTTATTGATTTTACAAGTGACAAAGACCGGATGTTTCATGCTATGAACAGAACACGCCGTAAACAGTCCAAGTACGGTCCAAAAAGCACCAGAGGCCTTTGGGCTTATGTAAAGCGCTTAAATGAAGACCGTGCAAAGAAAATATCAGCGGCAATCGTAGAATTTGCATCTCAGCATTCCGTAGACGCTATTGTAATGGAGCATCTGGGCTTCAAGGGGTGCAAGAAGCGAGGCAGTAAAGCGCAGAGACTGTCTATATGGAATCACGGAATCATCCGTGAGAAGGTAGAACAAAAAGCGCATCTCCTCGGTATAAGGATTGCAACAATCTGTGCATGGAAGACAAGCGTTCTTGCTTTTGATGGAAGCGGAAGCGTTACCAGAGATGATAATAATCATGCACTTGCAACGTTCACGACAGGCAAGCAATATAACTGCGACCTGAGCGCCAGCTACAATATCGGCGCCAGATATTTTATCCGTGGACTCCTTAAATCTCTTCCGGCGACGGAAGAGTCCCGCGTAAAGGCAAAAGTTCCTGACGCTGGGCGTAGAACCTCCTGTACATTATCAACACTGCGGGCGCTTGCAAAAGAGCTTTCCGCAGCGTAGAGATGTATTTGCCCACCTGTCTATGTTCTAGTTTTTGTGTGGGTCTCTGTTTCGTCAGATTCAGAGATTTAGCATTTTTCGGGATGCTCTTACTAAGCTTAAACCGTATTCAGAGACAGGGCGCTTTACCGATTAAAAAGGTAGAGGGGGCATGACACATTACTTGAGGCACGTGGCTTAAGTCATGTGAGGTTCACAAAAAAATGCGCTAAAAATGTTAAAAAAAATGTTTTTTCATCATATTAAATATAGAAAAACAGGAGGTAATCACTGGCAAAGGGCCAGTTGCATATAGAAGACAATGTTAAAAGAAAGAGCAAAAGAATCTATAAAGTTCAAGGCAAAAGCCGTCATATATGAGAACGAAACTGGCTTTAAGATTATTGCCGGTGTGGCTTTGAATGCGAAGACAGGGGAAAGAATATGCAAATGCAGTATGAAAGGTCAGATGTTTGATGTCACTGATGGAGATGAAGTATTTGCAACGGGAGACTGGGATGAACATCCTAAATATGGAATCGGCTTTAAAATGGATGCTTATGTTAAGATTATTCCACAGGACAAAAAAAGTATCTTGTGGTATTTAAAACAAGGTAATATTGATGGCATATCACAAAAAAGGGCGGAGGCTATTGTCAATAAATTCGGTGACAATACTTTTGATGTGCTCATATATCAGACCGAGCTATTACAGCAGATAAAAGGGATTGGAAAGAAAAGCATTGAGAAGATAAAGAAATGTGCAAAGGAAAAGCTCGAAGAACAGAACATGATTCAGACTATCATGATGTATATTCAAGGCTTCGGCATCAGTCCTGCATATGCAAATCGTATTTATAAGCGTTACGGTCTTGATAGCATTAAGGTGATTAACGAAAACCCGTATAGACTGGCTGACGAAGTGAAAGGAATTGGCTTTTTAAAAGCAGACGAGATTGCGCTGAAGAATGGTATGCCAAAGGATAGTCCGTTCCGTGTTGAAAGTGCTGTTATGTATGTATTAAAGCAGATGAGCGAAGATGGCGACGTGTTTGGGTATAGAGAAAAAGTGGAGAAGGACTGCCGCGATTTCTTGCAGCTGGATGTTTCTTATGTAGAAAACGCAGTGAAAAGTCTGATTCAGAAAAAGAAAATTATATGCGAAGACGATGCACTCTATCTGATTCCTCTGTATAAAGCAGAAACATATGCTGCAAAAAAAATAGTAGAATTGCTTCAGAGCAAAACAAAAAGGGTGAATGTAACAAAAAAAGAAGTAAAAGCAATGGGAAAAGAACTGGATAGGGATTACGCACCGGAACAGGTACAGGCTATTATAGAATCATGTCGGTCAAATGTACTAATCTTGACAGGGGGACCTGGTACAGGAAAAACCACAACAGTTAACGGAATCATCCATATGCTGAAAAAACATGGGATGGATGCGATTTTGTGTGCAGCACCGACAGGTAAGGCTTCAAAGAGGATGAAAGAAACAACCGGAGAGAAAGCTCAAACAATACATCGTACCCTGGAAGTAAAAAGTGAAGGGGCATACGGCTTCAAATTTGGAAAAAATGAAAAAACACCATTGGAAGGCGATGCCATCATTATTGACGAAAGTTCAATGATTGATATGGAATTGATGGCATCAGTATTAAAGGCTATTCCAGAAGGGATGAAACTGATTTTGGTTGGTGATATCGACCAGTTGCCAAGTGTTGGCTGTGGAAACGTATTGCATGAAATGATTGATTCTAATGTTGTTCCAATCGTAAGGTTGAAGACCATATTCCGCCAGGCAGCAGAAAGCCAGATTATAAAAAATGCGCATCTGATTAATGAAGGTGTTGTTCCAAGTTTCAAAAATAACAGAAATGGAGATTATTTTTTCATGGACGTCGACGGAATGGAACAGGAACGAATCAGAGACTATATCGTAACGTATGTGTGTGACAATTTGCCGAGATATTATAACGTGGGTGCTGATGAGATACAGGTTCTGGCACCAATGAAGAAAGGGCCGACTGGTGTCTGGGAGCTTAACGACTATATCCAGAACAGGATTAACCCGCCAAGTGCAACAAAACAAATTATACCATGTAATGACCACCTGCTGAGGGTTGGAGACAAGGTAATGTACACATGTAATGATTACGATAAAAAGATATTCAATGGTGATGTAGGCAAGATTGTTTCAATCTGTCTAACGCAGAATGAAGCAGACGATGCTGATGAAGACAATGCCGATGAAAGCGCAAAAAGAGGATTTGTTGTTGATTTTGATGGAAACAGAGTCCATTTTGATTTAAGCAAAGCGCAGGATTTTATCCTTGCTTATGCAACAACGATACATAAGAGCCAGGGAAGCGAGTATGATATCGTTGTGATGCCGCTTACAACCGCAAATTATATCATGCTGCAGAGAAACCTGTTGTACACAGCCGTGACGCGAGCAAAAAAAGTATTCGTGTTATTTGGACAGAAAAATGCAGTGGCCAGAGCAGTTAAGAACCTCACTGTTGTCAATAGAAATACAAGGCTGGGGTCTAGGATATCAGAGGATGCAGGATTCCTGCTTGAAAAACAAAATACAAAAAAACATGAGCGCAAAACAGCTTAAGGCGGCTGTTTTGCGTTTTTGTATCAACAAAAATTCTTCATTATGAAGATATAAGAAATACGTAAAAGAAGAATGGGAATAAAAGCAATTTTTTACACAAAAGAGAAGGGAGGCCGGTTTGTATGGCATCAGAGAACGACAGACACGAAGCGTATAAAAATTACATTGCTGCAAACGAGAGCACTGTTTTAAAAGGATTGAAAAATTGGCTTCTGTTTGGAAGGCCGATAGCAGAGGCAAGCATTTTATATGAAATAAGAAAATGCTTGGACCCATGGCCAACACATTTTATATTAGAAAATTCGCAGAGCAGGAAGGTTCGAGACGGTGATTTATTGGAAAACGGTTATATTTGCAAAAATCTTACAATAAAAGATTTCTTGAACGAATTTTCAGGAAAAGTTTTCTTATGCGAGGGCGAAAATGGATATGACGAATATTATACGACTTACGGGGAAGAGTTAGACATCTCCATTGGAAGTGTAATGGAAAAAATGGCTAAAAAAGGGATGGAAGCTATTTTGAAAGACAAATTCAAATCGTATGATGCAGCGAGCTTATGCTCGCTTGCACCAGACGCGAACGGGGCTTCCGACTCCCACGTACGCATCCAATTGCCTTCAGACCGATGGGCAAACAAGTTTGACCGCGGTTTCCCGTCCGTCGATGAAAACATGCAAGATGAAGGTGTATTCATGGAATGTCTGTTCAAGGTTGTTGATATATATTCAGCCTTATCGGTTATCCGGTTTTATCGAATGGAAGGAATAGCATTAAAAGACATAAGATGATGCAGTGAGCTTATGCTCGCTTGCATCAGACGCGGACGGGGTTTTCGACTCCCGCGTACGTGTCCAATGTTTCATGTGACAGCAAGGACGGAGTCCGAGCTGGAATTGAAGCGAAGCGTAATCTGGTAACGAGCCGACAACGGCGAGTTATCAATTACCTTCAGACCGACGGGCAAACAGGTTTGACCGCAGGGTTTTCCGTCCGTCGATGATATGCATAAGAAAGTTGTTTTAAGGCCTGCTTTAGCGGTAGGCCTTTTGTAATGCAAAAAAAATAAAAAAGCTCGCAAAAAAACAACAAAAATAAAAAAATCAAGCATATTAATTACGTCAAGAAATAAACAGTTCGAAGCGAAGGAACTGCGAAAAATATACGTAGTGCCCCAAAAACATATTGAGGGCCGACTGGCAATGTGAGATTGACCGCGGCCTTCCGCCTAATAACAAAAAAAAATTAGAAAAGGAGATTACAAAATTATATGGGAAGAAAATTTAAAATTGAAAGAGACTATTACGATGAGAAGGACTATTTATATAGAAAAATGCATGTAGAGTTTGAACCTGGACTTACGGTCCTGATTGGATGCAATGGATGCGGAAAAACCACATTGATGCGACAGGTTCGGTTACAGGTGGAGAAAGAGCTTAAAAATCCGTGTGTTATCAATTACGACAACTATATTCATGGCGGAGCATCTTCAATAAGCGAATCCATACTTTGCGGAGATATGACATTTGTTGCAGATAGTGTGATGTCAAGCGAAGGAGAGAAGATTGCATTAAATATGCAGAAACTATCCATGAAAATTGGTTCTCTTATGAAAAAATATCCGGACGAAAAAGAGTTTTGGATTTTTCTTGATGGAGTGGATAGCGGATTCAGTGTTGATGCGATTGAGGACTTGAAACGTGGCCTGTTTGATACTATATTTGATTGTTATCCGGATAAAGATATCTACATCATCGCAAGTGCAAATGAATATGAGATGGCCAGAGGAGAGAAATGTTTCGATACAGTTAACTGCAGATATGTGAATATTAAGTCGTATGAACGTTATAGAAGTCTTGTGTTAAAATCAAGGGAGTACAAAGATGAAAGGATTAAAAAGGCGGTTAAAAGAGCGGAAAGCCAGAAAGAAAAGGCTGCCGAAAAAGACTCTGATAATGTGAAGGAAAGCAGTTTCCAGGCTCGAGAGTGGAAGAAGGAGAGATAGGAAGGAGCAGGGGATAAAGCCCCTGCTTATTTCGGATTGGTGGAAGAGCCGCCAGACATCAAACAAACAATAATTATTCGCAAATATTTTCAGCTTGGCCGAAAATTCGTCATATTAATTCCACAAAAAAAAGAGGAGGAATTGATATGGCAATTTATGTGACTGGAGATACTCACGGTGCTAAACAATATGGATTTTACAGTGTTGATGGATTTATGCACAGATTAAATATAGATTCTTTCCCGGAACAAAAAATGATGACGAAAGATGACTATGTAGTAATCTGTGGAGATTTTGGTGGCGTCTGGGATTTTAAAGGAGAGTCTCCGGAAGAAAAATATAACCTAGACTGGCTTGAATCGCGTAATTTTACAACATTATTTGTGCCAGGAAATCATGAAAATTACGACCGTCTGGTTGGTATAAATGACAAAAAAGCGCTAGACTCCTGGATTTTTAAAGGACTGAGCGATGTAAAGAAAAATAGAATACTGAATGGATACCCACAAAAAGAATGGCACGGCGGAATTGTAAGAGAGATTCGCCCATCTGTTCTTATGCTTGAACGGGGATATGTTTTCGATATTGATGGGTGCAAGTGCTTTGCCTTTGGAGGTGCAAGAAGCCATGACATCAGCGGTGGAATCCTTAAAGCAGAAGAATTTGAAAGCAAAAAACTGGCTAATAAAGAGGCTGAAAGATGGAATCTTGAAGGAAAAACGTTTCGTGTAAATCATATTTCATGGTGGGAACAGGAAATGCCAGAGCAGATGGAGATGGAACGCGGCTGGGCCATGCTTGAAGATGAAAAATATAAAGTAGATTTCATTTTTTCGCATGACTGTCCGGCTTCTGATAAATATTTCATCCTGCGTGTGAATGAGCCTGATGAGTTAAACAGGTATCTTGAACAGGTAAAACAGAAAGCAGAATACAAAAAATGGTTCTTTGGGCATTACCATGAAAATATGATGATACCTGGAGGAAAAGACCTGTTGCTGTATGAGCAGATTGTACAGATTAACTGATAGGCGGTGGTCGTATGGCAATCCGGAAAGAAAAAGAAGAGATTTGCGGAAGACTCTCTACGAGAGTTGTCTACATTACAGAAGACGGAAAGCGGTTCTCTCAGGAGAGCGAAGCTTTCCTGCATGACGAGTACCTTAAATGGCAGCAGACGGCCAGGAAAATGGGCGTCAGATGTGTTGATGGCGGGTATTACTGCAAAAGCGAGCAGGCATTGGCGACCGTCGTGATAATGATGTCGTATAAGACAGGCCGGTATGACGGAAATCAGAAGAGATTTGTCAAATTTGATAACTATCAGAATTATAGATTTTCCGGCCCGGACTGATATTTCTTCGAGCACGATGCATGTAAACCGTACCCTTACGGATACAGCGTTAAGTCTCTGACTCAGAAGAAACAGGAATTCGCTGAATGGATGAAAAAATACGAGGAGAAAGCGTAGTGGCTTTCTCTTTTTTTGGTTTTTTTTCTCGCTTTCTTTTTTTTGCATATTGGATATGTAAATGTTGCCAAAAAATCGGCAAAGAAAGAGAGGAATTTGTAATGGAAATGTATTTTAAACTTTCTGAGTTGACAAAATTAGAACAGCAGATGTATTACAACTGCATATATCTGTTTCTTATGGAAGCAAATATACAGCACCCGGAATTTTCTGCTTGGTATAGCGGCTTGTTTACTGACGACCTGCGCTTAAAGCCGGAGTACGAAATCGTAATCTGTGAAAAGGAATATGAGATTGCCGGGGTCACAATCCTGAAATCAACAAAAGAAGAGGCAAAAATATGCACGGTGTATGTTGCAGAACAGTATCGCCATAATGGTCTCGGAAGAAGGCTGATGGAGTTAAGCCTTGAGTGGCTGGAAAATGAAAAGCCGGTGATGATACTTGATAAAAGCAAGGAACCAGACTTTGCGGGCATCCTTAAACACTTTGGCTTTGTATTTCAGGAAGAAGATTGCGGATTACATAATCCGGGAAAGATAGAACTTATATACAACGGGAAAAACTGAGCCTTCGGCTCAGTTTTTTTTGGGTGGAAAGTTAATGGAGAAAGGGGATGCGGAATGTTTGAACGGTTGGAGGACGGAAGGGATGAAAGTTGAAAGGGGTTTGCGAAAGTGAGGTTGCTGGAGGGCGGAAGGCTGAGATTTGCTCTGTAAGAAAAGAAGAACGGCGGCATGATGTTTGCCGGCTGGCGCCGGGAGGAGTTAATCTGGCGGCCAGAAGACGTTGGGTTCTGTAAAGAAGCAAGATGAGAAGAAGTTGGCAGCTGAAGGAATACTGACTTTTGCTGGCTGAAATGCTCGTCTGTGCATGCTGTTCGCTAGCTGTCTGAATGCTGCTGCTTGTATACTGCCCGTAGCGTCTGGTCGGCTGCCTGCACTTTTTTGCCGATTAGAAAAAAATGCACAAAAGGAGCCTCAAAAAATCCTTTTTTCTTAATAAAACCAGAAAGAAATTGGTAAAAATACACAAAAACAAAGCAAAAACAGGGCCATTTTGTACGCCCAAAAAGTGTTTCATTTTTAAATTTTTTTAGCATATTATTCTTGTAATCGAAGATAAGCACCCGGCGAAGCCGGAAGACAAAAAAGGAGAGAGAAAAATGATTACAAGAAAAATTAAAATTGAAACTATCAGTAAAGTTAAAGATTTTGTAAACGAAATCAGCAAGGTTGATGTTAACGCTGATTTAAGCAATCCGGACAGACGATATATCGTTGATGCAAAATCCATCCTCGGAATCTTAAGCCTGGATATCTCTCACGTAATGAATCTGACGATTTATGATGAGGAGAAAAATGCAGGAAAATATGAAAAGATTTTTGAGAAATTTGGAGTAAGGGACAATAACTAGAATTCGAGACAGCAGGGCGGCATGAGGCCGCTTTTTTGTTGCGTGGAAAAATCGGCATATTAAAAATGATATTAAATTAAAATTTTTACATGCTGATTTTTTCAGCAAGAAAGAGAGGAAAGTTATGATGAACACAATGAAAAACTATGGAGCACTCGTTGGAAGCATTGATGCCGCAATGGTAGATAAGGCAAGAAATATCTTGGTTGAGTTGCCTAAGACTATGCCAAGGCCGCAGTACAAGAGTCAGACCAGTGGTCTGATGTGCTATCCAGTAGAAGAAGCACTTCAGGCGTGGAGTTTATCCATTGACGATGACAGACTGCTTCTGGCAATGGCGGCCGTTGCATCCATGGCCGATTATATTGACGGCGTCGGCATCGCAATGCCTGTCACTGCCGATGTGATGGCCGTTATGAAGTTCGTGGCTCATCTGCTGGATGCCGAGGAGAGCGGCCCGGTATATATGCGTCATGAGGTATATCATGGCGAAGAACGGGCGTTCTCTTACGTTGTCCGCGTCATCTAATAGTGCAGAGTCAAAACCAGAAATGGTTTTGGCTCTTTTTTTTGTGGCTGTGGCATGAGATAAATAAAAAAAATAATCGCGGCTTGGAAAAAGTTCGGCATATTATATTTGTAAAAAATAATCAACCAAGAAAAGGAGAAAAAACATGAAAAAAACAAACAAAAAAGCACTTGGAGAAATGATTGGAGAGATGCTTCAAGTTGAAGACCTGAATACTAACCAGCTGCAGATTATTGATATGTTGTGTAAAATCAACGAGTCATCTGAAATTGCATCGGAAACAGCTTACAGCGGTATAAACGGTAAGCGATTTGACGAGTTTGAAGATTTTGTTGTTGAAAACGACGATGAAATCTGGGATGTCTTTAATGCATGCAAAACATTTGATAAAAGCGGCGAAATCGCTAAGCTTGTGCTTTTAAACGCAAAAAAAATGAATGAAGAAGAAGAAAAAGAAAGAGGAATCGAGCAGGAGGATTCTCGAATCATCGTGAATTTCAAGTACGTTAATGGTATTCCAAAATTCTGTTATGTCCGCATTGTATATGACGACAAAGAAAAGGGCGGAAATATCGTAAAAAGTCTATACAACTGGGATGATGAAGGGGATTACTGGGCATTTCCATTTGATAAAATTGAGTCTCACAATAAAAAATCTGATTTCTTCATCAAACTTATGCTTGATTAAGTGTTTGCGAGCCAAAACCGAAATGGTTTTGGCTCTTTTTTTTGTGCGAGGACGGTGCGGAGATAAACAAAAAAAAGCATAAAAAAAATTGGAAAAAATAATCGTGGTTGGGGAAAAATCCGGCATTTTGTATGTGTAAAAAAATAAAAAAGAGGGAAAGCATATGACATATAAAGCTGGAGACCAGGTGCGGGATGAATTCAATGTACCAATACATAAATTAATATTTCAAAAGATAAAAAAGACATGTGAGTCTGGGAAACCAGGCTGGATTATATTGGATGAGAATAAAAATGAGTTCACATTATGCTTTATAGAAGATTTTGATTTGATTGAAAAGTATTTAGATTTCGCTAATTCGCATATGCCATTAAGTCGTGAGCAATCGCATTCAATTTCTGTGGGAATAAGACCCTCCAAAATGATTAGCGAGCATGTGACAATAGAAATCAGATACAGAAAAGCAAGAGGAAAATATACTTTTATTGTGCCGCAGTGTTTAAAAATGTGGAATGAATATTGTTCAAAAGAAACGCTGGAATATGTGAAGGAGCAAGTAAAGGAAGCTGGAGAGCAGGCGGTAAAAAAGTATGAAAGGAAAATAGAAAGAAAAACGAAAAATCAATAGCGTACTGCCGGCAGCGGGCCAAAATCAGAAATGGTTTTGGCTCTTTTTGTGGTGTAGAAAAAACGGAAAAAGAAAATAAAATTTGGCTGACGCCTGGATATAGATAAGATTGAGCGGCGGACGTTTGTTTTGATACAAAATTCAGCATATTAAAACAAATCCAAAAATGGAGGCGTTTTAATAGATGAAGAAAGATTTTGTGTCGCTGGCAGAGGCGCGGCCGGACTTGGCGAAAGAGTGGAATTATGAGAAGAATGTGGATTTGAAACCGGAGGATGTGAGTTGTGGATGCAAAAAGAAAATTTGGTGGAAATTACCTTATGATGTTCCGGATGATTATCCGGTTGAGCATTTAAGAGGGAAGCATTTTGAATTTGAATGGGAAGCTCGGATTAATGACCGTACTAGTCATAATTCTGAATGCCCATTTCTGACTGGAAATGATGTATATAGTGGATTTAACGATTTGGCTACAGTAAATCCAGTGTTAGCGAAGGAATGGCATCCCACAAAAAATGGAGATTTAAAACCAACGCAAGTTACTGCAGGCTCGACAATTTCGGTCTGGTGGCTTCTGAATTATAACGTGCCAATGGATTATCCTATCGAATCATTAAGAGGAAAGCCTTTTAATTTTGAATGGATGTCTTCAATAAATTCTCGTAATCAGGGCCGGAAATGCCCATTTTTGACTGGAAATAAAATTTTGAAAGGATTTAACGACTTAGCAACAGCTTATCCGAAATTAGCAAAGGAATGGCATCCCACAAAAAATGGAGATTTAAAACCAGAAAATGTTCATATGTGTTCACATCAAAAAGTTTGGTGGTATCTGCCATATGATGTTCCAATGGATTATTCAATTGAGTCTCTAAGAGGGAAACATTTTAATTTTGAATGGTGTGTTAGAATTAATGACCGTGTTAATTATAACACAGGCTGTCCATTTTTAACAGGAAAAAATGTATTAAGCGGATTCAACGACTTAGCTACAATAAATCCAGAATTGGCTAATGAGTGGCACCCTACGAAAAATGGAAAGTTAACGCCATATGATGTAATGTCAAATTCAAACAAAAAAGTATGGTGGTTATTACCGTATGATGTACCAATGGATTATCCAATTAAATCACTAAGAGGAAAGCATTTTAATTTTGAATGGCAGGCAAGTCCAAACAAGAGGCAAAACGGAAATGATTGTCCATTTTTGAGCGGTCAAGCTATTTGGAAGGGCTTTAATGACCTGGCAACAACCAATCCAAATCTTGCTGATGAATGGGCTTATGACTTGAATGCTAATTTGAGTCCACAAAATGTTGCCGCCAATTCAAGCAAAAAAGTATGGTGGCATTTATCATATGATATTCCAGATGATTATATAGTAGAAGGTTTGCGCGGCAAGCATATTGATTTTCAATGGAAAGCAGGTATTGCAGGTAGAAATAATGGTAATGGTTGCCCCTTTTTAAGTGGTTATGCTGTATGGCAGGGCTTTAACGACCTTGCAACTGTTAGTCCTGAATTAGCAAAAGAATGGCACCCGATTAAAAATGGAGATTTGAAACCAACACAAATCACAGCAAATTCTGACAAAAAAGTATGGTGGCTGTTGCCATATGATGTACCAATGGATTATCCGATTAAGCATCTAAGAGGAAAACATTTTGATTTTGAATGGCAAGCAAGAATACCTGATAGGGTTTTTAAAAATGCAACATGTCCTTATTTAAGCTATCATCCAATGCTATGGAAAGGGTTTAATGACTTACAAACAGTTAACCCAAAACTTGCGAAGGAATGGCATCCCACTAAAAATGGAGATTTAACACCGGAGGATGTAACTTGTGGATTAAATAAACAAATATGGTGGTTGCTTCCATACGATGTGCCAACAGATTATCCAGTCAAAGATTTAAGAGGAAAACATTTTGATTTTGAATGGCAAGCGTCAATTAATCATCGTAATCGTGGTATTGGATGCCCATTTGTTAATAATAGAGCCGTATGGAGGGATTTTAACGATTTATCAACGGTAAATCCAAACCTTGCAAAAGAATGGCATCCTACTAAAAATAGCAAATTAACCCCGCATGATGTTGTGGCGGGGTCGAGGGAAAAGGTATGGTGGTACTTGCCATATGATGACCCAAAAACAGGGAAACATTTTAATTTTGAATGGCAAGCCGTTATATTAAATCGCAATAGAGGAAGTGGCTGTCCATATTTAACAACTTATAAAGGCGAAGAATATATAAAGCAGTATCTTCAGAAAGATAATATTTCTTTTAATGTTCAGCAAAAATTTTCTGATTTACTCGGTACTGGCGATGGTCAATTATCATATGATTTTTCAATACCTGATGAAAAGTATGGACTTATCTTAATTGAATATAACGGCATACAGCACTACGAAGCTGTGGAATATTTCGGCGGTGAAGAACAATTCAAAAAACAAAAAGAACACGACAAAAGAAAACGCGACTATGCCAAAAAGCATAGCTATAAACTGATTACTGTTAAATATACATATGACACATATGAAAGTGTTGAAGAATACCTTGACAAGGAACTTAAAAAGCTTGGCGTTATAGATGACACTAGAAAAGAAGAAAACGTAAATGACGCAGCATAAAGAGAACGTATTACCGCAGCCGGCTTCGCCGGCTGCTTTTTTCTGTACATTTTTGCTGCATAAACAGAAAATAAAGAAAGCAAAAAAATAAAAAGAAAATCAAAAAAATCTCAAAATTCAGCATATTAAAAAAAGAAGAAAAAAAAGGAGCCAAAAAGGAGCCAAAAAGGAGCCAAAAAGGAGCCGAAAAAGGAGCCGAACCGGAAGGGGCTGAAGAAGCTGAAAAATAAAGAAAGAAGAGGTGAAAAATGAGAGATATTAAAAATGATTTATTTGAAGTTAAAGAGACCTACTGCGAAAGCTGTCAATATAATATACCAGGAAAGACTTGGTGCTCAAAATATAAAAAAATAAAGCCTGTTGGCGTCATGATAGGAAGGACTAAATGTGAAAAGTATTGTATGCTAAACAATGTAATCATGGCTTCAATTGTTGGTTTGGCAGTAGGCGATGCGTTAGGAGTGCCCGTTGAGTTTGCTTCAAGAGAAGAATTAAGTAAAAACCCGGTTAAAGACATGAGGGGCAAAGGGACGCATAATCAGAAAGCTGGAACCTGGTCGGACGATACGTCATTAACAATTGCATTAATTAAAGCCTTGGGAGATAAAGAGTTTAACGTGGACAGTATAGCCCGCAGGATGATGGATTGGTTGTATAAAGGTAAGTATACAGCAAACGGGAAGGTGTTTGATGTTGGAAATACGACAAGAGAGGCTATATGGAGAATGCATAAGGGAGTATCTCCGATTGAAGCCGGAGGGAAAGATGAATACAGTAATGGAAACGGCTCTCTGATGCGTATACATCCACTTGCTTTTTACTTGCTTGATGTTGATAATTTTGAAGAAAAGAAGAATATGATATATCAGGTATCATCCTTAACGCATGCAAATATTATTTCAAAAGTTGCCTGTCATTTTCTCGTGGAACTAATAATCCGCCTGCTAAAAACAAATAGCATTAGAACTGCATATGATGCCGTATGTCGTGAATTTGCTGAATATTACACAGAAGACAAGATACAATCTGCGTTTGCAAATATTTTCTCAGGAAAGATACTTTCTATGCCAGCATCAAGTGTTAAGTCATCTGGGTATGTAATAGATACATTAGAGGCCGTTTTGTGGTGTATTTTCCATACAACAACATATAAGGATGCTGTCTTAACAGCGGTGAATCTTGGCGATGATACAGATACTGTCGGCGCTATAACAGGCGGAATTGCTGGCATTATTTACGGCCTTAATGCTATTCCTGAAGAGTGGATTTCAAAATTGGTTAATAAGATGATTGTGCTTAATGCTGCAAGCGATTTGTATAAGAAATGCAATAAGGACAATATCATCGATAACCTTGATTTTTCCGTCTAAAATGAGTCAAAAAAAATAATCAAGCCAGGAGGTAAAAACACATGCGGCAATTAATAATCGCAAGAAAAGACTTAAATATGTCTGCCGGGAAGCTGGCGGCACAGGTATCTCATGCGTCTATGGCGTTTCTGACAGCGCCGCTCAGAGATGCGAAATGTAATAAAAATAAAATAAGTGAAAAATAAAAAAGATAAAAAGAAAAACAAGCAGAAAAACAAAACGAACAGGCCGATTAATCGGCCTGTTATTTGTGCTTGATAAAATACAGAAAAAATAAAAAGTTAGTGGTCTTCGCCATATCCACGAAGAACGACTTTGCCGGCCTCGTCTACAACCTCAATCAGACATCCTGGCTGCCAGCCTTTGTATCTGAGTGGCTTGACTTTTCCGAATTCAGACATACAGTCAAAAATTTCGTATGACTCACCGTGGCAATCGTCCATATTGATATAATCGATAAGCCTCTGTGGTGTCATTAACGAAGAAAATAATTCGTCGTCAATCATATGCTGCACCAAAAACATAGAGCATTCGCTCATCGTTGTCGGTTTTGCATCTTCATCACTTAAATCTGGTTCATAGTCTTCAATCAGGAGTTCGTCATCAAGCATCTCTCCATAAAATTCTTCCTCAGCTTTGTGTTTTGGACCTTCGCCATTATAATCATCAAACATCTCTCGCTCAATAGCATCAATGTCGCTTAAGCTTCCTGATATCCCTGCCATGTTATATGTCCCCTTTCTTGCTGTTTACTGCAATTCATCATAATCAAAAATCATAGGTATTACTTTTTCTTGATACCATTTTTGTTCTGATTCAAAAAAATCAATAAGCGGCGCATAATCGTGCTTGTTCTGCGCGGCACTAAGATACCGGTAATACTTGATTTTGTTTTCGTCTCTGATTACGACAGGTGTAATGTCTGCGTCAAGACACTGCTTTAACAGAATCATGCGTCCAACGCGGCCATTCCCATCCTGGAACGGGTGGATATTTTCAAAGATAGCATGGAATTTTGCAATATCTCGCAGCTCAATTTTCTTTTTGCCGGTATACTTGGCAAGTAGAGCTTCAACCATTGCCGGTACTTCCTGTGGAGGAGCAGTGGTAATATTCCCTACAAGGTTTGCACGCTTTTTCCAGTCTCCGACTGCGTATCCGTTTGCCATATCTTCGAAGACACCCTCTTTGAGGTTTTTATGCATGCCTTTGATAATATCGGCAGTAAGCGGTTCACCTGTGTGCTTCATCATGTAGTTAAACATCTTAAAATGACCGTTCATTTCTTCCACGTCTTTTGCTCTGAAGATTGTGTCTTCGTCATCTGCGAAAAATGTACCTGTATCAAATAATGATGCGGTCTGCCTTTCCGTCAATGTACTTCCTTCAATCTTATTGGAGTTGTAAGCCATGCTGCGCTGTGTAAAGCCATATGCTCCACTGCGGTCCTGGTTTTGAAACTCAATCGTGAGGCGCTGTTTCAGTCTTTCTGTAAATTTTTTGTCCTGCATTTTGCATTCCCCTTTCTTGTTTGCTATGTATATTCAATATGCAAAATGTAGCATCTGTTAACAAATTGCGGATGTATTCAGTATATCATACAACGAGGCAAAAGAAAAACAAAAAAAAGGCGCCAAAAGCGCCTTTTCTGTTGCTCTGGATGTTTGGCCAGGATAGACAATCATTCTTCTTTCCATTGTGTCTCCTCTGCAATATCCGTAATCTTTTTCCCATTGTATGTAAAAACAGAAGCTCCCTGGATGGCTGATACATTTCGGAGCTTTTCAGCAAGCGGCGAAAGAGAAGTGGTCTCGCCATTGTACTCTACTTTATTCTTTTCTGCGTCCACGACCGTCGCCCTGACGGAATCGTCGTCGATAAACACAAGTTCTGCACCGACTGGTATGCCGCATTTTTGAAAGTTGATTGCCGGTCTTTGTTTTCGTCCGCTGCTGCCTGAACAATGAGACTGCTTTCTTGTGCTGTTTACTACGCCTTCGCCTTGCATCGGAGCCACGCGCTTCAATTTGTCAGCGCTGCCTGATATGATAGCGATAGCCTCAAGCAATCGGTAAGCTTTTTCTGCCGACATTGCGAAGAATTCCCGATTTTTGGCGAGACGTAATTTCGGGTTCAATGTATCGATTAATTCGTGCAGTTTTTTATCCTCCAGCTGACCTGATGTCTCGTATGTTGCATATATCTCGTATTCGAAAGGAAGTGCAGTAGTGCTTAACTGTTTTCGGCGAGCCTCCACGTCGGAGGCATAGCCGATTTTGACCATGTCATGTAGACATGGGTTTGTCATTATGTAAATATATCCTTCAGCCATCCAGGTCACTTCGCTTTCTGTTTTGGAAGAATTGCTTTTACCCTGCCAACGAGGCGGTAATCTGGATTTTCTTTTCGGATTTCTTTTTCTTCCTCTGTCTCATTTTCCGGCTTGATTTTCACTTTAATCCCCCTGTAATGAGTTTCGGTTTTTGTTAAAATCTCATCTACGATTCCGTATGTAAGATTTCCATTTTCGTAGTCTTCTTTTAAAAGAACAGCGACACTCTGTTTTGGATGGATTTTTTTTCTAATCTGATAGTTCTGCATAAATTTTCCTCCTGAAATAAGTTGATTGTTTATTCTAGTATGCAGGATTTTTAAAAAAAAGAAAAAAGGTTTGCGAGTGAATTACCGAAAATTTCCATTTGCTACCACAAAAGCAAAATGTTTTTCCGCAAATTTTCACAGAAATACGAAAAAGCAGCATATTTAAGATATGAAACGCAAGGAGGATTAAACGTCAATAACCCGCGCCCGAGATAAATCTCGGACGGGGCTTGTAAAAACATGCATATTTTTATTCTGTATTTTTTATTAGTCCTGTCCATATTTATTAGAGGCGTTGGCCGCAAGGCCTTATTGATAGCGCCGGGGTTCCTCCGTCGTTATCACATAAGCCTTGCAGTCTTATTGATTAGCCTCAGTGTTAAACGAAGCCTTCCGGGCTAGTTTAATACTACGTTACCGGTAAAATAGGCACCGTGGGATGCTCCTCAAGTCTCACGCTCTGCGGTATGCTGTTAAACATCTCTTAGGGTAGGAGAAGTGCAGTATGCGCTAAACTATCGGATAACATTGGCGATGAGGACAACCGATTCTGACTAGGCGCCGGCTTACCGGAACCGAAAGGATAGAGAACCTGTATGGGCTGCTTTTAAATATCTTCGGATGTTTGGAAATAGTTGATACAGAAGGCGTAAGCCATCCCGGCTTGCCGGGAAAATATAAGAATAAAAGGAGGGCAGCTTATGCCAGTTGCAGTAATTAGTAAGACAGGCGAAAGATTAATGCCAACAAGTGAACACAGAGCACGTAAGCTGCTCAAATCAGGTAAAGCAATCAAGTATAGTTACCATCCGTTTACCATACAGCTTACCGAAAGGGAATCTGGAGATGTTCAGCCCATAGAGCTTTGTGTGGATACCGGATATATACATATTGGAATATCTGTAAAATCAGAGAAGCACGAATATCTGGCTGAACAGATTGATACATTAACAAACGAAAAAGCCAGGCATGATGCATGCAGGATGTACCGCAGACAGAAACGAAGCAGAAAGAGATACCGCCAGCCACGGTTTAATAACCGGAAACGCAATAACAGGTGGATTGCTCCATCTCTGGAGCATAAGAAAAGTATCCACATCCAGGCAATTTTACGTATCTGTAAAGTGATGCCAGTTACTGATATTACCTTAGAAATGGGCAACTTTGATACTCAGGTTTTGAAGGCCAGAGAAGAAGGTAAACCATTACCGCAAGGAGTAGATTATCAGCATGGCGAGAGATACGGTATTACAACGCTCCGCGAAGCGGTGTTCGCGCGTGATGGATATACATGCCAGTGCTGCGGAAGGGCAATAAAAGACGGTGCGATTCTTCATGTACATCATATCGTATACAGAAGCCAGGGCGGAACAAACCGTATGTCAAATCTCATCACTATATGTGATAAATGCCATACACCGGCAAATCACAAGCAAGGCGGTAAGTTGTATAACTGGAAACCAAAGATTGCATCATTTAAGGGTGCAACATACATGACTACTATTCGATGGAAACTATATAACGAAGTAAAAGCGTTGTTTCCAGATATTGATATTGATATTCATATTACATATGGCGCTGAAACGAAAGAACGGCGCAGGGCATTGGATATTGACAAATCACACGTTAATGATGCTTTTGTAATGGGGCAGTTTCATCCAAAGCACCGTTCAAAACCTATATGCTATAAGAAAAAGCGCAGGAACAACCGGTGTCTGGAGAAATTCTACGATGCAAAATATATCGACAGCCGTGACGGTAAAAATCGAAGCGGCCAAGAGTTGTTTAATGGCAGAATCAGCAGGAATCATAAGAAAGACTCAGAGAATCTACATCAATATCGGTTACAAAAAGTAACTCCTGGAAGAAGAGCAATCAGGAGGCAACATTACCCCATTCAGCCTCATGACATTATCGTTTATAACGGTAATAAAATTGAAGTTTCAGGATGCCAGCACAAAGGTACAAGAGTCGTTTTTTCTAAAACTAAAAAGTCAGTACAGATATCAAAAATTAAACTATTTAAATACGCTGGCGGTTATTCCAAATCAGTATTTAATTAATAGAAAAGGAGGAAGCAGGAGGAATGTAAAACCGCGCATTCCTCCCCACCCGACTGCGAAACAAGGAATATTGTTTCTACGTCGGATGGGGTACCCTGCGCGAAAAAAAGATGGAAAACGATAAAAAAATCAGAAAAAGAATTTTTATGAAAGCACTTTCTACCGTAAAGGCTGTTAATGAAGTTGACTCTGTATTAGATAAAATCGGAATCAATTTGGATTTTGATGACACAGAAAAGCCAGTAGGACGGGCGATGGGCAACTTATTAACTACCCCAAAAGAAGTTGCTTGTGACGCATTGGGCTTAACGCTGAAAACAGAAAAAGGATATTGCACAGGTGCATATAAGGGGCAGCTGCTCCCAATTGAGGTAGAAGTTTATTATCCGGATTCTGATGATGAGAATACTGCGATTCCGTTTTCAATTACATTTGAAGGCATGTGGGATTTATTGGACCTGGCGGCTAAGGATACAGCATGTGCAGCCAAAGTATGGGATTGCTTTGTAAATAGGGATACAGAAGCAAAAAAGTGGATTAAGAATGTATGCGATATTACAGGATGGGGAGAAGTAGACGAAAGATAAAAGGAGCAGCCGGCTTAAGCCGGCTGCTCTAAAGAAAAGAATAAGAAATGCCAGAAATATTATCCCGGGCATTTCTTAATTTTTTTTCTACTGCATAAGGCCTTTCAGATATTCGACAGTGACACCCTTTTCTTTCATCAGTTCTGCAAGTTCTTTAATTGCTTTAGCCTGTTTTTCTTCGGCTTCTTTTGCTTGTGCAAGTTCAAGCTGTTTTCTTAACGCTCTTCTAGTTGCTTTCATCTCTTTGATAGATGAGGCTGCGGCCTGAATGTTTTCCTCAAGTTTTGTTAAGTCTTTTTCGATTTCTTCTGTAGGACGAATTACTTTAACTTTTGGCATTACTAAAACCTCCTTTTTGCTAAAAAGTATATAACATTTTTGCTGTTTTGTATATATTTTAAGCAAAATTTTTGCAAACATTCCGGTAAGTAGAATATATGTTCTGAAAAATGCGGTTGTTTGCTATCTGACTGATTTTGTTTTTGCGTTTTTTGCCGAAAAAAATCCGGCATATTGCAAATGAAGAAAAAACATTCAAAACAAGAAAGGAAGTAAAATAATGAGTGATAAAAGAATCGTAAGCATTCAGTTAACAAAGACAAAATCGGTTGTAGCAGTAGAGATTGGAAAAAATGAGTATGTTGATGCGGACGGCGTAACATACAAAAACATTGATACTGATTTCATTTCTGATGCAGATGATGTCTCTGAAGAAGAAAAACATGCCTTCGGGTATATGGCGTCATTGCATGATGGCATTGCAGAGCTGGAAGAGCAGAAGTGTGCAATTGATGCGAAAATCGCAGCCTCCAAAAAGGAAATCAAAAAAGCAGAATCCGTCATCAGAAACATGCAGGGCAGAATGTCCATTGCCGATTTCGCGGAAGAGGTTGGCGATAGATTTCCGAAAGGATTATTCGATGAGATGGTAGATAAAGAATTCTGGTGCTGCACGACGCTTCCTGGTGAAGGAGTGGATGAAAATACCATGTATATCTTAAATATCCGGGATGTAAGTCTCAAAAAAGACGGCCTGGAGTCTCTGCCGTTCATGTATGAAGAATACGGAGACTGGGAGATGTATGAAAACGCTGCAGAATACCTGAAATACCAGCGTATAGTTTCAGCATATGCAAAAACCCTGCCAATTAAGGCGGAGTATATCGCCAAGTTATATTACGACAAGGAAGAGGGTCTGCAGTGTGTTTCAGCATATAAAATCAAGCTGGAAAAGAAACTGACAAAAGAATATGTAAAAGAAATTGTTGCAAAGTTAACTGATGGATTTGTGTACGAGAACTGATTGCTACCGGCTGTAGGAATACAGCCGGATTTTTTGTTGTAAAAAAATAAAAGAGAGGAATTTTCCTCTCTTTGAATTTACAGCACTACATTTTTGGTCGTAGAACACCTGAATTTACAGCCCCGCATTTACTGGTAGCGGAACACCTGATTTTAAAGCCCCACATTTGTTTGGTAGTGGAACACCTGATTTTAAAGCCCCACATTTGTTTGGTAGTGGAACACCTGATTTTAACACATTTTAGAGAAGAATTCTCCCGCCTCTAAGGCGGTGAGATGAATTCTCTTTTTTTAGTGAACTACTCGGCAATTAAATTACCGAGCATCTGATGTGCGGAGCCTGGGCC
>OLRG01000072.1_pt1 | contig 106566 bp, 115 predicted proteins | sample 1672331 | NCBI WGS metagenome assembly OLRG01 (sample SAMEA3136672, study PRJEB25190) | human gut metagenome
GGAGAATCATGTCGGTTGTCGATGAGGCGAAACTGGGGTATCTGGACTTTCTTTCACGTGAGGATCGGGTACGCCACCATCGCTACGTTGAGGAAATGAAGCAGTATGACATGATGCGCTCCGGTGACATCAATGCCATTTCGGAAAGCGCGAAACTGTGGGATTCTGGACTATACGGCCATCTGTCGGACGATCCTCTGAAAAACGCGAAATACCGTTTCGTCACCACCATTACCTTGGCCACGCGTTTCGCCATTGAAGGTGGCATGGACGAGGAAGACGCATACAACGCCTCCGATCTGTACATTCAAGATCTTGACAATTGCAAGACCCCGGAAGACGTGCGCCGCCTGCACACCGACATGATGACATTCTTCACATGGGCCATGGCCGACATGCAGAAGGCGGAAACACATTCCAAAGCCGTCAACGAATGCCTGGACTACATCCACTACCATCTGCATGAGAAAATCACCGTGCCCATCCTCGCCGAGCATGTGCATCTGAATCCCACGTATCTGTCGGAGCTGTTCAAACGCGAAACGGGCACGGCCATATCGCAATACATCACCGACAAGCGTATGGAAGCGGCCGAGAACATGCTCAAATACTCGGAATACAGCTTCGACGAGATCGCCCAGATCCTCGCATACCGGTCGCAAAGCCACTTCTCGAAGGTGTTCAAAAAACATTCCGGCATGACGCCGGGGGAGTACCGCACCAAGTACGCGCAGAACGGCATCTGGCCGGAGTGATTGCGATCACGGCGTCTACCACGCCGGTTGCGGTGAACCGCCGGTGACGGCACCGCGAAATTCGGGTGTGCCAATCGTGAAATCGACGTGTCCGCGCGTGCGAAACACGCGCGAATCAGCTACGGTGGAAGCATTCAATGATGATGCGCGCCACCGGCCGAATGAACGGCGGAACAAGGAACGTGCGCGCAGGATGTGGATGAAAGCGAAGGAATAAACGAATATGGGAATGCCCCTTGATCTGTATGTGATCCGACATGGCGAGTCGGAGGCGAACGTCATCATCAGCGCCGGCGAACAGGGTGACAACTCGCTGTATACGCAGGACAATGTCACCGTGCCGGACCGTTCGTGGAGGCTCACCGCCACCGGACGCAAGCAGGCCGACTGCATCGGCCGTTGGCTCGTCGCGCAGCAGCCGCTGTTCGACCGCTACCTCGTTTCGCCGTACGTGCGTACGCGTGAGACGGCGGCCACGATGGCCCTGCCGAAAGCGAAATGGGAGGAGACTCGCGTGCTGCGCGAACGCTCCTGGGGTGAGATCAACACCATCACGAAGGACGATTTCAAAACCAACTACGCGCGCAACTGGATGTTCAAGAACACCGATCCGCTGTACTGGCGTCCGCCGGCGGGCGAGTCCATCGCCGACGTGGCCGAGAACCGCGTGCACAACCTGCTCACGTCCCTGAACCGCAAATCCGATGCGGAATCCGTGGTGATGGTCAGCCACGGCGACCTCATGCTGGCGCTCATGCTCACCTTGGAAGACCTGTCCGACGAGGAATTCATGCACCGTGCGGCCTCCGACGAATGGAAGATCACCAACTGCACGTGCTTCCACTATTCGCGCCGCGACCCCGCCACCGGACGAACGCACAAGCGGTTCCGTTGGGAGCAGACGGCGCGTCCCGTACTCGACGAGACGGATGGTCGCTGGGTGGTGAAAGTGGATGATTGGCGTGAATTCAAGCGTCCCGTGCTGTCGAACGGCGATTTGGTGGACGTGGTGCACGCCGTCGACCGTCACCTGTGACGGCTGCCGGTATACGTTTTGTGACTGCGATTTAGCCCCCTATCGCTCTGTGGGGCGTCACGTATCGGCGCTTCCGCTACAATGGCGTGTGATTGCGCGGCGCGCGTTCTTGTTGCGCGTCGTAAAGAGAGTTAGGAGACAATCGCATGTCCAATCCAATCGCGGGCCTGTTCACGTGGAAGCTCCACGGCGACGGCAAAACGCTGAAGCCCGGCGAGGTCGTCGAACCTGACGAGAGGCTGACCTGGCCGCGCACCGCGGAAATCGGCGCGCAGCACGTCATCGCCATGTTCGGCGCCACGTTCCTGGTGCCGATTCTGACCGGTTTCGACCCATCCACCACCCTGTTCTTCACGGCCATGTCGACCGCGCTGTTCCTGCTGATCAACAAGAACATGCTGCCGAGCTACCTGGGCTCGTCCTTCGGCTTCATCGCCCCGATCGCGGCCGTCGCCAGCGCCCACAAGGGCCTCGCCGTCGCATCCTTCGGCATCATGGTCACCGGCATCCTGCTGGCCCTGATCGGTGTGCTCGTCCATTACGCGGGCGCCAAGTGGATCGACATCATCATGCCGCCGGTCGTCAACGGCGCCATCGTGGCCATCATCGGCTTCAACCTGGCTCCGAGCGTGTGGAACAACTTCAAAGTCGCTCCCGACACCGCCATCGTCACCCTCGTCGCGGTGCTGCTCGTCGCAGTGCTGTTCAAGGGTCTGCTCGGCCGACTCAACATCCTCATCGGCGTGATCATCGGCTACGCGTACGCCTGCTTCCGTGGCCAGGTCGACTTCTCAGCCATCGGCAAGGCCGCATGGGTCGGTCTGCCGGAATTCCGTCTGCCGCAGGTCGACTTCACCATCCTGCCGATGTTCATCCCGGTCGTGCTCGTACTCGTTGCCGAAAACGTCGGCCACGTCAAGTCCGTCTCCCAGATGACCGGCCGCGACTATGACGACCAGATCGGCACCGCGCTGTTCGCCGACGGTCTCGGCACCACCATCGCCGGTTTCGGCGGCGGCTCCGGCACCACCACCTACGGCGAGAACATCGGCGTGATGGCCGCCACCAAGGTCTACTCGACCGCCGCATACTGGTGCGCCGCCGCGTTCGCGCTGATCCTGAGCCTGTGCCCGAAGTTCGGCGCCATCATCAACACCATCCCCGCCGGCGTGCTCGGCGGCGTGACCACCCTGCTGTACGGCATGATCGGCATGGTCGGCATCCGCATCTGGGTTGAGAACAAGGTCAACTTCGACAAGCCGGTCAACGTCATGGTGGCCGCCATCACCATGATCATCGCCGTCGGCCAGTTCGAGTTCGCCTTCAACGGCATCTCCTTCAACGGCATCGCCATCGGCACCGTCGTCATCCTCGTCGCCTACCACGGCCTGAAGGCCATCGGCAAGGCGACCGGCACCATCGCCAAGGACGATCCGGACATCCTGTAACGGATCGCATCTCACGCTGGCTAGTTCAACGCCCGTCGGCCAAAAAGGTCGGCGGGCGTTTTTCATTGCCGTTTTCGTCAATCGATTGACGTGTTGCTTCGCATACGTTTTATGATGGTATCTATAAGCGATTGCGCAATGTGGCAAAGGAGACAACATGAGCACTGCGGCAGGAAAGAAAATCGCGATTGTGACCGGTTCCGCGCTTGGCTTGGGATATGAGCTGGCACGTCAGCTGATCGGCAAAGGCTGGTTCGTGGCCGGCATCGATTTCAACACGGCCCGTCAGGAGGAACTGTCCCGCACGTTCGGCGCGGACGAATACCGCGCCTTCGTCGGCGACATCAGCGACGAGGCGTTCGTGAAGGACTCCGTCGCGGCCATCAAGGAGATCGGCCACATCGACCTGCTCATTAACAACGCGGGACAGCCGTCGTTCAAAAAGCCGGTCGACTACGAGGCCGCCGACGTGGACAAGTGCCTTAAGGGGCTCAAAGGCATGATTCTGTGGAGCGTCGAAACATTGAAGGCCGACGGCGAGCAGGACCTCAAAATCGCCAATGTCATGTCCACCGCCGCCACACGCGGCAACGCCAACGAATCCGTCTACTGCGCCACCAAGTGGGGTGAGAAGGGGTATACGACAAGCCTCAAGGCGGCCTACAAGGGAACCAGTGTGAAGGTTGTGGGCGTGTATCCGGGAGGCATCGACACCGACTTCTACCATGACAGCCACGATTACGTGTCGTTGGACAAGCAGCATTCCTTCATGAGCGCCGCGGAACTGGCCGAAGTAGTGCTGTTCAACCTCGTCAACGACGCGAATCTGACGGTTTCCGACATCCTCATCGAACGCAACTACCGGTAGCGTCGGCCACCAGTCACAGCCAAGGCAAAAGTATCGGGCATGGGCTACTGTTAACAGGTTTGCGCAACGTGCGCAATGTTTGACATGAAAGGCCATTGTGCCCGATACCGCTGTGATTGAAAATGAAGATGCCCTCGCCGCCGATTTCGATGAGGCGGGCGAGGAGGAGGAACGCCCCCAGACGTTCGCCGAACTCGGCGTTCCCGGCCCGTTGGTACGCGTGCTCGCGGCCGATGGCAAGAAAACCGCTTTCCCGATCCAGGCCGACACCCTTCCCGATTCCCTGGCCGGTCGTGACATTCTCGGCCGAGGCCGTACCGGCTCCGGCAAGACCCTGGCGTTCTCGATTCCGCTGGTCGCGCGACTGGGTGAGGTCGACGCCGACGAGTACGAGAACATGAGCCAGTTCCGCCATGAGGTGGAACAGGTGCGCAAGGGGCATGCCGAGGAGCGGCGCGCCGACGATTTCCTGCCGCACCCGCGCGGCCTGGTGCTCGCTCCGACCCGTGAGCTGGCCAACCAGATCAACGACGTGCTGATGCCGCTCGCGCAGATGTACGGCATGACCACCACCACCGTGTATGGCGGTGTGCGCTACGCCCGCCAGATTCGCGATCTAAGGGCTGGCGCCGATATCGTCGTCGCATGCCCGGGCCGTCTTGAGGACCTGCTCGAACAGCATGCGCTGACCTTGGAGAAGGTCGAAGTGGCCGTGATCGACGAAGCCGACGAAATGGCCGACATGGGCTTCCTGCCGCCGGTCAAGCGCCTGCTCGGCCAAGTGTCGTTCGACGCGCAGATCATGCTGTTCTCCGCCACCCTCGACCATGGCGTCGACGAGGTGGTGAACACGTTCCTCACCGATCCGAAGATCCACAGCGTCGACTCCGCCACCGCGGCCGTCGACGAAATGACACACCACGTGTTCGAAACCACGCAGGGCGACCGTCATGAGCTGGTCCGCACCCTCGCTTCCGGCAAGGGACGCCGCATCCTGTTCACCCGCACCAAATTCCAGACCCAGAAGCTCGCCAAGGACCTGACGAAGAACGGCATTCCGGCGGCCGAGCTGCACGGCAACCTGAGCCAGAACCAGCGTGACCGCAATCTCGCAGCCTTCGAATCCGGCGACGTGAACGTCATGGTCGCCACCGATGTGGCCGCCCGCGGCATCGACGTGTCCGGCGTGGAGCTCGTGGTGCAGGTGGAGCCTCCGGAGGACCCGAAATCGTTCCTTCACCGCTCCGGACGTACCGCGCGAGCCGGCCATTCCGGTGATGTGGTGACCATCGTGCTGCCGAACCAGCGCCGCCGCACCCGCCGCATGCTGCATGAGGCCGGACTGAAGGTCAAGCCGATCGAAGTGACCCACGATTCCCCGGAAGTGTTGGAATTGGTGGGCGAGCCGGCCGAACCGCGTTTCGGTTGGACGCTTGAGCAGTCCCAGCCGGCGGGCAATCCGCGTCGCAGGAAGCATGGCAAGGTCGGCGACGGTTCCGCGGAAAACGGCGGGCGCTCCGGACGCAACCGTTCCGGCGGACGCAACAAGGACCGGGGCAAGGACAAGGGCGGCAAGCCGTTCAAGTCCGAACGCAAGGACCGCGCGAATCGCAAAGGACGTGAAGAGCGCGCCGAAGTCGCCGAACGCGAGCAGCGTTTCGAACCGAAACAGAATCGCGCCGAACGTCGCGCCGCCAAGTTCGAAGGCCGCGACAACCGCGAATACGAGGCGCGCGAGCATCGTTGGGAACATCCTGAAATCCAAGAGGAGAAGCGCGAGAAGCACGAGGAGAAGCGCAACAACAAGCGTCGCGAAAAGTACGCGCGGCTGCATGAGCAGCAGCGTGCCGAAGCCGGCGAACAGCGTGGAACCGACAATCGCAAGCGGCGCTCCGTCGAGTGTTCCGATCAGCGTGGCCAATCCGATAGGAAGCCCGGCAAAAAGCAGTATGCGAAAAAGCAGGGCGCGCCGACCAAGAAGCAGCGCAAGGCCGAAGCCCGTGTCGAACGCCGTTACGAGGACGATCGCCAATACCGCAGGAACCGCGACGAACGCGACGACCGCCGTCAGGGCGGCAAACGCATCCATCGCAAGGAAATCCGCGTGATTCATGACGAGCGTGGCGAGGACGCGAAGCGTTATGACCGTCGCATGGAAGCCAAGTATGGCGATTCCGGTCGTCGTGGCGGTCACGGAGAACGCCACGACAAGCATGCGGGCGAAAGGCAGGGCAAGCCGTACCGCAAGCATGCGAAGATCCGCAAGGCGCCGTTCCGCTCCCGCTGACGTACGTCAACGGTCAAGCAAAAAGCCGTTCATTCCAGCAATCGCAAGGAATGAACGGCTTTTTTTATACGGGATATCGCAGTATCAGCCGTTGACCGGCTGATACTGGTCGAGCGCGGTGAAGCAACGTTTATAGACCATCAGCATGATGATGCTGTCCGCCAGCAGCGTAAGCGCCGCGATGGTGGCGAGAATCATGAACTGGTATTTCGCCGCGTCGATGGGGTTGCCGCCGGCGATGATCTGACCGGCCATCATGCCCGGCACCGTCACAATGCCGGCGGAGGCGAGCGACGCGGTGGTGGGCAGCAATCCCAGACGGATCGACGAGACGATACTTGGACGTGCCGCCTCCCACGTGGTGGCACCCAACGCCAGCAGCGTGTCCACTTCGTCACGACGTTCCTTCATGCTTTCAAAGAACCGGCTCAACCCCACCGCCAACGCCGAAACGGTGTTGCCCAGCAGCATGCCGGTCAACGGCACCACCAATTGCGGCGCATACCACGGTTGCGGACGGATGATGAGTTCGGTGACCAACGAGATCATGATGAGCATGGTCACGACCAGACTCAGGAACACCGTTCCAGCCAAGCCCTTCGGCACACCTTTCGCACGCGAAAGAGTGATCTGCACGGCCGCGATGAGCATGAACGCCACAAGCAGCAGCACCAGCCACGGATTGTTCGAACGGATGACGTACTCCATGATGAAGCCCATCGCGCACAATTGCAGCAGCGCACGGCAAGCCGACCACAGAAGCGTGCGCCCCACGCCCATACGCATGGTTTCGGAGATGCCGGCGGCAATGGCCACCATCACCAGTGCGGCGATGAGACCCCAGATGTCGATCGCATAGTAGTTGCCGTTCATGCGACGCTCCCTTCTACCGTGTTACCCGTCGAAGTACTACCCGTCGCAGTACCGTCCGCTTCGGCGTTGCCGGACTGCGTGAGCGTGCCATTGGCAAGACGCATGACACGTGTGGCACGGCCATCCGGCGGCCGGTGCCGGATACGAACGATCGCCATGCCGTCCGCCGCCGCTTTGGCGAGGATACGCGCCACTTTCTCGGCGTTGTCGTCATCCAATCCGGCGTCCACTTCGTCGGCGAGCAGCACCTTCGGACGGGTCAGCAACGTGCGTGCAAGGCTTACGCGCGCCGCCTGACCGCCGGACAAGTCGTGTGGCGGACGGTTCAGATCGATGTCGGCGCAACCCATATTGTCCAAGGTTTCACGGATTCTGCCGTCCGGCAACGCGTCGGTGGGGGAGATCCTGCGTGGTCCCTGCTTCCTTCTCGCCGACTGGCGTATGGCAAGCGTGAACGGCAGACGAATCGCCTGCGCCACCGTCTCGCCCAACAGCACCGGCTTCTGCGGCAGGTACGCGACCTGCGCGCGCCACTGCTGCGGGGTGAAATCGTCGGCGGAACGGCCATCCAACCGTAAATCGCCTGACGCGCGCGGATTGAGCCGTGCGAAAGCGGTCAGCAGCGAGCTCTTGCCTGCGCCGGACGGTCCGACCAAGTCCACGATTTCGCCAGGCTCGATGGCGAAGGACAATCCGGAGAATATGGTGCGGCGTTCACCGTCGACCATAATCGAACAGCGCACGTTCGATGCTTCGAATACGTATGTCATAGCCAAAACCATACGCCAATAGCGAACGGTTCACGGCGGTTTCAGGGTTTTCCCTGAGTTTTGAGGCGAAATCAGCCATAAGGATGACGCGTGCCCGTTATTTTGCGTACTACAACTGTCAAGTTGAAGGAAAACCTATATGTTGGGGATGGGAAATATGCGTCAGTGGCTTATGAACATAAGCCTGGTCGGAGGCTGGTTTCCGGCGGCGGCGTTCGCCGTCGTCGCAGTGCTGTCCGTAACCCTGCTGGTTAGCGCGGCCGTTTCGAAACGGGACGGACGCATACTGGCTACCGTGCTGCCGATCGGCGTTGCGGCCGTGTCCGGAATGGTCGGCTATGTGGTAGCTTGGCTGCTGTCCGACGTGTTCGTGGTGTTCGGCGTCGGATTGGGATCCCGTGTGATGGCTTGGGTGGCGGCTGGTTTCGCCATCGCTGGTTTCGCCATCGCGCATATCGTGTTGAGCAGGGGCATGATGCGCGTGGCCGCGGCTATCTTGACCGTATTCGCGATACTGGCCGCGGCGATCGGCATCGACCAATCGTACGGCGAATACGCCACCATCGGCTCGCTGTTCGGCGATGATTCCTACAGCCAAGCCGATCTGACCGGACTGGCCAAACGCAAGGACCTCATCACCGTCGCACAGTGGCGCAAACAGGCCGCCAACGGCACAATCCGCAATATTCCGGCGAACGGAACCGTCAACAAAATCGACATTCCGGCCACGAAATCGCAGTTTGAAGCACGCAAAGCCCTCGTCTACCTGCCTCCGGCGGCATTGTCCGACTCGAAACGCAAGCCGGCCCTGCCGGTCGTCCTCATGCTGAGCGGGCAGCCGGGCAGTCCGGGACGCGTCTTCCAAGCCGGCGGCATCCAAACCATGATGGACGGATATGCGAAAACCCACGACGGACTCGCCCCAATCGTCATCGCAGCCGATCAGCTTGGCGCCGATTCGCACAACACGCTATGCGTGGATTCGAAGGTGTACGGCAATGCGCTGACCTACCTGACGCAGGACGTGGTCGACTGGGTGAAAACCAACCTGCCCGCCGCACAGGATGCCAAGGATTGGGCCATCGCCGGATTCTCGCAAGGCGCCACATGTTCGCTGCAGATCGGCGTGAACCATCCCGACCTGTTTGGCACCATGATTCCCACCGACAGCGAAATCAAACCGACCAACGGCAGCCGACAGGAAATGATCGACCGGTTCTTCGACGGCGACACCACAGCCTATGAGAACCAAGTGCCGGTCAACGCCATCCGCAACCACGCGCCCACCCATCAGATGCTCATCATAGGCGCGGGGGAGAAGGACACCACCTCAATACGCAACGTCAAAACAATCGCGCCGGTCGCGGCGAAAGCCGGCATGCGCGTCGCCGCCGTCGAATCGTCCGGCAACGCACACGACTGGCACGCCGTGCAGGACGTGCTGCGTTACGGGCTCGCCGTATTCGGCCACGACACCGGACTGGATGGTGCGAACCCGAACCTATCCGACTATCCGAATCTCAAACGCATCACGATATGACGATCCTGAACACAAACCCGCAAGCCTGAGAATCCCAGAAAAGGAAAGAAATGACTCAAACGCAAACCGCACCTGCTAAACCAGCCGAGGCATCACCCGCGAAACCACTGTTCGGCTTCCGCGCGCTGCTCGCCGATCTGGCCGGATGGATCAGACGACACCTGCTCACCGTCTGCCTCGTGCTGTTCGTCATCCTCATCAACGTGGGCACGCAGATCGTGTGCGCGCTCATACGTCAGCCGTTCCCGCCGAGCCTGGCCAAAGTAAGTTTCGAAGCGCTCGCACGCGGCCGCTGGTACACCGCGCCGATATCCATGCTGTACGTGCCGAATCTGGGCCGTCTGCTCATCGACGTTCCGCTCATGCTGGTTGCGTTCGGCCTGGCCGAATCGGTGATCGGCAAAATCAAAACCGCATGGGTGTCCGTCATCACCACACTGGGTGGCGTGGCCTTGGGCATGGAACTGTGCTCCCTATCCGACGGGCGCAGCCCCCAATGGCATGCGATCTCGCATGATGGCGCCATCCTTGGTCCGCTGATTCTCGTCGCCGGCACCCTTATGTGCGCCAGCGCGTTCACAACCATGCTGTGGCGCCGCCGTATCCGCGTGATCGGCTATGCGGTCGTGCTCATCATGTTCCTCTACCGAGGCGAGGTGAGCGACTACTGCCTGCTTGCCACTTCGGTGATTGGCCACGTGCTCGGCTATCTGATGGCCTCCCGCACACATGGCGACGAATACCGGCATGGCGCCATCTACGAAATGCGTCGGCTTATCGGCATCGTCGCGGGCGTGCAGGCCATCGGCTCGCTCGTCGCCGTCTCGTCACGCCAATCGTTCGGCCTGCTGTCCATGTTCGGACTGTTGACCGGCTCCACCGACTTCGACACCGGACGTGTGGTCGACTGCCTCAGCGGCGCCTCGCATACGGACTGCTTCACGCAATACCGCATGATGCGTTTCACCATGCCCGGCAACTGGCTGGTATCCATCACGCCGACGCTGATGCTGCTGCTCATCGCCTGGGGTCTGTATCGAGGCCGTCATCTCGCAGCCACGCTCAGCATCGTGTTCAACGCATGCACCATTGCCCTATCGACGGTGTTCTATGTGGCTATTCCGCTGTCCTACGTGGACGGCTCCGACGCCGGTGCATACATGGATGCGATATCCGCATTGCAACGGCACGGCGCATTCCACGCGATGCTGGCCACGATGGCGTTGCCGCTGCTGTGCATCGTCATCATCATCCTGTTCCGCGCATGCTTCACCATTCGCACGAAAAGCGAGACCGTGCTGCGTGGCGTCGCCATCACGTTCGCCGCATTCGTATTACTGGGATTGCTGTACGTCGGCTACGGCCTGTCCATGCCGTCCGGCTTCAACGAAACGCCGCTGCTGGTCGATCTGATCGCAGACTACGTGCAGCGTTTGCTGCCGATTGGCCTGCTAAGTGGCGTGGAACCGGCGTTCGTGCCGGTCGGACTGCTTTCCGAAATCGTCTACCAGTGCGTCGGACCGATGTTTTGGCTGGTCGCGCTGTGCTGCACATTGGATGGCCTGCGTGACCGTTCCATGATCAACGACGCGTACCGCCACCGCGTGGACGAGATCATCGGACTCGGCGGCGAATCCATGTCGTTCATGGCCACTTGGAAAGGCAACGATTACTGGTTCTCCGCCACCGGCCGTTCCGCCATCGCCTACCGCGTGTCGTACGGCATCGCGTTGACCGTCACCGGACCTTTCGGCGACCCCGACGAGTATGAGGACGATCTGCATGCGTTCGCCGGCTTCTGCACCCAACGTTCCCTGACGCCGGTGTTCTACAGCGTGCACGCCGAACAACGTGACGCGTTGGTCTCCGCCGGTTGGAACGCGCTCGACGTCGGCACCGAAATGGTGATCGACCCGGCCGCATGGCAGACGCGCGACAAGAAATGGCAGGACGTACGCACCGCCATCAACAAAGCCAAGCGCGACGGCATCACCGACGTGCTCGCCACATTCAAGGAATCGCCGTTCTCCGTGCAGACGCAGATCCGTGAGATCTCCACGCAATGGGCCGGCGAGAAGGCCCTGCCTGAAATGGGCTTCACCCTGGGTGGCGTGGACGAGCTGGTCGATCCACGCGTCAAACTGCTGTACGCGGTGGACGCGGACGGTAAGGTGCTGGGCGTCACCAGCTGGCTGCCGACCTATGAGAACGGCAAAGTGGTCGGATGGACGCTCGACTTCATGCGTCACCGCACCGACAGCGTCAACGGCATCATGGAATTCCTCATCGCCCGCATGGCCGAACGGCTGCGCGACGAAGGCGAAGTGCGATTCATGAGCCTGTCCGCGGCGCCACTTGCCGGCATGAGCGGCGAAGGCCACGAACAGGGGGAGAGCGCCGTGCTCGACCACGTGCTGCAGATGGTGGCCGACATCATGGAACCGGCTTACGGATTCCACTCCCTGTTCCGCTTCAAACTCAAGTTCCATCCGGATGAAGCCAAAGTGTACATCTGCTATCCGGATCCGGCGAAACTGCCGCAGATCTCGCTTGCCGTCGCGCAGGCCTACGTGCCGTCGCTCACCCCAGCCGAAGCCATGCGATTCGTACGCACCATCGTGCCTACGAAAACGAACTGAAACCATGCGACCGGTTGACGGCCCGTCATCCCTGAGATGGGCTGTCGCTTTGGGTGCGCTCGGGGCTACACTGGGGAAGGTTCATAAAAAGTACTACGTTTCTCCATGAAAGGGAACAGTATGTCAGCTGAAGCAAACGTCGGCGTCGTCGGTCTGGCTGCCATGGGCGGCAGCCTCGCACGCAATCTCGCTCACCACGGCAACAAGGTCGCCGTGTTCAACCGCACCTACGCCCGTACCGAAAAGCTCATGAACGAGCACGGCACCGAAGGCGAGTTCTTCCCGGCGAAGACCCTCGAGGAGTTCGTGGACAGCCTTGCCAAGCCGCGCACCGCCATCATCATGGTCAAGGCCGGCGAACCCACTGACGCCATGATCAACGCGCTCGCCGACCTCATGGAACCGGGCGACATCATCGTCGACGCCGGCAACGCCTACTTCCCGGACACCATCCGCCGTGAGAAGGAAATCAGTGCGCGTGGCCTGCACTTCGTGGGCTGCGGCGTTTCCGGCGGCGAAGAGGGTGCCCTCCTCGGCCCGTCCATGATGCCTGGCGGTTCCGAAGAATCCTGGAAGACCCTGAAGCCTATCTTCGAATCCATCGCGGCCAAGGCCGAAGGCGAACCGTGCGTGACGCACATCGGCCTCAACGGCGCCGGCCACTTCGTCAAGATGGTGCACAACGGCATCGAATACTCCGACATGCAGCTCATCGCCGAAAGCTACGACCTGATGCGTCGTGGTCTTGGCATGACTCCGGCTGAGATCGGCGACGTGTTCGAGGAGTGGAACAAGACCGAACTCGACTCCTACCTCATCGAGATCACCGCCGAAGTGCTGCACCAGGTCGACAAGAAGACCGGCAAGCCGCTCGTCGACCTCATCGTCGACCACGCCGGCATGAAGGGCACCGGCACCTGGACCGTGCAGACCGCACTGTCCCTCGCCGTGCCGGTCACCGGCATCGCCGAAGCCGTGTTCGCCCGCGGCCTGTCCTCCGAAGCCGACCTGCGTGAAGAAGCCCAGAAGCAGGGCTTCGCCGGCCCCGACGGCAAGTTGAACCTCAACGACGACGAGAAGAAGGCCTTCATCGAAGACATCCGCCAGGCCCTCTACGCCTCCAAGATCGTCGCCTACGCACAGGGCTTCAACGAGATCACCACCGCCGCCAAGGAATACGGTTGGGACATCGACCTCGCCGCCGTGGCACGCATCTGGCGTGGCGGCTGCATCATCCGCGCGAAGTTCCTCAACCGCATTTCCGAAGCGTTCGAATCCGGCGAGGCCAACGTGTCACTGCTGTTCGCCCCGTACTTCAAGAACGCCATCGAAAACGCCGAGAAGTCCTGGCGCAACGTGGTCGCCCAGGCCGCCATCAACGGTCTGCCGACCCCGGCGTTCGCCTCGTCGCTGTCCTACTTCGACGGCCTGCGTTCCAAGCGTCTGCCGGCCGCCCTCATCCAGGGCCAGCGCGACTACTTCGGCGCCCACACCTACCAGCGCGTGGACCAGCCGGGCGCGTTCCACACCCTGTGGGCCGAGCCGGGCCGCGAAGAGATCGAAGCCTGATCTTTTCCTTGCCTCTGTGTCAGGGCGGATATGCCAGAGGTCTTGCGATGTGTTCCATTGCAAGACCTCTGGCATATGCATATTACTGAGCTGCGATATTGCCGTACCGTTGCATTGACGGAGCATAGTGTCGCTCCGTAAGCAGAACGAATGGTACTTGTGGTTGTGATGCATCCCATTTGCGTTTCTAGGGGAGTCTAATGCCATCGTCTAACCTCCTTCCGAGAGGTTTTCGGAAGCTATGGGGCGAAATAGGCGGCGGATTGGGATTCCGTAGGTGGTTTTTGCGTTCCATAGGTGGTTGGTCTTGGGAGCCTGCTGCGGAAAAGGCCGGAAACCGGCCTTTTCCATGACCCCGATACTTGGGGCAACCGCCTACGGAAACGCGAAACCGCCTACGAAGCTGCAGTCCAGCGGGAACCTGCGTCAAAACGACACTCAACAATCAATCAACACTCAAAAAAAAGGGGTGTCTCACGGCATGAGTCGCGGGACACCCCCTGTTACCTGTTTCGGATGAACCTCACAACTTGGAAGCGGCACCCTCGTCAATGAGCCAGAGCAGTTCCTCGCCATCGGCGTAGGAGCTTGGGGCATGCGGGTTGTTGCGCTGGGCGAAGGCGGCCTTGACCGCGCCGGCCTTACGCTCTTCGGAGGTGAACACCCACGTATGCTTCGACCGGACGATCATCGGCACGGTCAATGTCAGGCGCAGCGGCGGCGGTTTCGGCGAATCGCGCACGCCTGCGACCAGCACGTGCGGGTCGTCGATCTCGGCCTCGCCGTGGTCGGGGAACAGGGACGCGAAATGCGCGTCCGGCCCCATGCCGAACATCGCGATATCCAATGCCGGATTCTCGCCCAACTGCTCGATGAGCTCGCGCTGGTACTCCGCGGCGGCCTCGGCCAGCACCGCATCGGTCTGTTCGGGGGAGGCGGCGGCGATCTCCTCGGCGCCGCGGGTATCGGCCGGCATCGCATGGATGTTCGCCGCCGGCATGCGCCCGCTTTCCACAAGCGCACCGTACCAGGCCTCGCGAGCCTGCTTCGCGTTGCGGTCGTCGTCATCGGCCGCCACGAAGCGCTCGTCGCCCCACCACACGTGCACACGGCTCCAGTCCACGGCATCGTTCAGCGGGCTGGCGTTCATCGCGGCGAACACACGGTTACCGTCGGTGCCGCCGGTCACGGCGATATCCACACGTTTACGATTCGGCTCGGCCAGCAGATCGATGATGGTCAGCAGCGTGCGCGCGGCCACAGCCTCCGCCAGTACCTGCGGATTGGGGTATACGACGGTTTTACGTTCTGTCACGTTCACTCCTTGTATTATGGTTCGACGCTCGGTGGCTACTGCCTGGGCTTGACGAGATCTAGTCCTTGCGAGACGACCTCGCTGTAGATCTCATCGGGGTAGAGGCGGCCAAGCTCCTCGCTCAGGCATTCCTCAAGCGTGCGCGCGGGCACGCTGATGGTCTGCGGCGACTGGCCGGGCACACTGATCACGGCGAACCCGTCGTCGGTGGAGGGGCGCTCCAGGCTCAGCACGCCGTCGCCGCGCGTCAGGTACACGCCGGTGACGGCCGTGGCGTTCGGATCCTCCTCGATCATCACCGGCACGTTCAGGCGCAGTCGCAGCCATGCGGCCAGCAGATCCAACGGCAGATAATCCTTCTGCCCGGTCACGCGCACATTGCTCACCGGCAGGTGCGGCGGCTGGTCGAGCATCGAGGCGATCATCGCACGCCATACGGTCAGGCGTGTCCACGACATGTCCACGTCCTTGGCGGAGCGGTTGCGGCGCAGATCGTCCATCGTGCGCCGCGGGTTCGAGGAGTGCATCGCGTCGGTGATGCGGCTGCTGGCCATGGAGCCGAGCAGGTCCTTCGACAGATTCGCGGGCGCCTCGTTCGGCCACCATGCCACCACGGGAGCGTCAGGCACGAGCAGCGGGATCACCAGGGTGTCGGCGTGACGGACCAGACCGCCGCGCGGACGAAGCACGATGATCTCGCCCGCACCGGCGTCGGAGCCGAAGCGGATCTCGGCGTCAAGGAAGGTGGGATGCTCCTCTTCCGGGCTGATCTTGCGGCTGCTCGGGGCGACCGCGATCACACGGCAGGGATGCTCGCGGCTCGCATTGTTGGCGACTTCGAGATCATGCTCGAGCTCGGCCTCGTTGGTGGAGATGAGCAGGGTGAGCACACGGCCCAGGGCCGCCTCGCCGCGCTCCTCGTGCAGTTCGTCGATTTTCGCCGAGATCTCGCGGGTCTCGGTGTCTTGCAGGGTAATGATCACGGCATCCTCCAACGGTGTCCATCGCGGGCGAGCATTTCAACGGCCTCCTCCGGCCCCCACGTGCCGGAACGATACGGCTGCGGCTGGCCGAGCGTCGACCAGAACTCCTCGATCGGGTCGAGGATCTTCCACGAAAGGTTGACCTCCTCGGTGGTGGGGAACAGCGGCGGGTCGCCCAGCAGCACGTCGAGGATCAGGCGTTCGTATGCCTCAGGGGAGGATTCGGTGAACGAGCGACCGTAGCCGAAGTCCATCGACACGTCGCGCACCTCCATCGACGTGCCGCCCGGCACCTTCGCGCCGAAGCGCATGGTCACGCCCTCGTCGGGCTGCACGCGGATCACGACGGCGTTCTTGCCGAGCTCCTTGGTGGCGGTCGATTCGAACGGCAGATGCGGGGCGCGTTTGAACACCACGGCGATCTCCGTGACGCGCTTGCCCAGGCGCTTGCCGGTACGCAGATAGAACGGCACGCCGGCCCAACGGCGGGTGTCGACGTCCAGGCGGATCGCGGCATAGGTCTCGGTGGTGGATTCGGGATCGATGCCCTTCTCGTCCAAGTAGCCGACCACCTCGTGCGATCCCTGCCATCCGGCGGCGTACTGGCCTCGCGCGGTGTGCGCGGCCAGATCCTTGGGCAGGCGCACGGCGGAGAGCACCTTGGTCTTCTCGGCGGTCAGATCGGCGGCGGAGAAGGAGACGGGCTCCTCCATGGCGGTCAACGCCATAAGCTGCAGCAGATGGTTCTGGATGATGTCGCGTGCGGCGCCGATGCCGTCGTAGTATCCGGCGCGCCCGGCCACGCCGATGTCCTCGGCCATGGTGATCTGCACATGGTCGACGTAATTGTTGTTCCAGATCGGCTCGTACATGGCGTTCGCGAAACGCAACGCCAGCATGTTCTGCACGGTCTCCTTGCCAAGATAATGGTCGATGCGGAACACGCTCGACGGGTCGAACACTTCGGAGACCACGCGATCGAGCTCCTTGGCGCTGGCCAGGTCATGACCGAACGGCTTTTCGATGATCACACGACGCCAAGCACCCTTGTCGCTTTTCGCCAGACCACAGTCGGCCAGCTGACGGGACACCTGCGGGAACGCGCGCGGCGGCACCGACATGTAGAACGCGTGATTGCCGCGCGTGCCACGGTCGCGGTCAAGCTCGGCGACCGTGTCGGACAGACGCTCGAACGCTTTCGGATCATCGAACGTGCCCTGTACGAAACGGATACCGGCCGCAAGCTGCTTCCAAGTCGACTCCTTGAACGGCGTACGGCAATGCGCCTGCACGTTCTCCTTGACGAAGTCCTTGAAATGGTCCTCGGTCCAGTCGCGGCGTGCGAAGCCTGTCAGACCGAAGCTTGGCGGCAACAAGCCACGGTTGGCCAGATCGTAGATTGCGGGAAGCAGTTTTTTACGGGACAAATCGCCAGTCACACCGAAAATCACGATGCTGCATGGGCCTGCGATGCGGGGAAGTCTCAGATCGCGCGGGTCGCGCAGCGGATTCGTCCATGCGTCGGCCGCGTTGGATGCGGTTGAAACGGTTTCACTCATGCCTTTCATACTAACGCGCGGGCTCCACTCGCCGCCAAAGGGAATTCGAAAACGTCATGGCCCTTTTTTAGAGCATCCTACAAAACGGCATGGCGGTTCCCTCGTTTGGTGCCGCCACTACAATGCCTTCGGAAGCGAACGACGAGCCGGCTGCGGCTGGCGGAGGCAAAAACGTGGTGCACAACAAGCAGGGCATAGACATGCTGCACGGGCGCATATGGACGAAAGTCCTGCGATTCGCGCTCCCCGTGGCGGCGACCGGCATTCTGGAACAACTCTTCAACGCATCCGGCATCATGATCGTCGGCAACTTCTCCCAATCCGACGGCACCGCCGCGGTCGCGGCCGTCGGCTCCAACGCGCCCGTCACCGGACTCATCCTCAACCTGTTCATCGGCATCGCTCTCGGCGCGAACGTCGTCATCGCCAACGCCATCGGACGAGGCAGCCGCGAAGCGGTGCGCAACGCCGTGCACACGTCCATCGTCACCGCCCTGATCGGCGGCGTGATCGTCGCCATCATCGGAGAATTGCTCGCCGGACCGCTTCTCGGCATGCTCAACGTGACCGCCGACGTGTTCCCCCTGGCGCTCGCATACCTGCGCATCTACCTCATCGGCATGCCCGTCATCCTGCTATACAATTTCGAAACAGCCATCTTCCGCAGCATCGGCGACACCCAGGCTCCGCTCGCCGTACTCGCCATTTCCGGCGTGCTCAACGTGACCATGGGACTGATTTTCGTCGTACTGTTCCATTGGGGTGTTTCGGGCGTCGCGACGGCCACCGTCATCGCGAACGTCGTCAGCTCCATGATTCTGCTGTATCGACTGGTTCATACTGACGCAGCCATCCATGTTGATTTGCGCGAGCTCGGCATCGACTGGTTCACCCTGCGTCAGATCCTGCGCATCGGACTGCCCGCCGGCGTGCAAAGCGCGGTGTTCGCCGTGGCCAACATCATCATCCAAGCCGCCATCAACAGTCTCGGCACCGTTGTCATGGCCGCCTCCAGCGCCGCGTTCAACATCGAAATCATCGCCTACTACGTGCTCAACTCGTTCAGCCAGGCCTGCGCCACCTTCACCGGGCAAAACTATGGAGCCAAACGGATCGGACGCTGCAAGCGCGTGCTTGGCATCTGCATTCTGGAGGATTTCATCGCCACCGCGGCCACCATCGCCGTCGTGCTGTTCTTCGGCCATAGTCTGCTGGCGTTGTTCGATGCGACACCGGAGGTCATTTCCGTCGGCTACACCAGACTCGTCATGGTGTTCTCCGCCTACACGTTCAGCATGCTGTACGAGGTCATGTCCGGATATCTGCGCGGCTTCGGCATCTCACTGGTGCCGGCGCTGCTCACCGTAATCGGCGTGGTCGGCGTGCGCATCACCTGGATCGCGTTCGTGTTCCCCGCGCATCGCACGTTCGAGGCCATCATGATCGTCTACCCGATCAGCCTCGCCGCAACCGCCGTACTCATCGGCATCGCTCTGCTCTGCTACCGTCCGTCCAAGCGATTTGCCGTTAAACCTTAAGCGTGTGCGGCTTGCCGCCGTTCATGAACGCGGCGATTCGCCGGGTCAGAGCGCGGGGAAGAACCCGTTCCGCGAGCGCGCCCGCCTTGGTGAGCGGACCATGGTAGGCGAGGGTTGAGCCGCGCATCATCCTGCGGTAGGCGTACGTGGCAAGCTGACGTGCGGTGGCCGGTTTGGTCATGGTGAAGAAGTTGCGGCCACTCATATTCGCAGCCTTCTGAAAGCCGGTCGTGGTCGGACCGGGACATACGCAGGTCACCGTCACGCCCGTGCCGCGCAATTCGTGGGCCACGGCCTCGGATAGCGAGCGCACGAATGCCTTCGACGCGAAATACATCGCCATGTATGGGCCTGCCATCATCGAGGCGACGGACGAAATATTCAAAATCCTGCCATGCCCGTTGGCGCGCATGTCTCGGCCATACCGATACGTCAACTCAGCGAGCGCATGCATGTTGAGCTGCATCATCTCGTTTTGCCGGTTCCAGTCGGCGTCGAGAAAATCCGTCCAGTCAGCGAAGCCTGCGTTATTAACGAGATGGTCGACCGCAATACCTTGTGATGTGGTGAAATCATGGAGTTTCTTCGGTGCGTTGGCTTCGCTCAGATCTATGGCGAACGTCACCACATGCACGCCAAAACGCTGCTCGAGCTTGGTTTTTATCATGTCAAGCCGTTCCTGGCTGCGGGCGGTGATCACCAGGTCATGTCCGTCCGCTGCGAACAGCGCCGCCAGTTCGCGTCCGATGCCGCCGGACGCTCCCGTGATGAGTGCGTATCCCATGCCAACTCCTTCGTTTTGGTCCTATCTCGCCTATGAATGGCGGATTTGCGGGTCTGCCTGATGCTATCTCCACTATAGATGGCGGATGTTTTTCGACTTATACCCCCTGAGATAGCGTATGGGGGTAAAAAGCGCGGCTTTTCACTTTGCCGTCCGCCATCTATAAGCGAGATAACATGTGTCGAAAGACGAAATCCGCCATCCATAGGCGGGATAGGTGTTTTGTGGAGGGATGGAGGACAGTGGTGAAAACAAAGTCGCATTACGATTCGCCGCTTGGCGGCATCACGCTGATCACCGACGAAACGGCATTGCTCGGCCTGTGGTTCGATTGGCAGCCAGGCTATGCGGACGATGATTCCGCGGTTTTGGGTGATTCGCCGACGATTGGCGCCGCGAAACGATGGCTGGACGAATACTTTGCAGGTTGCATACCTCGGACCGAAGTGCCGTTGCGGCTGGAAGGCACGCCGTTTCGCAAGGAAGCATGGGCATTGCTGCGGAAAGTGCCATACGGCGAAACGGTTTCATACGGCGGACTCGCACGTCGATTGGAGTTGAAACGTGCGGACGGGCGTAGGGTATCCGCACGCGCCATCGGGGGAGCGGTGCACCGCAATCCGATCGCGCTTATCGTGCCCTGCCATCGGGTCGTCGGCGCTGACGGCAGTCTCACCGGTTATGCGGGAGGCATTGAAACCAAAATCCGTCTGCTCCAACTCGAAGGCGTGCTGAAGCAGACGGAACGGATGGATGTGGATTGCGAATCTATAGACCGGATTTGGCGATCCACCCGCTGACGGCTTCGGCGGCTTTACTTGCGTTGTTCTGTGCGTCGGTCCCCATGACCGCAAGCCCCGGCTTCACCGTCGTCTTGGTGATTGCGGTGATACGTTCCGGAGTCCGTCCAAGCCCGCTGCCGCCGTGCGTGCAGAACGGATAAATGGTTTTGCCGGACCAGTCGCGGCTTTCCAGAAAAGCGTACACGGGCATCGGCATATCGCCGCACCAAATCGGATAGCCAAGGAACACGGTATCGGACGAATCGAGCGCATCGACATCGCCGCTGAGCGTGAACAGCGGACGCGCGTTGACACGCTGCTCCTCCTGCACCATTTCTGAGGTCGCGGCGTACCGTTCCGGATAAGGCTCGGTACGTGCGATTTCAATCATCGGCGAATCGGTCCGCCGGGCCACCTCTTGGGCAAGCTTCGCGGTATTGCCGACCGTCACCTCGCCCACTTCGTAGTTTTCGCCGGCGCGGGAGAAAAACACCACCACCATGTTGCGTCCTTTCATGGTCCTTGAAGAGGCCGTTGCCGCATCCGTCATGCGTCAGTCCAAGGGTTTATCAGTCCATCTTTGGAAACGATTGTGCTCGATACGCGAGCAGACCGTCGATGAACCGTGCAAGACCCTCGATCATGCGTGCACGCGGACAGGCCACGTTGATACGCACGAAATCATGACCGTTGCCACCATATTCGGAACCCGCGGAGAACATCACCTTATGCTCGCGTTTGAGATAATCGCACAACGCATCCGTGTCATGCGTGATGGCCGAACAGTCGACCCACAACAGGTAGGTGGCATGTCCTTCGACCATGATGATGCGCCGGTCGGCCGGCACCGAAGCGTTGTATTTGTCGAACATCGCACGCGCGGTCGCCTTGTTGCCGGCCAGATAAGCGCGCAGTTCGTTCAGCCACGGTTCGCCCTCGTTGAACGCGGCCAGGGTGGCGTCCATGGCGAAGGCGTTCGGCTCCGCCACCTCATCGGTGTTCAAAGCTCGCCACACCTTATGACGCAGCACCGGATTCGGAATCATCACGGCCGCGGAATTCAGTCCTGCGATGTTGAACGTTTTGGTCGGAGCCATGCAGGTCACCGAATTCATCGCGCAATGCTCGCCCACCGAGGCGAACGGCACGTAATCGAAACCCGGATCGGTCAGATCGCAGTGGATCTCATCGCTGACCACCGTCACATGATGCTTCCAGCACAGTTCGCCGATACGTTCCAAAGTCTCACAATCCCAAATACGGTCGATCGGATTATGCGGGTTGCACAGAATCATCAGCGTGGTCTGCGGGTCGGCGAGTTTCGTTTCGAAATCAGCCCAATCGATCTCGTAATGTCCTTCGCCGTCATAGGCGAGCGGCGATTCAAGCACACGGCAGCCATTGTTGAGAATCGAATTGAAGAAGATGTTGTAGACCGGCGTCATGATCACGACGTTCTCGTTCGGCGTGGTGAGTTTCCTGACCATGCTGGAGATCGCCGGCACCACACCGGTGCAGAACACCAGCGAATCCGGGTCGATGGCAAGCCCATGACGGCGTCCCCACCAATCCACGTACGCCTGATTCCATTCTGGCGGCACGATCGAATAGCCGAAAACGCCATGCTCGACGCGCCGACGCAACGCCTCGCGGATTACGGGCGCGGTCTGGAAATCCATATCCGCCACCCACATGGGCAGCGCGTCGCCAGCCTCCTCCCATTTGAGCGAGTACGTGCCGGAACGGTCGATCGGAGTATCGAAATCGTAAGTCATACCGCCAATCCTACCTACTGTTATGCGGCGTCGGCTGTCACGATCGTCGTGGCCGTCGGATCGATTTTCGCCGGATCGAGCGTCATCTCGTTGATATGGTCGGCGCGAATCGTGCCGGACGAAGGATTGAACACGCTGTCGATCGTGCCGCGCACGTCGGCATCGACGGAGGAATATTCGAACGCGAGCGTCGTATTGACGAGCCGGCAGTCACGCAACACCAGATGGTCCACGTAGCACAGGCCCTGCAGGCTTTCGATCGTGCAATGCTCGAACGTCACGTTACGCGAGTTCCACGCCAGATACTCGCCGGAAATGAACGAATCGCGCACCGTCACGTTCTCGCAGTTCCAGAAACAATCCTTCGAAATCAGACGGGAATTGGAAATCTCCACGTTCCTTGCGCCATCGAACGGATAATTGCCCACCAAACGTAGGTTGTCGGCTTTCACATCCGCGCAATTCATCGCCAGATAGTCGCCATGCGCGCTCACATTGTCCAACGTCACGCCGGAACAGGCCCACAACGTCTCCTCGGCGTTGACGAAATCCACGTTGCGTAACGTCACGTCATGGCAGCGGCGGAAATTCTTCGGCGCCTCGATCGTTGAATCCTCCACCGTGATATGGTCCGTGTACCATACGCCCGCACGTGCCATCTCAAACCACGTGCAGTCCTTCGCATCGATATCCGAGCAATACCACAGCGGATACTTCCATTTGAACGAGCTCGACCTCAGTTCGATGTCATGGGCATGCTTCAACGGCGATTCGCCATCGTCGAAAATCGTATCGACGTACCGGCGGTCATGCGCGAAGAACTCCGCGCGCTCGCCGGTGAGGAACGCCTGGCGGGTTTCGGACATGTCCTGCTCCGCAGCGGATGTAAATGTATCTGGAGTGTTATTCACCGTATGCTCCTTCATGCTCTGTTGGAAGAGAATAGGAACTTCAAGTACTTGAAGTCAAACAGGGAGCCACGTTCGTCTGGAACGAACACGGCTCCCTGCGGAAAATCGGGAAATGCGCGCCGAAACAGGCAGAGGAATCAGCCGATCAGCGCTGCCGGATACTTCGCCACGGCGGCGTCGATCTGCTCATCGGTGGACGTGGCGACGCCTTGGATGAGGAACGGCTTCAGATATGTGGCATGCGTATGACGGAACGTGGTCTCGAACGGGGAAAGCAGCTCCTCCATGGTGCGCACATGGCTGCCTTCACGCGTGTAGGAGTCCGCCGGAGAGCCGGTGGACACGGCCAACATGAACTCCTTGCCTTCGAGCGCCCGCCCGCCGCCGTAGGCCCAGCCGGCCTTGATCACGTCATCCTCCCACTGCTTGAGCAGCGCGGGGGAGCTGTACCAGTAGAACGGGAACTGCAGCACGATGCGGTCATGCGTTTCGATGAGCTCCTGCTCATGTTCGACGTTGATTTTGAAGTCGGGATATGCGGCGTACTCGTCCACCACGGTCACGTCGCCGGTCTCGTTGGCCGCGTCCATGAGCTTGCGGTTGACCTGCGATTTTTCCAGATGCGGGTGGAACACCAGTACCAGTGTCTTCATTCATGCTCCTTGTCCAAAGGTTTTTCGTTACGTTCCAGTATGCAGCATGATAATCTCGTCGCGCATGCTTTGTACGTAATCCGTCGATGTCCACGCGCCGATACGGTTGCGCATGGTTTGTCGGGGTCGGCGATAGTATGTTGGCCGTCGTTGTGGCGCGTCGGGGTATATCAGGGCGCGGCAAGAGAAGGCATGAGAAGAGAAGCATGGGAACGGACGGAAGAAGGGCTGATATTTAATGGTGCGGACGCAGAACAGGAACGCCGTCATGGGCAAGGCGTTCAGAACGGCATTGCCGCGGACGTCGCCGGTCTGCATCAGCTTTTTCCTTCTGGCGTTGTCGTACGGCGTGCTGATGGGCACGCGCGGCTTTTCGTTCCTGTGGCCCATGTGCATGAGCGCGTTCATCTTCACCGGTTCCATGGAATTCGTCACCGTGAATCTGCTGGTGTCCGCGTTCAACCCGTTCGTCACGTTCATGCTGGCCGTCATGCTCGGTACCCGTCATCTGTTCTACGGCATCTCCATGCTCGGCCGGTTCAAGAACATGGGCGCCAAGAAGCCGTATCTCATTTTCTCGTTGTGCGACGAGACCTTCGCCATCGACAACGGCACCATCATTGCGGCCGACGTCGATCGCGGATGGTTCTACTTCTTCGTCGGCCTGCTCAACCAGTCATCATGGGTGGCCGGCGCCACGCTTGGCGGCCTTCTCGGAGAACGCATCACCTTCAACACCTCCGGTCTCGACTTCATCATGACCGCCATGTTCGCCGTCATTTTCGTGGATCAATGGCTGACCACGAAACGCAAAAGCCACATGGCCGCGCTTACCGGCATAGCGGTGCCCGCGATCTGTCTGGGGGTGTTCGGCGCCGACAATTTCATGATCCCATCCCTGGTCGCCATGCTCGTCATGTTCATTCTGCTGCGGCCATACCTGGACGACCTGAAGATCGACAAGACGGACGGGGAGAACGAAACGAACAACGCGGACAAGGAGACGAACGCATGATGATCATGACCACGTGGCAAGGCGTCATCACCATCATCATGGCGATGCTCGGCACCATGCTGACACGTTTCCTGCCGTTCCTGCTGTTCCCCGAATCGAAGGAACCGCCGCGTTTCATCACCTACCTGGGCACCGTCCTGCCGTATGCCATGACAGGCCTGCTTGTCGTGTACTCGCTCAAAGGAGTGCGCCTGACGTCAGGCAGCCACGGCATTCCCGAATTGTTGGCGATTATCGCAATCGCCCTGCTGCACATATGGAAAAGGAACATGCTGCTGTCGATCGCCGGCGGCACCGCCGTCTATATGCTGCTGGTACAGCTGGTTTTCTCGTAAGACGGCTTCCGCCTGTGCTTGGCATTGCGATTACCTGGCGAGCCCCATCTCGTATTTGAGCGTCATCACACGAATGGCGGATTGCTGCACCTTCCGCGCGAACGTCGCATCGCCGGCCGCTTTGGCGTTCAATCCGTCCAACACCGGCTGCACGTAGGAAGAGGCGCCGATACATGCCAAATCGCCGCCGGCTTCGACCAGCCGCACACCCAAATCACTCGGCTGCACGCCACTCAAAGCCGTTGCGGACAGGGAATCGGAAGTGACGACGCCTTGGAAGCCGATTTTCCCGCGCAGATAGCCGGTGACCAGCGTTGATGAGAACACGGCCGGATTATTCGGATCGATCGCCTGATATGTGGCCAAAGACATCATCACCATCGAAGGGCTTGCCTCCAACGTGCTGTTGAACGCGCTGATTTCCGGACCATCCAACGTGGTGGTGGTGTCGAGGATGCCGTTCGCGGTGAAATCGGTATTGCCGGTCACCGATCCCAAACCCGGATAATGTTTGATGGCGCTGCCTACCCCCGAATCGGACATGCCCTGTATGAACGCCTTCGCATGGTCCGCATTGCCGGCCGGATCAAGACCGAAATCACGGTACAGCGCGCCAATCGGGGCGTTCGACGAACGGTCCACGGTCACCGTGCCGACGACGGGTGCCAGATCGACATTGATGCCGGCAGCCTTGAGCTGCGTGCCCCATGCGGATGCCGATTGCCTCAACTGGCTGACATCCATTGCGCCCTGCTGGGTGGCCGAAGGCATGGTATCGAACCCGGCCCCCTTGAGATGCTGGACCAGACCACCCTCCTGATCGGTGGACATCAACAGCTGGTTGTCGCCCGGAGCATACGATTGCAGCGTGGATGTGGCGGCCGCGACCCCGGCGATCCCCGAAGTCCAGTTGCCGATGATCAAAACCGAACCAACATGCCTGTTCGCAATGAGGTCATACAACGATGACGGATCGGAACCAGCGAACAATGGCGCCATAACCAGCTGCCCGACCCGTTCCTCGACACTCATGGACTCCACGGCCCGCACCGCCTTGGCATGCGGCGAATCGTCGCGGACGGACGGCACTTGCGCCTTGTCGAGGGAATCATGCGTGACCGTCGGCCGGCGAGTGGAAAAAGCTGCGGTGGCGGCGTCCGATGGGGAAGCGTCGCCGGAACATGCGGCCAACGTGACCGGCAGCATCGCCACGCAGCAGGCAGCCACCAATCGTGTGAAAAACCCATGAGCCTTCTTCATACCGCCATTATGGCATGCCGGCATTCCCCATATGTTCTCTTCATACGGACATGCCACGGAACAGCCGATTCAGCCTACGGCCAGATCCGTTCGGCTGGCGGCTTAACGGCGTTCCTCGCCTGTCGCTAGGCTATTAGCATGTCTTTCTTTGATATGTTTGGTCCCATGTTCGATCCCGAAGGCGGCTCGAACCGTGCCGGCAGGCAGAATCCGCGCAAACCCAGCAACGACGATCCGATCATCCTCAACGTCGAAACCGACGGAGGGGACGGTCCGCAACCATCGTCGAACGTTCCCCCGAAACGACCTTCGGGCCCCCGCATCACCAGCAAGCCGAACCGTCCGCGCAAACCGTCGAACGGCAGCAAGATCTTCATCGGCGTGGTGCTGGCGCTCGCCATCGTCATCGGACTGTTCTTCGCGCTCGCGCAGTTCGTCACCGATGTCATGTGGTACAGCCAGCTCGGCTTCCAAAGCGTGATTTGGACGCAGCTGGGCACCAGGGTCGGCCTCTGGCTGGCGTACGCGGTGCTCATCGCCGCAGTCGGCTTCATCTCCGCCACGCTGGCGATATGGGCGCGTCCCGACGCTGCGGACGGCTCCACCATCCGCGTGAACGGCGACACCATCGAAATCGGCAAGAGCGTGAGCTCCAAGAGCGCTCGACGCATCGCCGTGGTCATCTCCCTGATTGTCGGACTGGTGTTCGGCTCCCAGTTCAACGCGAACTGGTCCGAAATCCTGCTCATGTTCAACTCGCAAAGCTTCGGCACCAAGGATCCGCAGTTCGGCATCGACAACGGCTTCTACGTGTTCGTGCTGCCCGGACTGAAACTCATCATGTCCGCTGTCTCGCTGTTGCTGCTCGCTGGCATCATCTTCTCCATCGTCACCCACGTGCTTATGGGCGGCATCCGCATCACCATGCCGGTGAACGGCCATGGCCTGTTCCGCATCACCAAACGCGCCCGCCGCCAGATCGGCATCTGGCTGATGCTCAACATGTTCGCCTGGGCCGCCAATCAGGTTCTGGGAGTGTTCTCGCACCTGACCGAGGAAGGCAGCAGAATCACCGGTGCCACCTACACCACGGTGAACGCCACCATCCCCGTCACGTTCATCATGGCCGCCATCACCGCCATCCTTGGCGTGATACTGGGCCTGTGGATTATGAAATCCCATACGTTGGAAGGTTCCGCACCCATCGCGGCACGTGCTTCCGAAGCGCTCAAGGCGTGGAAGGTGCCGACCGTGGCCATCGCCTCCGCCATCGTGGTGAGCCTGGTGCTTACCGTGGCCTGGCCGGTGCTGCTGCAGCGCTTCCGCGTCAATCCGAACGCGCAGGAAATGGAATCCACCTATATCCAGCGCAACATCGACGCCACCCGCGCCGCGTACGGCTTGGACAAGGTGAAGGCCGAACAGTACAAGGCCACCACCGAAGGCGAGGAAGGCGCATTGGCTGATTCCGCGGAATCCACCGCTCAGATCCGCCTGCTCGACCCGCAGATCATCTCCCCGACGTTCAAACAGCTGCAGCAGTCCAAGCAGTACTACACGTTCGCCGACACCGTCGCGGTCGACAAATACGACGTCGACGGCGTCAGCCAGGACACGGTGATCGCCGCGCGCGAACTCGATCTGGACGGTCTCGACAACCGCAACTGGGTCAACGACCACACCGTGTACACGCACGGCTATGGCGTTGTGGCCGCCTACGGCAACAAGGTGACCGCCGACGGCCAGCCGAAGTTCTTCGAAGCGGGCATCCCCACCCAAGGCAAGCTCACCGATTCCGAAAAGTACGAGCCGCGCATCTACTTCTCTCCGAACGCCACCGAATATTCGATCGTAGGCGCTCCGGAAGGCACCAAATCCTGGGAATTCGACTATCCGACCGGTTCGGAAGGCGCCACCAACACCTTCAAGGGCGATGGCGGTCCGAAGATCGGCAACATCTTCTCCAGACTGCTGTACGCCATCCGCTTCGGCTCCGACCAGATCCTGTTCTCCAACCGTGTGAACTCCAATTCGCAGATTCTCTACGACCGTTCCCCGAAGGAACGTGTGGCCAAAGTCGCGCCGTATCTGACGCTTGACGGCCGCGTATACCCGGCCGTGGTGGACGGACGGGTCAAGTGGATCGTGGACGGCTACACCACTTCGGACGCCTACCCATACTCTCAGATGACCGACTTGGGCGAGGCCACCAAGGACTCCACCACGGAATCCTCCGACACGGTAAGCAGCCTGAACTCGAAGAACGCCAACTACATCCGCAATTCCGTGAAAGCCACCGTGGACGCATACGACGGTTCCGTGGACCTGTATGTATGGGACCAGTCCGACCCGGTCATCAAAGCCTGGGAGAAGATCTTCCCCGGCCAGTACCACCAGCTGTCGGAAATCTCCGGCGACCTGATGAGCCACATGCGTTATCCGGAAAGCCTGTTCAAGGTGCAGCGCGAACTGCTGGCCAAATACCACGTGTCCAGCGCCAACCAGTTCTTCTCCGGAGAGGATTTCTGGCAGACCCCCGTCGACCCGACCGAATCGCAGCAGGCGCAACAGCGAGACATCCTGCAGCCGCCGTACTATCTGACGCTGCAGACCGGCGGCTCCAGCGAACCGGTGTTCTCGCTGACCTCGTCGTACATTCCCGCAGGCTCGTCCACCAGGGAAATCCTGACCGGCTTCCTGTCGGTCGATTCCGACGCGGGCCACGAGAAAGGCAAAATCGGCTCGAGCTACGGCACCATACGATTGCAGGAACTGCCGAAGGATTCCAACGTGCCGGGCCCCGGCCAGGCGCAGAACAACTTCAACGCGTCCGCCGACGTGTCGAAGGAACTCAACCTGCTCGAATCCGGCTCGACCAATGTGCAGCGCGGCAACCTGCTCACCCTGCCTCTCGGCGGAGGCCTGGTCTACGTGCAGCCGGTGTACGTCAAATCGTCCGGCTCCACCAGCTTCCCGCTGCTGAAGAAGGTGCTCGTCGCATTCGGCGACCAGGTCGGCTTCGCCGACACGCTGGACGAGGCTCTCGACCAGGTGTTCGGCGGCGATTCCGGCGCGTCCGCAGGCGACGCCGAAAACGTGGGCGACACCACCGATGACAAGCAGGATGCTAAGAACGACGATTCCGCCGATGGCAAGACCAACACTGACGGCAAGCAGGACACGCCATCCAATACCGACGGTAAGACCGGCGGCAATAATGGCGATTCGTCCGGCACGATGAGCGCCGACCTGAAGAAGGCACTCGACGATGCCGCACAGGCCATGAAGGATTCCGATGCCGCCATGAAGAAGGGCGATTGGTCCGCCTACGGCGACGCTCAGAAGCAGCTTCAGGAAGCACTGAACAAGGCCATCGAACTCGAACAGTGATTCCCGTCCGATTCCCTTCATGAAATACGCAGGGGCCGGCTCCTTCCAAAGGAACCGGCCCCTGTTGTCGTTCGCCGCCGGGTATGCTGGGCGCATGGCCGACTATTCTTTCCGCATCGCGACGCAAGACGATATCCAAGCGATCACCGACATCTACAACGCGGCAGTCATCCGCGGCGGCTCGTCCGCCGACACCACGCCACGTACCTACGCGCAACGCAAGGCATGGGTGGAATCGCACCACGATCCATATGCGGTGTTCGTCACCACCGTGCCTGCCACGGATGCAGCCACGGAAGGCGGCGAACGGATCATCGGCTTCTCCGCGCTGTCCGTGTTCTACGACCGCGCCGGCTACGACGGCGTCACCGACCTCGCCTACTACATCGCCCCCGAATGGCAGGGCAGGGGAGCGGGCACCTTCACACTGGCCAAACTGCTTGACGAATGCCGAAACCGCCACATGCGCAAAGCCTGCGGCATCATCTTCGCCGACAACCGCGGATCCATCGCACTGATGAAACATTTCGGATTCACCCAATTCGGACTCATGCCCCAAGCCGCCACCGACTCCACCGGAACCATGCGCGACATGAGCTACTGGCATCTCGACCTGTAAGCACCTGACAGTAGAATCTGTGCGGTTAAACAAGACGAGAGCACGCAAGAACACAGAGGAATGGACGATTATTATGGCATCTGATTTCTGGCTGATCGCAGGACTGGGCAACCCCGGCTCCAAATATGAGGGCACCCGCCACAACATGGGCTTCATGACCGCCGACGTGCTGGCCGAACGCTGGTCCGTCAACTTCTCCGACCACAAGGGACTCGCCATGCTCGGCAAAGGCGTGATGAACCTATCCGGCCGCAACGTCAAATTCTTCCTCGCCAAGCCACTCACCTACATGAACGAATCCGGCAACGCGGTCGCCTCCATCAGCGCCTACTACCAGATCGAACCGGACCATATCGTGGTTATCCACGACGACATGGACCTCGACTTCGGCAGAATCAAAGTCAAAGCCGGCGGCTCCGCAGGCGGGCACAACGGCATCAAATCCATCGACCGTTCGCTCGGCACCTCGAAATACGCGCGCGTGCGCATGGGCGTCGGCCACGCCCAACGCGGAGCCCACGCGCACGACAACACCGTGAACTGGGTGCTGGGCGGCTTCGGACCGGACCAACGCAAGCAGCTCCCCGAATTCCTCGCCGACGGTGCCGACGCGGCCGAAACCATCATCTTCGACGGTCTCGCCAAAGCCCAGGAGCGATTCAATGGCCGCTGAACCGACGTCTCCGGCGCAACCACCGCAACTGCCGACCGCAGGCTCGCTTGCCGGCATCCTCGACGTGCTGGAAACCGATGACGATTTCCGCGCGCTCATCGCCGGGGAAATCGAAGAACCGGAATCAGACATCGACCCCAGCATCACCGTCGGTGTGCCGGACGGCCTACGCCCGGCGCTCGCAGCCGGCGCTGCGGGCAAACAGCCGGTCGTGCTCGTCGTCGCCTCCAGCCGCGAAGCGGAGGAAGCCGTGGAGTCCATCCGTTCCTGGTATGACGGAGACCCAAACGATGTGGCGCAGCTTGAAGCATGGGAGACCCTTCCCCATGAACGGCTTTCACCACGCGCGGACACTGTGGCAAGCCGCATGGCGGTGTTCCGCAGGCTGAAGCATCCCGAAGAGGGCAGCACGCTGTTCGGCCCCATCCGCATTCTGGTCATGCCGGTGCGCTCCCTCATCCAACCGGTGGTCGCAGGCTTGGGGGACGTCGAACCACTCGTGTTCTCCCAAGGCGAGGAACTGCCTCTTGACGAAGCATCCCGCAAACTGGTGGAAAACGCGTACACGCGCGTCGACTTGGTGATGGACCGTGGCGAATTCGCCGTCCGCGGTGGCATCATCGACGTTTTTCCGCCCACTCTGCCGCATCCGGTGCGTATCGAATTCTTCGGCGACGAGATCGACACCATACGTGAATTCCACGCATCCGACCAGCGCACCTACGGTAAGGATATTTCCACCGTATGGGCCACGCCATGCCGTGAACTGCAGTTGACCGACCAGATTCGCCAACGTGCGAAATCGCTGATCGGCTCCATTCCCAACGCCGAGGACATGCTCGAATCCATCGCCAACGCCATCCCGGTGGAAGGCATGGAATCGCTGCTGCCCGCGCTGGTCGACGATATGGAACCGGTGCAGGGCATGCTGCCCAAGCATGCGCTGGTCATGCTGTCCGACCCGGAAAAACTTCGTCGCGCCGCCGACGATCTGGCGAAAACCGCCAACGAATTCCTTGCCGCAAGCTGGCATGTCGCCGCATCCGGACATGGCGCCGGAGCGCCGATCACCTTCGACCAGGCGAATTTCTACGATTTCGAGGAAACCATCTCCGCACTCGTCTTCTCCAAACATGACGTGTGGAAACTCACCAGCTTCGGCGTCGACGCCACCCGGGAAGGCCACATCCAACTTGATGCCACCAAACCCGGTGAATACCGCGGTGACGAAAACAAAGCGGCCTCCGGCATCGAAGGACTGCTCGACGCCGGCTATGCGGTGACGATCACGGCCGCGGCCCAAGGCACACTCACCCGACTGAAGCGTGCGATCAACGAAACCGGCATCGCGAATTTCGATTGCGTCCGATCGCGCGCCATCGACGGTTTCGTGGACGACGCCGCGAAAATCGCCCTGCTCACCGAACGCGACCTGACCGGCCGCACATCCGCCGCAGGACAGGCGAAAACGCCGAAACGCCGCCGCAAGGCCATCGACCTGATGGAACTCAAAACGGGCGATTACGTCGTGCACGAACAGCATGGCATCGGCCGGTTCGTCGAGATGCGCCAACGTACCATCGGCAAAGGCGAGAACCAGACCACCCGCGAATACCTGGTCATCGAATACGCTCCCAGCAAACGAGGCGCGCCGGCGGACAAACTGTTCATCCCCACCGACCAGCTCGACCAGGTCAGCAAATACATCGGCGCCGAAACGCCGAAACTCAACAAGCTGGGCGGTTCCGACTGGGCCGCCACCAAAGCCAAGGCGCGCAAGCATGTGCATGAGATCGCCGAGGATCTGGTCAAGCTCTACTCGGCACGCCAGCGTACGAAAGGCTATGCCTTCAGCAAGGACACGCCGTGGCAGAAGGAGCTGGAGGACGCTTTCCCCTATCAGGAGACGGCCGACCAGCTCACCACCATCGACGAGGTCAAGTCGGATATGGAGAAACCCATTCCGATGGACCGTCTGATCTGCGGCGATGTGGGCTTCGGCAAAACCGAAATCGCGGTGCGCGCCGCGTTCAAGGCGGTGCAGGATTCCAAGCAGGTGGCCGTGCTCGTGCCGACCACACTGCTCGTGCAACAGCATTTCGAGACTTTCACCGAACGTTTCGAAGGCTTCCCCGTGAACGTGGCTGCCATGAGCCGATTCCAGACCACCAAGGAGATTAACGAGACCATCAAGGGGCTTGAAGACGGTTCCGTGGATGTGGTCATCGGCACGCACAAGCTGCTCAATCCGAAGATCAAGTTCAAGGATCTGGGACTCGTCATCATCGACGAGGAACAGCGTTTCGGCGTCGAGCACAAGGAGACGCTCAAGGCGTTGCGCACCAATGTGGACGTGCTGAGCCTGTCGGCAACGCCTATCCCGCGCACGTTGGAAATGGCTGTCACCGGTATCCGCGAAATGTCCACGCTGGCCACGCCGCCGGAGGATCGCCTGCCGGTGCTCACCTACGTCGGCGCTTACGAGGACGCGCAGGTCACCGCCGCCATCCGGCGCGAGCTGTTGCGTGGTGGGCAGGTGTTCTACGTGCACAATCGTGTGCAGGACATCTCCTCCGTCGCGGCGAAAATCCACGAGCTCGTGCCCGAATCGCATGTCGGCATAGCCCACGGCAAGATGGGGAAGAAACAGCTTGACGGTGTGATCCGCGACTTCTGGCATCGCGACATCGACGTGCTGGTATGCACCACCATCATCGAAACCGGCCTTGATATCTCCAACGCCAACACGCTGATCGTCGACCATGCCGACCGCTTCGGCTTGAGCCAATTGCATCAGCTGCGTGGCCGCGTCGGTCGTGGACGTGAGCGCGCGTATGCGTACTTCCTGTACGATCCGACCAAGCCGATGACCCAGCAATCGCATGACAGGCTCGCCACCATCGCGCAGAACACCGCGCTCGGCTCTGGCTTCGACGTAGCCATGAAGGATCTCGAATTGCGCGGCACCGGCAATTTGCTGGGCGATGAGCAGAGCGGCCATATCGAAGGCGTCGGCTTCGACCTGTACGTGCGTATGGTGTCCGAAGCGGTCGAACAGTACAAGGAGCCGGAACGCAAGGAATCGGTTGCCGTCACCATCGACCTGCCGATCGAGGCGTCCATTCCCGTCGACTACATCGATTCGGACAAACTGCGATTGGAAGCGTACCAGAAACTCGCCTCCGCACGCACCGAAGACGATCTCGACGAGCTGCGCGACGAACTCACCGACCGTTACGGCAAGCCGCCCGTCGATTTCGAGGCGCTGTTCGACGTGGCGCGGTTGCGGTTCAAGGCGCGTAAGCTCGGCATTTCCGAGATCATCGCGCAAGGACGCAACGTGCGCGTGTCGAAGTTCGAGCCGCGTGAATCCGTGCAGATGCGCATGGCCAGAATCTACAAAGGCATCCAGTACCGGCCGTTGACCAAGACGTATCTGGTACCGGCTCCATTCGCAGGCTCGCTTGGTTCCAAGCCGATGAGCTCGGACGAAGTGGTCGGATGGACCAGTCAATTGCTTGACGATCTGGACTGGAAACCGACACCGCGTCAATGACAATGGGATGCAAAAAAGAGTGTGAGCGTTCACATGGAACATGCGGGCAAAGTTTGGCATACGTCCATAAATCGCACTATTCTTGGCATTGTCATCACAACCTAACGTTTATAAGGAGTAGTTGTGGCAGTAATTGAAAGCGTTTACGCGCGTCAGATTCTCGATTCCCGCGGCAACCCGACCGTCGAGGTCGTTCTTGACACCGATGACGGTGCTCAGGGCCTGGGCCTCGTTCCGTCCGGTGCTTCCACCGGCGAAGCCGAGGCTTGGGAGCGTCGCGATGGCGACAAGTCCGTTTACCAGGGCAAGGGTGTGCTCAACGCCGTCAAGGCCGTGAACGAGGAGATCGCTCCGAAGGTCATCGGCATGGACGCTTCCGATCAGCGCGCTCTCGATGAGACCATGATCGAGCTCGACGGCACCCCGAACAAGGGCCGTCTGGGCGCCAACGCCATCCTCGGCGTGTCCCTGGCCGCTCTGTACGCTTCCGCCGAGTCCGCGGATCAGCCGCTGTACCGCTACATCGGCGGCACCAACGGCCACATCCTGCCGGTCCCGAACATGAACATCATGAACGGTGGCGCCCACGCTGACTTCGCCACCGACATCCAGGAGTACATGATTTCCCCGTACGGCTTCAACACCTACAGCGAGGCTCTGCAGGCTGGCGTCGAGGTCTACCACACCCTGAAGAACGTCCTGAAGAAGCAGGGCCTGAACACCGGCCTCGGCGACGAGGGCGGCTTCGCTCCGAAGATGAAGTCCAACAAGGACTCCCTGAACTACATCATGGACGCCATCTCCGCCGCCGGCTACGAGCCGGGCAAGCAGATCGGCATCTCCCTCGACGTGGCTTCCTCCGAGTTCTACAACAAGGAGACCGGCAAGTACCACTTCGAAGGCGACGACCGTGAGGCCGGCTACATGCTCGACTTCTACGAGAACCTCATCAACGAGTACCCGATCGTCTCCATCGAGGATCCGTTCCAGGAAGAAGGCTGGGACGACTGGGCGGCCATCACCGCCAAGCTCGGCGATCGCCTGCAGTTCGTCGGCGACGACCTGCTGGTCACCAACCCGGCACGTCTGGCCAAGGGCATCAAGCTTGGCGCCGCCAACTCCCTGCTGGTCAAGCTCAACCAGATCGGCACCGTCACCGAGACCCTCGACGCCATCGAGCTGGCCACCAAGAACGGCTTCACCTCCATGGTTTCCCACCGTTCCGGCGAGACCCCGGACACCACCATCTCCGACCTGGCTGTGGCAAAGAACACCGGCCAGATCAAGACCGGTGCCCCGGCTCGTGGCGAGCGTATCGCCAAGTACAACCGCCTGCTCGAGATTGAGGAGGAGCTCGGCTCCACCGCTCAGTACGCCGGCTACAGCGCTTTCAAGGCCTGCAAGAAGTACATCGCTGAGTGAGCGTAGCCAGCGCATCATGAATGCGTTGACATAGAAATACCCGTCGTGTTCCAAGTCGAACGCGACGGGTATTTTCGTTGCTATGAGTTCGAAGGCACGAAAAAAACCATCACAACGCGGCGGCGCCGGCCCGGTCGCGTTCTTCGTGGCATTGTTCATCGTGGCTTTGGGAACCATCCAGTTGGCATCGACATTCCATACCTATGCGTTGAATCTGGCAGAGCTTAACGGACTGAAAAAACAGGAAGCGGCGTTGGTCGCGCAGAAACGCGAGCTGGAGAACGATATCGCAAGATGGGATGACAAGGCGTATGTCACCGCCCAGGCCAGGGATCGTTTGGGATTCGTCTTCCCCGGCGAACAGGCGATTCGTGTCGAGCATCCCGAAGCGGTGACCGGCAAGAGCGAGCCGAAAAAAGGGACGACATACGACGAATCACCGAAAACCGCCCTGCCGTGGTATAAGGAACTTGCATATTCCTTCAAGCAGGCGGATCGGTCGGATCCCGTGAAGGCCGATTCGACGAAACAGTCGCAGCATGCCGGCGAAGAAGACAAACAGGACAGTCAACAACAGACTGGCCAATCGCAACAGGACGGTCAGCAGCCGTCGGAAGACGGACAGGAGTGACATGGACATGACGATTATCGAACAGGCCAAGGGTTTGGCGGACAAAGTGCTTGCCCAACCCGCCACCGAACATGATATCGCCGTGGTGGAGCGTCAGCTTGGACGTTACCCGCGCGGCATGGTCGCCGTCGGAGCCCGTTGCGTATGCGGCCGGCCTTTGGCTGTGGTCACCCGGCCGTTGCTTCCAGGCGGTGTCCCGTTCCCGACGACCTGCTATCTGACCGGGCCCGAAGCGGTGAAGGCCATCTCCCACATCGAAGCCGAAGGCAAGATGAAGGAATACAACGATATGCTGGCCGAAAACGAGGATCTGCGTGCCGGATACGAACGTGCCCACGAACTGTACCTCGCGTTCCGCCATGAAATCGCTTTGGCCTTGGAAGACAGCGAGGAACACATCGAAGGCACCAGTGCCGGCGGCATGCCGGTGCGTGTCAAATGCCTGCATGCGTTGTTGGCCCAGACGCTGGTGATGGGTGAGGGCGCCAACCCCATCGGTGATATGGCCCTGTCCGCCATCAAACATGAGTTCGATCCGGCCGTATGCCGTTGCGCAGTGGAAAACGAAGAGTAGAAGGTGGGAGTAATGAAGTCGGTAACCGTTGCCGGTATTGATTGCGGCACGAATTCGATTCGTCTGAAAGTCTCGCGTGTGAGCGAGGACGGTGTGGAAGACATCGTTCCGCGCATCCTGCGGGTGATTCGTCTCGGTCAGGACGTGGACAAAACCCATCGCTTCGCCGACGAGGCGTTGGCGCGCGCCTATGAGGCCGCCCGAGAATTCGCCGGCGTGCTTGCCGAACATCCCGTGGACGGCATCCGCTTCGTGGCCACATCGGCCACCCGTGATGCCGAGAACCGTGAGGAATTCGAAGACAACATCGAGAAGATCTTGGGCGTGCGTCCCGAAGTCATTCCAGGCACGGAGGAAGCGGATTTAAGCTTCCTTGGTGCCACCAGCATCGTCCATCGCGAGGTCGAGGCCCCCTATCTGGTGGTCGATTTGGGCGGAGGTTCCACCGAACTGGTGCTGGGAGGCGACGGCGTCACCCATCCGAGCACGCAGGTGCAGGCCGCGTTCTCCATGAATATCGGGTCTGTCCGTATGACGGAGCGTCATCTGAAAAACGACCCGCCGACCGAGGGGCAGATCGCCGAGGCGGTCGCGGATATCGACGCGCATATCGACGAGGCGTTCAAGACCGTTCCCGCCGGCAAGACCCACACCATCATCGGTGTGTCCGGAACGGTCACCACCATGACCGCATTGGCTATGGGATTGACGGAATACGACCACACCGCCGTGGACGGCGCACGCTGCACGCTGGAAGATGCCTATGCCGTTGACGACCGGTTCCTGCACATGCCTCGTGAGGAGCGTCTGACCTACAAGACCATTCATCCCGGACGTGTCGATGTGGTCGGCGGCGGCGCATTGGTGTGGAACCGTGTGCTTGCCAAGGTGTCTGAAGCCGCATATGAGGATCATGGCCAGCGCATCGACTCCTTCATGGCCAGCGAGCATGGTCTGTTGGACGGCATCGTGCTGGATTACGGCAAGAGATTGCTTGCTGCGCGCTGACGTGGCATAATAGCTTGGCGTCGGCTTTTTCTTCTGGCCGGCGCAAAGCCTCCATGGCGAAATCGGTATACGCAGTCGACTTAAAATCGACCTCTTCGGATTGCGGGTTCGAGTCCCGCTGGAGGCACTTTTTCAAACCGCCAGAAATGGCGGTTTTCCTTTTATTTCCAACGGTTTTCCGGCTTTTCTATTTCACTTCAAATCACTTCAAATCACGTCATTTCTCCGAAAAACGTGGGCAAAATGTGGGCACGGAATCAGAGGCGTAGGCGTTGGCGCACGTAGGCTTCAACCTCGGCGTTTTCGTCCGGCGTGCCGATAGTCAGCAGCCAGATGGCGTTATTGCGCTTCTGCGGGCTACCTTTGCGCAGGCATTTGATAAGTCCGGCTGCTTCGAGTTTCTTGGCGGTGAGGCTCAACCGCTGCATGGCCTTGAGCTCCTTCTTCGGGGCACGTGGCTCGTCGCCGATGACCTCGATCTCATCCAAGGCATCGGGGAGCGTCATGCCGAGGTCGCGGGCCATCGCCAGCCATCCGTGCTTGTAGGTGCGGGGGAGCGCCCCGTTCTTTGCCGCTGCGGCGTCCAGCGGCCAGTCATAGGTGCTGGACGCCATCTTGTAGAGCAAGGTGAATTGCATCGGGTCGAAGCTCTGCGATTCGCTGCGCTTGGTGGTGATTCGTCCTTGCGCCGCCAGTTCCTCGACCATCTTGGTGTTCCGGTAGCCCATCGGTTCCATCTCTTCCCCTCCATGCCTTGCCTTAGAATGGTGCATGGAGAATCATGCTAGGTTTTCCGTTTGCCCTCGGAGCTCCAGACCAGCTTCGGGGGCTTTTCCTTTTGCCGATATGAACTATAACACACACTATAGATTAAAAACAAGCGTCTGTTAGATTTGGTTAAATCTAACACTGCGTTTTAATGTATAAACAAACAATATATATACAATCTCTAACATTCTTTTTCAATAGGCGCAGTGTGCCGAAGAAAGAAAGAATCGGCACGTCCAATCCCCATCTGCGGTAGCTTGAAGCAAGGAGAAAGAAGGGGAAGCAATGAAGAAACTGATTTACCTCGCCATGTCGGTGTTCTGCGCCGTGGAGACGATTTATGGAATCTATCTCACAATCACAGGCCATAATGCTTTGTTGGCCAGCATTTTGACAGACCTGCTCTTCGCCTTCCTCGCATGGTTCTTCATGCATCTCTTCCTCAAGCCGGAGCCACGCCATAAGCATCAAGCGACGAATGCGCCTGAATCATCGCCGGAAGCCAGCTCAGACGCTCCGACAGTGGAAACGGCACCAATCACTCATGTCGATACGAATGATGGCGTGGAGGATGATTACGTGGCCATCGACATCGAGACCACGGGATTAGGCAGAAACGCTCGAATCATCGAGCTGGGAGCCGTGAGAATCAGGCGCGGACGCAAGGTAGCGTCATACAGCCAGCTCGTCAACCCGCAGATTCCGATACCAGCCAAGGTCACGCAGATCACCGGCATCACCGATCGGGACGTGCGGCACCAGCCCACCATCGACAAGGCATTGCCCAGATTCTACGCTTTCTGTGGGCGTGACACTTGGATAGGCCACAATATCCGGCGCTTCGACATTCCAGTGATCGCGAGGGAAGCGCAGAGGGTCGGTGCCGGCATGCCGGACGTCAGCTTCTACGACACTTTGGAAATCTCTCAGACACTCCTGCCGCAGCTTGACCGCCATAGGCTGCTCGACCTCATCCGCTATTTCGGCATCGCCAAGACGGAGCGTCATAGGGCCGCCGACGATGCCGCACAGACGGCACAGGTATTCGAGCGCCTGAAGCAAATATAAGCTTTATAAAGACTTATAAGGCAATATAAAAGCCCCACAATAGTGGGGCTTCGTTCGTTTCAGAGGCTGTTCACCGCATTGTAGAATTCCTGCGCGTCCTCGGCCTTCTTGAATTTCAGGGGCAAGGAGCGCAACGCACTGTACCTCCACGTGACGGTACGCTTCTTGATCGTCACGCCCTGCAAATCAGACACCTTGTAAGCTTCGGTCTTCTTATACCGGTGCAGGTACGTCGTGCAGACATCCAATTCCAGCCGATTCGCATACAGGCGGATACCCATAAACAACGGATCGTCAAGCCTTTCGCACTCGTAGATCGCGCCCGGCGCGGGCTGTGGTCTCTTCGCCATGATCATTCTCCTTTGCTTTCCTCTGATTCTATGCTTCAGACGATGCTGACACGCTCGGCCATGACTTGCCGGAAGTCTCCGAGGACTTGTGTCGTTATGTCGAGTTCATCATGTTGGCACGGAATCATCTGTACATTCTTTTCAAGAGCGCCTAGCCGATTTTTGCATCGAGAAACGCATGATCGCCATCGACATAAGCCCGCTCGATCAACTCATGCGTATCGGCGTAAAGCAGATCGTTGGACGGATACTCCTTCGCCATCTGACTTTGGATGTCCTGATCGGAAAGCGACGGGTCAAGAATCTTCGCCATGATGGGGAATACGCTGTCGATCTCATCATGTGGCCCATCGACGTAGACGCGGATCATATCGTTCTCCCCGTATCCGAGCACTGCCCCGTAGACCAGCACGTCCACTGACGATTGGCCCAGTCTCCCGTGGAGAGCGTCCGCGTCGGAGAAAGCGCCGGTGCGATACTCCGTCCGATAATAGGGGCCGGTCGAATCGCTCGGCGTGAATTTCTCGACGTCGGTTATCTGCGTCGAGGAGTTCGCGTTGAACTCGTCCACAAAGCTCTGCGCCGTCTTCTCGTCTTCCTGTTGTTGTGGCTTCGACTGCTGCGTGCTGACGCCCGGCGTCTTGGCCGTCGTGGAATCCGGCTCCTGCTGGCTTCCGCAGCTACAGGCCGTCGCCAGGAGAAGCGTCGCAGCTGTGATGGCAATGATTTTTTTACGCATTGAAAACCTTTTCTTTGGTATCGCTAAAGGTGATTCGTCCGTTAGGTGAGACGTTGAGCGTGGCTTGGTAGTCCGCAAGCACCTGCATGGTCACGTTCAGCTCGTCTGCTATCGACCATAGGTCATCGTCGTACATGTGTTCGAGCAATGCAAGCTCAGCAGGATCGACGAGCGTGAGGGCGGTCTGCGTTCGCGCCCGTCGCTCCTGCTTCGAACGATCGTTCGAACAACCGGTGTCGCCATGCTTCCAGTGCAGCAGCTCATGCGTGAGCACGCATCTTTTCGCGGTATACGTGAGTCGCCGGTCGATGAGGATTACGTCTGTGGAGGCGTCGTAGCAGCCCCATAATCCGTCCGGCAGGATGGCGCTGGACACGGTGACAGGCAGTCCGACAATGGCGCGGCGCATGGCACCGTAGGTCATGCGCCGGTCGATCGGCAGGTCAGGCAGGCTCGTCGTAATCCGGCCCAGCCTCTCCATCGATCGCCTCCTGCTTGCCCTGAGCGTTATAGGCGGCAAGACCATAACCGCCTGCCTGCGCTTTCCTCTCGGCGGCTTCGACGGCATGGCGCTTGGAGTCCATCACGATGTCTCCGATGGATACGCCGGTCACTTCGCTAATGCGCTCAAGGTCACTCAGATTGAGCGGGAGGCTGTAATTTGCCCTCGTGTACCAATAGACCTCGCCGAAGCCACAGGCCTTGGCGAATTCCTTGATGGTCATGCCGCTTTGCTTTTGGAGCCTGACGCATTCGTCCATGACCTGCTTGGCGAAATGCGTGACCTCCTGTGCTTTTCTTCCCATGCTTCAAATTATAGCTAATTGCGTAGTCATATGTGCATAAATCGTGAAGACTACGTAATTACGAATACAAGAAACTTCGTAATTACGTATATTAAAAACCGTCGAAAGGAAAACCGAGATGTTGAGCACGAAGAAGACCAAGACCCCCGACCACTACCCGTGCGGCCACATGCGCGGCCCCGGCTGGCACGACTGGCGCGCATGCCTCACCAAACAGGGAATCGAGGAGGATGAATGGCCGGTCTGACGGAAACAGCCAGCAGAAACCTCAAAGCGGAACTCGCAAGACACGACAAGACACCGAAAGACCTAGCGAAAGCATGGGACCTCGAAATCAGAGCCGTAAACAACAGGCTCAAAGGCCGCACGCCACTCTCGACAGACGAAATCGAAAAAGCGGCATCCATGCTCGACATGGAACCAGAAAACCTCGTCATGCTCCTCATCCAGCCGATTGACAGTATCAAACAATTCAAAGCCTAAGGAAACCGAAATGAGCCAGTTGCTTAACCCGCCGAAACCACCGGAATCGAGGAAAACCATGAAACCACGAATCGAACTCATCGGCACCACCGGCTACGCCATCCGCATCCAGGAAGACAAGAGCGGCCAACTCATCGAACTCCACGCGGACGGCGAGGAAGTCCTCGCGGACATCCCCGAAAGCACCCTCGACAACTTCGCCTACACGCTCAACGACGACCTAGGGAACATGCGATGAGCCAATCATTCGAACTGCGAATCATCGAGGACGGCACGCACAGCAGTGACCACAGCTGCCTCATCGGACTCAGATTCGACATGGCAGACGGATACCAGGAACACATGCTCAACAAAACCGACCTCATGAACCTCCGCCGCGAAATCGGACGAACACTCAAAGAACTCAACCAGAAGAAGGACAAGAAATGAACATCTTCCAACAACGAGAACAAATCCTCGCGAACCTCATCGAAGCATGCAAGGACCACGACGAAGAGAAAACCAACCACCTGCTCAACCAACTCACGGAACTCGACAAGACAGCCGAACAGAAGCCACTGCCTGAAGAACCGAAGGAGCAGGGCTTCTATGTCACCGCGAATGATGGTCGGCTCCTGCTTAAGGACATCGATGATGACTGGTCGGCGCGCACATATGATAACTCGGCTAAGCGCATCTGGAATGGCAATAGACAGTATGTGAAGTGGCCGACTGTCTGCGAAACGCTCCCGCCTGAAGCATTCCCACTCAAGCAAGTGAACACTGGGAGCGACGATGACTGACCATGATTACTGGCTTGAAGACATGCAAGCAATGAAGAAGCGGAAGAAGCCGAACTACACGCGCCGCCGCATCCTCTTCGCCATCGTCAGCATCGGCCTCATCTCCAGCCTGACCATCATGCTCACATGGCATGGCGGCAGCACCACCGCCGCGCTCATGGTGGAAGGCGTGTACATCGCCACCGCATTGTGGCTGATCGTCAGATTCGCGCCACGCGACTAAAAGACTTCCCACTGGCCGGCAGTCCAAACAAACAACCCAATCGGATTGTTCCGCGGGACACCCACGTTCACTCATTCGTCGGCCAGTGGGGACACATAACTGAATATCGATTATTATCCACGCGCCGACCATTATCGCTGCACATACACTGTCGGCGCATTCGGCTGGGCGACGGTTCGCCCGTCCACGGATTCCACTCTCTTCTCTCTCTATCAACCACGCAGGCACTCCGGTGCTTGCAAACCCTTTCAAGTCCGCCTGACGGCTTCAGTCACCGTCGGCCACGCCACCGGCCGTGAACACGTTCAGGTCTGTGTTCCAACAGTCAAAGTGGCGCTCGGGAATCCACGGACGGCACTGGTTCGACTCCAATGCCAGCCACTCAGCCCCATCCACTCGTCAGGACGGGGCCTACAACGTCAACAAGCAAAGGAAACACAATGGACGGAAACAAACCACAGGTGGCAACATGGGTGCTCTGCGTCGACGTCGACCCCGACAACCCGGAATCCGACCCAATGTTCATCGCCACACTTGACATGCCGCTGGACGGCAGTCTGATCAGCGTCGCCCTGCCCGGCAACAGACTCGGCGAATGCACCGCGCTTGCCGCCAGAACCGCATGCCAGGCCATCGACAAGGTGCTCAAACGTCACCTCGAACGCGGAGGCGGCAGCGACACCGTGGAAATGCTCGACGGCCTCCACATCGACCCGATGGGTGACATTCGGGACGGCAGGCCATGACCGACCTGCTCACGCCAGCCGAACTTGCCGCCATGCTCGGCATGAGCCCACGCACCCTCGCCAACTGGCGCAGCATCGGCAAAGGCCCGCCATACGTGAAAATCGGCGTGGAACCGCCCGAAGGCCATCAGGACAGGCGAAAAGTCCGCTACCAGCGTCAAATCGCTGAACGGTGGGCTCTGGCGCACGAATACCGAAGGACGGTGGCGAGATGAAAAACGGCACGTTCATTCCAGTGACACGGGTCCAAAGCCGCCCAGATGTCAAAAGCGATGGGAAAGCACGCTTCGGTGACAACAATCCGACCATCACGCAGCAAGGAATCGACGTGGACAAGTTCATCAGCGACAACCACGCGCTCATCGAAAACTTAAGGAAAGGAACACGTTGAAACACGAATACACGGGCGACGAGCTCGCCGAACTGAAGAAAATCTACGACGAGTCGGGAGAAGCCGGACTCCAGATCGGCGAAATGCGTGCGTTACGCAAGGCAGGACTCCTCACCCCGGACCTGCCACCGGAACAGGAGGCGCATGAGGACATCCTGGCCGACTATCAGGCCGTCGGCAAGCCCACGGCGGAACAGGCGGAACCGTCGAAACGTGACCTCATCCTCGCGCATTGCAGAAACCGCATCGACCAAGGCCAACCGTTCGACGGCAAGGAAACCGCCGAAGCGCTCGGCATAAGCCAGAAAACGGCAGGCAACATCATCGGACAACTCCGCAAGGAAGGACTGCTGCCGGCCTTCGACCAGCATTCCCCCCGCAAAACACGGAAAAACGCCACGACCGGAAAGAAGAAAGAAACCATGACCACCACATCGAAACTCACAGTGGACAAAATCACCGCAACGAAACTCACCCCCGTCGGAACCATCAGCGTCGGGCCACAAGCCACAGCCGATCCGCGCATCATCATCGCAAACGCCTTGGTCGGCATCTTCGACGCCGTATCAGCCTTGCAGCGCACCGCATTCCAAGCCAACGACAAGGTGGTCTACGGCTTCGCCACGAAACTGCTCACCGGCGAATTGATGGACATCAAAGCCAACTACAGCAAGGACGCAAAATGAGACTCAAATTCGATAGCGAGAGTGGCGTTTTCACCATCAAGCCAGAGTCCAAGGCAGAAATCACCAAGCTCAGGACGTCCGCGTTGGATATCGCCAATCTGCTGGTCGATTATTTCGACGCCGACATCATCAAAGCAGACATAAACAAGCCAAGCAATCAACAGGGAGCCTGAAATGAAACGTATTCCACTCAAGGACACGGAACGCTACACGGTCGAACGGTTCAAGCAGGGCAAGAAGACGGAACGGCATCTCGCGTGGCTGAAGAGCCGTAAGGCCGGTGTGGGCGGCAGCGATATGAGCACGATTCTCGGCCTGAATTCCTTCAAGACGCCTTACGAATTGTGGCTTGAGAAGACCGGCCGTGTGGAGCCGGAGGACATTTCCGACAAGTGGGCGATCGTCAAGGGCAATGCCTTGGAAAACGAGCTTCGTAAGCGTTTCCGCTCGAATCATCTGGAAATGCTCGTCACGGACGGTACGGACAAGCAGTTCATCATGCGCGGGAAGCCATATCTGCGCGCTTCCCTTGACGGCATCCTGCAAAGGGAGGACGGGAGTTTCGGAATCCTCGAAATCAAGACGGCGAGCAGCCGTCGAGCGGGGGACTGGCATGACGAGGAAGGCAACCTCCGAATCCCGCCATACTACTTGGCTCAAGTCGAGTTCTACGCGCTTGTAACGGGATGGACGTGGGGCTACGTGTACGCGGCCATCGGAGACGACGAGCCGGTAGAGATACCGTTCAAGGCCGACGTGGAGGACATGGCCGCGATCGACGAAGCCGCAGCCGACTTCTGGCGTTTCGTCACCACCGGCACTCCACCGCAGTTGACTGGCGGCGACGTGCAGAAGGCGTTCCCCGAGCCGACGCCGGACATTGTGGACGAAAGCGCCGACGATGACCTGTACGACCTGCTCGCAAGATACGAGAGCGCCACCGGAATGCTGAATGACATGAAGTCCGCTCAGAAGGAATTGCAGGAGCAGATCATTCTGCGCATCGGCTCGCACACCGGCATCAAGTGCGGGAATTTGCAGGCCACCTACAAGCCGATGACACGCAAGGAATACACCGTCAAAGCCACCACCTACCGCAAATTCGCGCTCAAAACCATCGAAGAAAAGGAGCAATAAAAATGGGAGCAATCGCACAGCAGGCGCAGGGACAGCAGTTGCAGCCGCTCAATCCGAAGGGCAAGCTCAAGCAGCTTGTGGAGCATTCATGGCCGCAGATCGCACGTGTCATCGGCGGCAACCTCGACAGCGAGGCGCTGTTGCAGATGTGCATCAGCAGCATCAACCGCACTCCCGCATTGGCCGACTGCACGCCGGTGAGTGTCCTTTCCTGCTTCATGCAGTGCGCGGCACTTGGCTTGCGCCCATCCGACGTGGATGGATTGGGACAGGCGTACATCCTGCCCTATGGCAACAAGAACTATGCCACAGGGGAGAAGCAGGCCACGTTCGTCATCGGCTACAAGGGCATGCTGAAACTGTTGGAGAACAGTGGAATCTACGCGCAGCCGCGAGCCGTCTACGAGGATGACAACATCAAGCTCAAGCTTGACGAAAATGGCGTGCCGACCATCGAATGCCCGGACGAGGTGAACGTGGACGCCGACCACAGCGAGGACAAGCTGAAATTCGTGTACCTCTCCGTCCAGCTGCCGAATGGCGGACGATACGCCGACTACATGTCGAAACGCGACCTGCTCGAATACCGCGAGAAGTACGCGCCACGTAATCGCAGCCGTCAGATCACCGGCCCGTGGGTGAAGAACTTCGTGGAGATGGCGAAGAAGACCATCATCCGCCGCAGTTTCAAATATCTGCCGGTCAACATCGAGGCGAAGAAGGCCGCGAGCGTGGACGAGACCACACCGGATTACGGCGACGTGTTCCAGCCGGTAATCACCGATTCGACTGATGACGTGACCGCCGAGGTCATGGACACCGACACTGAGGCCGATTCGGAAGCAAAGGATGGTGAGTGATGGCCGGAGAAACCGTAATCACCGTGGTGGGCAACCTCACCGCAGATCCTGAGATGCGCACGACCCGTAATGGTTCCACGGTGGCGAACTTCAGCATCGCGGCCACGCCGAGAGTGTTCGACAAGCAGTCCAACCAGTGGGTGGACGGGGACGCGCTGTTCCTGCGCTGTTCCGCCTGGCGTGACCTTGCCACTCATTGCGCGCAGAGTCTGTCCAAGGGCATGCGTGTGATCGCGCAGGGCCGTTTGCAGCAGCGTTCCTATCAGGCGCAGGACGGTTCCAACCGCACGGTCATCGAATTGCAGGTGGACGAGATCGGCCCGTCGCTCAAGTATGCGACGGCTCAGGTGCAGAAGATGCAGTCAGGCGGATACCAGGGCGGTAACGCCAACGGTGGCGGCTATCAGCAGCCGCAGCAGGCGCAGCAGCAGTCGCAGGCTCCGGCCGATGATCCGTGGGGCGCTCCGGCTGGAGAGCCTGACTTCTGATGATGCGTGAGTGGATTGAGCCGCCAGACGTGCTGCCGGTATGTCCCAAACATGGGTGCGCGCTGTATCCGGCGCGCCCCATCCCATGCCCCGAATGCGAAATCGAATCCGAGGAAGAGGAGGAATGATGCAGGAATTCGTCGTGGACATTCCACGAGACGAATGGTGGACGCAAAACCGTCGCGGCCACTGGCGAGTGAAATTCGCGCACACAAGCGCAGTCAAACAGCGTGCCATGGCATTCGCCAGATTCTGGCTCCAAAACGGCCACCACAGGCCACAACACTTCCCAGTGCACGTCACCGCGATCATCCACCCATTGACCCACGGCCGCTTCGACCCGGAGAACGCGGCGCCCATGGTCAAAGCCATCCTTGACGCGCTCACCGATACCGGATTCTGGCCCGACGATGACTCAAAACACATCATCGGCCCCGACTACCGAGGTGGAGAACCAAGCATCCGAAAAGGCTGGTACCGAATCACAATCCGAATCGAAGAAGAGGAGCACTGACATGGCTACGAACGTGAGTCAGCAAGACGAGACACTGCACAAGGTTATCGAATGGTGTGAGCAGCGCGAGGTTGAGGGATTACGGCTTGCCAATGCTTTGCTGCAGAAGCATGACTTGGCTGCTTATGCAGTGGTCAAAGCTCAAATAGACGCATATCACAAGACCGCCGAACATTGCCGTCACATGCTCGGCTATTCCGGCTCGATGCCGTCCGAGGTGCCGAATCAAAGCGAGGACGCGAAATGAGTAAACGGTACAAGGTTTGCCCACTTTTTTGGAGTGATTACGGCTGTAAACGCACCTTGATGAATATGGGTGCGTTTGAAGAGTTGCTGAACGAGGGTTGGCAGATTCTGCGGGTGGATACCATGCCGCCAACGGAATTGCGTGATAACGCCGTCGCAGCGACGAACGTCTACATCCTTGAGAGGGAGGCTAATGATGATTAGTCAATACGACAAGGACATGTGTTGCCTGTATATCGCTGAGGGGATGAGCTACATCTGGCAACAAAAAGGGAACCAAGAGCTTTCCCGAATACTTGAATCATTGGCCGATAGGAAGCTCATGAAGCGTGTCCATGGCGGGTATGCGATCACACTCAAGGGCCTGTTGGCAGTCAAGGTGTGGAGACTTCACCTGTTCCTGTTCCATCACGATGAATGCAAGTACTTCAGGAGGAAGAAATGAGCAGGGCTGAAACCACCGCCATGCTGTCCAAGCTGGTCGAGAAGAGGTTGAAGAATCAGACCGCTTTTTGGGCGAGTGAGGTCAATTTCGACCGGAACACGCCTGACGAGCGGCGAGTGGATTACGTTGGCTTCAAACCTTGGAACATCAACGGCGAACCGGTGCCCGCAAGCGTTGAAAAAGGCTGCTTCGAGTTCTACGAGGTCAAGTCATGCATGGCTGACTTCACGAGCGGCAACGGCCTGACCTTCTACGGTGATTCAAACTTCCTCGTCTGCACGAAGGAATTGTGCGACGAGATTGTGTGGCGGAAGATGGTGCCGCCGCGTGTGAACGCGATCCTGACACCGGATTCGACCGGCTCGAAACTGATTCTCAACTATGTGCAGTCCTACAACGACATGTCATACCGGCGACGGCCCGCAAGCGAAATCCTGTGGGCAATGGTCAAAGCAAACGGAAAGAGGACGAATTGAGCAAGACGATCAGATACGTGGAATGCGCTCACTGCGGCGAGGTTGTCGGCACATATTACGTGACCTGCCCGTACTGCGGATACCGCCTGGTGTCCGCCCGGCAGGCGGTAATGGACGGCTTGGCATGGTGACGCTCGACCCGCCACCGGACTTGGTGGAGATCGCCGAAGCCTTGGACGCGATGGCGAAACCACATGTGGGAAGCGGCTGGGCGAACACCAACTACACCGACCTGCCCTGCACCACGCCACGTCAGGAAGCAATCTGGATGGAATACAACGGCATCACAAGAGGAGATTGAATGAAATGGGCTATTTCCAGATTCCGGTCTCATGGTATCGAGACGAAACAATGTTGGAACTCATGAGAAAGAGTCCGGCATCAATTGGCCTCTACGTGATGATGATTTCCTGGTGTTCCGACAACAGGAGCTACGGTGATATTCCATACACTGTCATCCGGTACGTTCTCGATGGCGAAGACGATGAATTACAGGCGATTATCGACGCGGGTTTCCTGACGAAGACAGACAAGGTTCGTCTTCGAGAACCCGTCTACCACATCAAGAGCTTCAGACGCTTCGACCCACGGTCAAGGGAGCCGATAAGCAAGAAGCTACGCAAGGCGGTATACGAGCGTGACCATTACCGTTGCGTCGAATGTGGAGCAACTGACCACCTGAGCTTGGACCACATCATTCCGTGGAGTCTTGGCGGCGAGGACACCATGGAGAATCTTCAAACCATGTGCCGCTCCTGCAATTCAAGGAAAGGGAACAGGTTAGATGTGGTTCAAGGTGGATGATTCCTTCTACTCGAATCCGAAGACCGCCATGCTGTCGGACGGGGCCACCGCATTGTGGCTCCGTTCAGGCTCATGGTCGGCGCAACAGCTGACTGGCGGGTTCGTTCCGGCTCGCATGGTGCCGATGTTCCGTGGCTCCGACGATTCAGTGCGAGAGTTGTGCGACGCGGGATTATGGGCCTACGACGAGCAGAAGGACGGCTACCAGTTCCACGATTGGAGCGACTACCAGCCTGACGGTGAGGAAGTGGACGCTCTGCGCAAGAAGCGTAGCGAGGCAGGAAAACGTGGAGCCAACCGTCGATGGGGCAAGCCTGAGAATGGCAAAAATGGCAAAACCGATGGCAAATGCCATAGCAAACCTATGGCAAACGCATGGCAAACCGATGGCAAGTCGATGGCAAACTCATGCCCCGTTCCCGTACCCGTACCCGAAAAGAAAGAGAAAGAAGAATATTCTTCTTCTTTCTCCAAAGAAATCGGCGTAAGCGATTTCGAGCTAATGACGGAGAAGGCCCATGCCAATGCCGCCATAATCCGCGACTATCCGAATCTCGACTTGTCGGACGCGTGGAACGCGTTCTTAAGCCGACATTATGGCGAAAACCGCACGATAGCCGACTGGACGCGCCTGTGGAAGGGCTGGTGCCAACGTCGAGCCAGAATGAGCGGCATCCCACCCTCGAAACGCCACGTGCACACGTGGAAATGCTCTCACGTGCTCGAAGCGCTCGGACGCGACGAAGAAACAGCACAGGCAGACGAAAAGGCCTGCGAATTAGCCGACAGACTCAACAAGGAGAAATCATGAAACACGAACCGGTAATCATGTACAGCCGAGAATGGTTGGAACACGAGCGCCGCAAAGCATGGCAGGAAGGCTACGCGGCCGGATGGAAAGACCAGGAATGCGACTTCCCGCCACACACCACAGAAAACCCATATCTGGAGACCAAATGACCAATACCGAGAAGACAATAATCTGCACCGTCATCACCTGCATGCTCATCATCTTCCTCACCATCGGCACATGCATCTCCATGCAGTGGTACACGTCCACCCACCACGATTTTCAAATGGAGACGGTCAAGACCGGTGACGTGACGTGGGCATGCCTCAAAGACCGAGGCGCATACATCGGATGCAACACAGTGGAGGAATACAAGTGAAGAAAATACTCGAAGACATGATCATCAAGTGGCATCAGGCCGGTTACGCGCTCGACGAGATCGCGCCGCTCGTGCCGCAAGTGCCGAAAGCCGAAATCGCCGCACTCATCCGCCAGCACGACAAGGAGACCAGACTTTGACCAACTGCCAGCACTGCCGGAAGCCAATGAAGCCGGTGGCCGCGAATCTACTCTGCGCCAGCTGCCGCGAAAACTACTGGGCGCTCATCAGACAGCTCGGACACGTCCAACTGCCAGCATTAAGCTCCATCATGCTCAAGCAAGCGCACATCGGAGCCACGGGCCACGCGCCAAGCCGAGGCAGCGCGCCAATGCCAATCGACACGCACGCGCAAGCCCTCATCACCGATTCCGAAGCGTGGCTCGCAGAACAAGCAGGCAAAATCAGATCCGCATACGCAGGATACGGCTGGCGCAAAGCATGGCTCGCCATATTAAGCAACCGACACACCATATTGGACATGCCCACTGCGGCAGATGATTACGCAGCCCTGGAACACATCAGCCGACGCAACGAGACGGCCTTGACACCAGAAGAGGCAATGGTCATCATCGGCACATGCCCACAATGCGGCCACCAAGCCACCAGCACGCCACAGGCCGACGAATGGACATGCCCGCACTGCAAATGGCAAGGCGGAGTCCAAGCCATCAAAGCCACCCGCGACAACAAACTCTGGCAACTCGAATACACCGGAAAACCAGTCGAAGTCGCAAGATACCTCTCCAAAATGGACATCCACTGCACAAGCGACCAGATCCGCCAATGGCTCACCAGAGGCAAACTCCACGCCACGCCGACAAAACACAAAGGAGAGTACGTGTTCAACCTCGGAGAAATAACCGCCATGCTTGACTGTCACAATTAAAATGCTATACTGTCGTACAGTAGTAAAATGGTTCAGCCTGAAAGGGCTGGGCCATTATTCATATCAGCTTCGGTAGCTCAGTGGCAGAGCACGAGGGATAGCACAGATACCAGAGGACGGATACCAAACCGGCCATGGCTTCATGATTCTTTGCGAATGCCCGTGATCAGAGATAGTGCATCCCACACCATGCGCTGGTTCGACTCCAGCCCGAAGCACCACAAGGCGGTGACCACATGCCAGGAAGAACGCGCAAGACCAGCCGCCAATTCGAAAAAGACAAGGCCACATTCTTCACACAATGCAAGGCACAGCATGCAGTCTGCTGGCTCTGCGGCATGCCGATAGATTATTCAGCACCGAAGAACACAAGCGATGACAGCTTCAACCTCGACCACCTCTACCCAGTCTCGAAGCACCCCGAACTCCAATTCGACCCGGCAGGCTTCAAACCAAGCCACACCAGCTGCAACCGATTGCGCGGCAACCAAGACCCGCCAGCGCCAATCGGAACACTCTCAAGACAATGGATAACAACAGCATGAGCCCAACACGAGGGGTAGGGGCGGTGAAATCGTAAAACCAACGACAGAGCGCAAGACGTCCCGCGTGGTTGCTCTTCCTCTCCCCGACGGACGAAATTGACCGGGGGTCGCGCGCGCGATTGCAGATTCGAGGTGAAGCATGTCGGCGAAATTTCCGAGCCATAATGTGGCGGAGGCTTTGGAGCGCTCATTGAAGAACGCCGATGGGCTGAAGGCCGTGAATTCCGCAGTGGTCGCGGCCGCCCGCGTACTGGCTGGTCGGATTGACTTCCTGAATGCCACCGGATTCGTTGATGAGAACGGGAAGATCGACAATGTGACTCTGCCGACTTTCTTGAAATACTGCCAGTCTCTCGGATTGACTTTGGACACTCCAGCGAAGGTCGGGCGTCCGGCTAGGCAGAAGCCCGAAGTCAGGGCTGAGGAAGCGAAGAGCGACAAGGTTATCGCGATGGATGATTTTATGAAGCGTTTCGGCTGAGGAGGTTGCGATGGCGGCTGAGAATCTTACGGTTTTCGGTGCCGTCGATGATACGAGGCATGGCGTGACCTTGCCTCGTATCTTCACACCGCCGTTGCGCCCGTTGACCAAGGAGACCTCGAATGGTTTCGCGGTGATTGCGTTCGCGGAAATCATGCTGCACGTCCACCTTTACCCGTGGCAGCAATGGCTTTTAGTGCATGCGCTCGAATTGCTTGAGGATGGCTCGTATCGTTTCCGCAAGGTGATTGTGCTTGTCGCCCGTCAGAATGGCAAGACCACGCTTATGGGCGTTTTGGCCGCATGGTGGCTGTTCGTGGACTCGAACAAGCATCCTGATCGTGTGCCGCCCGTGAAGTTCCTGGTGGTGGGCGCCGCTCAGACGCTTGATAATGCGAAGGGGCCTTACAGTCAGGTCAAGGAGTGGTGTAATCCGCGTCCTGAGACTGATGAGGAGTCCGATCTGGTGGTGCCCGAGCTTGCGGGCATGACGCAGAAGTTCGTGAACACGAACGGCGAGGAAGCCATCGTGCTGAAGTCGAAGGCGAAATACATTGTCCGTGCCGATAAGAACATTCGTGCGAAGAGCGCGGCCCGTGTGATTTTCGACGAGCTGCGCGAGCAGCATAATGATGATGGCTGGAATGCCGTCTCGCAGACCACGAAGGCCGTGTGGAGCTCGCAATTGTGGGGCATCAGCAATGCTGGCGATTATCGGTCTGTGGCCTTGCGCAAGCAGGTGGATAAGGGCCGGAAGCTCGTGGACGCTTGGAAGCAGTATGTGGCTGATGGTGTGGATGCTGCCGAGGCTTTCGCCAATGGCGAGCAGGACGGCTCTTTCGGATATTTCGAGTGGTCGGCTCCTGATAAGTGCCCGGTGGATGATGCCGACGCGATTCGCCAGGCTAATCCATCTCTCGGCTACGGTCCGATGACCGTGGCCAGTGTCAGAAGCGATATCGATGGCATGACCGAGGCCGCATTCCGCACAGAGGTCCTGTGCCAGTGGGTGACCGCCGACATCGTGCCCTACATCAACCCGAAATTGTGGGAGCATGGCACTGATAATGTGTCGTGCATTCCGGCTGATAATCGCGTGGTGTTGGCCGTCGATACCAGCGCCGACCGCCAGACCACGTATGTGGCCGCCGCGGGATTGCGTGCCGATGGTTTGCCGCATGTGGAGCTTATAGCCAGGCGCGACGGCATGCTGTGGGTGCCGCATTTCCTCGACCTGCTTCGTGAGAGCTGGCCGAATGTCTGTGAGATTGCCGTGCAGTCTAAAGGGTGCCCGGCAGTCGATTTCATCGACCCGCTCACCGAAAAAGGGTGGAACGTGCATCTCATCGAAGGCTTCCGGCTTGGCGCATGCTGTGGCCGCTTCCTCGACCGAGTGCGCGAAGGCAAGCTCAGGCATCTGCCGCAGCCAGCCATCGAACAGCAGGTTTCCGTGGCTGTCACCCGCCGTCTTGGCGAGGTCGAGGTGTGGGACCGCGCTAAGAGTGCTTTGCAGATCAGCGGCCTTATCGCCGAATCGGAAGCATTGTACGCCTTGGAGACCATGCAGGCTGTGGATGCTGAGCCGGTGAAGGCTTCCGCCTATTCGGGGCGTGGATTGATGATTCTTTGACTTTTTTGAAGCGATTGGAGGTGCCTTATGGGCCTTTGGAGCGCCTTGAGGAACGTTTTCCAGCCGCGCTACAGCATTTCCTTTGATTTGTCCGACCAGATGGCCATGATTCAGGGCCAGACTGAGGCCGAGCTTTTCAAGACGCAGCCGCATTTGCGTACCGTGATTACTTTTCTGGCGCGGAATGTCGCTCAGGTCGGATTGAAGGAATTCGAGCGTGTCAGCGACACCGACAGGCAGCGTGTGACCGATGATGTGCTGATAAATCTGCTGAAGCAGCCGAACGGCACGATGACCGGCTATGAATTGCTTAGGCAGCTTGTGGCTGACTTGGCGCTTTACGATAACGCTTACTGGGTTGTCATGCAGACGCCTGATCGGGACGTGGACAGGTTCGGCAGTTGGCAGATTCAGCCGATTCCGCCATGCTGGGTGCAGGCGAAGCTTGATGGCAGCGTTTTCCAGCCCGCCTACTATCGCGTTTACCCGAATCTGGGCACGTCATATTACGATGTGCCTGCTGATGACATGCTCGTTTTCCATGGATGGAACCCTGATGACCCGACACAGGGCGTGACTCCGGTGCGTGCCTTGAAGGACATCATCAACGAGCAGATTCAGGCATGGTCGTATCGCACTCAGGTGTGGAAGCGCGGCGGCCGTATCGGCAGCGTGCTGGTGCGTCCGAAGGATGCGCCGGAATGGAATGACGCCGATCGCGAGCGTTTCAAGCGCGGGTGGAAGGAATTCACCGACAAGGGTGCTCAGGCCGGTGCCACGCCACTGCTTGAGGATGGCATGGAATTGAAGCGTTTGGGCTTCAATGCTCGTGAGGAGGAATTCAGCGAGGTCACGAAGCTGTCGCTGTCCACCGTCGCAAGCGTCTACCACGTCAGTCCGGTCATGGTCGGCATCCTGGACAACGCGAATTTCTCGAACACCAAGGAATTCCGCAAGATGCTGTACTCCGAGACGCTGGGGCCGACCATGCGCATGATCGAGGACAGGATAAACACGTTCCTCGCTCCGAAGGTAGGTGCGCCGGACGCGAATTACATCGAATTCGACATCCGCAGCAAGCTTTCCGGCGATTTCGAGGAGCAGGCCAGTGTGATGAGCACTTCGGTCGGCGCTCCGTGGATTACGCCGAACGAGGCGCGCGCCAGCCAGAATCTGCCGCGCGTCGAGGGCGGTGACGAACTGGTGGTGCCGCTCAATGTCACCAAGGGCGGCCAGTCAAGCCCGCAGGATGGCGGGGACCCGTCACGTCCAGCCGATGGGTCGGCCATCGAATCGGATGATGACGAGAAAACAGCGGCCATCGTCGGCATGTGGCGTGACCGATTGGAAAAGAGCGTCAGATCACGGTTTGGCGCCGGCATGGGAGTCGATGACATCAAATGGCTCAAATGGCAGAACGAACTGCAGGCCGACCTGAACATCAAAGCCGGCCTGGGGCAGTTCGATGCCGGTGTGAGGGCATTGCAGGAGACGGAGGACATGCGAACGCATTTCAAGGAGGTGCATGATGCACTTTAAGGATTTCGAGTGCCGATTCAAGGCCGATGGTGAGGACTCGGCACTCAAGGATGGCGAATTCATCGCCTACCCTTCCACTTTCACCCGCGAACCAGACTGCTACGGTGACGTGGTGGCAAAGGGCGCATTCGACAAGACCATCAAGGAATGGCAGGACAGCGGCAACACGCTGCCCGTGTTGTATGGGCATCGTATGGATGACCCCGATTACAACATCGGCGGCGTCGATTCGATGGGCGAGGACGATCACGGCTGGTGGATCAAAGGCCATTTCGACATGGACTCGCCGAAGGCCGCGCAGGTCTACCACCTGATCAAGGAAAAGCGTCTCAGTCAATTGTCCTTCGCGTTCGACGTGATGGACGAGGGCGAGGTGGAGCTCGATGACGGCACCAAAGCCAACGAATTGCGTGAGCTGAGGGTGTATGAGGCGTCCTTCGTGCCTGTCGGCGCGAATCAGGATACGGGCATCGTGGACGTGAAGGACGCGCTGCGCCGGTTGAAGACCGGATGCACCCTCTCACAGAAGAATCTTGGCATTCTCTCGCAGATCGCCGATGACCTGACCGGTCAGGCGAAGAAACTCAAGGATTTCGTGGCTGAGAACACCACTCAGTCCGACAACAACAATGACAATGACCAGAGTGACGATGCGAAGGCATCGGATGCCGGTGCAGCCAAGAACGAGGAGCCCGATGGGGCCAAGTCCGAGGAGCCGGACGGTTTTTCCGAAGCGGAAGCGTTGCAACTCGCAATCAAGATTGCCCAAGTTGGGCGGAAAGGGGAGTGACCGTAATGGCATCTCTCAAGGAAAAGCGAGCCGCGCTTGTCAAGCAGCTCGAAGAAAAGCAGGGTCTGCTGGCCGCTGGCAAGGCTGATGGCGATACCATCGCATTTGTGAAGAGCGCGCTGGCCGAGGTCGAGGGCATCGACCGTCAGCTGGACGGCATGAAGCAGTCCGATGATCTGCTCGCGCAGATCGGCCAGCTCAACGCCAAGACCGGCGTGCAGCATGTTGGTGGCTCCGACGCCATCCACGCCAAGAGTATCGGTGATTATTACGTCAAGTCCATGCAGAATGCTGGCCTTGACGTGAAGTCTGCCATCGCACGCAACTTCGAGGTCGAATACAAGGCAGCGGATGATACTCACGTGGAAGGCGCGCCGTCCGAAGGCTATGCCCCGTATCTGACGCAGATCGACACTCAGCCTGCTCGACCGTATCAGCGTCCGCTGGTCGTGGCCGACCTCTTCGCTTCCGGTGCCGTCAGCGGCAACCTGATCGAATACCCGGAATTCAGCGAGCTTGAAGGCAACGCCTCCACCGTCGCCGAAACCGGAGTAGCCCCGCAGGTCCATTGGAAGGAACCTGTGTGGAAGCAGGACAAGATCAGCACCGTCGCCAGCTTCTTCGCCATCAGCGACAACATGATGGACGATCTCAACTGGATTGTGTCGGAAATCAACAACAACGCGCAGTATGACCTGAAGCTGGCGGAGGAAAACCAACTCCTGTCCGGTGATGGCACTGGTAATAATCTGAAGGGTCTTTTCAATCGTGAGATTCAGACGATGGGCCAGGATGAGCTGTCGGACGCCGACCGTCTGTCCAAGGCCAAGCTGTACATCACGCTGAAAACCAATTATCAGGCTGACGCATTCGTCCTTAATCCGGTCGATTTCTGGAAGCTGACCATCGCCAAGAACGCGGAAGGCTCTTACCTCAACCTGACTAACGGTTCCACTTTGTGGAATGTCCCCGCAATCGCTACCGCCGCCATTGCCGAGGGCACCGCGCTGGTCGGTGCCTTCAAGAGCGCCGAGCTTTTGCGCAAGGGTGGTCTGGTCGTGAAGATGACCGACTCGAATGCCGATGATTTCCTGCACTTCAAGCAGACCTGCCGCATTAGCGAGCGTGTCGGCCTGCAAGTCAAGTATCCGAAGGCCTTTGTGAAGGTCACTCTCGGTAAGGCGGCCTGATCATGACGCAGAAGTATGTGCGCTTCGTCACCCCGAAAGAGGCGAACATCGACAAGACGCAGGATGTGGCGGAGCTTGTGGCGCTTGATGCCAAGGGCAAGCCGGTCACTATCGGCGGTGCCGCCTCTCTTCCGGTGGCGAAGAATGTGTCCAAGGCCGCAGGCGATGCGCCGACCAAGCAGGAATTCGATGCTCTTGTCGATTCTCTGGTGGCCGCTGGCCTGATGGCAGCCAAGTAAGTGATTGGGGGTGCGGCATGACTGCCGTGATTGGTGATCTGATTCCAAGCGCCGACTCTTTCCAAGTCGATGCCGGTTTCAAGATGCATGCCGCTCAGACTGCGATTCGCCGGTATTGCGGCTGGCATGTCGCGCCTTCCGTCACTCGTACGATTCGCTTGGATGGTCACGGCGGTGATTCGCTGCTCTTGCCATCCAAGCATGTGACCGCGCTTTCGAGTCTCAAGCTTGATGGCGTGGAACACGTGCAGGATGCGCGGTACAGCGAGGCCGGGAGCCTTGTGCTGGTCAATGGCGCCACCTTTCCCGATCTGCCGGGGAGTGTGGAAGCGACCATTACCGATGGTTGGGATTTGGAGGATGTGCCGGAAGTGCAGATGATTCTGCTGGACATCGCGTCTCGTGTGATGCAGGTTCCCGGCACGGTGTCAGCTCAATCCACGAATGGCAGCAGCGTCACCTATCGCTCCGGCTCCGATGGTGGTGTGCCTAATGTGGCGCTTTTCGAGTCCGAGAAGCGCACGCTGCAGCCCTACCGCTTGACGTGGGGGGTGAAGCCGTGACTTCCGCATTGGATTATCTCGGCGGTGGTACGTCCTTCAACATGTCTGGCGCGACCAAGTGGCGGCGTTTGCGTGCGAAGAAGGTCATGGACCGGTATTCGGGCGAGTTGACTGGTGAGGATTGGGACCACCCGGACGTGCTGGAATTCAATGGCTCGTTTTCCAGCTCCAGCAGCATGAGGTCTCCTGACGCCTTGCGTGAGGAGACCACGAGCACGGCTTACCTCACCTCGACCGACCCGTCACTCGATATCATGCCCGGCGACCGCATCAGGGCCATGCCGGATGACGGCAGGTGTTGGGAGGTATCCGGCTATCCGAGTCGTGACGTGAATGCTTTCACGGGCTGGCGGCCGACGATTGAGATTCCACTATCCGAGTACAGGGGGTGATGGTCTTGGGTGTGATGGTCAAATTCAACGATCGCTATTTCGATGAGCTGATGAATTCGGCTGGCGTCAAGGCCATGACCCGCAGGGCGGCCGAAAAGACCTTGGAATATGCGAAGGCTCACGCTCCAGTGGACACCGGCGCATACCGCGACGGCCTTGGAATCGAGGAGGTTAAAAGGGAGCACCGAACGACCGTCATGGTCGTCGGCCACGACTCTAAGACCCTGCTCGTGGAGTCGCGGACCGGCAATCTGGCCAAGGCGTTGAGGAAGGCGAGGGTCTGATGGCAAGCGTCATTCCACCAGACCTTGAGCTGTTCCTTACCGGATGGCTGCGCTCCAACATCACGGACGTCGCGGGCCTGCAGGTCGGAAACCGCATTCCGGATGGTTACGACGGTTCCTATCCGCTCGTGGTCGTGCGTGATGACGGCGGCACGCAATCCGCCGACCGTGTGACGTTCGACAGGTCGATAGGCGTCAACGTGCTCGGATGGACGCGCAACGATACGAAACCATGCCGTGATCTGGCGGCCCGCGTGTACGGGCTGCTGACCGGCGAGCCCGGCATCCTCATCGGATTCGCCGAAGGCAGCCGCATCTGCGCCGTCGTGTCTGACGGATGCAACGGCCCGTACCCGGTCGGCGAGGACGCGGCATGGTGCCGCTACTACATGACCGTCGAATATTCGACGGCCGGAATCAGACAACCATAGAAAGGAAACGCCATGGCCAAAGACAGTCAGGGCATGGATCTGGGACAGGTGGAGGCGCTCGTCACCGCCGCCATCATGATCGTCCCGTACTCCACCGAAAACAAAATCACGCCGGAGATGATCGCATCAAGCAATGCAACGCCGGAACTTCCGGCCGCCTACAATCGGTCGACCGCATGCATCGGACTCGTCAAGTCCGACGGCGGCAATCAGGATTCGCGCGACGGCGACGACCCGCTGGAGTTTTTGCAGGACGGTTACAAGAAGCTGCCGTTGGCGACCAGCCTCACGCAGACGTTCAGTCCGGCCGAAAACAACGCGCTGACCCGCAAGATCACCATCGGCGAGCCGGACGCGCAGGGCGTCTACCACGTGGCCGACATCATCCAGGACGCGAAATGGATGGTGTACGAAGAGGAGACGTTCGACACCGGGCGCGTCCACCGTCGTGCCGGCGTCATGCAGGTCACCGGCAACGAGCCGGACCAGCAGGAGCGTGGCTCGGTCACCGGCCGCGCATTGACCGTCGAATGGATGAAGGATCCGCTGTATGTGGATGCGGAGCATCCGAACACCCGCTGGATCGAAAGCTGGTACGACCCAAAAGCGTGACGGCGGTGGCCGTGACCTCGGCTGACGGCAACACGAAGCCGTCGGTCGTCCAAGGCGCGAAGCTCGCGCTCAAGGCCGTCGCCACACATGTGGACAAGACCACCGTGGACGTGACCGGACAGGCCACATTCAAGTCCAAGGATGCAGGCGTGGCGACCGTCGAGGGAGGCACGCTAACCGCCGTCAAGGCCGGAAGCGCGAGGCTCAACGCCACATATGACGGCGTGACCTCACCAGATCTGACGGTCACCGTCACCACACGCGCCGCCTGACCGGCGGACGAAAATCTTCCCGGACCGCCCATCTCGCCTGTCTGCGCGGTCCGGGACTTCTTTTTTCACGGCAGGCAGGCGAAAAGCAGATAGGACAAGACAATGACTTCAACTTCCACCGACTTCAAGCCGACCGTCGAGGATTTCGACCAGTGGACGGAGAAAAACGATGAGGAGGCGTTCGCCTCCATTGCGCAGAACTACAAGGTGCGCCACATCATCAAGGGCGATGTGTATTGGGCGCTCGTGCCTGGCGGACGCACGTACAAGCTTCCACTGTCGATGAGCATCGACGATTTCACCAAACTGTCGAACACGTCCGACGATACGGAGAGCGTCGAACAGCTCAAACGCATTCTAAGCGCCTTCGCTGGCGACAAACAGGCGAAAGCGCTGAACGGCGAACCGGTGCAGGTGGTGTTCAACCTCCTGTCCGACTACGGCGACGCGGTAGTGCGCGCGCAGGGAGCCTCACTGGGAAAATCCAATGGTTCGCCCGCCAGCTCGCCGACCACGGGAGCGTGATCCGAGCCGATTTCACGGCACGTGGCTGGAGCCTGCAAACCGACCTTGGCGGCAGGCTCCGCTACGGCGACGCGATAGCGCTGCTCGAACAGCTCATTGGAGACCCGTCAACCTACACAGGCGCGGAGCTCAACGGCCTGGACTATCCGGCCCGTTGGGGCGAGATGCTGGTCATCTACGCGCTGGGCGGCGAAGAGTATCCGAAACCTTTCGATTCGCTTGCGAAACGATTGCGGGCGGACAGGGAGAAGGCCGAGCGTGAGCGGCTGCGCGAACAGACCAAGGGCATGAGCCCGGTATTCCGGACTCTTTACGAAGACTGAATAACTGAATAGTGGAGGTTCCGCATGGCGTTCGGCAGCGAACTTGGTTCCGCGCATATCAGCGTGTTCCCTTCCATGAAGGGTTTCCGCAGCACGGTCAACAAGGAGGTCGGCGCGAGCGGCAAGGCCGCGTCGAAGACCTTCGATTCGAGCATGAACGGCGGCAAAAGCGGCGGACTGTTCGGACGCGCGTTCAAAAACGGGTTCAAACAGTCGGCGAACGCGTTCGGCGCGGACGTGCTGAAATCCTATGAGCGTGACGTGGCGAAATCCACGGCCGCATACCGTCAGTCCATGCTCCAGCAGAAGGCCGCGGCGAATCAGGTGCGTGCCGCCGAGGAAAGCGTCGCCAATGCCGTCGCCAAGCACGGCGAGGGCAGCACGCAGGCCGAGGCCGCGACCATCAGACTCGAACAGGCGCGGCTGAAGCTGTCCACCATGACCGACCGGGCGACGCAGGCCGAGAACCGGTTGAAGGATGCGCAGAAGGCGCTCAAGGACGCGCAGGACAATCTCGCTTCCAGCAGTGGTTCGCTTGGATCGGCGTTCAAGAATCTTGGTTCGGCGATAATCCAGCCGGTCTCCGGCGCGTTCGGACGGGTCAAAAACGCGGCAACGTCGGCGTTCTCCGGCATCGCCACGAAAGCCCGCGACGGCATGAGCGCTGCCGGCGCTGCCATGCAATCCACCGCGTCACGTCTTACCGCGCCATTGTCTGCGAAGTTCTCCGCGATGAGCTCGGCCATCGCGGCAAGGATCCCAGCGCCTTTCAAAAACGTCAGCAATGCCATCGGCGGCTATCTCGGCAACGTCGGCGGCGCGGTCGGCGGCGTGCTTTCGCAGATTCCCGGAGCCGCCGGCAGTGTCGCGTCTGCGATAGGCTCCAAGCTCAAAAGCGGAGCCGACACCGCATGGAATGCGATCAGCTCCATGTCTGGCAAGGCCGTCGGCGCGTTGAAGGGTGTTGCCACTGTCGGACTTGCAGGCGTTGGCACCGCCGTCGCGGCTTTGGCAGGCGTCGGCAAGAGCGCTCTCGACGCATACGCGACATACGAGCAGGCCGTCGGCGGCGTGGACACGCTGTTCAAGGACGCTTCGGGCACCGTGCAGAAATACGCGGCGGAAGCGTACCGGACAGCCGGAGTGAGCGCCAACGAGTACATGACGCAGGTCACGAGCTTTTCCGCCTCGCTGATCAGCTCGCTCGGCGGCGACACTGCGAAGGCCGCGGAACTCGGCAACACCGCCATGGTCGACATGTCGGACAACGCCAACAAGATGGGCACCGACATCGAGTCCATCCAGCAGACCTACCAGTCTCTGGCGCGCGGCAACTACGCCATGCTCGACAATCTGAAGCTCGGCTACGGCGGAACGAAATCCGAGATGGAGCGTCTGATCCAGGACGCGAACAAGGTCAAGCAGGCGAACGGGGAGATGGGCGACCTGTCCATCGACAAGTTCTCCGACGTGGTGCAGGCGATCCACATCATGCAGGAGCAGATGGGCATCAGCGGCACCACCGCCAAGGAGGCCGCGACAACCATCGAGGGCTCTGTCGGCATGATGAAGGCCGCATGGCAGAACTGGCTGGCGGAGCTCGGCAAGGACAATGCCGACATCAACGGATTGACCAAGCAGCTGGTAGATTCGGTCGGCACGGTCATCGAGAACGTGGGTCCGCGCATCGCGCAGATCATCACCGGCATCACCGCCGCACTGCCACAACTGTTCTCCTCATTGGGCAGCACGCTGCCGGCACTGGTCATGCAGATTCTTCCGCCAGTGCTCGGAGCGTTGGGACAGCTCGGCACGATGCTGCTGACCAGCGCGATGACATGGATCTCGACGAGCCTGCCCCAGCTGCTCGCCCAGTTCCAATTGTGGGTCACGTCGACCCTGCCGTCGTTTTTGCAAACCGGATTGACGATGGTCACGAACCTCTTGCAGGGCATCGTGCAGGCATTGCCTCAGATCGCGTCCACGGCGGTGACCGTGCTGACGACGCTGCTGGATGGATTGTCGGCCCAGTTGCCGCAGCTCATCCCTATCGGCATCAACGCCGTCCTTAACCTCGTGCAAGGCATCCTCAACAACCTGCCGCAGATCATCGACAGCGGTTTGAAGCTTATCCTCGGACTGGCGCAGGGCCTCATCAACGCCATGCCGGACTTGGTAGGCAAGGCTCCGATCCTTATCGGACAACTGGTCGGTGGCATCATCAATCGTCTCCCGCAGATCCTGCAGGCTGGCGTACAGCTGCTCTTCGCACTGGCCAACGGTTTCATTTCGTCGGTTCCACGGCTTATCGGCGCCATCCCCGGCATGGTCGGCCAGATCATGCGCGGTTTCACATCGGTTAACTGGGGGAGCGTCGGCCTGAATATCATCACGGGTATCGCGACCGGCATCGCAGGCGCGGCAGGCAGACTCGTGACCGCCGCAGTCAACGCGGCCACGAACGCGTTGGATTGGGTGAAACGCAAGCTTGGCATCCATTCTCCGTCACGCGTGTTCCGCGATCAGGTCGGTGAGATGATCGGCGAGGGCATGGCGGTCGGCATCGACGAGAGCGCGTCGAAGGTGAGGAAGGCTGCCGGACGATTGACTGGCATTCTACCTTCGCAGGACGCCTCGTATTCCGTCGGCGTCGCCAACGCCTCGCGTGGCGTTAACGCTGCCTCCTACGGCAATGGGGGGAGCGTGACGAACATCACGCAGACGTTCAACTATCCGGCCATCGCGCCGACGAGCATTTCCACGCAGCAGAAGCTGCAGACAGCGGCCATGCCGCAATGGTAATCGGAAGGAATCCGGATGAAGGTCAGCTATTCTCTCAACGGCCAGCCGCTCGATTCCGAGCGGATGCGCGTGCTTGTAGGCACGACGCACTACACGGCGCTGTCGCCGATCGTGGACACCGTGCAGGTGCCTGGACGGCATGGCGTCATCGTCGGCTCGTCCATTCCGGTGTTGGATGCTCCGGAGCTGACAGTCAAGGTCGCGGCGTGGGGTGCTGATTCCGATTCGCTGATCGCGCGTTTCCGTGCCATGTGCCTGTCTGCCGCGAAGCTCACGCTCGGCAGAACGGAGACAACGGAGAGCGGCTATTCGCGCAGCATGGTCACTCGCGTCGTGTGCACGTCCTGCGAGCCGGACGATGATGAGAGGCCGTCCAGCGACCTGCGTGTCATGACCGCAGTTTTCCAATTGCCGGACGTGTTTTGGCGTGGCGTGCAGTGGCAGGAGGCGACGTTGGCCGCGTCGGGCGGCAGGCTGCTGCCGGGCGGGGTCTCCAAGCCGAGTAGCAAGGGGTATTGGACGCGCTGGCAGGGATTGCCTAACGCCAGTCCTTCCGAGCTTTTCGACATCATGCCGGACGGCTGGCTGTCCAATGCGCCAATCGGCATACTGGTCTTGCGTTTCGGCGCAGTCACTGGTGTGACCATCAGTGACCCGGTGAGTGGCACGAATCTGCTGTGGGGCGGCAAACGTGACGCCTCGCGTCCTTATCTTTTCGTCGATGTGGCTAATCGCAAGGCGTGGACGGCGGCCAATGCCGACGCATGGTCCGGTGGTACGGATGCGTCGAATGGCATCGACTGGACCACGGATCCATTGCAAGTGTGGCCCGCGATCGATTCTGGCGATTATCGCCTCGCAATCAAACAGACCGGCAGCGCCGACAAGGTGGTCTGCCGGTTTTTGCAATCCTGGGAGTGATTCATGGCAAAGACTTTGCACGCGCGTCTCGTGGCCTATCGTCCATTCGGTGACCGACTCGGTGTGCTGGCCGAGCCGGTGAGCTTCAGCGCGTCCATGCTCCACAATGATGATGGCGCAATCAGCATCGAATACTCGCTGCTGTCCGGTGACGCTCAGGCTTTCGACCGCGAGCTTACGGACGGCCTCGAAGTGGCAGTGGAAGTCTCGGATGGTAGTGGCTTCAGGGAGCCGGATAATGCGCGATTCGTCATCACGGGCCGCTCCGGTAAGACGGATGACCGCACCAAGACCGTCACCTACAGTGGCCAGTCGATTGGCTGGCTGCTGTCAAAGGCGGAAAACAATGGTTCCTCGCACCTCATCGCCGATGGCGATAACAAGGGTAAAAGGCCATTTTATTCGTCCAATCCGGGCACGATTCTCAAGACCCTGCTTGACGAAAACCGGGCGCGTGGTGGCGTGGCCACTGGTCTGACCTTGGGCTTCGGCACCGCCAAGGACGCAGGCGGCGCGGCATGGGCGAAAAAGTACACGCTCTATTATTCTCTTGGCACGGATCTGCAGACCATCCTGAGTGCTCTCGTCAATGGTGGCGGCTGCGACTGGCGCACGTCCGGCAGGACGCTCAAGCTGTGGAATGCCGACAGCACCGCCTTGAGCCGCGACCTGAGCAAGAGTATTGTGCTGCAGCTTGCGCGTGACATCAGCGAAGCACCCTTCGAGGAGTCCATCGCTGACCTCGCGTCCACCATCCTCGTCGAGGGAGACAATAACCTGCTCTTCCGCATGGATAATCCGGCCGCGCCGACTCCGTGGGGCAAGTGGGAAAGCTACAGCAGCCAGGGCGGCGTGTCAGATAAGGACACCGCCCAGGCATTCATGCAGAGCACTTTGGATGACGCGGCGCGAGTGCGTGGCCAGTACACGCGCGATCTGGTGACCGCGAATGTGGATAATCTGCCGCTCATTGACTATCACGCCGGTGACTGGATTACCGCCCCTACCGTGGCTCACGGCGAGAAGGTGCGCGTGCAGGAAATCGACCTGAGCATGCGCCAGAACGAGGGCCTATCCTGCTCAATCGCTCTGAATGATATTAAGTATGACGCTTCGGTGCGTCAGGCGAAGAAAATCAAGGGCATCACCGGTGGCGCGGCATTGGCCGGCAGTGAGAGCGGAACCACTGTCTCCACTGACCATGATCATCGCGTGCCGAAGGCGCCGCAGGGTCTGGTCGTGCAGACCGACGCCTACATTGGCTCGGACGGTTTCGCACACGGCTTGGCCACCGCCATGTGGTCTGCTGTGACCGAAGCCACGAATAACACGGCCATCGAAATCAGCAATTACGCCATCGAGTGGCGCAAGCACGTGGATGGCGCGCCCTGGCATTCCGCTGGCACGACTGATAAGACGCAGCTTGGCTTCGGCGGTTTGGATTGCGGCACTCAAATCGAGGTGCGCGTCAGGGCTGTGCCGACGTATTCGGACAAGCTTGGCGAATGGTCGAGCATCGTCGTGGCCACCGTCGAATCCGATACGACGCCGTGCTCAGTGCCCTCCAAGCCGACAGTCTCATCCAAGCTAGGCGTGGTGACCGTCCACTGGGACGGCAAGACATCCACTGGCGCGTCGATGGAATCGGATTTCGACCATATCGAGGTGTGCGAGGGCGTCAATGCCGCTGGAATGCAGGTCATCAGCGCCAATCAGTCGGGGCAGGGCGCTTACGTCGTCACCGGCCTGACGGCTGGCTCACAGCGCTCTTATGCCTTGCGCTCCGTGGATCATGCGGGCAATAAGTCTGACTGGTCTGCGATTGCCACTGTGACCGTGGCTTCCGCCGTCTCGCCTGATGAGGTCAAGCAGATTCAAAAGGATTTGGCTGACAATCAGACGGCGTTGAAGGACAATGCGGCGAAGCTGACGCAGGCGCAGAAGGACATCCAAGCCAACAAGTCTAATCTCGACGCGGCGAATCAGACGCTCGCTCAAGCCAAGACCGACCTGACGCAGGCCCGGAAGGATATCGCGCAGACCAAGAGCGACCTGACCACCGCGAATGGCGAGATCAGCAAGGCGAAGGAGTCGGCGGCTCAAGCGTATGCCGAAGCCCACTCAAAGAATCACACTTTCCGTGGGCCTGACGAGCCGAAGGACAATCTGATCGTCGGCGACCTGTGGCTCAAGACGCAGAAATATTGGACGAGGTGGAAAGGCGAGAAAAACAACAGCCCGAGCCTCTTGGCCGACTTCTACACCTACTGGCAGGGCGAAGCCAATAATTCTCCTTCCGCGCTCGTGCCGCTGTCGGATCGCGTGATTGAGACGCTTGTCTGGGATGGCTCCGCGTGGAACCACTTGGGCTATGCCGACGTGGAGAAGAACGCGAACGAAATCGCTCAGGCGAAGTCCGACATCGCGGATAACGCCGCGAAGACCACCGATGCGAAGAAGGCTGCTGAGAATGCCGCTGCCGCCGCGAAGACGGCTCAAGGCACCGCCGACACGGCGAATGGCGCGGCCAAGACGGCTCAGGATACCGCCAATGCGGCTCAGACTGCTGCGAAGAGTGCTACCGCGACTGCCGGTCAGGCAAAGGACGCGGCCAATGCCGCTCAGACCGCTGCCGAGAGCGCGAAGAAGACCGCAGGCAATGCGGAGACGCTGGCTAACACCGCCAATGAGTCCGCCAAGTCCGCCAAGTCCGACGCGGCTTCGGCCAAGACGGACGCGGCCAACGCCAAGACCACCGCTGCCAATGCGTCGAGCGTGGCGACTCAGGCCAAGGCCACCGCCGATAGTGCGGCTCAGTCCGCCACCGATGCGGCCAATGCCGCGCAGAAGGCCAATACCGCTGCCGCTGCCGCAGCTGGCGTGGCTAACGGCAAGGCCGACGTGCTCATCCAGGGCACGGCGCCGGATGCTTCGATGCGCAAGGCTTCGACCTTGTGGATTGACACCACGAATGGCGCGAACACGCCGAAAAGGTGGAATGGCAATTTGTGGGTGGCCGTGACGGATAAGGCCGCTACCGACGCCGCGAACGCCGCCGTCAAGGCCAATACGGCTGCGAAGACCGCTCAGGATACCGCCGACAAGGCTGCGACTGCCGCAGCTAACGCAGCGTCTCAGGCCAATCAAGCCAATGCGGCCGCCAAGAAGGCACAGACCACTGCTGATGGTAAGAATCTGATTTACCGTGGCCCCGACGAGCCGAATCATGATGGCTTGAAGCCGGGGGACATGTGGTGGAGGACCCAGAAGTATTGGACGCGCTGGAAAGGGAAGAAGAACGCAAGCCCATCAATGCTGGCCGACTTCTACACCTACTGGACGGGCGCGCCAAACGCTTCTCCGAGCGTCCTTGTGCCATTGTCCGACCGTGTGGTGGAAGTCCTGACATGGGACGGTACAAGATTCGAGCCATTCGACCTCGTGGCGAACAATATTCTCGCGGCTGGGACGGTGGCGGCGAAGCATCTCGCCGCCGACTCAGTGACCGCTGAGAAGGTCAAGGCTAATGCCATCACGGTGGACAAGCTGGCTGCCAATTCGGTCACGACTGAAAAGCTGGTGGCTGATGCGGTGACCGCCGCGAAACTCGCCGCCGACTCGGTGCAGGCGCGGAACATCGTCGCACTGGCCATCACGTCCGACAAGATTGCCGCCAATTCGGTGACCACTGGCAAGCTCAAGGTCACGGAAGACATGACCGTGGCGCTGCTCAACGTCCACAAGATTCAGGCGTCCGACATTGCGGCTAATGCCGTGACCACTGCCGCTTTGGCTGCTGGCGCGGTAAACGCCGACAATCTGGCCGCTAATTCGGTCAATGCGTCCAAGATTGTGACTGGTGCGATCACCGCCGACAAGCTCGCGGCGAATTCCGTGACGGCTGTCAAGATCGCGGCTGGCACCATCACGTCCGACAAGGTGGCGGCAGGCCAGTTCAAAGGCTACGTCTTTACAGGCGCCGTCTTCCAAAGCTCCGAGGCCGAGAACACCGGCATGAAGCTCAACGGCACCGCATTGCAAATGTGGGACAGCAACCACAATCGCACCGTCTACCTGGACGGCGAGGGCAAGTCGAATGTGCTGACCGGCACTTTCCAAACCCGCACGAGCGGGCACAGGGTGCGCATCAGCCCGGATTATCAGACCTACATCATCGGCGGATCTGAGACTTTCACCGGTGATGGCATCGAATTCCCGGCCTACAACGGGTCCACCGCCTACTTTTCGCATCCGGCCATTGCTTCTGTCATCCAGTCGAATCAGGTCGGCGCGATGGGCGAACTGGACTTGTGGAGCGGACACGTGAGCAAGAACGACCCTGCCGCGTTCATGTCTCTCAGATCGAAGCCGCGCAAGAAAGGCGGTACCGGCAGCGGCGGCGTCACATCCAGAGTGCATGCCGTGGCGAACACGGATTACGACGAGGCGGACGAGAGCAAGAAAAGCAGCGCTTTCCTCACTCTGTCCGGCGATAGCGCGAACGGTTCGGAGTGCTGGCTCGGAGCGCAAGACGCGAACGGCGAGGTCGGAGTCGGCGCGAACATCGGCACCGGATACGTGTATCTCGGCGGCTATCTTGGCGGCATCACGAACCGTTTTACGTTCCATGCCCAGGCTGCGTGGAAGGCGTGGTATCCGAATCCCGGCCAGAGCATCGCGAACGGCGCGGCAATGCAAGTCAACTGCACGTTCAGTCCGACGAAATACGGCCACTATTACGTCGTCGCGAACGCGGATTCGCAATGGGCGGGCATCATCGCGCATCCATGCAACACGGGCGGGCAGAGCGGCTTCCAACTGAAGCTTTACAACGCCGACCAGCCTTGCCCGGTCGACGTGTACGCCGAATACCTCGCCTATCTGGTCAAATGATTGGAGGAAATGTTGTCAGCGACTTTTGAAATGGATGATAACGGATTGTGTATCATCCGCTGCGATCCGCCGGTGAACGGGTCGGACAGTTTCGTCTTCACACCCGATGTGATCGCATCGTGGAAGGCGCTGCTCGGATTGGCTTCGACCCGTGAGGCGGTAGCGGCGATCATGCAGGGCAAGGAGGATACAAGCCGATACGACCATGCCACCGGCAGGGGCGTGTGGACTGGAGCGTTCGAAGCGTTGGAATCCGCTTTGACGGATTCCGCGACCGGCGTGAGCATGATGTCCGACGATGGGGAAGTGTTGAATGACCCGCTGACCGCCGCGCGCAATAAGGCGCGTGAGGGCATGAGTCTTCCGGTCATGTCGAATGAGACGGACGCGCGGATGTGCGCCGCATTGACTGCTGACGGTTCCGGTGTGGAAGCGTCCAGCGGCATCGATGTGGCCTGCACGCGGGATATCGACGGATTGGACGCCTTCCTTGATGACGAGTCCAGCCAAAACATGTTGGACGAATGCGAGGAACGCTTCTACGAATCGCTCATGCCAAGACAAAACCAACAGAATTAAGGAGATTGATTATGGCCGATGAGACCACTGAAACCACTACCGCTGATACCACTACTGCCGTGACGCCCTCTGAGCCGTCCGGTGTGCTTGATTTGCGTCCGCCGAAGGAGTCGGTGCGCGCGGAATTGTGCCGTCTCGGATTGGAGTTTTCCAGCGCTGACGGCACCGCCGAATCGTGGCGCGACTACCAGCGTGGCGTGCTGGCCACGTTCGACGATACGGGCACGTCCGTGACGTTGACGGACGTGAAGACGAATCTCGGACGCACCCTCACACTCGACGAGCTTAAGGCCGTGACTCGTATCGACACGATGACCGCCGCCGACTAATCCAGCATTCCAATTTTTTCAACCCCTGCAATCCAATCGGATTGCGGGGGTTTCGTATTTAAGGAGACTTATTTTGGCTCAGATTCCAGCCGACGCGAACGACGTCATCGACTCTCTTTCCGCGCAGATCGGCACACTCAACAAGCAAATCGCAATCCTCACCAGTCAACTGTCGGCGGCCATGAAACTCATCCCGAAGGATGTGCTCGAAAGCGTGAAGGGAGACGAGAATGCAGAGGATTAACCTGGGGCTGAACCCAAAGTTCGACCACACCGGCTTCCATGTCGTCAAAAAGGGCGGCGACATATCGAAGTACATGACCGGTGGCACGCTGGCCAACACCAGAGGCGAATACATCGACCTGCCTTTCGCGTGCGAGGTCGGCGTGGAATACGTGTGCACGTGCAGGATCGTCAGCAACGATACGACGAATAAAGCAATCGGCATCTTTTTCGGCGGCACGGTCAAATACCCAAGTGCCCAGACGGTCGGGAAATATACGATCCGCTTCACCCCGACCGCCAATGACACGCGCCTGGCCATCCCCTCCGGTATGGCCATCAGCGAATTGAGCGTGGAAGCCGCCGACACGTATGACGCGGCGCTCGGGGGGGGGGCTTCCGGGCTTCTTCTCGGGGGACACGATGCCACGCGATTAAGGCGATTCGTCGGGCGGGTGATGTCCGATGATGGTCACGAACCTATGCACGAGCCCATCCTCGACCATCACCCTGAAAGCCGACAAGTGGGTGAATATCACGACCCTTCCGAGCGTGAATGGGGCGGCATATCAGATCAGCGTCGAGGTGAACGTCACAGGCGGCACTATCTCGATAATCGGAGCGGATGGCGACATCAACGCAAGACAACGTGTCAGCTACAAGATGATCATCAACAATTCCCATCCGATATCAATGAGTTATCACGTCAAGTCAGGCAGTCCGACCGTCACAGTGACGAACATGCTCATCTGCACGTGGGACGAATACCAGGCGAACAAGACCCTGCTCGACAGCATCGAATATTTCGACGGGGATACGATGCCCCGAGCCTGACCCTCGCACTGGGGGTGGTGGCATGAGTGTCATCACGAATTATGCGTCCAGCCCGCTTGCCGTTTGCACCGTCAATGGTGCTGGCCGTAACGATTTCCCAGGCTGGAATGTCACTAATGATGCGCCGGCCGAGCACGTCGTGAGCGCCAGAGTCGAGCTTGTGTCCGGCACTGGCACGATCAGATTCGGATGGGACAGTGATCACGTGCTTGATAAGACGGGACGTCTGACAGCTTATCCGGGAAAAAATATTTTCCCTCAAATCACGGTCATCACCACCGGTGATGCCGTCTGGAAAGTCAGCCACGTTATTGTCACCTCACAAGCGGAATACAGTCAGCTGACATCAAAATACGGGCTTGTTTATTTCGATGGCGGCACTATGCCAATAGATTAAACGATTTCAAAGGAGATGTGATGTGTTTCAAACGTTTTTAGCAGGGTTTGGTGGTGTTGGTGGCGCGTGCGCTCTCATCACGCTCGGCCTTAAAGTCTGGCCGGGCGCGTTGGACGCGTTGGCGACCGGCCTGTATTCGCACGTGCAACCGGAACGGTTGCCATACGATTCGCCGCTCTCGCAGCATTTCGCAAAAACAAGGACACTGGGAGAGCGGACATCGAAAATCGACGACCGCATGGACGAACTCTGCCGTGACACGATCAAAAACACGATCATCAGCCTGATCTACGGCGACAAGGACACCGACCACAGCGAGGCCGTCAGCTACGAGTTGTCGAAGCTTGAGAAATTGGACGCGCAATGCTGGATCGTCGCCGCAGCCGAAAAATACCTGGAGGACCGGCAATGACGCATCTAGCCATCGCAGGTGGCGCATACCTGCTACTGCTCGCGCTCATCCTGATCTTCAACAATTCGGCGCACAGGCGCTGACATCGATTTTTCCAAAAACAAGGCCATCTCTTCGGAGGTGGCCTTTTTCAATGCCCCGTTGGGGGCGGGAAGGAGGCCGTCATGGACGAAGTGACCATGACGCCGGAAATGACACCGCAGGGCGACAGTCTGCCGCCCGAGAACATTCAGGTCGTGTCCGAGGAGGATGCGGCCAAGGCCGTGGAAGGATTGGAGGACTAGCAGCATGGCAAGCGTCAGCGTTTTTATCAATCGCATGCGCTACTGGTGCGCGACTGCAAATATGGGCTATTCGCAGGCGGACCGCTGGAACTTCAACCAATCGGGTGGTAATTGCGATTGTTCCAGTCTGGTGATCCACTGTCTCAAGGAGGCTGGTTTCGATACCGGCTCGGCTACCTACACCGGCAACTTGTCCGACAATCTGACCAAGCGTGGCTGGACTCGTCTGCCCGCGAATGGCAGCCCGCAGCCGGGCGACATCCTGCTCAACGACGTGCACCACGTGGCCGTCTACCTTGGCGGCGGCAAGCTCGCGCAGGCATCCATCAGCGAGCGGGGCACCGCCTACGGTCGCGCGGGCGACCAGACCGGCCGCGAAACCAATATCAGGGGCTACTACAGCTACCCGTGGAACTGCTATTTGCGTTATGTCGGCGGCAACACCGGCACCGCATCCACCGGCGCATTGGCGGTGGACGGCAACGTGGGCCCCGCCACCGTCCGCAAGTGGCAGGCCGTGATGGGCACTGCGGTGGATGGCATCATCAGCGGACAGCAGGTGCCTGACGGAAGGACCTACGCGCGTCCCGCCATCGATTCGAGCGTGGTCCGCTACGGTGCTGGCGGCAGTGACCTGATCCGTGCCGTGCAACGCCGCCTGGGCTGTGGTGTTGATGGGCTGCTCGGCCCGGCCACCATTCGCGCCATCCAAGCGCACTACGGCCTGGCTCAGGACGCGAGCTTCGGCCCCGCCACCGCACGCGCCCTGCAGTCGGCGCTCAACCAAGGACGATTCTAAGGAGGAGGACAGATGGCTCAACATGCAGCGCCAACGACTTTGGAAACCACCGTCAACAACCTGACCAACGAGTGCGAGGATGGTCAGGACAACCAGCCGCCGACGGCTTACACGCCCGTCTTTTCCAAGGGCGTGCGCACCGTGGTCTACGTTGCCGGTCTCATCGCTTCATGCGTCGGCTTGGGTTTCATGACCTTCGGCGACGCTGCGGTCGGAGGCTACATTTCGACTGTGGCCGGCTTCATCGCCAGCGGTCTCGGCGTCGCCTACAATCCGCTGCGCCGTGATTGATTTTTTGGCGTGAGACTCAAACTCGGGTGTGGAAAAATTTGCGGCACTGTAGTGTCCGTGGAATTTTTTGCACCCTGTTTTTAAATTTGCCCCTTCTCCGTTTGGAGGAGGGGCTTTATTTTTAGGACTTTTCAAATGGGCATCAGACAGCAGACGATTGACGATTACGGTGCGTTCGTGGAGAAATTCAAACCAAAGAAGACCACGGATGACTGCTATACCCCCCCCGCAGTGTATGGGGTGATAAAAGACTGGGCTTGCCGGGAATACGGTATAGACCCTGATAAGGTGGTGCGCCCGTTCTATCCGGGCGGGGACTACGAGCGGTTCGACTATTCGGGCGGTGCGGTGGTTGTGGATAATCCGCCGTTCAGCATCCTGTCGAAGATCTGCACGTTCTATCGGACGGAGCAAATTCCGTTCTTCCTGTTCGCGCCGTATCTCACGATCTTCTCCAGCACGTCGCGCAACGGAGCGCACATGATCGTCACGGATTCGACCATCGAATACGCGAACGGCGCGCAGGTCAACACGTCGTTCGTGACGAGTTTCGGTGATGACCTGATCCGCACCGCGCCGGATCTGGCCAACGCGATAGACGAGACCGTGAAGCGCGTCAGGAAAGAGCAACGCAGGCATCCGCCGAAATACGCGTATCCGCGTGAACTGCTTACCGTGAGCAGGCTCGGGAAGATCGGCAGGCAGGTCGAGTTCCGCGTCAAGGCTTCGGACGTTGCGTTCACGAGGGCTCTCGACTCGCAGAAGGCCGTGAAGAAGGCCATCTACGGCGGCGGCTATCTCCTGAGCGAAGCTAAGGCCGCGGAACTGAAGGCCGCGGAACTGAAGGCCGCGGAACTGAAGGCCGCAGAACTAAAGGCCGCAGAAGACGTGACAGTCTGGCCTCTCTCCGAAACCGAAAGGCGGATCATCGAAAACCTCGCGCAAGAATCGCGCGGTTGAATTCCTGTTGGAATATTTTGCACCCACATGCAACATCGCCCCTCTCTCAGCTCTTAAGCTGGGGGAGGGGCGTTTTCGTGTTTATTCGGTCTTGTGTTTGCGTGGCCTGCCTCCGCCGACGCCGCGTCCTGGGCGCTGCGCGTTCCATTGGTCGATGGTGTCGGGGAGCCAGCCGCGCGTGCGGCCGATGGTTACGTCCGGCTCGGGCAGGTCGTAGGAGGCGGCGTTGGCGACGCCGAGGCGTTCGGAGACCTGTTTGATGCCGAGGTATTCAGTCGTCATTGTCCCTCCTGTCCCTGATGAGCGTGGCGATGCTCCAGATTCCCGCCGCGAGGCCGAACAGTCCGGCCTGCCATGCTTTCCCGGCGCAGCCGAGCGAGAGCGATGTCAGGCCGCATACGATGCCGCATACGGCGAACAGTGTGCTTGTCTTCATGATGGGTCATGAAATAGGATGGAACCGGAGGGTTCCGGGCAGTAGGAGTGCTCGGAACCCTCTTGTCATCTGCCGTGCCTAGGCGGCTTTCTGAGCGAGATGACCAGCGCCGCCAGTGCGATGATGTTGCTTGTCACCGAGCTGATGGCGTTTACGATGTCCGTCCATTTCATGTTCACCTCCTTTCCTTTGTTGACATAAACTATTGTATCAAATATATATAAGTAATGCAAGCCAAAACACAAAAAACAGAGAAAAAATCAACGGATTGATAGACTTGATGCCACGCAAACGAAGGGGCGAGCATGGCCTACACAATCCGCCAATACACGACAAAATCCGGCAAACGCTACGAGGTGCGCTACCGCAAGCCCGACGGGTCGTCCACCGGAAGGCGTGGCTTCAAGCGCAAGATGGACGCCGATGCGTGGGGAGCGGCCAATGTGACCACCGCGAAAAGCGTCGGAGCCTACATCGACCCACAGGCCGGGCGCAGGCTCGTGGAGGACTTCTGGGAGCCGTGGCTGGCCGCCAAGAAGACCAAGGCGAAGCCAAGCTACATCAAGTCGCTGGAAGACGCTTGGCGCGTGCATGTGGAGCCGCAGTGGGGCATGAGGGAGATGCAGTCAATCACGCGCGACGAAGTGCAGCGGTGGGTCACCGATCTGGCCGGACGACGCAGTGCGTCGGTGACGATTCGCGCCGAGAATCTGCTTCGCAGCCTCATGGAGAGGGCAAAGGCCGATCGGTGCATCCACGACAATCCATGCGACGGCATCGAGCTGCCGCGCAAGCAGGTGCGGAAGCATGTCTATCTCTCGGCTGACGAATTGTCGCGTGTGGCGATGCAGTGCGGTTGGCGTGAGCCGATCGTGCTGACCTTGGGCCTGTGCGGAATGAGGTGGGGTGAGCTTGTGGCGCTCCGTGTCGAGGATGTCGATCTGCAACGCTGTCGGCTGCATATATATAGGAGCATCACGCGTCTTTCCAGCAGGCTGGTGGAGACCGACCCGAAAACTCATGATGGACGTTCGGTGATGTTCCCACTGGTGTTGCGTCCACTGCTCGCCAGGCAATGCGAGGGGCGCAGGTCGTCCGATTTCCTTTTCACTGCTCCCGGCGAGCCTTTGGACGAGCCGATGGGAAACGGCTGGAATCCGACGCGAAGCGATGGGTGGTTCGCGGTGGCTCTTCGTCGCGCGGGCGTGGACCGTGGCCACATGACGATTCACGATCTACGCCATACGGCCGCTAGTCTCATGGTGCAGTCCGGCGCTAACGTCAAGACCGTGCAAAGGCAGTTGGGGCACAAGTCGGCCGCCATGACATTGGATGTTTACGCCGATCTCTTCGACGATGATCTGGACGATTTGTCGGAGAGGATGGGCGGTTTGCTTTTTTCGCAGAATGTGGGCAAAATGTGGGCAAAAGCGACGCAAGGTGTCGATGGAACCGTTGAAACGGTTGGTGTCTGAGGCTTTTCGCCGGTGGGTTCGAGTCCCGCTGGAGGCACTTTTGGAAACCGCCAGAGATGGCGGTTTTCCTTTATTCTCCAACGGTTTTGGCATCATCGCGATTCACTGCGATTCAACCCTTTTCCACGGTGGGTTATGGAAAAATGTGGGCAATGTGTAGGCAAAATGTGGCATATCGTTCCCGAAACATTCCGTAGGTACACTGTCGGACATTACAAACCGTATGACACCGACTGAAACGGATGACGCATGACTTCGAAAGACATCAAGCCTGTAATCGAACAGCCCGCCACTGAAATCCCCCTGATGCTTGCGCAGGCGATTATCGTTGCCGGCGTGCTCGCTATCGGCGAAATCGCATGTTCTCCGCTGTACTTTACCTTGATGGACCATTCGTTGGCACTCGTTCCGTGGGCATTGGAAGCCGCATTCCTTGCCGTGGCGTTCACCTTCGTTGTGGGCTTCGCATTGTTGTGGTGCGCCGAATCGTTCACTTTCAAACTCAAGGAACGATTCCGCCCGTTCGGCTATGCGGCGGTAGGATTGATTGGATACGGCGTATGGAGCCTGCTGGTGTTCACCGCCACCATCAATTCGATACTCGCCAAAGTCGGGGAAAGCGTTCTTACCAACGGCCAGGTCGGCGCGATCGCGCTGAACGGAGCAGCCTTGGGCTTCGTCGCTTTCCTTTTCGCAAAACTGCTCGACGTCAAACTCGGCAATCGCAAAACCGTTGCGATAATTCTGCTTATCGCGGAAATCGTCATTGCCATCATCGGCCTACTCATCATGATTCGCATGTTCAGCGTGCTTTACGCGGCGTGACGGCGAAGACGCGGAAAAGAGAGCGCAATATACATGTTCAGCATTCTGGAGATGTTCACCATCGGCGTCGGCCCCAGCTCGTCGCACACCGTAGGACCGATGGTCGCGGCCAGCAGATTCGCTGCCTCCCTTGAACGTGACGGCATACTGAACCGGGTCGGCCGCGTGCGAACGGTACTGTATGGTTCGCTCGCCCTGACCGGTCTTGGGCACGGTACCGATCGCGCCACGGTGGCGGGCTTGGAAGGCAACGTACCGAAAACCGTCGATACCGATCACATGAGCAATATCCGTATGGAATGCGAGGCAGGCGGCGAGCTGATGCTCAACGGCACGCATCGCATCGATTTCGATTACGGACGCGATGTGGTGATGGATGTATGGCACCGCATGGCGGCCCATCCCAACGGCATGCGATTCCAAGCCTTCGACCGGCAGAACAATCTCATCGACGAACAGGTCTGGTATTCCATTGGCGGTGGATTCGTCAGACAAGGCGACGCCGACGACCTGATGATCGGCATCCATGAGAAACCCCCTGCGGGAACGGCCTTCGCCGATCAGACCGACGATTCCTCAACCGATATCGATATGGACATGCCCTATCCGTTCACCACATGCGACGAACTGATCTCGCTGTGCGATGAACATCACATGAGTGTGGCCGATGTGGTGTGGGCCAATGAGACGGCCATGCGGTCCGCCGTGCAGGTGCGCAGCGATTTGGACACTGTATGGCATGTGATGCGCCGCTGCGTGCAGCACGGTTGCAATACCAGCCAAACCGTTCTGCCTGGCGGCCTTGACGTGCCCCGCAGGGCGCCAAAAATGTATGCAAGGCTCGCGTCCAACAGCGACGTGCTCAAACGGGACGGCAGGCGCTCCGACGTTGTACTCGAATCATCGGACGCCGCATGGGTCGACCTGTTCGCATTGGCGGTTTCCGAGGAGAACGCGGCAGGCGGACGCATCGTCACCGCGCCTACCAACGGTGCGGCTGGCGTCATTCCGGCGGTGCTCCACTATTATTGGCATTTCGTGGATCATGCGGATGAGGATGGTGTGGTGACGTTCCTGCTGACCGCAGGGGCGATTGGATACTTGTTCAAACGCAACGCGTCCATTTCCGGTGCTGAAGTCGGATGTCAAGGCGAGGTCGGCACAGCCTGTTCCATGGCCGCGGCGGGGCTGTGCGCCGTGATGGGCGGCACGCCTCACCAAGTGGAGAATGCCGCGGAAATCGGTATCGAGCACAATCTGGGACTGACCTGCGATCCGGTCGGTGGTCTGGTGCAGATTCCCTGCATCGAACGCAACGCCATGGCGGCCAATACCGCCATCAACGCGGTCCGTATGGCCATGCTGGGCGACGGCACGCATATCGTGAGTCTTGACCAAGCCATCAAAACCATGAAGGACACCGGCGAGGACATGATGGCCAAGTACAAGGAGACGTCGAAAGGCGGTCTTGCGGTCAATGTTGTTGAATGCTAGCGATGGATGGTGCTAATCTTGGTGACACTGTGTTTTTTTCAAGGAGGTTCACCATGGCATCTGAAATGCCTGTTGTCAATGCCGAATTCGGCGATCGGCCGACCATCGAATTCCCGACTGAGATCGCTCCCGCCGGCCTGAAGGTCGTGGAGCTCTTTGAAGGCAATGGCCCGATGGTCCGCCGTGGAGACACCGTCACCGTCAACTACCATGGTGTGGTCTGGGGCAAGGACACCCCGTTCGACTCCAGCTTCGACCGTCACCAGCCGGCCACGTTCGGCATCGGTGTGGGACAGGTCATCAAGGGCTGGGATCAGACCGTTCCGGGACACAACGTCGGTTCCCGCCTGGTGGTGTCCATTCCGCCGGAGTACGGTTATGGCTCCCGTGGCGTTCCGCAGGCCGGCATCGGCGGCGAGGACACGCTGGTGTTCGTGATCGACATCATCTCCACCCGCTGATTGACGGGTATCATTCTTCCAAGGTCAAGGAGGATAACATGGCCGAAGAAAAGACGATCCTGCTGACGCAGGAGGCGTACGACAAGATGAAAGAAGAACTCGCCTGGCGTGAGGGCGAGTACCGTGACGAGATTCTGTCCAAGGTCTCCGCGGCGCGTGCCGAAGGCGATTTGAGTGAGAACGGCGGCTATCAGGCTGCCCGTGAGGCGCAGCGCGTGAATCAGGGACGCATCGACGAACTGACCGTCAAACTGCGCAATGCGAAGATTCTGACTGCGCCCAAGGCCGGTGAGGTCGGTGACGGATCCCTAGTGACCCTTGAAGTCAACGGACGTGAAATGGTGTACGTGCTTGGCACGCGAGACCTGTCCATCGCCACGGATTACAGCATCATCAGTCCTGAATCGCCGATTGGCGCCGCCATCAATGGCGCTCATGCCGGAGATACGGTGACCTATACCGCTCCGAACGGCCGTGAGATTTCCGTGACCATCAAGGAAGCCAAGCCGCTCGCCTGACATACGTGTGACGAAAACAACAGCCCGTTCCTCCATCGCATTCGTACGATGAGGGGACGGGCTTATTTTGTTTTGTCCATGTGGGGTTGATTACGCCTTAGGGCCACAATTGCACGATCACCATGTAGATGGCCACCATGTGGCAGGCGTATCCCGCCACGGTTCCGGTATGGAAGATCTCATGGAAGCCGAACACCTTCGGCCAGGGGTCGGGCTTGCGCAGCGCATACACGATGGCTCCGGCGATATAGCAGGCGCCGCCGGCACACAGCAGTATCACCACGGTAGGTCCGGCATAGGGGGACATCCAGAACAATCCCATGAACGCGACGCCGGACACGCCGAAAATAATATAGACAAGAACATAAAGCCAGCGAGGCGCGCTGATCCAGATGACATGGATGATGAGCGCCACCGTGGTGCAGATCCACATGCCCGCGATGATGGAATCACGCCAGAATGTCGTGAGCGCGAAGGAAACGGGCGTATAAGTGCCGGCGATCAGCAAAAAGATGTTCATATGGTCGATGCGACGGAGCACATCGGTAACCCGTGGTGACCAATCTCCCAGATGATAACAGGCGGAATTGCCGAACAGTACCAGCGAGCAGGTCATGAACACGGCGCACGCCCATTTGAGCCCGGTGCCATGAGCGAGGCAGATCAGCACGATGCCCGCGGCAAGAGCCAGGGGAGTGGCGATGGCGTGGATCCAGCCACGCAGGAGCGGCTTTGGCCTGCCATGCACGTCGAGTCTGATTTTGCGTTCGATTTCGGCGGGGACGATGCCTTCGATTTTTGCGGCATGGGCTTCGCCTTTGGCGATGGCACGTTTGGCTTTTGCATCCGCCTTGCGTCGAATGTTCTCGGCCTTATTGTGCGCCTTCACGCGAATGGTCTCAGCTTTCGCCTGCAGGGCCTGCTCGCGTGCTTCGGCGATGACCGCGCGTTTCGCCTCGATTTCTGCGTTTGTAGGTTTCGCCATCGGATGCCTCCACTATAAGTTACGGAACCGTAACCTACGTTAGCGTAACCGTCGGATATGTCAATCGGCGTTTCCGCATTATACGTGGGCATATGGTATGCAACCTCGCCATTGATGCGTATTATGGTTGCATGGCTGATTTCTCACATATCCTGATGACCCGTCCGGATTTCGGTGACGACGATCGTGAATGGTTGCACCAGTTGGTGGCCGATTGGCAGGTGATTGCCGATTTGAGTTTCGCCGACTTGCTGCTAATCCTGCAGAACGGCGAGGGCAAGTACATCATTGCCGAGCAATGCCGTCCGTCCACGGTGATGAGTCTGAGAGCCGAGGATGTGGTCGGCAACGTCGTCCCGGAATCCCTGTGCGCCGAGCTTGACGCGGCCATGGACTCCGAATCGGTGTTCCGCTCCTCGAAACTGCGTACGGTCGGCAAGGCCAAGGTCTGCAACGTGTACGCCCCGGTGCGTCATAATGGCAAGACGCTTGGCTTGGTGGTCCGCGAGACCAACATGGCCACACGCGAATCGAACGGCCGTTATGAGTCCGAAAGCATCAGCGCCGGCAAACAGCTGTATGAGATGATTCCGCGCGGCCAGTTCCCGTACCGTAACCCGGTTATGAACCAGCGCCATAACGCACGTGTGGCGGATGGCTTCATCGTGCTCACCGTCGACGGCATCGTCCGATACGCGTCTCCGAACGCCATCAGCTGTTTCCGTCGTTTGGGATCGGTCAGCACCATGCAGGGGGAGTATCTGAGCGAGATCGGCACCAAACTGCTGCATGAGAACGATCCGGTGCTGGAAACGCTGCCATTGGTACTGAGCGGCAAAGCCGCGGTGGATTCCGAATTGGACGCCAACAAAGCCGCGGTGTCCATGCGCTCTCTGCCGTTGATGGACGCCAATGGTCGCGTGGGTGGTATCGTGCTGTGCCGTGACGTCAGCGAATTGCGCCGCCGCGAGAAGGAATTGCAGACCAAGGACGCCACCATTTCCGAGATTCACCATCGTGTGAAGAACAATCTTCAGGCGGTATCCGCGTTGCTGCGCTTGCAGGCGCGCAAGACCAAGTCCGAAGAGGTCAAAAAGGAGCTCAAGGAAGCACAGCGCCGCGTGCAGACCATCGCCATGGTGCATGAGGGATTGAGCCAGACCGCCGATGAGATCGTCGACTATGACAAGGTCATTTCCAACCTGCTTAAGATGGCCGTCGATTTGGCTACGATGCGCGACCAGCACATCGATGTCGATTTCGTAGGCAAATTCGGCATGATGCCGGCACAGGATGCCACGCCGCTATCGTTGGTGCTTACCGAACTGATCACCAATTCGGTGGAACACGGTTTCGAAGGACGTAAGGAAGGACATATCACGATTTCCGTGGGCCGCGGTGGCAATAACCTCAACGTGGTGGTGGAGGATGATGGCACCGGCTTGGCGGATGAGGAGCATGATGGCATGGCTCGCTCTTCCGGATCAGGGCTTGGAACACAGATCATCAACACGTTCGTCACCAATGATTTTGGCGGAACGGTGCATTGGGAGCCACGTCGCGGTGGTGGTACCCGTGTGGTGCTCGACATGAAACTGCGTGCCGCGCAAGATAACTGACCTCTAGAACTGGAATGGCATATGGAAAGACCGGTCGGATTCCATCGAATCCGACCGGCCCTTCCATATGCCCTGAAAAGAATCAGACCTGCATCTGCATGGCCTGCGAGCGACGTGCACGCATCGCGCGCCGCTTGAGCGCGCGCCGCTCGTCTTCGCTCAGACCGCCCCAAACGCCGTAGTCCTGATTGGTGTCGAGCGCGCATTTCAGACACGCGTCAATCACCTTGCAGGTACGGCAAACGGCCTTGGCTTCTTCGATTTGCTGATAGGCGGCACCGGTGTTGCCGACCGGGAAAAACAGTTCCGGATCCTTATCCCGGCACGCGGCCTTGGCTCGCCAATCGAAAGCACTGCTCATGTAATCGCCTTCCTCTTGCCATAAGTGGCGTTCTATCCGTTATTTAGATAACCACGAATCGGATGATTTTTCAAGACTTTTTCGCAAAAGAAGCCAAGTTTTTTTAGAATCCTTGGAATTCCGCGCATTGCACGGGACATGCCCGTGCTTGTTGGATGAAGACCCCACGCCCGGCAATGGCATAGTCATCGACGCCGAAACCGTCGAGAACCGCGCTGGGAATCCCCATCATCACATCGGTGGCTCTCTCTCCGCAAGGAAACGCAACACGTGTGAGGCAACGTTCAAGTAGGGTGCTTTGCGGCTTTTCCACAGCTGCGATTACCGTGATGGACGGATCGGCGAGTGCGGTCTTGAGCTTATCGGCTTCGGGCATGGCTGCGAAAGGGGAGAGCAATTCGTCGGCGTCATCCACGAACCATATGGTGCGTTCGTGCTGCGGCGATGTTCTGCCGTCGTCGGTGGTCCATTCGCTGTTCGTCTTGCGTGTGAACCGGATGGTGCAGCGACCGGATTCATAGAGACGGCTGGCGCAGCAGAGCAGCAGATTGGTTTTGCCGCTTCCGCATGCGCCAATCACGGCGATGTTGCCGTGTCCTACGTCAAGGAATGCGGTGGAGATGAGTACACCGTCGTCGCTCAAAGCAAAAGGCACATGGTGCCATGCCTCTCGCTGTGGCGCCGTCAAATCGTCTTTGCCTGCATGTGGTGCGAGCGGCGCGGAGAACAAAGGGGAGGGATTGGTGGTGCCGCTGAATGCCGATGCGGTGTTGATGGCATGCACCAAGGAATCAATGTCATGGACCGCGCTGCAGCGGAAAGGAACAGTGCGTTGACCGTCATGACAGTAAGCGGCACCGGGGAAGGCCGGTGGAATCAAAGCTGCATCCTTGGTGCCGATCAGTTCATTCGATTGCATTTGGTCGGTGACGCGTAGGCAGATGCTCAGCGATATGTTGGCCTTCATATCGGCATGGACCTGACCCATGGGATTTTGCGTGCATACGATGAGATGCATACCCAAAGAGCGTCCGAGCGACGCCAATCGATTGAGTCGCTGCATATAGTCGGGTAGACGGTCGCGCAATGCATGGAATTCGTCAATGACCACCACGAGCCGTGCAGGGGGATGGGAAAGCTGGTCGAATCTGGAAACGCGTTCGGCACTTACCAAGGCCTCCCTGCGTGCCAATTCTTGTTCTATGGCGTTCAGCGCACGGACGGCATGGGCGAGGTCAAGATCGCAGACGTTGCCCACGGTATGCGGCAGACGCTCCAAAGCGTTGAAGGTCGATCCTCCTTTGAAATCCAGAAAGACGAAATGGAGGGTTTGAGGACTATGCCGAATCGCCAATGCCATGCACCAACTGATCAGCAGTTCGGATTTCCCCGAGCCTGTGGTCCCCGCGACCATGGCATGTGGTCCGGATGATGCCAGATCTATATGGAATATGCCATGTTCTGACATGCCGATGCCGTTCGTTGGGGAACGGACAAGCCAATTACGCACGATGGTGCGCCATATGAGCGGGTCGTTGTCCAGGCCATGCAGATGCTCAAAACTTATGGACGGCATGTCGGCGAAAAGCTGAGCATGGTCGATTTCGTTTCCGTTATGATGCGTTGGAACCGGCGAATCGCTTCCAGTAATGGTGTTGCTGTTCGTTTCTTCATGCCTGACGCGCATGATCATGGTGATGAGCATCAATGCGCTGCCGAGCAGACTCGGAGCGAGCATCGCCGCATAGAGCCAATGACGTTGCATACACATGACAATCAGCATGATGAGCTGCGCCAGCAAAGGCGCGCTCCAACTCAATACAGTGAGATGTTGTTCGCTTATACGGTGAGGGGCCTTTTTGTTCATACGGCCAGCATGGGCAAGAGCGGCGGCATGCCGCAAGCCAATATGAGGGTTGTGGTCGGAGAATGTGGGTTATCCACATCCTCCGGCGTGTCGTCAGTTTTGCTGTTCGGCCAGCGTGCCCACGGTTCCTGCGGAATGCGTGCCGTGTGAGAGTTCGGAGAAAAGCTGGATGTTCTTCGCGTCATCCAGCAGAACGCACGATCCGACCCCATCGACGTAATAGTCCGGATCGGTCCAATACACGCTTCCCGAAATGCCATCCTTGCCTGAGGCGCTTTTGAAAGCCGACGCCATCCGAAGCAGAGAGGAAGTCGATGCTTTCTCATCCACGGTTACGGAGCTCAACGCCGCTGCGGCGACCTTTTTGGTCTTGTTGAAATTCGTGAGCGTCTGTTTGGAAGCGCCCTTCTTGACGATGGCGTTGATCACCTGGCGCTGACGTGCGGCACGGCCGAAATCGCCTTGCACATCGGCATATCGCATACGGGAGAACGCCAAAGCGGTGTTGCCGTCCACGGTGTGGCATCCGGCGGTCCAGTTCATACCCGAATAAGGGTCATTCACATTCTGGTCGTAGCATAGGTCCACGCCTCCCAAGGCATCGACCACTTTGACGAGTCCGCCGAAGCGGACCATTGCCACATGGTTGATTTTCTGGCCGGTGATGTCCTCCACCTCGTTGACCAACTGTTTGCGGCTGTACAGCTGCGCCACGGCGTTGATCTTCATATAGCTCCCATCGATTTCCACCAGGGAATCGCGAGGAATGGAAATCAGCGAGGACGATCCTGTCTTCGGCTTGGTGAGTACAAGAATGGTGTCGGTTCTGAAACCTTCGACGTCGCCGGCGTCTCCGATGGTGCCCTCACGTTCGTCGGAGCCAAGAATAAGCCAGCTTTCGCCGGCGGTGTCCGCTTTGGATGTCAGCCAGGTCTGTTTGTTGAGCTGGTCATCGACCCAGTTCCAAGCGGAGAATACCCCTATTCCCAGTGCGAGAATCAGTACAAGGAAAATGGAAAGGACGATACGTCCGACGCGAGGTCTTCTTTTTGGCACGGAAGCCGTCGCTGGAGAGGATGGAACAGATCGGAGCGCCGTGGAGACGGAGGATGACCCCCGGAACTGCTGCGTTGGATTGGCCGTGCGGGTATGTTCTGGAGCGAAGGACACCGGAGATGATGAAGGGTTTCTTCTTGTCTCGCTCGTTGCCCGTGCCGCAGGCTGGAAGCTTTGCGGAACCGAGGAAGAAGGACGCGCCGTGCGTTTGGCCGGTTTTACGGATGATGCATGGTCGGAACGTTTCGCCGGTGCGAAACTCGCTGGCTGGCTCGGTGCGCTTTGCGAGCGGGAGGAATCCGTGGACGGCATGGTTTTTTTGCGTCCTGATGACGGAATGAAACTTGGTGGCACGCTCGTAGGCTCTTTTGCTCCTTTGCCTTCACTCATGGTTCCTCCAAAAAGATTCGTCCCTGCGTCATACGTTGAAAGGGGACGTGATTGCGTGGTCTACGTCAGTTCTTTGCCGGAACGGCACATACGGTCGCATTAAGGTATCGATCCGCAAGGCCGATGTACTGGCCCGTGGTCGCGTCATGAATGGAGCCGTCATCCGGGTCGACGGTGCCGCCAGTGCTTGGATCGACCAACGTGCCGTCGGATTTGGTGATCAGTCCCGTGACGGGATCGGGAGTCTCGGCAGTGGTGTCCGACTGGTTGCTGTCGGTCGTGCCGGAATCGTCGGAGCTGGCTGAATTATCTGAACTGGTGTCGGAGGAGTCGCCCGAGTTTGAATCGGCGGTATCGAAAATCGGCTTGCCCGCTCGCATCTTCTCCCAGAGATTGTCGGCTTCGTCGGTCCAGACGGAACGGTTGGGGTCGGACGGTGCTGGGACCACGGGGACGGTCTGGGTCTGCAGGTTGGTCATGGTGAAATTCTTCAGGCTCATGGCAAGTCCCGCCAAAGCCGCGGTATCAGCCATGCCTTGGGATATGTTGAGCGATTTCAGCGCGGATTTCGCCAGCTGGTACAGCTGCGCGGTATCAGTGAACAGATTCTTGCTGAGCGCCTCGCTCATCAGCTGCTTGATAAGATACTGCTGACGTGTGGTACGCGAGGTGTCGGATCCGTCTCCTATGCCGTGACGGATCCGGGCGTACTGCGTCGCCGCAACGCCGTCAAGATGGTGCATGCCCTTGTCGAGATTGAGTCCGGTGTACGGGTCGTTGACGTTCTGCGGAATGCACAGGTCCACGCCGCCGACTGAATCAATCATCTTGACCAGGCCGGCGAAGTCCACGACGATGAAGTTCTGAATATTCAACCCGGTGAGACTGTTCACGGCGTTCAGCGTGCAGCTGGCCGCCGAGGAGAGATCTCCGCCGGTTTTGTAGGCACCTGCGAAGATGGAATTGAACATGACGTTATACTGTGCGGGAATCGTGCCCTTCGACGTTTCGCACTGAGGCACGTCCACCAGGGAATCTCGTGGAATGGAGACCAGGTTGATTTCCGTGCGGTCGGCGGAGATCTGCACAATCATGGCGGTGTCGGCCTGATGGTTGCCGATGACGTCATCGAAACTGCCTCCGATGGCTTGGTTCTCCGCGCCGTCACGGGAATCCTGTCCGATCAGCACGAACTCGATCGGCTTGCCGGAGTTCGGATCGATGATGGATGCGTCCGTATTCAGGGAACCCTGGCCGATCACGCCGACCGAATTGTTCTTGATGATGCCATTGACGTCCATCCAAGTAGCGGCAGCTGCAGTGCCGACGAACACCAGAGTCGCGGCGATTGCCGCGGCGACTGCGGTCCTGACGTGATGCTGCACGCGATATCCCAGGCTGTGACGTGGTTTCGCATCCTGAAGACCATTGATGTTAGGAAGCTTATTGCCGGTTGATGACGTTGCCACGGTGTTGCCTTCCTGATTGAGATGCGCGTTTGACGCAATGCTTTTAGAACCTACCACTATCCAAATGGGCAATTATAGGGTTAATGGCCGATTTTCACCGATTCTGCGACTGTAGACCCCAGATTGGGCTGAACTTTAGCATGGATTTTCTGAAATATAGGCATTGACACGGGGAAACTTGACAAAATTACATTGCGTGTGTGTAATTTGAAGCGGTGTGAAAGTATGCGCATAAAAGGTGCGCACACAATTATGGGAGGACTCATGTGGGGCGTGACTGATGAGTCTTCTGAGAATCCGCTTGCTGAACTGTGGGGTTTGTTCAAGCGGGATGATGACGTGTCTTGGCAGTACAAAGCGCTGTGCTCGCAGACCGATCCCGAAGCATTCTTCCCGGAAAAAGGCGGTTCCACCAGGGATGCGAAGAGGGTTTGCGCCCAGTGTGAAGTCCGTGAACAGTGTCTGAAATGGGCCATCGACCATGATGAGCGTTTCGGTATCTGGGGCGGTATGAGCGAGCGTGAGCGTCGTCGCTACAAAAAAGAGCACAAGGAACGGGCTTGAAGGCATGGTGCGTCCCGTGCGTACACTTAAATTATGAATTCTAACGCCAGCAGCGATATCCAGACAATCGTGACCGATGTGCTGAACAGCAGACCGTATACGCATCGGCAGGACGTCGATATGTCCGTGGCTGCGGTGATCACCGCGCAGCATGACCTTCGATTCCTCGCTTCTACCGTTGGAGCGGTGCTTGCGCAGCGCATGCTTCCAGGAATGATCGTTATCGCCGATTGCACGGGGCAGATCGAGCAGCCCATGCAGATGACCTTCGATGTCATTCACTCATCACAGGATGTGCTTACGGAAGTGCCGGAAGCCAAAACGGTGAGGGTCATTCTGGTGGGAGTGAAGCAGGCGGCGTCCTTCATGGACGCTGTAACGCGTGCGATGGATCAGATCGGCATTGATGCCGGCATCCGCGCGTTGTGGACCTTGCATGACGATTCGCGGCCGGCGGATGACCGGTGCTTCGAGACGTTGCTGGATGCGTGGAGAAACACGCCGACAGCCGCGCTGCTCGGTGCCAAGCAGTTGGATTGGCAGGCGAAGAACCTGCACAATGTGGGTTTGTATGCCGGGCACCATGATGTCGTTTCCTTGGTGGTCGACGGCGAGCCTGACCAGGAGCAATATGACGGGCGTCAGGATGTGCTGTCGGTCTCCCTATCGGGCGCGTTGGTGCCGTTGGCTACGTTGCGTGCGTTCGAAGGGGCTGACCCCTGGTTCGGCACCTTCGCGGAATCCACGGACCTGTGCCGCCGCATATGTCTTGGCGGTGGGCGTGTCGTAGTGGTTCCCCAGGCTCGCATCGCCCACAGAAGAGCCCGATTCGAAGGAATCCGTTCCAAGAACGGGCGCCCTGTGGAAGACGAGGACGGTCGCATCGATCCGTATCTTGCCGTACGCGAGGCGAATGCCAAATACGCGTACACTGACATGCACCGTTCATGGTGGCCGTTGCTTTGGCTGTGGTCCATCATCCAGTCGTTGGGATTGGCCGTGCTTTGCTTGGCGCGCAAACAGCCGTATCATGCATGCTGCGAGCTGGCGATGCCGTGGCGTGCGCTGCTGCGTCTGCGGGGTGCTTGGCGCGCCCATGCGCGGTTGCGCAGGCAAAGCAAGGTCACGCTTAAATCGCTATCCACGCTGTCTGCGAATCATCGGCAGGTCAGGGAATGGCTCGACCGTCGCCGTGCGTTGCGCGACCAGAGGGATGTCGTGCTGCTCAGTCCTCTTGAGAAGGACCATCTGCGTAAACGGTTGCTGCGTAGATGGGGATTGGCCTTCGGCGCGGCGCTGATTGCCGGCATATGGATAGTCGTGCTGTATTGGGACGTGCTTCGTTCCGTATGTTCGGGTGCGTCGATGTATTCCGCACAGCTGTTGCCCACGGGCGCGAGCTTCACCCAGTTGCTTCATACCGCGACCACGTCATGGTCGTATGCCTCAGGCACGGGCATCAGTGCGCCTAACGCGCCATGGCTGTTGGTGCTTGCGCTGGCGTCGGTGCTCACTGGTGGACATGTTGCCGGAGCTGTCGGACTGATGTTCTTCCTTGCAGCCCCGCTCACGGTGTTTTCCTTCTGGGCGCTGGCCGGCATCTTCACCCGCTCGGATGCGGTGCGCTGCGTGGTCGCGTTGGCGTGGTTCGCGTTGGCGTTGTCCATGGGACTTTATGATGACGCGGATGTCACGATGCTGACGGTCATGGTGTTTCTTCCGGCCGCTTTCGCCTTCTCGTTCCGTGCGGTCGGCATGTATCGGACGGAGGATCTGGTCAATCCCCACGCGTCGGTCCAGGCGGCGGCGGTTGCGGCGCTGTGTTTCATTCCGGTCGTCGCCGCGCAGCCGCAGTTGTTGCTGCCGCTGATGCTCACCTTCCTGGGATTCCTGCTGTTCGTCCGCTCCCATAAGCCCGCGTTGCTTCTGATTCCGCTTCCGGCGGCGTTCGTATGCGCGCCGACGTTGGTCAATGCCGTTCGTTTCGCTTCCGACGGTACATGGCGTCAGCTGTTCGGCAGCGTCATGCTGCCCTCCTCCGCGCATGATGGCAAACCGGTCGTCGCGAATCTGTCTGATCTGTTGCTGCGGGTGTTCGGCATCGGCGCCGACGGTGGCGCATGGCGGTATGTGGCGGTTTCCATACTGGCGTTGATCGTATTGCTGGCCGCGGTGTCATTGGTGTTGCCTTTCGTGCTGCGCGTGTCCCGTATGATGTGGGTCGCCGTGTTCGCGGGATTGGCGACGGCCTTGCTGTCCGCGGCGATTGCGGTGGCCGTCGATGTGGATGGTCCGGTCTCCGGTTCCATGCTTCCGGGAACCACATATGCGATGATGGGCTTGCTCGCCTGCATCTGCATGATGTCGGGCGGCGCGGTTCGACGTTTCGTCATGCTGAGACAGCATGAGAAGACCGGCGCCGTCGAAATCGAAGGACGCGGCTCGAAGGCAGTGTCGATTGCCTCGCATGTGGGTCGTGCCGTATTGGTTTGCCTGTTGGCCGTCTCCGTCGTGGCCTGTGCGGGATTCAACTATGTCGAATGCGATCACAGCCAGGTAAAGACCAGCGATGCTGGACTGCCGATGGTGGCGACCGATTTCCTTGGGCAGGATGATGCACGTCGCGTGCTTGCCTTGCGTGCCGATAGCGCCGAATCGGTCAGCTACAGTGTGATGCGTACCGGTCGTGGCGACTTGATTGACAGCTCTCCCGCGCAACGCGTCGAAGTGGTTTCGGGACGTTCCGACGGGTCCAGCAGAACCATTGCGCAGGATTGCGCCCAGTTGCTGGCCAATGCCGATTCCGATGCCATCAACGAGCTTGGCAAGTTGGGTTTCGGCGGCATTTACGTTATCAAGCAGAACGGCGACAAAGCGCAGCGAGAGGCCTCGAACCAGCTCAATTCGAACATTGGAGCCTCTGACGGGACACAGAATGTCGTCAGTCTGGATAATGGCACGTATTATCGTTTGACGGTTCAGGATCTATCCAAGCAGCATATCGATCGAAGCGGGCTTGATAAGGCCGGCTCAAGTGTGTGGCGTCGTTCATGGCTGTGGTGCATGGGCGTCGTTCTTGTAGCGTATTGCCTGGTGGCGCTTCCGCGCATTCGTCGTCAGGGTCTGGAGGAAGCATGAGCAGACATTCTCGTCCCAATACGCCTTTGCGTATTGCGCTTGCCGTAATCTCGGTGTTGCTCATCGTGGTCCTGATGGCCGTGACGCTCATATACCGGCCATCATGGCTGCATGCGGACACGCCCACGGTGGAACGCTCCTCGGTGGGTCGTACCGTCAGCCCCCGGCAGCGGCAGACGTACTGCCCGTCTCGCATGACCATTGCCGATACCGATGCCTATGGAGATAGCGAATACCAGGCATCCAACGGCAATATCGCGTCTTCCGCGAGATACGCCGCCTTCGGTTCGGTGTTCCATTCATCCGTCGCCTCGATGGGAGCCGACATGACGGCATCCGTGTCGATGCTGGACAAAAAAGACGACTCGTCCGATGACATCTTTGTGGCTTCCGGCAATGTCGATGACGGCTCCCGATTGCAAGACACGCGTCTGCTGACGGCTTCGAACGGTACCGGCGCGGTTTCCTCAGTGATGTCATGGGCCACGGACGGTGATTTGAAGGGCGTATCAGCAGCCTCCTGCGTCGTGCCGGCGCTGAAACAGGCGTTCCTGCTTTCCGGTACGAAGACCGGCTTGACGCAACAGCTTGTTGTGGCCAATCCCTCCGCCAAGGACACATCGGTGACCATCAGAATCTGGGGCTCCGACAAATCCGGCGCGCTGGCGCTCTCCACCGGATCGACGCTGACCGTGGCCTCAGGCAAGGAAACGGTACTGAATCTTTCCGCAGCTGCTTCCGGCCAAGACGCGCTGTATGCCACGGTGACTGGAACTGACACTCCTGTGGCCGCAATCGTCCGCACCGTCTCCATGGACGGATTGACCTCAAAGGGATCGGATTACGCGCTTCCGAATAACGCTTCCGCGAAATCTCTGGCCCTCTACGGCTTGAATGGCGGAGACCATGCGACACTGTACCTGTATACGTCCCGCAAAACGGATGTCACCGTATCCTGGATCGACTCCAAGGGGGCACAGCAGACCAATCAGCAGGAGCTGAAGGCGAACCGCGCGTCCGCCATCGATCTTGGAGACGTTCCAAAATCCGCTACCGGCATCGCCATAGCCGCTTCCGAACCGGTGTCTGCCACGGCGAAGATTTCAGACGATGGCCCCGATGGGCAGTCCGATTTCGCCCTAGTCAATGCGTCCGCTCCGGCGAAGATCTCCGCCATCGCGGTTCCTGACCAATCCACCGCGACGGTAGGCTTCGTCAACACCGCGGATGGGGATCGGACCGCGATCGTGACGGCTTACGACACGGACGGCAAACAAGTGGACAGGCGTGAAATCGCCATCCGTCCCTCGGCCTCGACGTCGGTGCGCATCGCCGATATTAATGATGGCGATGTCGCCGCCATCCGTTTGAAGGATCCCGCCCAAGCCGTGGTCTGGAATCTTCGTGTCGGACAGAAAGATGTGTCCGGTGCGAAACTCGCCGGACTTGCCATCATCGGCGCCGTCGATTTGAAGGAGGCCAGAGAGCAGGTCTGGGCGAATCAGGATATGACTGTTGTCCGTTGAAAGTCACATGCCCCAATCAGGATCTATTTCTTCCGGACGGCGTCCGTAGATTTCCGCCAGACGTGAGACCACCTCGTCCCTGATTGCGAATTGCAGGTCCATACGGTTACGGGCATGCGATTGCAGCGGCATGCGGTACAGCACGATACGGGGTGGAATGCCGTGCCCGGCGGGAAATGACTGCGATCCAAGATGCGGAACGTCCTCCCAAGGCGCGGGATCGGATGGCGGAACATCCTCCACAGCGAATTGGACCGGAGCTATGAGCTCAGGCCATGCCCCGTTGAGTCTGCGGATTTGCGCCACCAGCATATCGTCGAACATACCGCTTCTGGTACGGTACCGGGGCAGTCTGGTACCAAACATGGGCGTACGCGTGCCACGTCCATGGCGGTTGCGGTATATCGGGGTCTCCCAAGGCATCTGTTGCATGGTTTCTACCTTATCAGGGCTTATTCGAAACATGCGATACCATGGTATGGGCTGCTCGACAAGGGGAGAAATGATCATGGCGGATATTTCCGTACCTTATTGGAACATCGTTGATGTCAACATGCTGTGCGAAGGCGCGCGGCTGATTGGGTTTGACCTCGACAACACGTTGGCGCGGTCCAAGAAACCTATGAAAGCGGACATGGCCGAATGCTTCTCTGCATTGACATCATTGATTGACGTCGCGGTGATCACCGGCGGCAAATACTCGTTGCTGCAAAGTCAGGTGGTGGACAGGCTGTCCGACCATGCCGACAAGTCGAAACTTCACCTCATGCCGACCAGCGGAACCCGCTACTACCGGTGGGACGGGCAACGGTGGGGGAAAGTGTTCTCCCACGATCTAAGCGACGAGGACCGTGCCAAGGCGAAGGAATCGCTGGAACGGAATGCTCGTGAGCAAGGCATTTGGGCCACTCATGTCTGGGGCGAGCGCATCGAGGACAGAGGCGGTCAGATCACCTTTTCCGCATTGGGGCAGCTTGCCCCCGTCGAGGCCAAGGAGGCTTGGGACCCCACCAACGAGAAGAAGAACCGATTGGCCTGTGCAGTTGCTGCCGAACTACCGAATCTTGAAGTAAGACCTGGAGGCTCCAGCAGTGTTGATATCTCACAGCGTGGCGTCGATAAGTCGTTCGCCGTCCGTGAACTCGCGGATATTCTCGATATCGAGGTCGGCCAGATCGTGTTCATCGGAGACCGGATGGAACCCGACGGCAATGATTATCCCGCGGCGAAGGCCGGCACAAGGGCTGTCAAAGTGAACGGTCCCGCGGATACCGTGAAATTATGCGGCGAGATCATTGCCAGATTGTCCCGATGACGGAGCCGGCGTGAATCTGATGGCGGGTTCATTCGCGCATATGGCGAATCTGTTGTTCCCACGAGGCTGTGCGGGATGCGACAAGCCTGATGACGTGTTGTGCGATGCCTGTCTTGCGTCATTCGACTGCGAACTGTCCCAACCATTGGAAACGGCTGAGATGGGTCGATGGTTCGCGTGCGGATGGTATCGGGGTGCCGCCAGACAGTCGATTCTGGCATGGAAAGACCACGGAGACGAGGAATGCGACCGTCCGTTCTCGGATGCGTTGTGCAGGCTTGCGGAACGCGCCGGTGTGATTGACGCCATGGATGGCGTTCGTGAGATCTGCGATACCATACTGGTCGTTCCCGCGCCGTCGTCGATTGCTTCCATGCGTCAGCGCGGACGACGGCACATGATGCCGCTGGCAAAACGGTTGTCGGCGTTTCTACGGTGCCGGACAGGTTTCCGCGTACAGGTATGCGATGCGTTGACGAACAAAGGAATCAAAGGCAAATCCGTCGAGACCAAGGGCACGGAACAGAGGGCGCAACGCCTTAAGGGGCATGTCATGGTTCGTCCGGGCGTCACCCTTCAAAACAAGGCGGTGATTCTGGTGGATGACATCGTCACCTCTGGAGCCACCATGCGTCGTTGTGTTGACGCTCTAACTTCACAGGGAGCTTTGGTCATTACCGTGCTGGCGTTGGCACACACTCCGGCCGGCAGACCTTTGACGGCGTAAATCGTCACTCGTCATCGGAAATGTGATATTTCGGCAAAGTGATTTCGAAATCGGCGCCGCGCGGATCATCCACCACTCGTACCGTGCCGCCATGCAACTGCGCCGCCCATCGGGCGATTGACAGTCCAAGACCGGTTCCTCCCGATTCGGTACCTGGTCCCGTCTTGCCTTTGACGAATCGACGGAAGATATCGGACCGCGCTTCTTGGGGAATCTGCGAGCCGAAGTTGACGACATTCGTCACAATCGTGCCGAAATCCTTGTTTTCATGCGCTTCGATGAGCACCGCGGTATTGTCTGCGGAGTGTTTGAGCGCATTGGCGATGATATTGGTGAACAACTGGCGCAGACGATCCTGATCGCCTTCCATTTCGATGTTGTCGGGCACGTGGATTTCGATATTGTGGGCATGCCCGGCATCGGCGATTTCCAACGGTTCCACGGTTTCGTCGATGAAATCCGCGAAATTGAATTTATCGATCTGCAGGCTCGCCGCACCGGCTTCCATGCGGGACAAATCAAGCAGAAACGCGATCAGATCCGACAAACGGTGCGTTTGGTTGAGAATGCTTTCCAGATTCGATGGGGTCGGTTCCACAACGCCGTCGGCCATGTTCTCGACCATGGCCTGCAACGCGGATACAGGCGTACGCAGCTCGTGGCTCACATTGGCTACCATGTCCCGTCTCATCTGGTCGGCATGCTGCAGTTCCTCCGCCATCTCATTGAAAGACAAAGCCAGCTGTCCGACTTCGTCGCGGCTGTTGGCATCGACATGCACCCGGACGGTGTAGTCGCCGTCCGCCATAGCCTCCGCGGCATCCCGCATCTCGCGCAGGGGAGAGGTGAGTCCTCTAGAGAAGAAATAGGTGATGCCCAAAGCCACGGCAAGTGTGATCGGCATGGCTATCCACAGGCTCAATCCGACTTTGAGCAGGAACCAAGCCATGATGAATGCGATGATGGTGGAAATGGTGATCAGCACGCTCAATTCCATTTTGAGCGAAGAGAACAAACCAATAGGGCGTTCGGTATCCAACGGATTGACCGAACGCCCTGGTTTTGAATCAGTGGTACGCATACCACCAAATCTTAGCGCATCATACTATTCTTCCGGCGGTTCGAACGCGTAGCCTACGCCATGCACGGTTCGAATGGTCTTCGAACCCAGCTTGTGACGTAGCGCCTTGACATGCGAATCCACAGTACGGGTGCCGGACGCATCCACCCAATCCCACACTTCCTCGAGCAGCTTCTCGCGAGTGAGCACGGACTTCGGCTTGCGGGCCAAAGTGGCCAGCAAATCAAATTCCGTTGGGGTCAAATGCACCTGCTCCCCATTGACGGTGACGATACGCTGGGCCGGATCGATGACCAGAGAGCCGAAATCAAGCAGTTTCTCGTTTTCGGAGTTCTTGGCGATGACCTTCGCCCTGTCCACACGACGAAGTAGCGCCTTGCACCGGGCGATGAGCTCGCGCATGGAGAACGGCTTGGTCATGTAATCGTCGGCTCCGGCACCAAGACCGATGACCTTGTCGGCCTCGTCGTCTCGCGCCGTCAGAATCAGCACAGGCACAGGACGTTCAGCCACGATGCGCTTGGTGGCCTCAAGACCATCCATCACGGGCAGCATGATATCCATGATGACCAGATCCGGACGGAGCGTGGAAGCGGCCTGGACGGCGCTGGCGCCGTCGGAAGCCACGCGCGCGGTCCAACCCTCCGCAGTGATGCGCTGCGCGATGGCGGTGGCCAAGGTCGGTTCATCTTCGACCACCAGAACGGTACGTGGAATTACTGTGGATTGTGCTGATGAATTGAGCATAGCGTTCCGCCTTTCTCAGAGTTCCGGCTTCAAGAATACTGCTCCCAGTGCCGGAACGGTGATTTTCGCGGACCAATCACGGGAATGATACTCACCCTTGACCGCCTTGAAGGTGCCGTTGTGAATATCGGAACCGCCGTACTTCTTATCGTCCGTGGTCAGCACTTCGGTCCACTTGCCGCCCTTGGTGAGCGGAACCTGGTAATCCTCCCATGCCTCGCCCGAGAAGTTCACGACAACGACCATCTGCTCGCCATCCTTGCCGATACGCACGAAGCTGAGCGTGTTATGGTCGGCGTCATCGCTGGTCAGCCATTGGAATCCGGCAGGATCGAAGTCCTGACTCCACAATGCGGGAGACGCCTTGTACAGGGTGTTCAGGTCGGCGACGAGCTTCTGTACGCCACGGTGGTCAGGCCAATTGAGAGCATCCCAATCCACCGAACCGTCATGATCCCATTCGCCGTACTGCGCCACCTCATTGCCCATGAAGGAGAGCTTTTTGCCCGGATGGGCCCACTGGTAGGCGAACAGCGCGCGCACGCCGGCATAGCGCTGCCAGTCATCGCCCGGCATCTTGCCGAACAGCGAGCCCTTGCCGTACACGACCTCGTCGTGGCTGATCGGCAGCACATAATGCTCCGAGTATGCGTACACCATGGAGAAGGTGATCTCGTTGTGGTGCCACTTACGGTTGATCGGCTCCTCGTGCAGATACTGCAGGGTGTCGTGCATCCAACCCATGTTCCACTTGAGGCCGAAGCCCAAACCGCCGGCATCGGTCGGTGCGGTGATGCCGGGATACGCGGTGGATTCCTCGGCGATCATCATGATGCCCGGATTGTTCTTGTACGCGGTCGCCGTGGCTTCCTTGAGGAAGTCGATGGCCTCGAGGTTCTCTCGTCCACCGTAGATGTTCGGATGCCACTGGCCCGGCTTGCGGCTGTAATCCAAGTACAGCATCGAGGAGACCGCGTCCACGCGCAGCGCGTCGATATGGTACTCGTCCAGCCAGAAGCAGGCGTTGGCCACCAGGAAGTTGCGCACTTCGCGGCGTCCGAAATTGAACACGTAGGTGCCCCAATCCGGATGCTCGCCACGGGTCGGGTCCGGATCCTCGTACAGAGGCGTGCCATCGAATCTGCCAAGGGCGAACGCGTCCTTCGGGAAATGCGCCGGAACCCAGTCCATGATTACGCCGATGCCGGCCTCGTGCATCTTCTCGACGAGATACTTGAAGTCGTCAGGGCCGCCAAGGCGCGAATCAATCGCGTAATAGCCGGTTACCTGATAACCCCACGAGCCGGAGAAGGGATGCTCGGCCAGCGGCATGAATTCCACATGGGTGAAACCTTCCTTCTGGACGTAGGGGACCAGCTTGTCGGCCAGTTCGCGATAGTTCTTCACATCCTTGCGCCAGCTAGAGGCATGGACCTCGTAGATGCTGACCGGACCGTTGTGCGGGTCGGTCTTGGCTCGCTGGTCCATCCAGTTCTCGTCATGCCACGCATGGACGGAGTCAACGACGATGGAACCGGTGCGCGGCGGAATCTCATGCGAACGCTCCATCGGATCGGCCTTCATGACCCATTCGTTGTTGGCGTTGAGGATCTCATACTTGTAAATCGTTCCCGCTTCGACACCAGGAATGAATAGCTCCCAGACTCCAGAGGAGCCCAGTTCACGCATGGCGTGGGTGCGTCCGTTCCAGCCGTTGAAATCTCCCACCACACGTACCGCATGGGCATTCGGAGCCCACACGGTGAATGCGGTGCCCACCAGCTGTTCGCCCTTGACGCCGTCATTGGAGCCCAACGGATCGTCATAGCGCAGCACGCGCGCTCCCAAAGCCTCCCAAAGGCGCTCATGGCGTCCCTCGCCAAACAGGTACATGTCCAAATCGCCGATGGTGGGCAGATAACGGTACGGGTCGTCGGACACCACGGTGGAACCGTCTTCATATTCGGTGCTGATGCGATAATCGGGCACGTCGAAGCCGTCATCGGTCTTGATGGCCGGAATGAGTGCCATGAAAACGCCATTGTGTTCATGCACCGCCTGGGTTCGGGCATTTTCGGTGATGATCGTCACGGATTTCGCCAACGGACGAAGCACGCGGATCGTGACGACATCCTCATGCTCGTCGGGGCCGAGATGCCCGCCGAGCACCTCGTGTGGATTGTAGAACGTACCGTTGCTTACTGCATCCAGGTCGCCCTGTGCAACAGGAACGGCAACGCTATCTTCTTTGATCTTGGATTCTGTAGCCATGGGAAAAGTGTAAGCATGAAATGCTTGAAAATTGGCCCGTGTCGCGTCTTTTTTTGGTTTTTTGGCGGATTTTTAGGCAAGTCCAACCCTGATGGCACAATAATTCGGGTTTTGTGTAAGCTTTTCACGGAGGATTCATGGGTTACAAGGTCGGCGACATGGTCGTCTATCCGCGTCACGGCGCAGCGAAGGTGGAGGCCATCACCGAGCGAACGGTCAAGGGTGTGACCCGAGAATATCTGCAGCTGTCGGTGCTGTCGTCCGACGGGCTGGTCATCAATGTTCCGGTGGAGAACGCCAAGAAAGTGGGTGTCCGAGACATCGTCGGCGCCAAGGAGGTCGCGAAGGTCTTCGAGATTCTGCGTACTCCGATCATCGAAAAGGAAATGAACTGGTCCCGCCGGTACAAGCTGAACGTTGAGAAGATCGCCACCGGCGATGTGAATAAAATCGCCGAAGTCGTGCGAGACCTCGCCCAGCGTGATGTCGACGAGCATGGGCTGTCCGCCGGTGAGAAGCGCATGCTCACCAAGGCTCGCAGCATCCTGACTTCCGAGATCGCGTTGTCGGAGCATCTTGATGAGAATGAGGCCCAGCGTCTGCTTGACGTGAACCTTGGTTATGAAGCGCCGCGCCCTGGCGACGAGGATCATCACACCGAAGCTCCTGAAGAGGCGGCCATGGACACTTTGGCGCGCGTCGAGGCGGAGAACAAGAAGTCCAAGAAGAAGTAAGGGAATTTCCATGCGTATCGGTCAGGGATTTGACGCCCATCGATTCGCGTCCCATGATGCAGGCAAGCCGTTATGGCTTGCCTGTTTGCGTTGGGATGGTGACGGCATCGAAGGTGATTCGGACGGTGATGTCGCAGCCCATGCGTTGATTGACGCGTTGCTTTCCGCAGCCGGATTGGGTGATATAGGCATGCTTTTCGGTGTCGGTTCCGATTCCGCCGGTGCCGGCAAGCACGGCGACGAGATGCTCCGCGCGACGGTTGCGTATTTGCGTGCGCATGGCATGAGGCCGGTGAGCGCAAGCGTGGTCGTCGTGGCCAATCGTCCGAAAATCGGCAAGCGTCGTGACGAGGCGCAACAGGCGTTGAGCCATGCCATCGGCTGTGAAGTGTCGCTGACGGCCACCACTACCGACGGCATGGGATTCACCGGTTCGGGCGAGGGCATCGCGGCCATCGCCAGCGCCTTGGTGGAACCGATCGGCTGATACTTTCGCTACCTGCGGCGTGCCGATTCGATTATTTTGGCGACAATCCAGAACAGTGTGGAAATCGTCACGATGATGAAGCTTGGGGGAGCGGGGAACATGGCGGAAACCAACAGTCCACCCCAAATGGAGATCAAACAGATCACGGTGGAGACGACCATCGCGGCGAATGGGGACCGTGAGATGATGTTCGCAGTCGCGGCGGGCGTGACCACAAGAGCGAATATCAGCAATGTGCCCACGGCGGGCACCGCGATGGTGATCACACCGGCCATAATGGCCATGAAGCAGATGTTCATGAGATTCACCGGTACGCCTTTTGCCTGCGCCACCTGTTCATCAAGCGAGCTGAACAGCAGCGGTCGATAGATAACGGCCAAAACGGCCAGCAACAACACGTCGAAAACCGCAAATCCGACGATCTGCCCGTCCGTGATCGTCAGGATGGAGCCGAAAAGAATCGATTGCATCTGCTGCGAGGCGGAACTGGACAAGCGTGCGAAAAACAGACCCATGCCTGTGGCGAACGCCAATACGGTTCCTGTGGCGATTTCGCGTTGCGATGCCTTTTTGCCCAGTGCGCCGATCACCAATGCTCCGCCGAGAGCGAACACGCCGAGACCGGCACTGACCGGCAGACCCAACAGCACGGCTCCGGTCGCTCCTGGCAGTCCGATGTGCGCCAGCGCATGCGCGGCGAACGTGGAATGACGGGCGATGGTGAAGTAACCCATCACTCCAGCAGCCAAGGCGATGCACAGGCCGGCGAGGAAAGCGTTTGTCATGAATGGCGCGGTCAGCGTGCCCATCCAATCCGGATCGAAGGAGAAAGCGGTTTCGTTCATGATCATGCCTCCTGCGAAATGCGGTTGTGTTGGTGGAATCTTGCGATTTCCTCCGGCGCGTGGGCGTCGACGTCAATGTCATCGGGCTCATCCTCGCTTGGAGTGACGAACATATCTCCTTGGGGAGTGGTGACCACCTGCACCGTGGTGCCATATAGATGGGTGAGCAGCTTCGAATCCAGCACCTCGTTCATCTTCGCATAATGCGGATGCCCGTCGAGCAGATATACGGCTCCGGTGAGAATCGGCAGAAGCATGTTCAAATCGTGCGCCACTACTTGAATGGACATGCCGAGTTCTCGGTTGAGTTTGGCGAGCACGTGCACTGTGGCGCGTTGGCTGGCCAGATCAAGATTGGCGAGCGGTTCATCCAACATGAGTAGTTGGGGGTCCGACACCAGCGCTTGGGCGATGGCGACGCGTTGCCGCAGGCCTCCTGAGAGTTCCGACAGCCGGTATCTCGCCTTGTCCTGCATGCCGACGAATTCCAGCGCATTGCGTACTTTGTCTTTTTGCAGGCGGGTGATGGGATGAATGCCGAACCTTGCCCCGGTCAGGCCAAGCAGCACCGACTGTTCGGCGGTGATGTTCGATTCGATGTCGGATGCGTAGCTCTGCGGCACATACCCTATACGGTGATTCATGGCGCCGGCCGGCTTGCCGAGCACGGTTATGCCGCCGTGGGCGATGGGAATCAATCCGAGTTCGGCCTTCATCATGGTGGTTTTCCCGGCTCCGTTGGTGCCGACGATGGCTGTCACCGAGCCTTGCGGGATACGGAAGGTGCCATGCTGCCAGATGATGTGTCCGCCGCGTGAGACCCCTGCGTCGTCGAATTCGATACAGAATGATGCCTTGTCGTGCATGGCTCGCTCCCTTGATAAGTCAACGATAGTATTCTCACAAACGGTGTTGACAATCATTCTCAATAAGAAGCATGCATGGACGATGAAAAGTCTCGTGATGAATCCGCCTGGATCGTAACCGTTGCTGGAAAAAAGAGTCCGCCGATGTCGGGGAATTACTCGACATCGGCGAATCGGGGGAGGGAGGATGACCGTGGCTTTATTTACCGGGGTCCGTCTGCCCTGTGTTGTCCGGCGTTGCGGCGTCGGAATCGGAGTCGGGATTGTCGTTCGACGGCTGCTCGCCATTCGATTCAGAGGGAGAGACGTCCGAATCTGATGATGTCGCATCATCTTTGGAGGAAACCGCCTCATTCATTTGCTTGATGAGCTGCGCGATCCATGAAATCAGGCTTTTGCTGTCGGCCGGCATCTGTTCCGTGACGTCGATGACCGGCACATCGGATTTGTGTGCGGTGCCGGTCAGAATATTTGTGGCATCATCCGCCTTCTGAACATTGTTGATCAGCATATCCACTTGATGCCCCTCCAGAATCTTCTGGAAGTCCTGGAGTTCCTTGGACGAGGGTTGCGAGCCTTCCGAGATGGACTGCGTGTAGCTTTCGGGAGTCTTATCGGATAGGCCCATGTCGCTGAGCAGATAATATGCGACCGGCTCGGTGGCTGCGTAGGAGACGTTCCTATGTGTATCGGAGAACTCTTTCATGCTTCTCTCGATTACCGTCTCGCGTCTGTTCCACGCCTTGAGTTTGTTTGTGAAGTATTTCTTTTGCTTGGGCATGATGCGGCTGTAGGTGTCGGCAAGCTCCTTCGCCATGGCGTTGCGTGCGTCGCTGGAGAACCAGAGATGGGGATTGTCTCCCTCAACGGCTCCGACCATTTGCGCGGCCGAAACGGAAACGGTGTCTCTTTCCAGGTTTTTTGTGGCCCAGGAGTCGTATCCCGCTCCGTTGGACACGACGACCTGTGCCTTCTGCAGGGTGTCGACAGCAGTGGTCTTCGGTTCGAACGTGTGGGCGTCCTCTGTTGTGGAGGACAGAATCGAGGTGACTTTGACGTGCACGCCGCCGATCTGCTCCGCCAAAGCCCCCCACTGGTTGACCGACGCCACCACGTTGATCGGGGTGGTCTGCTCCTTTGGTGTGTCGGGTGCCGTTGGTTGATCGGGCTCCGAAGAAGCGCCAAAGCAGGAAGCGGTGCCCAGCACCGTGCACAATGTGATTCCCGCGGCAAGGATGCGGAAAAATGGACGCTGGTGAGAGCGCATGTCGATTGCCTTCCTCTTGGGTCGTCCGTCGTTTCGGTCGCGTCCATCTCATATAGCACATGCGCGACTTACGACTGAAACCAAGATAGCCTACGATACTTGCAAATGCCAATACGACAAGCGACTTAGCGAGGAAGTGGACCACATGGGAACAAGGATTGATGGCAAAAAGGTGGCGGCACGGACCAAGGCGGACCTCGCCAAACGCGTGGAACTGCTGAAGGCGAGGGGAATCCAACCTGGGTTGGGTACCATTTTGGTCGGATCAGACCCCGGCTCCGTGAAATATGTCGCCGGCAAACATGCCGATTGCGCCGAAATCGGCGTGAATTCCATCAAGCGCGAGCTGCCTGAGAATGCGACGTTCGATCAGGTCGCCGATGCGGTCCGCCAGCTCAATGCGGATCCCGCCTGTACCGGATATATCGTGCAGTTGCCCTTGCCAAGGGGAATCGACGAGAACGCCATCATCGATCTGATCGATCCCAAGAAGGACGCCGACGGGATGCATCCGTATAATCTCGGCGAACTTGTGCTGCATGCCCGAGGAGACATCGCCACGCCGTTGCCATGCACGCCTCGCGGCGTGATCGAGCTGTTGCGCGCCTACGACATCGATTTGGATGGCAAGGAGGTGTGCGTGCTGGGCCGTGGCATCACCATCGGCCGTACCATTGGTCTGTTGTTGACTCGTAAGGCGGTCAACGCCACTGTCACGCTGTGCCATACGGGAACCAAGGATGTGCGTGAACACATGCGACGGGCCGATGTGATCGTCGCAGCCATGGGAGTGGCTGGTTTCGTCAAACCGGAAGACATCAAGGAAGGGTCGATTCTCGTCGACGTCGGAGTATCCCGCGTGTTCGACGAGGAATCCGGCCGATACAAGGTCAAGGGTGATGTCGATAAAGCCTGTTACGAGAAGGCTTTGGCATATACGCCGAATCCTGGAGGCGTAGGGCCGATGACGCGTGCCATGCTGTTGCAGAATGTCGTGGAGATGGCCGAACGTCAGTTGTGAGTTTCGCGATAGTGCTTTCGGGCGTGTCGTGACATGCGACACGCCCGATTTTTGTGCATGGCTTCTTGTAGACTTTCGCCTTGTGTGTATTTGCACGCACGTATAACTGAAGAACGATTTTATCCATCCACTATTTTGTAAGAAACCACATTAATGGCAGAGAACAATAACGAAGTCGCCAAGGTCGCCATCAACGACATCGGCACCGAAGAGGACTTCATCAAGGCAGTCGATTCCACCATCAAGAACTTCGATGATGGTGATCTGGTCGAAGGTACCGTCGTCAAGGTCGATCATGACGAGGTCCTGCTCGACATCGGCTACAAGACCGAGGGTGTCATCCCCTCCCGCGAGCTTTCCATCAAGAAGGACGTTGATCCTGACGAAGTCGTCGAGGTCGGCGACACCATTGAGGCCCTTGTCGTCACCAAGGAAGACAAGGAAGGCCGTCTGATTCTGTCCAAGAAGCGTGCACAGTACGAGCGCGCTTGGGGCGACATCGAGAAGATCAAGGAAGCCGATGGCGTTGTCGAAGGCACTGTCATCGAAGCTGTCAAGGGTGGCCTCATCGTCGACATCGGTCTGCGTGGCTTCCTGCCGGCATCTCTCGTCGAGATGCGTCGTGTCCGCGATCTGTCCCCGTACATCGGCCAGAAGATCAAGGCCAAGATCCTCGAGCTCGACAAGAACCGCAACAACGTGGTCCTCTCCCGTCGCCAGTACCTCGAGGAGACCCAGTCCGAAGTGCGCGAGACCTTCCTGTCCCAGCTTAAGAAGGGCCAGATCCGTGAAGGCGTCGTGTCCTCCATCGTCAACTTCGGCGCGTTCGTCGATCTGGGCGGTG
>OLRG01000082.1_pt1 | contig 99531 bp, 93 predicted proteins | sample 1672331 | NCBI WGS metagenome assembly OLRG01 (sample SAMEA3136672, study PRJEB25190) | human gut metagenome
AAACTCTTAGCGGCAGTTCGATTCTGTCATCCCCTGTAGAGCCCTCTCGGAAGCAGTTCCGGGAGATTTTTTATACTCTATAATTCCCACCAGATTCAATTGTTTGCACAAAGAATCTGATGGGAATTATTTTTGTCTGATGCTGACATAACCTATATTTTTGTAAATCAATATATTTCTTTAGAAATTAAAATAAAGTTCGTACACCTTAACCGGTCGCCCCTTCGCATTGGTCGTCTGCGTATAAGCGAGCTTCGCGACTCCTCCATTTTCCAGATTCTGAATAATCCGGTTCGCATTTCTCACCGTACTTCCCATCCGTTCGGCAAGCTCGTGCGTTGTAATTTTATTTGATCCGGCAGCATGCGTACTGGCAAGGACTTTCTTGATCGTAACCGGTGAAAGATTACACTGCTTTGCAATCTTTCCAAGATTCTGCACATACTGATTCTGGATCACTCTTCGGTCGGATGAACCAAGGGGTCCGATCATATCCCCGTTTTCATTCTGGATAAAACTTTTTCCAAACTGAACAGCCTCTTTGCGGGCATTTACAGAATTACGGATCGCATTGTCAAAATTTGCCCCGATTCCGTATCCTACAGCACATTCAAAATGCAGTTTGTCGGTGAGAAATTCATTCAGTTCGCAGACCTTGTTATTGTGTGTAATATGCTGCAGCATTTCCACAGTGGTCAGGGCACTGCAGTGATTATCCACTTTCTGAGAGATACAATTCATCAGATTCTTTTTAAAGAAATCTTCCATACAGACATAGATCTGCTGGATATTTTCCGGTGTGTTATCTGTCGAACTACGGGGAGATACATTGATGATAACCGGAAGGTTGGAACGCATGTGCTCCAGCTCAATCGTGGACAGAAGTTCATTTGCAAGATCCCGGATATGGCTGACACTTGGCAGCGGATAGATTGTCGGGATCCCGTGCGCACGAAGCTCCGGCAGGATATTACTGTACTGACAGAGAACCATATCCATTTCATTGTTGTTCCACATACGGATCAGCTCTGAAAGGACATGATTTTCAATCGTACTGATACTGGTGCGGGTCAGTGCCTTGGTCCAGTTGTTAATATGTGGTGGAACTGTATCAATGTCCAGCTCCTTAAGGAAAGCGGTTGCAGTACAGCCGCCATCGATCGGAATCAGGAAATCCAGAATAATCCGGTCCATATCCAGATCCCGGTTGGAAATCAGCAGATTCAAAAGAGCACGGTACAGACCGGCTATATCAATTTCAAAGGATACAATCGGACGGTTATAAGCGTGCGCAGTTGACTCAATGGCAGCTTTTGCGATCTTACCACTGATAAGAAATCCGTCAGTGTCCCCGGCGTAAGAATCGTAAACTTCTGATATTGTGTCAAATTTGTTGTAGGAAACCACCTGGATGTCGCAGTTTAGTTTTAGTTCTGAGACGATCTGCGAGATAGGTTCCTTTAAGTACTGGCTGGTAATAGCCACAATTTTTCTTCTCATTTTCTTTCACCTCTCAAAAAGTATCATATAAAATTATCTTCCATAAATCAACCATAATATTCTGAAAATTAAAAAAATAACGATTAAATAGGTAAAAACAACGAAAATCAAGAATATTCTGTAATATTATTGACTAAAATTTTAGAAGTTGGTATTATGTAATCGTGATAACTATTCTGTAAATGTTCCAAAAACTAATAAAAATATTCTGTAAATATTCTAAAAGTAGAACAGTATTTTTAATGTAAATGGCAGGAACAAAGTTAAAGGAGGGCTTAGTATGAATTACTATGAAAGAGCATTGGAATTAAAGGATGAAACAATTGCAAACCGCAGACACATCCACAAAAATGCTGAAACTGGTCTGGATCTTCCAAAGACCAAAGCTTATGTTATGAAAAAGCTGACAGAATACGGACTTGAGCCGAAGGATTGTGGCTACGGGGTAACAGCTACACTCGGCAAAGGGGGAAAGGTTCTTCTTCTGAGAGCAGATATGGATGCACTTCCGATGCCGGAAGAAAGCGGAGAAGAATTTGCATGTCCTACAGGAAAAGAAGCACATACATGCGGACATGATTTCCACGCTGCAATGCTTCTTACAGCAGCAAAGATGCTGAAAGAAAAAGAAGATACACTGGAAGGAACTATCAAATTCATGTTCCAGCCGGCAGAAGAGACTTTTGAAGGAAGCAAGAATATGATCGAGAATGGTATTCTTGAGAATCCTCCGGTTGATGCAGCACTTGCATACCATGTATCACCGGGAAAAATGCCAATCGGACTTTTTATGTACAATGATAAGGATACGATGATGTATTCTGTAGATGGATTTAAGATCACCATCCATGGAAAAGGATCCCATGGTGCTTATCCACATGTAGGAGTTGACCCGATCAACATCGGAGTTCATATCCATCTTGCATTGCAGGAACTGATCGCAAGAGAAAGTGATCCGACACATTCTTGTGTACTTACAATCGGACAGTTTGCAGGCGGAACTGCAGCAAACATCATTCCTGAGACCGCTGTTCTCCAGGGAACGATCCGTACAAACAAGCCGGAAGCAAGAGAACTTCTGGTCCGCAGAATGAAAGAAGTCGCTGAAAAGACAGCAGCTGTATATAACGGAACCGTTGATATTGAGATGATCTCAGAAGTTCCTCCGCTGATCTGCAATCCGAAGCTTACCGACGAAGTGGTTGGATATATGCAGGAGCTTGGAATTCCGGGACTCACACCATATCCGGGAATTTCTGCAAGTGCTTCTGAAGATTTCGCAGTGATCGCTGAAAAGGTTCCAAGTACATTTATGTATCTGTCAGCAGGATATCTGGATGAAAGAGGACAGTATCCGGCACATCATCCGAAAGCACAGTTTAATGAAGATGTTTGCCCGATCGGAGCAGCTTGTCTTGCACATTGCGCTTCACAGTGGCTTAAAAATAACAAATAGAGAGTAAAGGTTTCTTTAGGAACAGGAGGAAAAGAATATGAGTAAAGAACAGCAGGCTCAGGAACAGCCACAGGTTGCGATTCCGCTTCCGAAGGCAAAGAAAAACTTGGTTCAGATCGGATGTATCTGCATGATGCTTTCCGTAGCAATGTATGGACTGGTATTTGCAACGTTAACAGCACCTATCCTTGAAAAAGTTGATGCGATGGGATATGTAGGACTCTTCTCTATCGTAGGTGCGATCGGTGTATCGATTATGACTCCGATCGGAGGAAAATTAGGTGACCTTATTGGTAGAAGAAACATTGTAGTGATTCCTGGAATTATCTGTGCACTTGCAGGTTTTGCATTTGCATTTGTGAGATCTCTGATTCCACTGATGATCCTCAGACTGATTGTCAGCCTTGCACAGGGCGCATTTACAGCAGCACCATACATTATCGCAGGTCTTATCAATGAAAGAAAAGATGTACCAAAGGCAATGGGTATGCTTGCAACCGCAATCGCTGTTGGTGGATTTGGAGGAAGTATCATCGCAGGTATTTTAACAGATATGGGATTATTGACTGTGGCAATCCTTATGCCGGCAATTCCACTTATTCTTGGTATAGTACTGATTGGAATGAACATGCCGAATCAGAAAAGAGAAGGAAAGGTTACGATTGATGTTCCGGGGATGATCGCACTCATCGTATCACTTTGCGGAATTCTGCTTGCACTGAACTTTGGATCTTCTATGGGATGGACAAATCCAATGATTCTTGCAGGTCTTGTAATTGGTATCATTGCTCTTATTGCACTTGTTAAGATTGAAAATAAAGCTGCAGAGCCGTTGATTCCAATGAAATTATTTAAAAATAAAAACTACACAGTACTCCTTATTGTAGGATTTATCTGCTATTTCTATCAGAATGCCATGAACTATTATGCACCGATCGGTGCCATGCAGGTTATGGGAGCATCCACGAGTGCAGCAGGTGCACTGCAGATGCCTCGTACACTGATTACAATCATTCTTCCTACTATCGCAGGTGCATGGGTAGGAAAGAAAGCTGCCAATGCATGGAAAGCAATGGTAATTGGTACAAGTCTTGCAATGATCCCGATGGCTGTGATGGCGTTGGTAACAAATTCAGGTGCTTCGATCATGATTTATTTTGTAGCACTTGCAGTTACAGGTATTGCTGAAAGCTTCCGTGCTGTATCCATTACGCCAACAGCACAGGCAATGCTGGCACCGGAAGATATGGGAATCGGAACTTCTCTGGTTAACTTCGCAAACTCACTTTCAGGAACAATTGCAGTTGCAGTATTTGCAGTCGCATATAATGCAAGTACATCAGCTGATCCGACCAATGTAGCACTGATCCAGAATGGTGTAAAATCTGTATTCTGGACAGCAGCAGTCGTTACTCTGATTGGACTTCTTCTGGTAATCTTCATTGTAAAACCGGAGATGAGCAAGAAAGCAGCAGAAAGCAAATAGAATATTGAAATCCATGTGAACATGTGAATAAGAAGCCGGGGCGGATGTGAAAAAGCATCTGCCCCGGTTGTTATCTGGAGAAGTCTTTTATAGATCTGCCGGATACAGGGATGAGAATGGAAATGACATATGTTTCAGGTAAATGCAGATTGCATTTCAGAAAATCAAGAGTATAATAAGAAATAGTGAAAAGAAGAAAGGCAGACATATATCTGTCTTTTTATAATTATAGAGACAATTTTAAAGATATAAGAAATAATATGATTTACCGGAGGAAAAGAATGCTTGGAAACTATCTGGATGAAGTACGAAAAAAAGCACCACTGATACACAATATCACCAATTATGTGACGATCAATGATGTGGCAAATATGGTTCTTGCCTGCGGTGCAAGTCCGATTATGTCGGATGAGCCGACTGATATTGAAGAAATCACATCCATCTGTCAGGGACTGAATATCAATATGGGAATGCTGAATCCGCGTAAGATTGAAAGCATGCAAAAAGCAGGAAAGAAATCCAATGAACTGTATCATAAAGTACTGTTAGATCCGGTTGGAGCAGGATCGAGTTCGTTCCGAACAGAGGCGGCACTGAATCTGATACGTGATATTCAGTTTGATGTGATCCGGGGAAATATTTCTGAGATCAAGACCTTAGCAGCAGGACATGGTACAACGAGTGGTGTGGATGCAGACGAGGCAGATACACTGACGGAGCAGAATCTGGAGAAAATGATTTCGTTTATAAAGGATTTTTCCAGAAGGACAGGTTCCGTGATTGCTGTGACTGGAGGAATAGACCTTGTAAGTGATGCAAAGAGGTGCTTTGTGATCCGGAACGGTCGTCCGGAGATGGGACGGATCACCGGAACCGGGTGTCAGCTTTCCGGGATGATGACGGCATTCCTTGCGGCGAATCCGGAGAATAATCTGGAAGCAGCGGCAGCAGCGGTCTGTGCCATGGGGCTTGCCGGTGAGACTGGCTGGAAATATATGCAGCCGGGAGATGGAAACGCAACCTACCGTAATCGGATCATCGATGCGATTTATAATATGGAAGGAAAAGAATTGGAAGAAGGTGCAAAATATGAGATTAGATAAGAAAGATATGGTTCTGTATGCGGTAACAGACCGCCACTGGCTGAATGGAGAAAGCCTGTACAGCCAGGTGGAAAAAGCGCTGAAAGGTGGGGCTACATTTATCCAGCTCAGGGAAAAAAATCTGGGTGAGGAAGAGTTCCTGGCAGAAGCAAAAGAGATTGCCAGGCTCTGTAAATCCTACCATGTACCATTTGTGATCAATGACAATGTAGAGATTGCAAAGAAGGTAGATGCCGATGGTGTGCATGTGGGGCAGAGCGATATGGAAGCTCTTGATGTGCGGAAAACACTGGGCGAGGACAAGATCATCGGTGTTACGGCAAAGACGGTCGAGCAGGCGCTAAAGGCGCAGGCACATGGAGCCGATTATCTGGGAGTCGGTGCAGTCTTTGGCACGACATCAAAGGCAGATGCAACAAAGCTGGATCATAAGGTTTTAAAGGAAATCTGCGAGACGGTGGACATTCCGGTTGTGGCAATTGGGGGAATCACGGGAGAGAATGTGACAGAGCTTGCCGGAAACGGAATCTGCGGAGTTGCCGTGATCAGTGCAGTTTTTGGACAGCCGGATATTGAGCAGGCTACAAAAGAATTAAAAGAGAAAGTAGAGGGTATGTTGAAATGATTTTGTTTACTAGCGATTACACAGAAGGGGCACATCCGAGAATTATCGAGAAGCTTGCCGAGACCAATATGGAGCAGACAGTAGGATATGGGGAAGATCCATACTGTGAAGCTGCAAGAGAAGCCATCAAAAAAGTATGCGATGCACCAGATGCAGATGTGCATTTTCTGGTGGGAGGTACACAGACGAACTTTACGGTAATTTCTTCTATTTTACGCCCGTTCCAGGGAGTGATCTGTGCAGATAGCGGACATATCAATGTCCATGAGACCGGGGCTGTAGAAGCGACCGGACACAAGGTTCTGGCACTTCCTTCAAAGGAAGGAAAAATTACAGGACAGCAGATCAAGGAATATTACGACCTGCACTGGAGTGATGAGTCTCGTGAACATATTGTACAGCCAAAGATGGTTTATATTTCACATCCGACAGAGGTAGGAACATTGTATACAAAGAATGAACTTGAAAATATTTCTACTGTATGTAAGGAATGTGGACTTTATCTTTTCCTGGATGGGGCAAGAATGGGTTATGGGCTGATGGCACCGGGAACCGATGTGACACTTCCGGATATTGCAAAGTGTTGTGATGTATTCTATATTGGAGGAACAAAGGTCGGTGCATTGTTCGGAGAAGCTGTGGTAATCACAAATCCATGTCTAAAGCAAGATTTTCGTTACTGCATTAAACAAAAAGGTGGAATGCTTGCAAAAGGAAGACTGCTTGGCGTTCAGTTCCTGGAGCTTTTTAAAGATGGTCTTTATTTTGAAATCTCCAAACATGCGATTGATATGGCAATGCTTTTGAAAGACGGACTGAAAGAAAAAGGATATGAATTCTTCATGGACAGCGATACCAACCAGCAGTTCATTATTGTGGAAGATGCCAAATTGCAGGAAATCCGTCAAAAATATGGCGTAACTTATCAGGAAAGGTACGATGAGACCCATAGTGTGATCCGATTATGCACTTCCTGGGCGACAAAAGAGGAAAATGTGAAGGCATTCCTGCAAGATATGTAATTTGTGAAAAATTGAATAAAGCTTTACAGGTAAGGCAGATATGGTAAATGATAAGGACTTTTTTGCACAGAAAATGGCAGAAGAGTCCTTTTTTGCTTTTCGTAGTGTTTTAATATGAGAAAATAATAGTTAGGCATTTAATTATTTGTTTGTGAAAAATATTATAAAAATATAAATTATTGAGAATAAATGTTGACTTATGTGTGTGATACGCATAAAATAACGATTAGACTTCTAATGAATAGATATCTAATCAAATTGCGGGAGGTGAAAGGGTGAAGTCGGATAAATTTGAGTGTGGGGATTTTACCAGGGAGAATATGCCGGTACAACTTCTTCTTGCACAGGTCGGACATATGTATAAATGGTATGTGACGAAACAGATGAAGGATACAGAGCTGAAAGCCGGACAGGCAGGAATTCTTGCAATATTGCAGATGGTAGGACCGATGTCACAGAGAGAGCTTGCAGATCATATTCATATTACGCCGCCATCGGTGAATGTAGCAGTTCAGAAACTGGAAAAGCTCGGATATATTAGAAAAGAGCAGGACGAAAAAGACCAGCGGATGACAAGGATCCATCTGACAGAACGAGGAGAGAAGATTCTTGGCAACATGCATGAGATTCTCCGAAGCACGGAAGATACACTCCTGAAGAATATGAGCACAGAAGAGAAAATACTGTGCAGAAGACTGCTTTTACAGATGAGTGACAATCTTTTCCAGGAAAAAGAATTCCGTGATATGCCATGTAAAAATCCATTTAAGGAATAAAAATAGTTACTAAGAAAGGAAATAATTGCTATATGAGAAAGTTATTCAAACATTTGAAGCCTTATGCAGCAACTATAGCAGCGATTGTTGTTATCCTGATCGTTCAGGCGTACTGTGATCTGTCATTGCCTTCTTATACTTCAGACATTGTCAATGTCGGAATCCAGCAGGGAGGAATTGATGAGAAGATTCCGGATGCAATCGCAGAGGAAGAGATGAATAAGCTGTTGCTTTTTGTGGCAGAAGAAGACCAGCAGACAGTGCTGGATGCATATGAGAAAAAGGAATCCGATTCGGATTATAAGTATGATGGAGCAATTTATGTTCTGAAGGATTCCGTGAAAAAAGATGAAGAAAAGTCAGGAAAGGTATTTGACATCCTTGGAAAGCCGATGCTTCTGACTTATGGATTTGAATCTGGAAGCGATACAACAAAGAAGATGGAAGAATCTATGAAAGAAAACATGATTTCTTCTATAAAAGAGCAGGCAGAAAAGCAGGCAGAGAGTATGCAGTCCCAGATGACAGATGAGCAGAAAGCAGCACTTGCGGCAAATCCGGAGCTTGCCAAGAAGCAGCAGGATGAAATGCAGAAAAACATTGATGAACAGGTGAAAAAGATCGAAAATGCAGATATCTTTGAGATCCTGAACATGATACCGGATGAACAGAGAGCAGACGTTATTGATAAAATATCAGAAAAAATGGACGATATGCCGGATACTATGCTGGAACAGTCAGCAACTTCATATATTAAAGAAACCTACAGTGTTCTGGGCGTGAATACCGATAAGATCCAGAACAGATATATTTTAACAACTGGCGGTAAGATGCTTGCACTTGCATTTCTCGGAATGATCGCAAGTGTACTTGTCGGACTTCTTGCATCAAGAGTTGCGGCAAGTACTGGACGTGATCTGAGAGGAAAGGTATTCAAGAAAGTTGTCGGATTTTCCAATGCAGAATTTGACAAGTTTTCAACTGCATCACTGATCACAAGAAGTACCAATGATATCCAGCAGATCCAGATGCTTGCAGTTATGCTTTTGAGAATGGTGATGTATGCACCAATCATGGCAATTGGAGGTATTTTCAAGGTTCTCCATACGAATGTCAGCATGTCATGGATCATCGTACTTGGGGTAATCCTGATCGTGATGGTTGTTGCTGTATTATTTATTGTGGCAATACCAAAATTTAAGATTCTGCAGAACCTGGTTGACAGACTGAACCTTGTTACCCGTGAGATCCTTACCGGACTTCCGGTTATCCGTGCATTCAGTACAGAAAAGCATGAAGAAGAACGATTTGATAAAGCGAACAGAGATCTGACAAGAACCAATTTATTTGTAAACCGTGCCATGACATTTATGATGCCGATGATGATGCTGATCATGAACGGAATTACCATACTGATCGTATGGAGCGGCGCACATGGTGTCAGTGACGGGCAGATGCAGGTTGGTGATATGATGGCATTTATCCAGTATACAATGCAGATCATCATGTCCTTCCTTATGATCTGTATGATTTCTATTATGCTTCCAAGAGCAGCTGTTGCAGCAGACCGTGTGGATGAGATCCTGACAAGCAGGACAGCGATCGAAGATCCGAAAACACCGGAAAAACTGGAAGAATCCAGAAAAGGCGAAGTAAAATTTGACCACGTATCCTTCCGTTATCCGGGAGCAGAAGAAGACGTACTTCATGATATCAGCTTTACAGCAAAACCGGGACAGACAACGGCGATCATCGGAAGTACCGGTAGTGGTAAATCTACGATGATCAACCTGATCCCAAGATTTTATGATGTAACAGAAGGTACGATCACATTGGATGGAAAAGATATTCGTACCATTTCCCAGCATGATCTGCGGGACGAACTTGGATACGTTCCACAGAAAGGTGTACTTTTCTCAGGAACAATCGAGTCCAATATTCTGTATGGCAATCCGGATGGATCCGAAGCCGAGATGAAGGAAGCCGCAGAAATCGCACAGGCAACCGAATTTATCGAAGAAAAACATAAAAAATACGAAAGTCCGATCGCACAGGGCGGTTCCAACGTATCCGGCGGTCAGAAGCAGCGTCTTTCTATCGCACGTGCGATTGCAAAGAAACCAAAAGTTTATATTTTTGATGACAGTTTTTCAGCACTGGATTATAAGACAGACGTAACCCTTCGTGCTGCATTGAAAGAAAAGACACAGGACAGCACAGTGATCATTGTAGCACAGCGAATCAGCACCATTTTACATGCGGAGCAGATCATTGTGCTGGATGATGGAAAGATTGCGGGAATCGGAACACACAAAGAGCTTCTGAAATCCTGTGATGCATATTATCAGATTGCGTCATCGCAGCTTTCTGAAGCAGAGCTTGCGAGAGACTTAAATAACGAAAATGACGGAAAGGAGGAAGCATAGTATGAGTAATCAGCCAAGAAGAAGAGGACCTATGGGCGGTGGACATGGAAGAATGGGAACCGGCGAGAAGGCAAAAGACTTCAAAGGTACCATGAAGAAACTTTTTACTTACCTTAGTGAATATAAAATCGGTATTTTCTTTGTTATGATATTTGCAATCGGAAGTACGGTTTTCAATATTATTGGACCAAAGGTTCTCGGAAAAGCGACGACCGAAATTTTCAAAGGTCTGGTCGGAAAAGTATCCGGCGGCAGCGGAATTGATTTTACAAAGATTGGTAAAATCCTGTTAACTTTATTGTGTCTGTACGTGATCAGCGCATGTTTCTCCTTTATCCAGGGATATATCATGACAGGCGTATCACAGAAGCTGACCTATCGCATGCGAAAAGAAATTTCTGAAAAAATCAATCGTATGCCGATGAATTATTTTGATACGACTACACACGGTGAGGTACTTTCCAGAGTAACCAATGACGTAGATACTCTGAGCCAGAGCCTGAACCAGAGTGCAACCCAGATGATCACATCCGTGACAACGATCATCGGTGTACTGATCATGATGATCAGTATCAGTCCGCTGATGACTGTGATCGCACTTCTGATCCTGCCGGTATCTATGGTACTGATTTCTGTAATCGTAAAACACTCACAGAAATACTTCAAAAGCCAGCAGGAATATCTGGGACATATCAATGGTCAGGTAGAAGAAGTATATGGCGGACATAATATTGTCAAAGCATTCAATAAAGAAGAAGACGTGATCCGCGAATTTGATGAGACTAATGATATCCTGTTCCGTTCTGCATGGAAATCACAGTTCCTTTCCGGAATGATGATGCCGATCATGCAGTTTGTCGGAAACCTTGGATATGTAGGAGTTTCTATCTTAGGAGGTTACCTTGCAATCAAACAGACCATCGAAGTTGGAGATATCCAGTCCTTTATTCAGTATGTAAGATCCTTTACACAGCCGATCCAGCAGGTTGCACAGGTAGCAAACATGCTCCAGTCGACAGCCGCTGCATCAGAGAGGGTATTTGAATTTCTGGACGAAAAAGAAGAAGATCAGTTTGCTGAAAATCCAGTATCTGTAGAAGGATTACAGGGAAATGTAGAATTTGAACACGTACACTTCGGATACAATCCGGAGCATATCATCATCAATGATTTCTCTGCAAAAGTAAAAGAAGGACAGAAGATCGCCATCGTAGGACCAACCGGAGCAGGAAAGACAACCATGATCAAACTGCTGATGCGTTTCTATGATGTCAACAGCGGGGCAATCAAGATCGATGGACACAACATCAAAGACTTCAACCGGAGCGAACTCAGACAGATGTTCGGAATGGTACTTCAGGATACCTGGCTGTTCAGCGGAAGCATCGAAGATAACATTAAATACGGTAAACTCGATGCAACCCACGAAGAAGTCGTAGCCGCAGCCAAAGCTGCTCACGTACACCGTTTCGTCCAGACTCTTCCAAGCGGATACAACATGATTCTCAACGAAGAAGCCAGCAACGTATCCCAGGGTCAGAAACAGCTCCTCACGATCGCCAGAGCCATCCTGGCTGATCCAAAGATTCTGATCCTAGACGAAGCCACCAGCTCCGTAGACACCAGAACCGAAGTCCAGATCCAGAAAGCCATGGATAACCTCATGAAAGGCAGAACCAGCTTCGTAATCGCCCACAGACTCTCCACCATCAGAGATGCAGATCTTATACTGGTAATGAAAGACGGCGATATTATCGAACAGGGGAACCATGAAGAACTACTTGAGAAGAATGGGTTTTATGCGGAATTGTATAATTCGCAGTTTGAAAACGCCACAAGCTGTGCATAAAAATGGAAAGATGCCAAAAATCATGCTCGCATGATTTTTGGCATCTTTTTATTTTTATATAGAGCGCCAGCTCTCATTCGGATGATGCGACAGCATTAGCCGAATGCAGCACAGCGTATGTGTCGGGGCAAAAGAGTAGAGTGCATCATTCCACAAACTAATCAATCTCCAGCGGAACAGGAGCTTCAGCTCCGCTTCCCGCGCCTGTCTTGCGTTCCCTAAATTTAATTCAATTATTTTCCAACATCTCTAGCAACGCCGAATTTGTTGATTTATTTATGATTTCTGTAATTTTCAATCAACCAGATTAAACGAATTTGTTGATCTGTTTTTAATTTCTGAAATTCTAAATCAACTATATCTGCATATTTCGTTGATTAGCTTTGAATTTTACAGTATCTAAGTCAATAAAATATTCTTATTCTGTTGACTTGTTTTTGAGTTTTATAGTATCTAGATCAATAATAGTTCCTTATTTCGTTGATTCATTTTCGGCTTTTAAGTTTTGCAATCATTTTTTTCAGTATAACGCATGTAAAAATGTGTATCAATGAAGCAAAAAATAAATATGAAAAACTGTAAAAAATATTGCCATCAATAAAAATCATATATATGATATTTATAAAGAACAAAGGAGGTTTAAAATAATGCCTATGAAAAAAAGATTATCCAGTTCCATTGGTACTATTATTGTTCTCTGTGCGATAATCATAATATCGTTGCAGAAATATCAGCCGGACAAAGAAGTAATTACTACTTTCATATATGAATGGCTAAATGACGATTCCAGGGCAGAGACAGAATACAAAAAAATTCTGGAAACCGGAAGTGATAATCAATCCTTATCTCAGCCTTTGCAAAAATACTTCATAACAGAAGCGGCATTCCAATCTTTCTTAAAGACATTTTATTATTTACCAGTAAAAATTCTGCAACAATACGATTCCTACAATTTAATAGACATTAACATAACAAAAGAATCTAATAGTTACTTTGTAAAAGTAGACTTAGAATTGATAAAAGAAGAAAAATCAAAGAATCATTCCATCACAATAAAAATTCAAATGGATCATAAAAAGTTTACCTATTTTACCATCACAGAAGGAAAAGAAATTTAACAAAAATAAGCGGTTGAAAGATAAGAAATAAATAGGATATAATAACCCATAGATATTCAGGAAGGGAGGAAATCTTTCATGCAAAAAGTAATCAGTATCGGAAAACAGAATTTTGTATCTCTTCGGGAGAATGATTGTTTTTATATTGATAAAACAGATCTGATCTGTAAGTGGTGGGAATCAAAAGATGAAATTACTTTGATCACCAGACCGCGTAGATTTGGAAAAACATTGAATATGAGTATGCTGAATTGTTTCTTTTCCAATCAATTTACAGGACGGGAAGACCCTTTTAAAGGATTGGCAGTCTGGAAAAAGGAAAAGTATCGTAAAATGCAAGGAACCTATCCGGTAATTTTTCTGAGTTTTGCCGCAATTAAAGGCAGTAATTATGAAGATGCCAGAGATGGGATTATCATGGCGATCAATGAAGCCTATTCAGAACATAGGTATCTGCTTGAAAGTAATGAACTTACGGATGGTGAGAGGAAATGCTTTGAAGAGTTAGATTATTATGCAAAAAATCCAGGAATCAAAAAACAGGTGGCAAATGATACAATCTGTAATGCGGTAAAAAATCTGGCAAATTGCCTGAGCCGGTATTATAAAAAGAAAGTTATTATTTTGCTGGATGAATATGATACCCCGATGCAGGAAGCTTATCTCTATGGATATTGGAAAGAATTTACAGCATTTATCAGAAGTTTATTTAATGCAACGTTTAAGACAAATCCATATTTGGAAAGAGCAATGATGACAGGGATTACACGCGTGTCGAAAGAATCTGTATTTTCAGATTTAAATAATCTTAACGTTGTAACAACGACATCAACGGAGTATGAAACCTGTTTCGGATTTTCGGAAGAAGAAGTATTTCAGGCGTTAGAAGAGCGTGGGATGAACAATCAGAAAAAGCTTGTAAAGTCCTGGTATGATGGTTTTGTATTTGGAAATACGCATGATATCTATAATCCTTGGTCAATTACTAATTTTTTAGATAAAAAACAGGTCCGTCCTTATTGGGCAGATACCAGTTCAAATAGTATGATTGATGAACTGATTCGAAAAGCTTCCACAGACATCAAAGAAAAGATGGAAGAATTGCTGCAGGGAAAAGAAATCGTAGTTAATTTTGATGAACAAATCGTATTTGAGCAGCTTGATCAAGATGAGAATGCAATCTGGAGCCTGATGCTGGTAAGTGGTTATCTGAAAGCAGAGCAGATAGAATATCGGGGCGTTTTGTTAGAGCCATGGTATCATCTGCGAATCACCAATCTGGAAACAACAGCAATGTTTACAACTATGTTTAAAGGATGGTTCGCAAAGAATTAATCCAATTATAATCAGTTCATGAAGGCATTATTAAGTGATGATATAGATGCTATGAACTATTATATGAATCAGATTATAATGACAACATTCAGTTATTTTGATGTAGGACAAAATGAACCGGAACGATTTTATCATGGATTTGTTCTGGGACTCATTGCGGATCAGACTGATATTAAAGTGAGAAATATAAAAAGAGAAGAATCGTTGGAAGACACTGTGCAGACGGCACTGACACAGATTAAAGAAAAATGTTATGATGCAGAACTATATGACAGAGGTCTAAAAAAAGAAGAGATTCATCATTATGGTTTTGCATTTGAAGGAAAAAAAGTATTGATAGGATAAAAAGAAGAAAGTCAAACTGCTATTGCGATTTAAAACTTTTTCATATAGCAGTTTGACTTTATCCGTTTTATAGATTAATGTAAATAAAATCCCAGATCCAATATACATTCCGGAGGCAGATATTCTCGCGGAATATTCACAAGTGCAGTAATTTTCCATAAGATACCAAATCCAATCAGAATGAGTAGCATTCCTCTGACACATTTTCTATAATCTCCGGCAGGAAACTTATACAAATCTTTAATTCCAAAAGCAAAGATAAAAATTAAAATCAGGACGGTTATTCCAAACAAAAAGAAAAAAGATTTTTGCTTTTCTAAAATACGTCTGTTTTCACCAGACTGTTTTTTATGTTCCCCTTCCTGATCGATGGTGACTTCATCTCCATCTTTTAATGGATATGTAGACCATTTTATGATCTGCAAAAGTTGTCCTTTTTCATCTTTTTCTTCCGGAAGAAGAATACTATCTGCGGTTATGGAAAGAGGATCGACAGCCTTTGAAAAGGCGAGAAATTTTGTTCCGAATACTCCTTCTTGCTCTGCCAGATAAAAAATCATATTTGTATCGGTATTATAGCAACTTTTGGGAATACGGATGGTAGAATTAAGCTTTTCTTCTTCTGTCTGACTGATCGTTGCAATCTCTACAGGTATCTGCATCCATTTTTCTATACGGATGGATAAAATAGTACAGATCATTAAAGAAATCAGGATCATACATCCGGCATTCCAGGTTTTCTTTTTCATCATTTTATCAACTCCATAAAATATCTTTTAGTCCATCCGTCAATTCTGTATTGTAATATAAAAAGAAAAATGTCACTGGAAGTAAACATAGTAGACCACAGACGGATTGAATTCCAACAGCATTTTGATTGAGTGATGCGAGAAAGACAGAAAGGGGATAGTCGGTTTCTTTTTCGAGAAAAAGGATAGGCTGTTCAACCATATTCCAGCTTTCTGTAAATACTAATATAAATAATGTGATAACGGCAGGTTTTGAATTTGGAACTATAATGTAGCGAATCATTTGTAGCTGATTTACGCCATCCATTCTTGCGGCATCAAGTGTAGAATCTGGGATTGCCTGGAAAACGAAAGTAAGCCATACAGTTCCAAAAGGTGAAAATATTGCAGGGATTATCAAAGCTTTCCAACTGTTTAAAAGTTTTAGTTTTTCTAATAAAATATAATTCGGCAGCAGTGTTACCTGAATCGGTAAAATCATAAATAGTGCAAATAGTATAAACCAGAATTTTTTCAGAGGAAAAGAATATTTTGCAAATGCTGTTCCTGACATACAGGAAAAAAGGGTTTGTCCTGCCGCAATCATCAGACACATGGCAAGGCTTCTCCAAAATTTTATCAGATAATCAGGTTTTGCCAGAAAAACTTTATAATAATTCATCAGAGAAAATCCGGTATCTGAATGAAAAACTGAAAATACAATCAGATAGATAATTGGAAATAAAAAAATAAAGGCTATGATCGAAAAAACAAAGAGCCGGGTGTACTGTTTGTACTTATGCATCGGCAGTCCTCCTCTTTAGAAAATAGTATATCATATAGATAAGACCACTTAGAAAAAGAATAAATACGGTAATAATAGTTGCACTGGCGGAAACCTTTTGGTAATTCAGATTTTGTAAATTATTATTCATAAAATGTTGTAAAAAATAAATACTGTTGTCTGGATGAGTTCCGCCAAGTAAAAAGGCTTCTCTGTAGCATTTAAACGCATTCATTATGGAGAGTATTAATGTAAAAAGGATAACCGGAAACAATATAGGACAGGTAATATAATAAAAGCTCTGCCATTTTCCGGCTCCGTGAAGACTGGCATATTCATAATATTCTTTCGGAATCATCTGAAGTCTGGAAGAATAAATGAAAATATAATATCCAACAAATTTCCAGAAATATAAAATACAGATGATCCAAAAAGCGCTTGATGTATGAAGCCAGTCTTTTTCAGGAAGATAAAAAAAGTTTAGTATCAGATTCAAAAAACCATTATTTTTGAAAAAAAACTGGATGACTAAAACTATAGATGCGATTGGCATGATGATTGGATAAAGAAAAGAGAGTCGGAAAATTTTCTGACCTTTCGTAATCTGTTGTAAAATTACAGAAATACAGAGAGCTGTCCCTAAAGTAACTGGTATTGTAACAAGCATATATTTACAAGTGTTTTTTACTGCCAGTAAAAACATTGTATTTTTAAATAGTTCTTTATAATTATCAAGACCTACAAATTCGCGTTTTCCGATACCAAAAGAAACAGAATACCACAAAACAATCAAAAATGGGATCAGATAAAAGAAAAGAAATCCTGATATTGCAGGGAAAGCCAGTAAGAATCCCTTCTTCTTTTTTTTCATTGCATCACGCTCGCTTTCACTTAAAACTATTCTGTCACCTGTGTATGATAATCATTCCATGCTTTGTCTGCTAAAGCCGAAAGCTTATCTTGCCATATCTTTTTAAAATCAGTTTGCGGACCATATAATAAACTACTATTTTCTATAATCTCTTCATAAATAAAATGTTCAACTTCTGTCGGAAAATATGCTCCTTCTAAGGACTGAAATGCTTTTATAGCTAAATCCTGTTTTGACTGATCTAAGAAGGACAGTTTTGTACGGATGGCAGATACTTGTACCGGATAATCTGTTCCAAGGACACCATTTGCGCTTAGTGACATTCCATTAGTACTAGTTGATTCCTGAATTACGTTATTTAAAAAATACATTAAGAAGTGATAAGCTTCTTCTTTATAATCAGATGCCATACTTACAGCACCAAAGCAACGAATGGCAGCCATTTTTTTTCCCTGAATATCAGGGATTATGTCTATTTGCGTTGTGTGTTCGTTTATGTCATCCAAAGATGAGATTAAAATATGCGAAGAGCTAGTATCAGTATTATTTGTCTTTTCATTTTCTAAATAATCTTGTTTAAATAATAAGTATTCTAATGCGAAATTACTCCACTTTTCCTTATCAAAGAAAATCTGACCGGAATTGTAATCCGCAGCAGGTTGAAACCAGTTACCACTGATATTATCTAATTCGAATAGTGCATTTTTCAGAGCGTGGTCAGAAGAACTTTTTATATTTGAAATCCAATCTTCTAAGGTATCATTTTCCTGTGTATAATCAAGTACAGTATCGGAGATTAACATATTATAGTGGCAGGAAAGAGGAAGAATATATTGTCTTTCCTGATATTGACCGGGGAGAAGAAAAGACGGATTATAGTTTTCCTTTTGCCAATAAGAATCTTTTTTCATATATTTATCCAATGAGGCGAATACACCACTTTGCATTGCCTTATAAGGATTTTCAAAAAGAGGTTCGTTCATCTGCGCAGCTCCATCGGTGGAACAGTTAACAAGATATAAGTCAGGACCTTTTCCAGACATGATCTGTGTACGGAGTTTCTGAATTTCTGCAGATCTTTTATCAGGATCAGGAGATAATATTTTAATTTCAAATTCCAGAGAGTTATTTTTGGATGTGGCATATTTTACAGCATCAAGAACCTGCTCCTTAAAAGCAGGTTCTATAACAATAGAGAGTGTTTTGGAGACATCTTTATTTAGCTTTGTACATCCGGATAATCCAATTGAAAGGATGAGGAGTGGAAGAAGATAAAATTTAAAATTGAACATTGGTATGATCCATCCTTAAAAATTACAAAGTATAATTGATTGAATTTAAATGGTGTATATGTCTTAGTATCTAAATTTTAACACAAAAATAAAACGATGTCAAAAAAAATAAAGGAATTTTTTGAAAACGAAGTAGTTCGTATGATTTTGTTGATTTTCGAAGAATACCAGAGGACGCTTGCATTTCAAAAAAATACAAGTTATCCTTAAGAAGATGTACAAAGGAGGAAAAGAAGATGCAGCTTGCAACAGCAATGAATCTAAGAAAAGCAATGGATGAGGAAACCAAAAGAGAGCGGTTCGCTTCCTGGTACAGCACACTGCCCGGAATCCCGGCACATGAAAAAGAGATCATAGAAAGGTCTTTAAAATATAACGTGTGGAAAGAACTCATAAAGCTCTTTGTCGTTTATATGATCCTTTCACTGGTATGGTTTTTCGGAGCCGGTCAGTATGATCCGTTTGAAAGTGTAACAGGATATTCTCTCATAGGAAAAAAGAGCGTAATTGGAGTTGTGCAGGAGGATGGCGAGTCATTGCGCTTGAAAAATCCGAATAAAGGTGAGCATGTAAGTTACACACTTGCAGAACTTGGAATGGATCCGATCAAATATTCTTATGGCAGTCGGTTTCAGACATACTGGGAAAAAGAAAAGAATGGGGAATATCAGTTACTTGCGGTATTGCCGGAAAAGCAGGTATCGAAAATAGAAGGTCTTTATTATGGCGTAATGGGAGTCGGATATTTTGCAATTCTTATTGGCGGGATTTGTGCGTTTTTTATCCGGAGAAAACGATATACAGGATGGTTTTTATCGTTCTATTACAGGCTGGAAAAGTTTTACTCAGAATATGGTGTATGGCAGAAATACAGTGTTGAAAGAGGTTATGACACGGTCGATGCGATTATTGCTTACGGAAATGAAAATCCGATATATTTTGTAAACGAATTTTCGAATATCCATCTCACAAAAGAGGAAGTAAAGAAAAAGAAATCAAAGCTTGCCATGGTCTGGCTAACATCAATAGCGGTTATGGCTGGGATTATACTTGTTATTTCACTGTATGTGAATATTACGTCAGCGATCGAGTGCAGGCAAAATGAGGCAAGGACAGCAGCAGTTTTAGAAAAGCTGCAGAATGCGATCGATGAAAAAACGACAGGTCTTGGTGAAAAATCGGAATATTACAATTATGCGGACATGATCGACCGGGCAAGGGATACATTCCCGGAAGAAGATATCTACTACAAGCTTCAGACAACGGAGGATTATGTCACGATAATTGTCACAACAAAAAAGAAACAAAATGTTTGCTTTGACCGGTATGTGCCGGTTCAGGGATCAATTGGTGATGAGGATACAGAGTATAAGCTTGAGATTGCCATGGTATCGGATGCGATGCAGCCGGACGACATTTTACATAATTATACAGGGATACTTAAGATAAAGTAAGGTAATGGCAAAAAGATGATTCTGCGAAAGGACAAAGGAGAAAATTTATGAAAAAGAAAAGATTTGCAATGGCAGCAGTATGCGCAGTCATGACTATAGCGCTTGCGGGATGCAGTATGCTCAGCTCCAAATTGAACGATATTACAGGAAAATTAGTGGGGAATTCGTACACGATCACGACCTATGATAATTACGGGAATCGTGTAATGACAACCACAGGAGACAAGATCAATGTGCAGGGAAATGCAGTGGAAACTTCAAGCTATGATTCAGACGGTAATGTTATCACGGGATATGAGCTTTCCTCTGTCATTACGATTACAATCGATGGAAAGGAAATCGAGAGTTGTGGTGATACCTGTATTTTTGCGCAGGACGCGTTGAAAGCGGATGTGGATTTTACGCAGGAGGATATTGAAAGCAATGCAAGCGGTAAGATTACAGACAATACTGCGATCGCAGGTGTCCTGAATAAGTATAAAAATATGTTTGGAAAAGCCAGAGTTGTTGTTATCAAATCCCAACTGGGACAGCCGATCGTAGCGTATAGTGGAGAAGATGTGTACTGGGAAATCCCGGATGATCTGCCAAAGTTTACGAAGTTGATGATCGATGGGAAAGCGTTGTACATACACCGGGCAAATTTCCAGATTATGGATAAGAGTTTGTTGGAATCCAACTGATAAATTTACTGCGTCAAAGTTTTAGAGCTGATATAATCAAAGCATGGGTGCTATCATAACGGTGGTGGTTAGTCTTTCTTCAGAGGGACTGGTAAAGCAGAGGTATTTTAACTTGCATTTCCCCAAAATACCAGTTATCCTTATCAGTATATCAGGAGGAGGCACAAAAACATGGAAGAAACAAAAAAGTTATCATGTATAGACTGTAATGTTAAGAAATGCAATGCAAAGCAGAATATAGAGAACAACAAACCATATCCGGGATTTTGCGTGTCACATAATATGGACTTGAAAGACCGGCAGAGGGCGCTTGATACCTATCTGGGAGATGAAAAAGATCTGAAGATCATGCGTGCAAGTGCCGAGATCGAGCACGATTTTTACTGCCAGGCAACCCGTGTGGAGGAGACGATCCGCTGGGCAAAAAAACTGGGTGCCAAGAAGATCGGAATTGCAAGCTGTGTGGGACTCTTAAAGGAAAGCCACCTGCTGGCAGGACTTTTGAGAGAATACGGCTTTGAAGTGTACGGTGTGGGCTGTAAGATCGGAGAAGTTCCAAAGACCGAGGTCGGCATTCCGGAACGCTGCGAGGAGGTCGGAGTTCATATGTGTAACCCAATCCTGCAGGCGCAGATGCTGAACAAAGAGAAGACGGACATCAATATCGTGATGGGACTTTGCGTGGGACATGACAGCCTCTTTTACAAATATGCCGAGGCGCCGAGTACAACGCTGGTTGTAAAGGATCGGGTGCTTGGAAATAATCCGGTGGCTGCTTTGTATACGCTGGACTCTTATTACAAAAAGTTACATCATCTGAATCTGGAGGAAGAATAATGCACATTCGACATATTTTATTTGATCTTGACGGAACGCTGCTTCCGATGAACCAGGACGAATTTGTTACCTTTTATATGCCGCTTCTGGCAAAAAAATATATATCCGAGGGGATTTCCTTTGATCCGAAAGCATTTATCGCATCCGTGTGGAAGGGCTATGGAGCGATGGTGAATAATGACGGAAGCTGTACCAACCGGGAAGCATTCTGGCAGTATATGGACGAACTGCTTCCGACGGATTCGGAGAATTCCGAACGGATCGCCCTTGATTTCTATGCAAATGAATTTAACCAGGCAATTGCGGTGACGCAGCCAAACAGTCTGTCGGACAAGGTTGTGAAAAAGGCAAAGGAAAAAGGAATCCGCACCTACCTTGCAACCAATCCGGTATTTCCAAAGGTGGCAACGATGAACCGGATCAAATGGGCGGGACTGGATGCAGAGGATTTTGAGCTGATCACAACTTATGAGGATAATTGTTACTGCAAGCCAAATGTGGACTATTACCGAACAATTCTTGAACAGTTTCATCTTAGACCGGAAGAGTGTCTGATGGTAGGAAATGACGTGGAAGAGGATCTTGCAATTCGGAAACTCGGCGTAAAGACATTCCTTGTTACAGATACGAAGGAAAATAAAAAGGATCTTCCAATCGAAAGCGATTACCAGGGATCGATGGAAGAGCTGTTTGCATTTGTGGAAAGCCTGGAAAATGCTTAAAAATTTATTGAAATTCCAAACTTTTATTGTAAATGCATGGCGGACGTGGTAAATTATTCTAAGTAGTATCCGGAGAGAACCGGAGAAGAGTATATGATAAGAAACAGAGGGAAACTGATATGAAGAAAAAGTTACTTGTTGTTTGTGGCGGACAGTCCAGTGAGCATTCAATTTCACGAATTTCCTGTAATTCAGTGATGAAGCATCTGGATAAAGATAAATATGAGATTACACTTGTCGGCATTGCAAAAGATGGGAAATGGTACATCTTAAAGCAGGAAGATAATGACCTGTCAAAAGATACCTGGCTTGACGGAGCAGAAGTGGTAGAAGGTGTATTCAATCTTCTGAGAAGTCAGGATGTTGCATTCCCGGTACTTCACGGACTTTACGGAGAAGATGGAACTATCCAGGGATTATTTGAACTGGCACAGCTTCCGTATGTAGGATGCCGTGTATTTGCATCCAGTGCATGTATGGATAAGATTTTTGCAAAGAAAGTATTTGAAAGTGCAGGAATTCCGCAGGTTAAATCCGTATATGTGAAAAAACGAAATGACGGAAGACTGGTCGTTGTCGAAAAAGACATGGAAGAAACAGAAGAAGTAGAAGCTTCGATTATGAAAGAACTTGGTATGCCATGCTTTATCAAAGCAAGCCGTTCCGGATCCAGTGTGGGCTGTTATCGTTGTGATAAAGTTGAAGATTTACTTCCGAAGCTGGAAGAGGCAGCAAAATATGACACTCATGTTGTAGTAGAAGAGTGCGTGGATTGTATCGAACTTGAGACTGCTGTTCTTGGAAATGATGACATTATCGTATCCAGAGTCGGACAGATCATGCCACACGGTGAATTCTATACCTTTGAATCCAAATATGAAGATGCAGAGAGCAAGACATGTATCCCTGCAAAAGTAGATGAAGAGATTCAGGAACAGATCCGTAAGTATGCTGTTCGTGCCTTTAAGGCAATTGACGGACACGGACTGAGCCGTGTGGATTTCTTCCTGGATAAGAAGACCAATCACGTTTACCTGAATGAGATCAATACCCTTCCGGGATTTACGAGTATCTCCATGTATCCGCAGCTGATGGAAGATTTGGGATATAGTTATTCTGAACTGCTGGATAAACTGATTGAGATTGCTGATGAGAACTAGTTAAAAAGAATAGAAGAATGTTTATTACTGCCACCGATGATGGTGGCAGTTTTTTTATTACATAGGAAATTTCGTTTCCTATGTAATAAAAGCCTCCGGCAGGATGCGCACTGCGGCGTATAATGAAGATGTCGCAAACGACTTCTACAATTCATAGTGCATAATGACTAAAAATCTGTAAATACAAAAAAATATTGAAATAAATCTGAAAATAATATAGAATTAAAGTAATAAAAAATAATAATGGAAGAGGAGATGATCGCATGAAAAGAAAAAATAATATTTTACTGATTTCGATTCCTTTAGGTGTTCTGTTGCTTTTATATTATGGTTACATTGCATTGGATACTTGGCTCCAATTTCAAATTAGAACAGGAAATGGCATTTCAGCAGCAAATGGTGAATGGATTTTATCTATTCAATACACGTTTCTTTTTATACTGAAATGGTTTGGCCCGGTTTTATTAGTCGTATGTTTGTACGGAATTCTAAAATGGATAAAAAAGAAAGAATAAAGAAAAAGCTCCAGAATCAGCAAAATAATTGTTGATCCTGGAGCTTATTTAGAAGAAACAATATAATTTTAGTTCTCTTTACTATATTCCAGAGAAGCTTCCACAAATCCCTTAAACAGCGGATGTGGTTTGTTCGGACGGGATTTGAGTTCCGGATGTGCCTGTGTTCCGATGAACCAAGGATGTTCCGGAATTTCCACCATCTCTACGATTCTGCCGTCCGGAGAAAGTCCGGATAAGAGCATACCGTTCTGAGTAAGAGCATCACGGTAGTCATTGTTGACTTCATAACGATGACGATGACGTTCGTGGATTTCTTCTTTTCCATATAATTTATAAGCTTTTGATTCTTTGTTAAGAACACAAGGATAAGAACCAAGACGAAGGGTTCCACCGATGTCTTCAATACCGATCTGGTCAGGCATGATGTGGATGACCGGATGTGTAGTGTTTGGATTCAGTTCTACGCTGTGTGCATCATGATATCCGACAACGTCTCTTGCAAATTCTACGATGGCAAGCTGCATTCCAAGGCAGAGTCCGAGGAACGGAACCTTATGTGTTCTTGCATATTTGATGGCTTCGATCTTACCTTCGATACCACGGTCACCGAATCCACCAGGCACGAGGATACCACTTACATCACCGAGAAGTTCATCGACATTTTTCGGTGTGACAGTTTCAGAGTCAATCCATTTGATATTTACGGTTGTGTGGCTGTAGATGCCGCCATGTTTTAATGCTTCAACAACACTGATATATGCGTCATGGAGCTGGATATATTTGCCGACCAGGGCGACTGTTACATCTTGTGTCGGATGTTTCAGGCATTCGACCATCTCTTTCCAGTCTTTCAGATCCGGTTCCGGACAGTCAAGCTTCAGGCATTCGCATACAACGGAAGCGAGATGTTCTTCTTCCATGGCGAGTGGTGCTTCGTAAAGGTATTCCACATCCAGGTTCTGAAGAACGTGATCAGATGGCACGTTACAGAAGAGGGCGATCTTGTCTTTGATTCCCTGATCCAGTGGATGCTCAGAACGGCAGACCAGAATATCCGGCTGGATTCCCATTCCCTGTAATTCTTTTACGCTTGCCTGAGTCGGTTTGGTCTTCATCTCCTGGGAAGCATGCAGATATGGGATCAGTGTGACGTGGATCAGCGCAACATTGTCATGTCCCATATCATGTTGGAACTGGCGGATAGATTCCAGGAAAGGCTGGCTTTCGATGTCTCCGACGGTTCCACCGACTTCGATGATCGCAATCTCGGTATCTGTAGCTGCAGGGTTACGATAGAAACGGCTCTTGATCTCATTCGTGATATGCGGGATGACCTGTACGGTTCCTCCACCAAAATCTCCACGACGTTCTTTCTGAAGAACGGACCAGTAAATCTTTCCTGTCGTTACATTCGAGTTCTTGGTAAGACTTTCATCGATAAATCTTTCATAATGTCCAAGGTCAAGGTCTGTCTCAGCTCCATCGTCTGTTACAAAAACTTCACCGTGTTGTACCGGATTCATTGTACCCGGGTCAATGTTGATGTACGGATCAAATTTCTGCATTGTAACTGTGTACCCGCGTGCCTTGAGCAGACGCCCAAGAGAAGCTGCTGTGATTCCTTTTCCAAGACCTGAGACAACGCCTCCGGTAACAAATACATACTTAACTGCCATAGTTCCAGTTCCCTCCTTATGGTAATTTTTTGTCTACTACTCATTGTGTTCTGTAAAAAATAAGATAGAATGCGATTTCTATTCATCAGAAAAGTCCGGTATAACCTTCTGACAGATAAAAATAGAAAAAAACCCCATAAAAACAAATTTATGTGGCTCCCTCGCTACTTTGATTTCCCCTTGAAATCAATTCCCCTATAAAATACTTTAAAAGTATACACCCATTCCAGAAAAAAATACAACAATTTTTTTTGAAATGGGTGTATAAAAATCAAAAATATAATATTTGTCTACTGATAGATCGGTTTTTTCTCGTATCTCGGTTCAGATGTAACCTGGATGGATAACTTCTGGAACAGACGGATATCTACATTCGCAAGCATAACGGATACATGAGCCTGGCAGCCTTTTAAATTCGGGACTTGTCTGAGTGCCTGTTCAGCAACCGGATTGGAAGAGGCACTGATAGAAAGTGCAATCAGAGCTTCATCGATGTGAAGTCTTGGGTTCTTGCTTCCAAGGAATTCGGTTTTAACTTTCTGGATCGGTTCCAGGGCAGTCGGTGAGATCAGGTGCATATCATGATCGATTCCGGCGAGTTCTTTTAAGGCGTTCAGGATCAGGGCAGCAGATGCGCCAAGCAGATCAGAGGTTTTTCCTGTTACGATGCGTCCGTCCGGAAGCTCCAGAGCGGCAGCCGGTGCACCGGTTTCTTCAGCGCGTGCAAGGGCGGCATCAACAACCTTACGGTCATGTACGGTAACTCCTGCCTGATTCATCAGAAGCTCGACCTTATAAGTCTCTTCCTTCGGGCATTCACCGGAAAGGAAACGGTCCATGGTGCGGTAGTAGCGGCGAATGATCTCCTGACGGGAAGCTTCTTTGCAGACTTCATCGTCACAGATGCAGTTACCAGCCATGTTAACACCCATGTCTGTTGGTGATTTGTATGGATTTTCTCCGTAAATGCGCTCAAAAATTGCACTCAGTACAGGGAAGATCTCTACGTCACGGTTGTAGTTGACGGTAGTAACACCGTAAGCTTCCAGATGGAACGGGTCGATCATATTTACATCGTTAAGGTCAGCAGTAGCTGCTTCATATGCTAAGTTGACCGGATGCTTTAACGGGATATTCCAGATCGGGAAGGTTTCGAATTTGGCATATCCTGCGCGGACTCCGCGCTTGTGCTCATGATAGAGCTGGGAAAGGCAGGTAGCCATCTTTCCACTTCCAGGTCCAGGTGCGGTGATGACAACCAGAGGTCTGCTTGTCTCAATATATTCGTTCCTTCCGTATCCTTCGTCACTTACGATCAGCGGGATGTTGGAAGGATAACCTTCTATTACATAATGGATATAAACTTTAATGCCAAGCTTTTCCAGACGTCCTTTGAAAAGATCGGCACTGTTCTGTCCGGAGTACTGTGTGATAACAACACTTCCGACAAAGAGACCATTGGCTTCAAATTCGTCTTTCAGGCGGAGAACGTCAGTGTCATAAGTGATCCCGAGGTCACCGCGGATTTTGTTGGCTTCAATATCGGCTGCACTGATAACGATCACAATCTCTGCGGTATCCGATAATTCTTTTAGTAAATGTAATTTGCTGTCCGGCTGAAATCCCGGAAGCACGCGGGAAGCATGATAGTCATCGAAAAGCTTTCCACCGAATTCGAGATACAGTTTGTTGTCAAACTGATTGATTCGCTCACGAATGTGAGAAGACTGCATTTGCAGGTATTTTTCATTATCAAACCCAATTTTCATAAAGTTCCATCCTTTTTGTCCATAATTTTACTTTCATAGAAGCAATTCAAACCTAGTATACTATAAAATATGACTTTTTTACAATCTTTTCATAAATTTTTTATTGATAGAAAATAGCCACAAATCCAGTAAAAATGCTATATATAATTGCCTATGATACTAAAATGATACTAAAATTTTATTTTTTCCAATTTTTCAATAATTTCTTCCCGGTGAGACTGGAACAGATGAGAATATGTGTTCATAGTCATTTTTACATCATCATGCCCCAAACGTTCCGCAATCATAAGCGGGTTCGCACCAAGGTTGATCAACAGACTGGCGTGAGAGTGCCGGAGATCATGCACCCTGATCGGGCGCAAGTTGATCTTCTTGCATACTCTTGTGAGTGCTTCACCGAGCCACACACGGGACCGGGAGAAAAGCCGGTCATCTGGATCCATACCGTAGATCTTCGCCATGTAGTCTTTAATTTCATCCAGAAGAAATTGCGGTATATCTATGATCCGGTTGCTTTTCGGTGTCTTGGGTGGCTGTATGGTGTATTTGCCGTCTACATATGCCAATGTTTTGTTGATCGTAATCTTCTTTTCCTGAAAATCAATATCTCCCGGAGTAAGTGCCAGGAGTTCCCCTTTTCTCATGCCGGTGTAAAACAGGATCTCAAAAGCTGTGAATAGCTCAATATTATCCCGAATTGCATCAGAGAAACACTTGTATTCTTCCGGTGTCCAGAAGGCTACCTTTTTTGGTGCAGGCTTGCAGATCTTTGATTTGACCGGATTGCGAGCAAGTCCCAGATAATCAACCGCAAATTTGAAAAGCATCCCTAGAGTGGCGTTGATCTGCCGGGTATAGGCTGCCGTAAATCCCTTTTTGAGCAGATGATTCTGCCAGTCAACAATATCTGCAGGTGTGATCTCTGCAATTACTTTCCGGTCAAAATACGGAAGCATATGCAGTTCTATCGTATTGAGTTGACTCTGCAGTGTTGACGGTCTCACCCGGTTCTCTTTGAAGTTCTTGTACTTCTGGCAGAGCGTCCGAAAGGTAATGTCTGGAGCATTGGCAAATTGTTCCAGAAAGAGCCGTTCCCAGTCTTTTGCGTCACGCTGTAGCTTGAATCCCCGTTTTAATTTCTGTTTCTTCTTGCCGGTCCAGTCTGTGTAATAGAATTTACAGTACCAAGATCCGGTCTTTTCGTCCTTATACGTTGGCATTTCTATATTCTTCCTTCCTGACGCTGGCGGGCGTATCAGATAGGTGGAAGTTCTGCCAATAGTCGCAAAATACGACCTTAGTTGTGCGTCCGGTTTTTGGACGTGCGGGATACTTATATTTAGTTATTCCTGGAATTACTTGGATTCTGCCAAAGACTCTTTTTGATATTCCGGTATTTTGGTTAGCATTGTTACCTGCTCAATAGCTTTTGACTTTCCTTCAGCGTTAAGTTCATTAAATAATCGGCTTATATGCCCCATGAGATCAGTATTTACATATTGTTCTGCAGTTTGGCGCGGGGTTATAGGCTTATCGGAAAACTCGGGCCAATTATTTTCCTCATTTCCAATCAAGGCGGTCACTGGTATTTTGAGGGCAAAAGCTATGCTGGAAGCGGTTATAATAGAAGGAATTCGTTGATCCGTTTCATATCGTCGTATAGTCATTTTAGATAAACCGGCTTCTTTAGAAAGTTCCTCTTGTGTCAATCCCATTTTTTTTCTATATGTTTTGATTTTTTCTCCTAATGTTGGTTCCATACATTCACCTCCTCATTTGTATATTACCATAAAAATAACCGAATGGAACATTTTTTTGAAAAAGTTATTGCAAAATGTTCCGTATGGTGTTATTGTAAAGTTGAAAAGAACCAAACGGAACACTTTTGAGGGAGGTGAAAAAAAATGAAGCTGGATAGACAAAAATATGATCTTGCAAAAGCAAGAGCCTGCAAGGGACAGAAAGAGCTTATGGCAGAGGGAATTCCAAAAGGAACCCTGTGCAGAGCGGCAGGCGGATATTCGTTGAAACCAGAGACAGCGGGCAAGATTGCCAAAGCTCTCGGCGTTGATGTAACAGAAATAATTGAAGATTAGGACGTTGGGCGGGCGTATCAGATCGATGGAAGAAAGGAGTGTTATTATGGCGAGACTAATGTATAACGTGAAGGACGTTCAAGAGATCCTCGGAGTAGGAGAGTCAAAGGCCTATCAGTTCATCCGAATCTTGAATGAGGAACTGCGAGGCAAGGGATTCTTGACAGTACAAGGAAAGGTTCCTGCTGCCTATCTGCAGGAAAGATTCTTCGGAGTGGCAGCAGATGGCAAGTAGAAGAGAATTACTTGACAGTCTAAAACCTGGTATGCATCTTGATAAGAATTTCTTTTTGAAGATTTACGGCTATGACATAACCCGCCCGGGATTTGCTGATGATGTGATCAGGAGATTGGAAATTCTTGGATGCAGTAAAGCCAGAGATTACTATACCTGTATCGTGTCGGAATATAACCATAAACATGATCAGGAAATGAAGCGCGTATCTGAATGGTATGCGAAACAGGACACAGATAAGAAGGGAGTGAGTGAATCACGGAAACAGCAAGAAGCGGAACAACAGCGGACGAAATCGCAGATATTGACCGAAAAATTGCAGCTCTTGAAGAGGAAGAAAGAGCTGTTAATGCAGGAGTAGCACTTGATAAAGGAAAAACTCGGAATGTCAAAGAATTTAAGCCGATTGAGTCAATTACTGCAGCAGAATTGGACGAGATAAACATGGAACCCATTGATTGGCTTGTAGATAAAATCCTTCCCGTGGGGCTTTCCATTTTAGGGGCACCAAGTAAATATTACAAGTCTTATATGGCACTAGGTCTTTGTGTAGCAATATGTCAGGGAGCTAAGTTTCTCGGATTTGATTGTACAAAACATGATTGTCTGTATTTTGATTTAGAAAGTACAAAAAGAAGACCGAAAAATCGACTGGATCAGATTGTAGGAACGGGGACAAAAAAACCAGACAATCTTCATATTATCACAGGAGACCAAAGCCCGGGAAGAATTGGAGAGGGATTTGAAGAACAAGTTGAGTATCAGTTACAAAAATATCCAAATATAAAATTGATTGTAATTGATGTCTTTCAGCTAATCAGACAGCCAGCAAAGAGAAATCAAACCGGATACGACCGGGATTATGAGGATTTTCGAGCATTAAAGCAAATTGTTGATAAGCATGACATTGGTGTTTTGCTGATTCATCACACAAGGAAAATGAAAGACCCGTCAGATGTATTCAATGAATTATCTGGATCAACTGGAATGCTAGGAGCTCAAGATTGTGCGTGGTTGATTTCAAAAAAAGATAGATCAGATAATGAAGCAACGCTACATATTACCGGGCGTGATTTAGATAATCGAGACTTAAAAATCGAGTTTGATAAAAAGTTTTTTCAATGGAGATATATAGGAACTGAAGAAGAAGTTGAAGCACGCAGGAGAGAGACAGCATATATGCAAAGCCCGATTAGAGAAACGATTATCAAATTAGTGGGACAAGGTTCTGGATATTGGGAAGGTAGGTCTGAAGAGATAAAAAACGCGAGCAAGTATTTATCTCAAGAAATTTATGAAGATGTGAGAAATATAGGTAAATTCATTAGAGAATATAGTGACCTTCTGCAAGGTATTGACGGAGTTAATGCAATCCCGGGAAACACAAAGACAAGAAAGTGGAAATTTAATGATACAAACGCTACTAATAATATTGATGCTACAAACGATACTAATGCTACTCAAATGAAGCTTAGGTATCAAGGGTAGCGTTGTAGCATTGGTATTTATACACAGAAAGGATAGAAGAAAATGAGAAAACATAAGAGAAAATTTGAAGATTATGAAGAAATTGCACTGTGTCTCCGCACTGCCAAACAGTTATTATATCGAACAGAAGTTATCTTTCACCGTGCACCATATGCGGATGCAATGACAACAATATATAAGAAATTAGACAGGATAATCAGCAAGACAGAAGATGAAATGTTCGCAGATTATCCGGACAGAGCAAATGTGAATGTATTTTATGGTGGTAATGATTATCATTTATTTCTTAGAGCAAAGCATGACTATATTTATTCTTCATTTGGTTACAGCTCTCTGGATTTGGTTGATGCATTTGCAATTTTGACAAGAGATGGCGCGGTATTGCTGTCTGATGATGCAAAAGTTACATTTGAAGAAGATGCAATGCTGTCAAAAATCGTTAAAAATATGATTTGGAGAAGGGAAGAGATGGAATGCAACAAGAAGCAATAGACCAGCTCACCAGAATAGCAGATGCCTTAGAGGGAATAGAAACAAGGCTTGACGCTCTGGAAGAGCTGCAGGACACTGCGGAACAGTTGAGAGAGTGCATTGGCTATGAAAGACCGGCACGATATGCACCGCCAGGATCAAAAGGATTCAACTTCCTCCGCATTGGTGGAACTGTTTATAAGGATTAACACAAAAAATAGGGGACTGCCTGAAACAGTCACCCCGCTGTATATCCTTAATGCACGGGCGGGCGCATTTGGAAAGGATACGCCTACATAATAGCATGGATTGATAAGAAAGGACAAGTGATATTATGAGTTATGAAGTAATAAATGAAGAGTTAAAAATAGCAAAATGCAGTATTACCGACTTAACAATAGGACAAGTACATAATTTTTTGGAGTCATGGGGAGATGATTCTAAAATAGGGACATTGACAATGTTTTACGACAGAGAAAAAGAACTACTTGTTTTGAATGAAGATAATGATATGTATGAGACCTGTTTGATGACAGCAACGGCATATTTAAGCGGAGATTATGAAAGACGGAAGGAGCTGCTGAAGAATGCGCCGGAAGGTATAGTGGAATCAGTGAAGCTACTTGAAAAAGTATTTAAGTATCGCTTATTTGACAAGAGAACATTTCAGGCATTGAATAATTTATTGGATGATACACAAAGGAAGTATGTGGCACATCTAATAAATGAAGAAGATCCGATTTCGGCGGTGTACATTGCGTTCAGAGCTGGTATGATTAGTGGAAAACGTATAGAAAGAGCAAAAAAAAGAAAAGACAGATAAATGAGTGCTAATAGATATTCCGCCTTTCTGTGAATAGTACTCCAATACTGGAAACAGACGGCGGGAACTGGTTGACATGATATGAGAGGGTGCGAACGTTCACAAAACAAACGAAATAACTGCTGCCTTTCCCGGAATGGTGCGCCAACATTGGAACGGGACGGCAGCATAAAGAAAAGGAGAGCAATAAAATGAGATTCAGTCAGATATTTTTAACAATGGGATATAACACAGTGGTAAAAGTTGATAAGGTAACAGAAATTAAGTCAACAGAGAGCGGAAACACTATGGATGCGGAATATATAGGAGCGTTTAAACGCTTCGACCGGATACCGAAAGAAATTTGGTCTGCCCGTGTTTGTACGTTTTTCGCAGAAAGTGAAGATGAACTTCTTGTTGTGATTGAGAGGGACAATGATGATAAAAATTAAGATATCGTATAATACAGATGAAGAGATTGCCGGTGTGATCCGGCTGCTCTCTCCGGTGATGAAGTCTTGGAGAGTATCCAGGAATAAAGAGGGACGATATAAAAAGGCTTATGCTGAACTCCGAGGGAACACGGAGAAAGCCGAGAAGAAAGTGAATTAAAGCGGGAATGAAGCCCGGGGAAAGCATGAGAAAGAAATATCCGAATCTAATTCCGAACAGCGAGCGAAGCCCGGAGGAACTACGGAAAATAGGAAGAAAGGGCGGTATTAAGTCAGGTGAGGCAAGGAGAAAGAAACGGGATCAGGAGAAAATGGCTAAGATGTTGCTGCAGATGCTGAGGGAAAGCCCAGAGGCAAAAGAAAATATAGAAGAATTAAAGAGGATTTTCGGAAAATAAAATAGTGGATGATAAACAACGCTCTGCATAGTATAAATACGGAGCGTTTTGTATTGTGTAATGTTGAAAAATAGAATATTATGAAGGTAGGTTTTAGATATACGGAGGAGAAAAAGATGATTACTATTGCTCGTTGCTTATCAGAAGATTATATTCATTCATCAAAATTAAAAAATTTTTGTTCCAGTCACGGGATGACTGTGAGCGAAAATAAACCAGAGTTGTTAAGACAAATTATAGAATTTGCAGGTGAAGATGAAAGCAGTGAAAAGTATGTGGAAACATATGATTGGCTTTTAGAGGCTATTAAAGAAGGCAGTAAAGAATTTTGCTTGAAAAGAGTTTACGTTCCAGAAGAAAGTATTGAAAACTTAGAACAAATAATTTCTAGTAAATATGATTCATGCCCTAGAAGTGATATCTTATCTTTTAAAAGCAAAGAAACTGCTTCTTTGGTTGATTATCAAATAGAAAATGATGAACAAGGAATAGCATCAAAAATATCGTTTGTTTTTTCAACTATGGTTTTAGAAGGGGATCAAGAAAATGAGCGAGGAAATAGAATTATTTATCCTATATATATAGATTTGTATATAAATGAAGGCTTTTTTGTGGGACGGTATAAGCCAAAGACAACTATTTATAAATGTAGTGAGAATGACATAGTGTATAAAGAAAATCGATTCAAACCACTTGATGAAACAGGAAAATTAATAGAAAGTTTGGGGAAAATTTTAAAAACAGAAAATATGGATATTAATCCTAGTCAGAAATTTGGAAAAATGATGTATAAATTATATCAAAAATATTCTTTTACACCTGCAGATATACAAAGTCAAATAGATTCGTTAAAAGATATAAAAGAAGATTTTGTAAATAATATATTTAAAAGACTGAACTTAAACATACTAAATAAGAAAAAAGCTAAGATGGATCTAGATATATTTTTGGAAAAATTTATTTCAATTAATGGGGATCGAGAGAAGGTATTTAAGGAGGATCGAGAGGCATATTTAATCAAGATTTCATCGGATGATATTATGCAGATGACAAGAATTGATACAGCATCTACGGGAAATCGTCCATTACAATGTAGTGAGACATTTTTTGATGGAAAAAAGTCAATATTAAATACTAAAGAATGTAAAAATCTTCACTTGTGTTACAATAGAAAAAGAGGTTATTTGGGGTGTTTTACGGTACAGTTTTCAGTTACTAAAGGATGGGGAGTAATAAAAACATATTATGTTCCAGAGGAGGATGACATACAGAATGTTTTACAAACAGTTTTTGAAAATTATTGATATTTTAGATAAATCCTTTGTCGAAGAATTTGATTTTTGGCTTGCTACTCTGCCGGAAAGAATAGCAAAAACGATTTCGGTATCCACGGTTGCTTCTCGATTCGAGGTAAAATACAGTGCAGCAAATGCTATTATAAATTTTGCAGAAAAGGAAGGCATATTAAGAAAGAGATATTTGGTTGTATGTAGTAATGAAGAATGTCAGTTTTTTTATGATGATTTTGATGCAGATGAACTTATAAAAGTAATGGGGGAGAAAGTGTATTGTCATAATTGTAGCAAAGAATTTAAAATTTCTTATGATAATATTTTGGTTGTATTTGCAAAAGTAAAAGAGCCTAATATTCCGGAAGAAAAACTTGAAGAAGAAATTATGAAACGGATAGGAGATACAGAAAAGAATGAGGTATATGGAAATTTTAGTATAGCTGATTCATTGGCTAAAAACATAAATGAAATATATAATTTATACTATAATCCAGATGAATCAGCATATAAAAAAATGCAGCAATTAAAGACAGCTCTGGATGGTCCATTTAAAACGACAACGGAGAAAGGGGATGCTTTAGAAAAACTGATATTATTCTTATTTCAGCAAATAAAAAATGTAACTGCAACAAATAAAGTTAAGACATATACAAACCAGTTTGATTGTACAGTTTGCTTTGATGAGTATTCGGACTCGTTTCCTTATGTAATGAAGCATATGTCGCCGTATTTCATAATAGAATGCAAAAATGAAACAACAAGTGAGGGAAAAGGAAAAACGCCTTCTAATACATATTTTCATAAATTAGCAGGAATTATGGACTCAAATAATGCAAAGATAGGGATTATTGTTTCCAGAGGAGAGCCAAGTAAAGAAGACATGATAATAGCACACGATAATTTTTTGTTGCATAAGAATACAAATTGCCCTAAATTTTTGCTGTCATTTTCGGAAAATGATTTAGAAAAAGTGATTGATAAAAGACAAAATTTATTGCAATATATGAATTATAAAATGAATGTGTTAACAATGAATGCTAAAAATCCAACATACGATATGTTAGAACAAGAGAATAAGTAATAGGATATTTTTTGGGGGGTGTAGAGATTTTACTCATAAATTAAACCTTGTAATATTCAAGAAAACTCCTTTTTACAATACTAATACGTGATGTTACGTAACAATATTGACATACGTATAAATACGTAGTATAATATAACCATGATAAGGAAAGGAGATACAAAAGATGCCAATGAGTTCCAAGGAGATGTTAAAGCTCCTGAAAGAAAACGGATTCGAGGTGATCAGTCAGAATGGTTCACATGTAAAGTTGAAGAATTCAGAAACTGGTAAGACGGTAATTGTTCCTTATCACTCCAAAGATCTAAAAAAGGGTTTGGAGCAGGCAATACTTAAACAGGCAGGGCTTAAATAGCCCTGTCACCTGAAAGAGGAGGTATCTGTAATGAATAGATTATTTTATCCGGCTGTTTTTCATAAAGCAGAAGAGGGCGGTTTTTGGGTCAGCTTTCCTGATCTTCCTGAATGCATGACACAAGGCGATAGCATGGATGAAGCTTATGAAATGGCAGTGGATGCATTAGGTTTATCACTGTCCAGTATGGAAGATGAAGGCGCTGCGTTTCCAAAGGCATCGGAACTTGAAACAGTAGATCCGGAAGATGGCGTGTTGGTAATTGTAGAATTTGATATGGCAGAATATCGGAGAAAGAACAGATCAAAGGCCGTGAAGAAGACCCTTAGTATTCCGGAGTGGTTGAATGAGGCGGCTATTCGGGAAAACCTTAATTTCTCCCAGATCCTTCAGGAGGCGCTTATGGTGAAATTGGGAGTAAACGGAAGATAAAAAGGGATTGCAAGAGCATTTGAAGTGGAAAACTTTTAAATATGAATCTTGCAGCTGCATAAGTAATTAGATATAATATTAAAAGAATATTAAGTACCCCGGTAATAGCCGGAAGCCACAGGGCGCGGGAACAACTTACAGACAGAAATGTCTAAAAGCTGTTCTTGCGTCTTTTTTGTGTTTGGTGTGGGAAATGCAGAAAGGAGTATAGAATTTATGCATCACGGCGTAGTGAAGTGGTTCAAGACGGTAAAAGGTTACGGTTTTATTGCTGGGGATGACGGTAAAGAAATTTTTGTTCATCATAGTGATATTTTAATGAATGGCTTTCGCAATTTGGAAGTTGGGCAGCGTGTAAGTTATCAGATTGAACAGACGGAAAAGGGAAACAAGGCAGTTAATGTAGTAGTTGAATAAAGGAGAGATACGTAATGAATGAAATAAACAGAGAAGATGTAAGAAAACAGGTTGTAAATATGCTGGCGGATTTAAAGGACCTTGCAGCACTTTATATGGAAAACAATAGAAAAGTTGCAGAGATGGAAGGAAATGCCGCTTATTCAAGAGAATATAAAGATGCAGAAATTCAGAAGATCAGGGAACAACTGGAGGAAAAAGTCAGCGGTACGTTTGAAAACTTACGAGAGCATTTTGAAAGTATGGTGGAAATCATGAGAGAGAATGATCAGGTATACGATTTTTCATCTCCGGATTTCATCTCTTGCATTACATTGATTTCTGCAGTAGAGAAGCCGTTGCCGCTCGAGACGATCACGGGAATTGCGGCAAAATTTGCCGGAAATCGTCAAGCGCTTCTTGCTCTTTCAGAAGTAGTGAAAGGAAGAAATAAGGACACCATAAAAGAAATGTTTTTTGATACAGAGACACAGGCTGCAAGTTTACAGAATAGTATAGAAGATTTAGAAATCGGTTTCCCTAAGAGTGTGTTGATGATTCCGATTTTGAAAGATGAAATCGTGAAGATTGCCAAGATTTACGGGGAAGAGTTGGATGATGCGGAGCGGGATCTGGGAGTTGATTATCAGGATATTGTAACAATGCAGATGCGTACAGTGATGGGATTAACGAATTAGTAAGTTATGTGATAAAATGCCCTGAATTTTTCCAAAAGGATTATTTGGGGTATTTGTTTTATAAAGAGACACAAATAATATTTGGTGCTTAAGCATGGTTTGGCGGTGGTATGGTGGTAAAGAAAGAGAATGATATCATGACGAATGAACAACTTGTAGCAAGAATCCAAGTTGGAGAAGATACTGCTGCCAATATGCTGCAGCTATGGGAGCAAAATCAAAGGTTTATTGGTATGATAGCAGTGAAATACTCCGGTTATGCTGAAATGGACGATCTGAAGCAAGAGGGGTATCTTGCATTATGTGAAGCAGTCAGACATTATAACCCGGATCAGGGAGTCCCGTTTATCAATTATGCTGCGTTTTATATCCGGCAAGGAATGCAACGATATATTGAGAACTCCGGGAACTGTATTCGCATACCGGTACATCGGCAGCAGTCAGCCAGAAAATACAAGAAGATTGTGGCAGAATACCAAAAAAGATATGGTGCAAGTCCGTCAGACGCTGAAATCCGCTCGTTAATGGGAATAGGCAGAGAAGAAACTTGACAGCATAAAAGAAACTGTTCAAATGAGGCAAATACAAAGCCTGAGTCAACCAATGAAAGATAGCGAAGATGTATTTCTGGAAGATGCAGTTGTATCCGGGGAAGATCTGGAAGAGGAAGTGGCCAGAAAATTTGACCATGAGCGTATGAGCCGGGAGTTGTGGGAAATGGTTGACAATTTGCCCGATCAGCAGAGTGGAGTGATCCGATCCAGATATGTAGATGGGAATACTCTGCGAGAAATAGGAGAACAGCAGGGAGTGAGTATTGAAAGAGTTCGGCAGACCGAAGCGAAAGCGTTACGGGCGCTGCGGATGCCAAAACGCTGCAATGTATTCCGGGGATATTATGAGGTATATTTGAGTGCCGCACCGATTCACCATGTCGGAGTGAGACAGTTTCAAAGAACCTGGGAGAGCGAAGTTGAGCGTGAGGCGTTGCGCTGGGCAGAACGGGAATTAGGAATAAGAGACAGAGACTAAACAGGTGGCGCATAACCACCCGTTTTTTGATACTGAAATGATACTAAAAATATGTGTGAATAGCGAAAAGCACACCTATACATACTAAATACACTGTGTAGAAAATGAATAAAGTATAAAATAATAATTAAAAAACAGGGTTTGAGTAAATTTTTCATTGATTTCTAAAAAACGCCTACTTATAATAGAGAGGACGACACTTAGGAGGTAGGTATGGATAACCAGAATAATAGAAATAAGCAAAACCTTCCGGGAAATAATAACCCGAATAATAAAAATAACCGCCAAAGATGGAATATTATATTATTTACCGTTATGCTGATCTCGTTTATCGTATTTGCGTTGTATCAGTTCCGGGAAGACACAGATGCCCGGGAGATTACCTATGATCAGTTCCTGAACATGGTAGATTCCGGGGAAGTTAAGAAAGTTGTGATCGAGGATGACAAGATTGTGATCACAGCGAAGACAGAAGCTGAGATGAAGAACAGCAAGAAAAAAGGCGCTTCTGAGAGCGATGTGGTCGAAGGTTCTGTAGCAGATAACAACGACAGCAGCAGTAAGGACAGCAGCGATGACAGTACAGGTCTGTTCAGTAATGTGACAAGGAAGCAGTATTATACCGGTATTGTGAAGGATGATACCCTTTCGGACAGACTGTATAAAGCAGGTGTTGAGTATGAACAGAAGATACCGGATTCTACATCTTATATGGTGATGAATCTTCTGGTCAACATTGTTCCGCTTGTGATCATGATCGGTCTGGGCGTGATGCTGATGCGCCGTATGACAAAGGGTGGCGGCATGATGGGCGTTGGCAAGAGCAATGCTAAGATGTATGTGGAAAAATCTACCGGAGTCACATTTAAGGATGTAGCCGGTCAGGATGAAGCAAAAGAATCCTTGCAGGAAGTAGTCGATTTCCTGCATAACCCTGGCAAATACACCGGAATCGGAGCGAAGCTTCCGAAGGGAGCACTTCTTGTAGGCCCTCCTGGAACCGGTAAGACACTTCTTGCAAAAGCAGTTGCCGGAGAAGCAAAAGTACCGTTCTTCTCTCTTTCGGGTTCTGCATTTGTTGAGATGTATGTCGGTGTCGGAGCGTCAAGAGTACGTGACCTCTTTAAGCAGGCACAGCAGATGGCGCCGTGTATTATTTTTATCGATGAGATCGATGCGATCGGAAAAAGCAGAGATTCACAGCTTGGTGGCAATGATGAAAGAGAACAGACACTGAATCAGCTCCTTGCAGAGATGGATGGATTTGACAGTAATAAAGGTCTTCTGCTTCTTGCGGCAACGAACCGTCCGGAGATCCTGGATCCGGCGCTTCTCCGTCCGGGAAGATTTGACAGGCGTATCATCGTAGATAAGCCAGATCTCAAGGGACGTATTGATGTCCTGAAAGTACATGCCAAAGATGTTAAGATGGATGAGACAGTCAATCTGGAAGAGATTGCACTTGCAACTTCCGGGGCAGTCGGTTCTGATCTTGCCAATATGATCAACGAGGCTGCGATCAATGCAGTAAAAAAAGGAAGAAATGTTGTATCCCAGGCAGACCTTTTTGAGGCTGTTGAGGTCGTTCTTGTGGGTAAAGAGAAGAAAGACCGTATCATGAGTCAGAAAGAACGCCGTATCGTATCATACCATGAAGTCGGCCATGCACTGGTAACTGCCCTTCAGAAGGACGCAGAACCGGTACAGAAGATTACAATCGTTCCGAGAACCATGGGTGCACTCGGTTATGTGATGCAGACACCGGAGGAAGAGAAGTTCCTGAATACCAAGGCTGAGCTGGAAGCAATGCTGGTGACAGCCCTTGCAGGACGTGCAGCAGAGGAACTGGTGTTTGACACAGTTACAACCGGAGCATCGAACGATATTGAACAGGCAACCAAGATCGCAAGAGCGATGGTAACACAGTATGGTATGTCTGAAAAATTCGGACTTATCGGACTGGAATCTATCCAGAACCGTTATCTGGACGGAAGAGCTGTTATGAACTGCGGAGAGGCAACCGCAGCAGAAATCGATCAGGAAGTTATGAAGATGCTGAAGGGAGCATATGCAGAAGCGAAGAGAATGCTTTCCGAGCATCGTGAAACGATGGATCAGATCGCCGGATTCCTGATTGAGAAAGAGACGATCACCGGAAAAGAATTCATGAAGATTTACCGCAGATGTGAAGGAATTCCGGAACCGGAAGAAAAGAAAGAAGAGAATCCTGTAAAAGAGCAGACGATCGAGATGCCGAAGAAAGAGGCAGATACCGAAGCTGCACAGCAGGAAGAGAAAGAAACGCAGAAGAAAGTAGAAAGAGATGAAGACGGATTCATCCTTCCGCAGAAGCGTGACTAGTCTAAAATAACAGAAGATGCAGAGGTTTCAGAACAATAGGTTCTGAAGCCTCTTTTTTTTCTGTAGATTCTTTTGAAAGAATGACTTGTATTGTCTGCAGGAAGCAAGGTATAATGTGACTATGGAAAATCAGACATTTATTATAGAAGACGAACTTAAAAAACTTCCTGGGAAACCGGGAGTCTATCTGATGCATGGGGAAAAGGACGAGATCATTTATGTTGGAAAGGCGATCAGCCTGAAGAACCGTGTCAGACAGTATTTTCAGCCGAGCAGGAATCGGGGGGCCAAGATTGACCAGATGGTGACGCATATCACCCGGTTTGAGTATATCGTGACGGATTCGGAACTGGAAGCACTGGTTCTGGAATGCAATCTGATCAAGGAACACCGGCCAAAGTACAATACGATGCTTATGGATGATAAGAGTTATCCATTTATCAAAGTGACAACCGGCGAAGCATATCCAAGGATTATGATGGCAAGGCAGATGAAGAAGGACAAGTCAAAGTATTTCGGCCCTTATACCAGTGTGACGGCGGTAAAAGATACGATCGAACTGATCCGGAAGCTTTACCGTCTGCGTAGCTGTAACCGCATCCTTCCGCGCGATATCGGGAAAGAAAGATGCTGTCTCTATCATCATATCAAGCAGTGCGATGCACCGTGTCAGGGGTATATTTCGCAGGAAAAATACAGAGAGTCGGTTGATGAAGTACTCAAATTCCTGGGAGGAAATTATGATAAAATCTTAAAGGATCTGGAGAAAAAGATGCAGGAGGCATCGGATGATCTGGAATTTGAGAAAGCAATTGAATACCGGGAGCTTCTGCACAGCGTGAAGCAGATTGCACAGAAGCAGAAGATTACCGATACAGGGGGCGAGGACCGGGATATTGTGGCTCTTGCAAGAGAGCATGAGGATGCGGTGGTACAGGTATTCTTTATCCGCAATGGTCGTCTGATCGGCAGAGATCATTTTTATCTGCGGATTGCCCAGGGAGATGAAAATGCAGAGATCCTCTCCAGCTTTATCAAGCAGTTTTATGCCGGAACGCCATATATTCCGGGCGAACTGATGCTTCCGGTGGAACCGGAAGAGCGGGAGATCCTGGAAGCATGGCTTGGAGAAAAACGTGGGCATAAGGTTCATTTCCGTATTCCGAAAAAAGGGGAAAAAGAAAAGCTTGTTGAGCTTGCGGCGAAAAATGCAAAGATGGTACTGGAAAAAGATAAGGAGCGTATCAAGCGTGAAGAAGGAAGAACGATCGGTGCAGTAAAAGAAATAGAAAAGTTGCTTGGTCTTAATAACCTGGTGCGTATGGAGGCGTATGATATTTCCAATACCAATGGATTTGCCTCGGTAGGGTCGATGATCGTTTATGAGAGGGGCAAACCGAAACGAAACGATTATCGTAAGTTCCACATCAAGGGTGTGCAAGGGGCGGATGATTATGCAAGTATGCGTGAGGTCCTCACCAGAAGATTCCGGCATGGTCTGGAGGAACAGAAAAGCGGGAAAGAGCTGGGAAGTTTTAATGTTTTTCCGGATCTGATCATGATGGATGGTGGAAAAGGACAGGTTAATATAGCACTGGAAGTACTGGATGAACTTCATATATCCATTCCGGTATGCGGTATGGTCAAAGATGACCATCATCGGACGAGAGGACTCTACTATCAGAATATCGAGATTCCGATCGACCACAATTCCGAAGGGTTTCGACTGATCACAAGAGTGCAGGATGAGGCACACAGATTTGCTATAGAATTTCACCGGAAACTGCGTAGTCAGGGACAAGTGCATTCGATCCTGGATGATATTCCGGGAATCGGACCTGCGAGAAGGAAAGCACTGATGCGGACATTTGCCAGCCTGGATGAGATTAAGAATGCAGAGGTGGAAGATTTGAAAAAAATTCCATCAATGGATGAAAAATCGGCAAAAAACGTGTATAATTTTTTCAGGGGAAGCGAAAAGGAAGATACAGAAGCTACTCTGATGGAAGAACAATAAAAGGAGACAGGACTATGGGAGTTACATTAACAAAAATCGTAGAGAAGATGGAACTTAGAAATCTTACTCCGGATGTCGATATGACACAGCGGGAAGTAAAAATTCCGGATATTAACCGTCCGGCACTTCAGCTCGCCGGATTTTTTGATCATTTTGATTGCGAACGGATTCAGCTTATCGGATATGTAGAGTACACTTATCTGCAGACACTGGAATATGAGCATAAGATGAAAATATATGATACACTGCTTGAGTATGGGATTCCATGCTTTATTTTCTGCAGAAATCTGCAGCCGGATCCGGAATTTCTGGAGAAAGCAGTGAAGAACAATATTCCGGTATTTATTACGGATAAACAGACTTCTTCCTTTTCAGCAGAACTGATCCGCTGGATGAAAGTGGAACTGGCACCGTGTATTTCAATTCACGGGGTACTGGTGGATTGTTATGGAGTCGGTGTTCTGATCATGGGAGACAGCGGTATCGGTAAAAGTGAGGCGGCACTGGAGCTGATCAAGCGAGGTCATCGTCTGGTAACAGATGACGTGGTGGAGATCCGGAAGGTCAGTGATGATACTCTTGTTGGTACAGCACCGGATATTACCCGCCATTTTATTGAACTTCGCGGAATTGGTATCATTGACGTAAAGACGCTGTTTGGTGTGCAGAGTGTAAGAGAGACACAAAATATTGATCTCGTCATTACGCTTGAGGACTGGAACAAGGATCGCGAGTACGACAGGCTTGGACTTACTGAGGAGTATACAGAATTTCTTGGTAATAAGGTTGTATGCCACAGTATTCCAATCCGCCCGGGACGTAATGTTGCCATTATCGTAGAATCAGCGGCAGTCAACCACAGACAGAAACAAATGGGCTATAACGCAGCTCAGGAGCTGTACCGCCGGGTACAGGAAAATCTAAAAAAGAATATGTAAGGAGCAGGAGACAGATGAAATATTGTTTTGGTATCGATATAGGCGGAACGACAGTAAAGATGGGACTTTTTCAGGAAGACGGAGAGCTTCTTGACAAATGGGAGATCAAGACACGTACTGAGAACCAGGGAGAAGCAATCCTCCCGGATATTGCGCAGGCAGTGAAAGCAAAGATGGCAGAAAAGAAACTGGTGAAGGAACAGATCATCGGACTTGGAATGGGGCTTCCGGCACCGGTAACCGAGGATGGAATTGTTCAGAATACAGCAAATCTTGGATGGGGATACAAAGAAGTGACACGTGAACTGGAAGAGCTTCTTGACGGAATGAAAGTGATTCCGGGGAATGATGCAAATGTAGCTGCGCTTGGTGAGATGTGGAAAGGTGGCGGAAAAGGCCACAAGAATGTTATTATGGTTACCCTTGGAACCGGTGTTGGCGGTGGAATCATCGTGGATGGAAAGTGCCTTGTAGGGGCACACGGTGCTGGCGGAGAGATCGGTCATCTGTGTGTAAACTACCAGGAGACAGAAACCTGTGGATGTGGAAAGAAAGGCTGTCTGGAACAGTATGCTTCTGCAACAGGAATTACAAGACTTGCCAATATGCGTCTTGCAAAAGATGAGAAACCAAGTACCCTCAGAAATGTGGCAGAGATGTCTGCGAAAGAAGTGTTTGATGCAGTGAAAGCCGGAGACGAAGTTGCAATCGAAATCGCAACTGAATTTGGAAAGTATCTGGGACATGCGCTGGCGAACCTTGCAGCTGCATGTGATCCGGCGGTTATCGTAATCGGCGGAGGGGTATCAAAAGCCGGAGAGGTTCTGCTGGATTACATCAAAGGACCATTTAAAGAAATGGCATTCTTTGCAGACAAAGATACAGAATTTGCACTCGCAGAACTTGCAAATGATGCAGGAATCTGCGGAGCAGCAAAACTGGTACTGAAATAAGTGAAAGATATTATAAAAAAACAAAAATCTTGTGAGAAATATTTAACATTCTTGCAAGATTTTTGTTTTTTATAGAAGAAAATGCAGAATGACAAATGTTTACATTTGACATTCTGCACAAAATGATGTAGACTTATCGTAGTAACATTATTAAATAAGCCTATGAACTCTAAAAAATTGTGAAAAGGAAGACAAAATGATAATACGTAAAACATTAAGAGAGCAAGTAGTTGAAATTTTAAGACATAAGATTTTATCAGGAGAGATCAAACCGGGAGAACGAATTATAGAGGCAAAAGTAGCAGAAGAGCTGAAAGTCAGCAGAGGTCCCTTAAGAGAAGCTCTCAGGCAGATTGAAGAAGAAGGGTTGGTTGTATATGAAGCGCAGAAAGGCTGCGTAGTAAAGACGATGACTTATGAAGAGATGCAGGAAACATACCTGATCCAGTCTACGCTTGAGAAACTGGCAGTGCAGATGTGCGGGGGAGAGATCAGCAAAGAACAGGGTGAAGAGATGCAGAAGCTTGTTCTTTCCATGGAGAAAGCGGCCAATCAGAAAAATCTGTATGATGTTATAAAATTCGATGAACAGTTCCATGAATGTATTGTGAAGACCGCACACAGTGAAAAACTTCATAGAATCTGGAAAATACTGGAAGGAGGGAATACGGCGGCATATTATACGATGGATACAAAAACTCTGGTACCATTTGATGTGGTCCACATCAATCATCAGAGAATTTTGGATCTGTTTCATAAAGGGACAGTCGAAGATATCTGTAAAGAGATAGAATTACACTACATGGTTGTCCCGCATGTTCTGTATGAAAATCAAAAGAAAAAAGGAGAAAGGAACTGAAGGTATGGTTAAATTTATTGGGAAAAGGCTGGCATATGCTGTTTTGACATTGTTCTTGATTACGACAGCGACATTTTTCTTGGTAGCAGGTGCTCCCGGAGATCCGATCGCTGCGAAGGTTGGTCAGATGCCTGAACAGGCACAGCAGATTATCCGTGAGAAATACGGACTCGATCAGCCGGTAGTAAAACGGTATACAACTTATATGAAGAATCTTCTTACAACAGGAGACTTCGGAGAATCTATTATTTATACCGGTCAGTCAGCAAATGACATTATTAAAAACAATACGCTGGTATCAGCGAAGATAGGTTTGTTGGGACTACTCTTCCAGACAACGATTGGTATATGTCTTGGAATGGTAGCGGCTCTTAACAGGGGAAAACCGGTGGATCATGTCATAAGGGTACTCGTTGTATTAGCTATTTGTGTTCCTAGTTTCGTATTTGCATCTGTATTGCAGTATTTTCTGGCATTTAAGTGGAAACTGGTGCCGGTATTCGGCTGGGGACAAATGAAACATTATATTCTTCCGGTTGCCGCATATGCAATCGGCGGTATCGCATCTTATACAAAATATATGAGAAGCAGTACCTTATCTGTTATCGGAGAAGATTATATTATTACAGCAAAAGCAAAGGGATGTACAAAGAAGAGAGTTGTACGGAAACATGTTTTGAGAAATGCAATGCTTCCTATCATTACTATGATCGGACCTTCTCTGGCAGGAATTTTTGCAGGATCATTCATCCTTGAACGTATGTTTGCAATTCCGGGACTTGGATTCTACTATGTAAAAGCAGTTTCGGATAATGATTATACGATGGTAATCGGTCTTACAATTTTCTTTGCTATTTTGTTCGTTGGCTCGCTGATTGTAGTAGACATTCTGTATGGAATCGTCGATCCGAGAATCCGAGTTGCAAAAGGTAAGAAATAGGAGGGCTTCTGATGAGTACAAAAGAGGTAGTAATGACAGAAGAATGGAATGAATCAGATGATTTTAAACGTGTTGGGACGGAAGGATTATCTGGTGAAGATATCGGAGAGAAATCCCTGACCTATTGGGCGGATGTCTGGAGAAGATTCAGGGAAAACAAACTTGCAATATTTGGTCTTATATTATTAGGCCTGATCGTAGTGCTCCTGTTTATCGGACCAATGGTCACAGGACAGGATTATCAGCTGATCGATGCGTCGATCAAGAATCAGGGACCAAGCAGTGCACACTGGTTTGGTACAGATGATATGGGAAGAGATCTCTTTACCCGTGTCTGTGTAGGTGGACGTATTTCAATTTATATTGGTTTATGTTGTACATTGGTAATGTTTGTGATCGGAGCACTTCTTGGAGCGCTGGCAGGATTAAAAGGCGGACTGGTAGATGACATCATCATGCGTATCTGCGAATTTATCGGAAACCTGCCATATCTGATCATTGTAGTAATTTTATCCATGGTACTTGGAAGAAGTATGTTCTCCCTTGTTTTTGCAATGAGCCTTACCGCGTGGGTAGGAACCGCGCGTATGGTAAGAGGACAGATCCTTCAGATCAAGGAACAGGATTATGTGCAGGCAGCAACAGCACTTGGTGCATCAACCGGACGTATTATTGTCAAACATCTTCTTCCGAATACACTTGGAATTATTATGGTTGATATCACGATGTCAGTTCCGGGATTTATTTTCAGTGAGGCTTTCTTAAGTTATATCGGACTTGGAGTAAGACCACCGGAAACCAGCTGGGGAGCACTTGCATCAGCAGGACAGCAGCAGCTTATGTTTTACCCACATGAATTGTTCTTCCCATGTCTGATGATCGTACTTACAATGCTGACTTTCCATCTGATCGGTGATGGACTTTCAGATGCATTGGATCCGAAGCTGAGAAAATAAAAGGGGGAACTACAAGATGAAAGAAAAAATACTGGAAGTGAAAAACCTGGAGGTATCTTTCAAGACCTATGCCGGAATCTCACATGCAGTAAGAGGAATTGATTTTAATCTGCATAAAGGAGAAACTCTTGCGATTGTAGGAGAGTCTGGCTGTGGTAAGACAGTATCTTCAAAAGCAATCATGCGATTGCTTCCAGAATCGAACACAATAATAGGTGAAAACTCTGAAGTATTGTTCCACGGGGAAGATCTTCTGAAAAAGTCAGAAAATGAAATGGTTTCCATTCGAGGAAGCAAGATTTCAATGATTTTCCAGGATCCAATGACTTCACTGAATCCGACCATGAAGATCGGAGATCAGATTGCAGAAAGTATTCTGATCCATAGACAGATTTCTAAAGAAGAAGCATATAAAGAAGCTTTAGAAATGCTGCAGCTGGTTAAAATACCAAATGCAGAAAAACGAATGAAACAGTATCCGTTTGAATTTTCAGGCGGTATGAGACAGAGAGCGATGATCGCAATCGCACTTGCATGTAAACCGGAGATCCTGATTGCGGATGAGCCGACAACTGCTCTGGACGTAACCATTCAGGCACAGATTATGGAACTGATCGGAGAACTGCAAAAAGAACTGGATATGGCGATGATCCTCGTAACCCATGACTTAGGTGTTGTAGCGAGTGTTGCAGATAAGATTCAGGTGATGTATGCAGGAAAAATTGTAGAACGTGGTGATGTACGAGAGATTTTCTATCAGTCTACACATCCTTATACGAGAGCTCTTCTGGATTCCGTTCCGAAGATTCATTCTACAAACAAAGAAACATTATATTCCTTAAAAGGAACGCCGCCGGATCTTATCAATCCGCCGGTTGGATGTTCTTTTGCTCCGCGTTGTGAGTATGGAATGAATATCTGCAGAAAGAAATATCCGGAGCTTACAAAATTCAGTGATACACAGGAATGCAACTGCTGGCTTCATGATCCAAGAGCGGATGTGAGCAATCTTCCTGAGAATATGATAAGGAGGAGACAGTAACCATGGATAAAAAAGAAGTACTGATCGAAGTGAAAGACCTGAAGAAATATTTTCAGGTTGGAAGAAACCAGACACTGAAGGCAGTGGATGGGGTAAACTTTAAGATCTATAAAGGTGAGACTCTTGGAATCGTAGGAGAATCCGGCTGTGGTAAAACAACCTGTGGAAAGACAGTTATGGGGCTTTACAAGGCTACAGGCGGTGAAGTTCTTTTTGACGGAGTTGATATTAATAAACTGAATAAAAATGAAAAGAAAGAGTTTACAAAGAGAGCTCAGATTATTTTCCAGGATCCATATTCTTCACTGAATCCGAGAATGACAGTCGGTGACATCATCGGGGAAGGAATTGACATTCACAAGCTTTATACCGGAAAAGAACGCCAGGAAAAGATTTATGAATTACTGGAACTGGTCGGACTTAACCGAGAACATGCGCTTCGTTTCCCTCATGAATTCTCAGGCGGACAAAGACAGCGTATTGGAATCGCAAGAGCACTTGCTATCGAACCAGAATTCATCGTTTGCGATGAGCCGATTTCAGCTCTTGACGTTTCCATTCAGGCACAGGTTGTCAACCTGCTGATCGAACTTCAGCAGAAGAAAAACCTGACCTATCTCTTTATCGCACATGACCTGTCTATGGTAAAACATATTTCAGACCGTGTCGGTGTAATGTATCTGGGAAATATGGTTGAATTTGCAGAGAGTGATGAATTATATCAGAATCCACTTCATCCATATACAAAAGCGTTGATGGCAGCGATTCCAATCCCGGATCCGGACACAGAAGAACAGAAGAAGAGAATTCGACTCGAGGGAGAGATCCCAAGCCCGGTTAATCCAAAACCTGGATGCAGATTTGTGACGAGATGCAGATATGCAACAGAAAAATGTCATCAGGAGACACCGCAGCTTGAAGAACTCAAACCGGAACACTTTGTAGCTTGTCATAGAGCAAAAGAGTTGATGGAAGATCACCCGCAAGAGTAATCTTGCTGGATATAAAGGAGGAAGACTATGAAAAAAAGAAAAACATTAGCGATGGGACTCGCAGTAGCAATGGCAGTCAGCTGTCTTGCCGGATGTGGCGGAGATGACAAAAAAGCTAGTTCTGACGGAAAAACAGAACAGGTTCTGAATATCTCCAACAACAGTGTGGTTGTCGGACTGAACCCGCTGATCAACACAACTGGCCCGGATAACTCAGCATTTAACATGGTATTGGATCCACTCGTTAAAAGAGTAACTCAGGAAGGAAATACCTATAAAATCGTGCCTGCTGCAGCAGAGAGCTGGGATATCAGTGAAGATGGACTTACTTATACTTTCCACATGAACAAAGATGCGAAGTGGAGCGATGGAACGAAAGTAACTGCAAATGACTTTGAATTTACTTTCCAGAAGATGGCAACTCCATCCGTTGCAGCAACAAATGCATGGCTGTTTGATGGAATTATCGAGAACTTCTCAGAAGCTCTTTACGATCAGGGAAAGAAACCGGAAGAAATCGGTGTACATGCCATTGATGAAGATACACTGGAAATCAAAATTATCCACCCGGCATCTTACTTCCTGGAACTGGTTTCCTCATCAGCTTATCCGGTAAACAAAGCAATGTATGAAAAACTCGGAAGCGACTATGCAACATCAGAAACAAAGACTGTATTTAACGGACCTTTCAAGATTGAAAGCTGGAGTCAGAATACAGAGATGGTATTGGTAAGAAATGATCAGTACTGGGGAGCCGACGATGTGAAGCTTGACAAGATCAATAGCAAGATCATTCAGGAATCAGGTACTGCAGTTCAGTCTTATATCAACGGTGAACTGGATGTGATCGGTACAACGGATGCAAACTGGGGAAAGACTATCGAAGAACAGGGAGAATCTGAATCTTATCAGGTTCCGGATAGTGCACCGGAATTCTTCATGCTGAATGCAGCAAACGAATATCTGTGCAATGAAAAGATCAGACAGGCTTTATCAGTAGCTTATGACCGTCAGGAAATGATCGATACTCTTCGTAATGGAAAAGGTGTTCCGATTTATTCTATGATGCCAGATACCATTCAGGTTGGGGAAAAAACATACACAGAATTAGTTGGCGGAAAGAACCATTTCGTTCAGGAACTTCAGGATGAAATCAAAGATCCGAAAGCTTTACTTATTGAAGGGTTAAAAGAACTTGGTAAAGATCCAGACCCGTCAAAAGTGACAATCCGTTATGCAAGCCGTGGTACATCTGAAGTATCTAAAAAGATTGCTGAATGGATGAAACAGCAGTGGGAAAGCGTTCTTGGAATCAATATCGAAATCGATATGATGGAATGGAACATCATGTGGGATAAGATTGACGCCGGTGATTACGATATCGCAACAGGCGGCTGGGGACCATACTACAATGAACCAAGTGCTCTTCTTCAGTTATTCGATCCGGATAATGGATATTTCAACGCAGAAAAGACAGGATGGTCTGGAGAAGATCCTAAGAAATATCAGGAACTTCTGAATGAAGCAAAATTTGAAGTTGATGACCAGAAGAAGGCAGAGCTTTATCTGCAGGCAGAAGAACTGGTTGTTAAGTCAGGACTGATCGAACCTACTTATGTTGAAGAAGCACCTACATTTGTTAAGAAATATGTGAAGAACTACTTCGTTTCTACAGTTGGTCAGGTTGATTTCTCAAAGGTTTATATTGAAAAATAGCATGTCTTTTAGAGATATAAATTAAACAAAAATGTCATAGAGGTTGCAAAACCTCTATGGCACTTTAAGGTAAAAAATAAAAGTAAATGGAGAAATGATTATGTATGTAATTAAAAATGGAACCATTCATACCGGAACGGGTGAAGTGCTCGAAAACTATGATATCTTAATCGAGGGGAAAAAGATTAAGAAAATCGAAAAGAATATTTGCGAAGCGGATGCAGAAATTATCGATGCAACCGGAAAACAAGTTTTCCCTGGTTTCATCGATCCACATTCTTCTATCGGAGCTATGGGGATTCCGACTCGTTACAGAGATAATGCAGAAACTACAAATGTAATCAATCCGGATCTGAGCGTGAAGTATGCCATCGATCCAGATGAAGTGAATGCACAGGAATTCTACAAATCAGGAATTACATCTGTTGGATTTTCACCGGATCACAGCAATGTGATCGGAGGACAGATTACAGTGTGTAAGACAGCTCCGGATCATATGGCAAACCGTATTGTAAAAGAGCACGCAGCAATGAAGGGGAGCGTATGCTCAACCGTTAAGGATGTATATGGTGCAAGTAACCAGATGCCGAAAACAAGAATGGGAATTTTCCATTTGCTCAAAGAAGCAATCAGAAAAGATGACCTTTTGAAGAAATATCAGATGCCATTTGTCATCGCTGCAGAAACTGCAGGTGAGATTCAGTGTCTTATGGAGCTTCTGAAAGATGAAGATATCCAGCTTACAATCGTAGATGGATTTGAATTCGGCGATGCGATTGAAGAACTGAAAGAAAAGAAAGTTGGAATTATCTTTGGTAATTTCAGCAATCTGTCACAGATTTCCAAACATGAAATCGACCTTTCCAGATTAAAAGAACTGGTAGAAAACGGAAACCGCATCGCATTTACAAACACATGCAAAGGTGCTTCTGAAGGTAGAGAAGTATTCATCTGGAGTGCAATCGAAGTATATCGTGCAGGAATCGATGCCGAGGATGTAGTAAAAATGATGACGATCCAGCCAGCCGAGATGCTTGGTGTTGCAGATCAGATCGGAAGTATCGAAGTTGGAAAAGACGCGGACATCACAATTTACAGTGATCATCCTGTAAAATCTTATGCGGCACACGTACAGTTTTGTATGATAAATGGAAAGGTGGTATTATCGTAATGCAGACATTAATCAAAAATGGTATTTTGTATACAATGACAGAGGATAAGGGCATCTTTCAGGGGGATATTCTCGTCGAAGGAACAAAGATCAAAGAAGTAGCAGAACATATCAGTGAAGACTGCTTAGAGGATGGAGATAAGCTCATTGAGGCAGAAGGATATTATGTTCTTCCGGGACTTATCGATGCACATTCTCACATCGGATTATTTGATTTCAATGTGGATCCGGGTGTAGACGATGCCAATGAGATGACAAATCCGGTTACTCTTTCTGTTGATGCACGTTTTGGAACAAATCCAAAAGCAAGAGAATTTAAAGTAGCTTATGAGCACGGAATCACAACCATGCTTCTGACTCCGGGAAGCGGAAATGTATTTTGCGGACTTCCGTTTGCACTTAAAACTTATGGAAACAATGTGTTTGATATGACAATCAAATCTCCATGTGCTGTAAAGATTGCTCTTGGCGGTAATCCGAAAAATACATACGGAGATCAGAGAAGACTTCCGATGACAAGAATGGGAATCGCTAAGGTTCTGGATGATACCTTTGCAAAAGCAAAGAAATACATGGAAGACAAAGAACAGAATAAAGAAGTGGAGTATGATCCGGATATGGAAGCTCTTTGCCTGGCTTTAAAAGGAGAAATTCCATGTAAGATCCACTGTACACAGTATGATATGCTCACAGCAATCGAGATTGCGAAAAAATACAACGTACACTTCTCATTAGAACATGCATGGGGAGCAACCGATTATCTGGATGAAATCGTGGAAAGCGGATGCGATATATGCTACGGACCGATTGCAACTTACCGTAGCCCTGGAGAACGTAGAAAAATCGATGTGGAAGCTGTAAAAATGCTGGATGACAGAGGGGTGAATGTGGCGATGATCACTGATTCACCGATTCTGAGTGAAGAATCCCTGTATCATCATGTGGGAGAAGCAGTGCGTGAAGGACTTGCACAGGAGAGAGCAGTAAGAACGGTTACGATCAATGCTGCAAAAGTGCTGGGCGTAGAAGACCGTCTGGGAAGCCTGGAAGAAGGAAAAGATGCAGATATTATTGTAATGAAAGGAAAACTCGGACTTGATACCGATGCGATGGTATACTATACGATGATTGAAGGTAAGATCGTATATCAGAAATAGAAACCAGATTGATAGATAAAAAAGAGAGATCAGTGAATTTCAAATATTCACTGATCTCTTTTTCTAATTGGATGATAGATTCTTATTGTCCATTGCCAGAATCTGAGCCGCCGGTATTGCCGGAATCAGTGCCGCCACCGGTATTACCGGAATCGCCACCGGTATTACCGGAATCGCCACCAGTATTACCGGAATCGCCACCGGTATTACCAGAATTGCCACTATTATTACCGGAATCAGTGCCGCCGCCGGTATTGCCGGAATCACCGCCGGTACCACCGGTAGTATCCCCATTAGTGCCGGTAGAGTTACCGGAGGAGTTTCCACCCGTTGTACTATTAGAATCGGATTTGTCATTCGAATTTTTTGTACTGTTTGTGGTAGTTGACTTGCTTGCATGTCCGGAACATGTCTCGGTCGGGACAGTATCCGGATCAAACCATTCGGTCTGTGACGGACAGCCGGAACCGGCAAGTTTACCGGAAATTGTACATACGCTCTTCTGAACGAGAGAACCTGGCATCGCGAAGTCTTTGTAGGTTAGTCCCAAAGCTTCATCGATCCGGTTCATGATCTTAGCCCAGATCTTGAAATGATAGTTCCAGCTTCCTTCAGACATTTCCTGGTTACCATCGTAACCCATCCAGATACCACAGGTATAATACGGTGTAAATCCTTCGAACCAGAAGTCACGGTTGTCGGAGGTTGTACCGGATTTACCGGATGCAGGCATATTATTGAGCTGTGCATCGGTTGCAGTACCCTTTGTGACAACATCCTGCATGGCGTTGGTAAGAAGTGCTGCAGTTGTATCTTTGATCACAGTGTGGCTTTCCGGATTGGAGTTGTCGATCAGGACATTACCATCATGATCCAATACCTTTGTGTACAGGGATGGTTTGTTATATACACCGCCGTTTGCAATGGATGCATAGGCTGCTGTCAGTTCATAGTTGTAAACACCATGGGAAATACCACCAAGAGCAAGAGACTCTACAGCATCGTCTTCGGTAAGTGTGGAAAGACCAAATTTCTCGCAGTATTCAAAACCAAGATTGATACCAATCTTATTCAATGTCTTTACCGCAATGATGTTCATGGACTGTTCGATCGCCTGACGGTATGTTACGGTACCTTTATAGTAATCGCCCCACCAGTTATGAACCTGATGATGTTCCAGGTCGTGCTGATAGTAGTATTCTTCATCAACTTCGGTGGTAGCAAGTGTAAGATCTGCGCTGTCCAATGCCGGAGCGTATACGGCAAGAATCTTGAATGTAGAACCTGCGTTACGGGTAGAACCCTTGTATGCGCGGTTCAGTCCACGGTTGGTTGTCTTTTGTCCACGGCCACCGACAAGAGCTTTGATCTGCCCTGTTTTCTGATCGATGATGGTAAGTGAAGTCTGCGGCTGTGGAGAGAGGTTGACATATTCATCATAGGTCTCGCCATCCTGGAGAAGACTGTTACGGAATGCGTCAATTCTTTCCTGCGCAGCTTCCTGTGATCCGAAGAGAAGTCCTTCATCATCACCGTACTGATCTGCCCCGAATTGTTTCAGGTGTCCGGCACTGTAGTTATCTACCGAGCCATCAGTATGATAGACTGTGAGGGCATAATCAACACCCCAGTCAATATTGGCCGGATAATTGTTGTCATCATTCAATTCTTCATCACAGATGTTCTGCATCGTAAGATTCTGAGTTGAATAAATGGTGAGACCACCGCTGTACAGTGCGTTCTCTGCCTGTGTCTGGGAATATCCAAGTCCGTCTTCTGAGGTGAGATCTTCGATCAGCTGCTCAGACAGGGCATCAACAAAATAAGAGTTGACGGTGTTGGTCTCTTCGATCCGTGTATTTACGTTCTGAATTCTGGAATATACGTCATCTGCCAGTGCCTCATCATGGGCAGCCTGGTCGATCCAGCCCTGATCGAGCATATTATCCAGAACTTTTTTGCGGCGGGTTGCGTTGTCTTCCGGATTGGTGATCGGATTGTATCTTCCCGGATTCTGTGTGATTGCAGCGATGGTTGCAGATTCGGAAAGGTTAAGTTCATTGACATCCTTATTAAAATATCTCTGTGCGGCTGACTGTACTCCCAGACAGTCCTGACCAAGGTTGATCGTGTTCAGGTAGCTTTCAAGGATTGAATCTTTATCAAGCTGCTTTTCAACCTGAATTGCGAGATACTGTTCCTGGATCTTACGTTCCAGCTTTTCTTCAAAAGTGCTTTCATTTACAAAGTCAGGGAAGACATTGTTCTTGATCAGCTGCTGGGTAATGGTACTGGCTCCTTCAGAGAAGTTGCCACCATGAGTGATACCAACAACAAAAGCACGGATAATACCTTGGATATCAACACCGTTATGCTTGTAAAAACGGGAGTCTTCGATTGCGACGAATGCATGCTGCAGATCCTTCGGGATCTGATCAATCGTCTTATATACACGGTTGGCACCTGCACCGGTGAATTCGGCTATTGTTGTCGTGCCGTCATCTGCAAGTGCGGTGGACGTATAACCCTGTGGTTTGATGCTGTCAGCTGTAATCTCAGGTGCATTATCAATCACATGCTTGATGATAAAGCCACCTCCGATCGCTGCGAGGATACAGCAGACAAAGATACATAATAGAAAACCTTTAAAAAGGCGAACGCCCAGTTTCTTTTTGTGCATATTCTTTTTCGATGTTATGCGTTTTTGTTTTTTAGAAGCTTTTCGCTTTCCATAATTCATGAATGCTTCCTCCTTCATATTGCAATATTATATCAAACTTGATAATCTAAATAAAGGAAAAATTGAAAACTTCAATGTTCCATTTTACAAAATTAAGAAAAATTTCGGAAATATAGGGAAATTGTAACATTTTTGTAATTTTCTTGCATCTGAAGAAATAGATTTGTATACTGGGAATAGTGAAAATATAAGGAAAATGAAGGGAAAAACGCAGACATGCAGGAAGAATACAAAACAGTATACCGGGGAGGAGAAGGGGAAATTGTTGAAAAGAAATCCCGTTTTATCGCAACGGTAAGACCGGTACACTCAGAAGAAGAAGTACTGGCATTTATAGAAGAAGTGAAGAAAAAATACTGGGACGCAAGACATAACTGTTTTGCTTATGTGATCGGTGTAACAAATCCAACTCTGAGATGTAGTGATGACGGGGAGCCTGCAGGTACAGCAGGAAAACCGATGCTGGATGTGCTTACAGGGGAAGGTCTTCACGATACGGCGGTTGTTGTGACCAGGTATTTTGGCGGGACGCTTCTGGGAACAGGTGGTCTGGTGCGGGCTTATCAGGGAGCAGTAAAGGAAGGTCTTCAGGCAAGTACTGTGATCACAAAGCGCCTGGGTTACCGGTATGAGATTGGAACGGATTATACCGGACTTGGGAAGATCCAGTATATCCTCGGACAACGGCAGATCAGTGTGCAGGATACACAGTATACGGATAAAGTGCTGATGAAAGTGATTCTGCCTTATGATCAGGAGCAATGTGTGGTTTCCGAGATTACAGAGGGAACAAATGGACAGGCTGTGATCGAAAAAGGAGACAGCTGCTATTTTGCGGAGGATGGAAAAGAAATCCTGGTTTTTGAGGAATAGAACAGGAAAAAGAACCCCTATACAGAACGGAGAATCCGTTCTGTATAGGGGTTTTAATGTCTTAGTATACAGGAGGAACTGCAGACAGCAGGTTCTCTGTATGAGCTTATTGGTTTACTGGAATTCCGGTTCGATCAGACCGTAGGTTCCATTCTTTCTCTTATATACGACATTGACTTCGTCTGTCTCAGCATTGCTGAATACGTAGAAGTTATGTCCGAGAAGTTCCATCTGAATGCAGGCATCCTCCGGGAACATTGGTTTGATGCCGAAACGTTTGGTACGGACGATCTCAATCTCATCTGACTCTGCTGCCGAAGTATCGGATTCAATAAATTCCTGACGGAAATCATGTCCGCCCTGCTGTTTTGCAATCAGTTTGGTTTTATACTTTCTGAGCTGACGCTCGATAATTTCTTCTACGAGATCAATGGATACATACATATCGCTGCTTTCCTGCTCGGAACGGATAATGTTTCCTTTTACAGGGATCGTAACTTCGATTTTCTGACGTTCTTTTTCTACACTGAGTGTAACGATAATGTCAGTTTCAGGAGTAAAATACTTTTCCAGTTTTCCTAATTTCTGTTCTACAGCCTGTCTGAGACCAGGTGTGATGTCAATGTTTCTTCCGCTAATGATAAAATTCATACAGCTCAACTCCTTTTTTCTCATATTTCTCATAGTATGTACGGAGATAAGTGCATCTATAAGAGCTTGACCGGCAGGATGTATAGATAGTTTTTATATCCTTCCGGCTATAGCTACATTATACTCTATCATAGGGGAGAGATGCAATGGTAAATGCAAAAAAATTATTAAAATTCTGTAAAGAAAACTGAATTATCAGAAAATTCTGTCAATGTATGGAGCGGATTACTTCGATACGACTGATCTTGCCGTTATGCATTTTGGCAACGCGCAGACCAAAATTGTCGAAGAATGTACTTGCACCAACACCAATTTCTGTTTTTTCCTGTTCAAATCTTTTAGTGATCACGTCATATAAGGTTTGTTCATCTTCATACGGAATATGGACGTGCAGGATGCTGTTTACAATCCGTGCTTTTGTAGTAGCACGGAAAATGATTTTTTCAGATTCATCAAATTCAATAAAAAGGAACTTTCTGGTTGCAAATAAAAGTGCGATGGAGATCACACCGATCAGGCTGGATACCGGATTATTATGTGCCATGATCACCTGTCTGGCGATGGCAAATAACAGCACCTCAAACACAGTGGAAGGCTTGTGCTGATAAAGCATACGGATCAGCTCGACACCAATGATCAGATTGAAACAGGTTTCTACCAGGTCTTCGTAATTTGGATAAATATTCAGATCCGGAACATTTGGCATGGACAGGATCAGCTGGACAAGCAGAATGATGATTCCGGCAGCCAGAACGAATGAAATGATAAATTCCAGAAGTACGGTCAGCTTATGGAGTGCTGCGTTTAAGTATTTTTTCATAAAAAATCCCCCTTGTTCGTTGTATACAAAGATTGTAACGGATACAAGGGGGAAGTGTAAAGAAAAATCTATAGTTTTTTACTGGAAATTGCTTCTCTTACGGAGTTTCGGATCCAGAATCTTTTTACGGATACGCAGGCTCTTCGGTGTGACTTCCAGAAGTTCATCGGTATCGATGAAATCAAGTGCTTCTTCCAGACTGAGGATTCTCGGCGGAGTAAGCTTTAAGGCTTCATCAGCACTTGAAGAACGGGTATTGGTAAGGTGTTTGGTCTTACATACATTCAGTTCGATATCATCTGTCTTCGCATTCTGACCGATTACCATACCGGAGTAAACCTTTTCACCAGGTCCGATGAAGAGTGTTCCACGATCCTGTGCGTTGAACAGACCGTAAGCTACAGCTTCACCTGTCTCGAAGGCGATCAGGGATCCCTGGCTTCTGTACTGGATATCTCCTTTATACGGAGCGTAGCAGTCAAAGGCTGTGTTCATGATACCGTTACCTTTTGTATCGGTCAGGAATTCTCCACGATAACCGATCAGACCTCTTGACGGGATGGAGAATTCAAGACGGGTGTATCCGCCATTAGACATTCCCATGTTGCGGAGTTCGCCTTTTCTCTGGCTTAATTTATCAATAACTATACCTGTAAATTCATCCGGTACATCAATGTATACGGTTTCCATTGGCTCGAGCTGCTTGCCGTTTTCGTCTTTTTTGTAAAGAACTTCGGCTTTGCTGACTGCGAATTCATAACCTTCACGACGCATGTTTTCAACGAGGACGGAAAGATGAAGCTCTCCACGTCCGGATACCTTGAAGCTGTCTGTGTTGTCTGTCTCTTCAACACGAAGGCTGACGTCTGTATTCAGTTCACGGAACAGACGGTCACGGAGGTGACGGGAAGTGACGAATTTACCCTCCTGTCCTGCAAACGGACTGTCGTTGACAACGAACTGCATTGCGATCGTAGGCTCGGAAATCTTCTGGAATTCGATCGGAACCGGATTGTCCGGCGAACAGATCGTATCACCGATGGAAATATCTGCAATACCGGAGATTGCAACGATAGAACCGATGCCTGCTTCTTTTACTTCTACTTTATTCAGACCGTCAAATTCATATAATTTGCTGATCTTTACTTTTTTCTGTTTGTCCGGATCATGATGGTTTACAACAACTACATCCTGGTTGACAGAAATCGTTCCGTTATCGACTTTTCCAACACCGATACGGCCAACGTATTCATTGTAATCGATGGTGCTGATCAGCATCTGTGTACCTGCATCAGGATCTCCTTCCGGAGCCGGGATGTAATCCAGGATGGTCTCAAACAGAGGAACCATGTCTTTCGGTTCATCGTCGATATTGTAAGTTGCATATCCGTCTCTTGCAGAAGCAAAAAGGAACGGGCAGTCAAGCTGTTCGTCAGATGCGCCCAGATCGATGAGAAGTTCAAGAACTTCATCGATAACTTCATCCGGACGTGCTTCCGGACGGTCGATCTTGTTGATACATACGATAACCGGGAGCTTCAGTGCAAGAGCTTTTTTCAAAACAAATTTGGTCTGTGGCATGGCACCTTCAAAAGCGTCAACCAGAAGAACCACTCCATTGACCATCTTAAGGACACGTTCTACTTCTCCGCCGAAATCGGCATGTCCAGGAGTGTCAATGATATTGATCTTTGTATTTTTATAAACAACTGCAGTGTTTTTGGAAAGAATGGTAATTCCACGTTCACGTTCGATATCGTTGGAATCCATTACTCGTTCGGCTACTTCCTGATTTTCACGGAAAACACCGCTCTGTTTTAAAAGTTCATCTACTAATGTTGTTTTACCATGGTCAACATGGGCGATGATAGCGATATTTCTAATGTCTTCACGTTTTGTCTTCATATTCTCAAAACCCTTCTTATTACCTATTTAAAGTTACAACCCGTATAGTTTATCACATTTTGAAAAATTTACAAGTAGAAAGAAAAAAATTTGACTTTCTGCAAAAAAAGAGTTTACTTTTTGTTCTAAAAACTGGAAAAGCTTCATAGATTAGATAGTGATCAAGAGTAAGAACGCGGTAAAATACGCCTGCGAAGAGGAAGGAGATTTACATTATTATGTCAGATAAGATTATTGAAAATAACCAGGTAACGATCATGGGAAAGGTAGCAACTGAATTTTCATTCAGCCATGAGGTCTTTGGAGAAGGCTTTTATATGGTAGAGGTAGAAGTGAAAAGACTGAGCAATTCAGAAGACCGTATTCCGCTGATGATCTCAGAGAGGCTGATCGACGTGACACAGGATTATACCGGAGAGTATATTATGGTGCACGGACAGTTCCGCTCTTACAATCGGCATGAAGAGCAGAAAAACCGTCTGGTATTATCCGTATTTGTACGGGAGATTTCCTTTATGGAAGAAGAACCTGACGGGACAAAGACCAACAGTATCTGGCTGGATGGCTATATCTGCAAGGAACCGATCTACCGAAAGACACCGCTTGGAAGGGAGATTGCAGATCTTTTGCTTGCGGTTAACCGCCCATATGGAAAATCGGATTACATTCCATGTATCTGCTGGGGGAGAAATGCAAGATATGCCTCCGGCTTTGAAGTGGGAGAGCATGTACAGCTTCTGGGAAGGATCCAGAGCAGGGAATATGTAAAACGGATTTCAGATACCGAGACAGAAAAGAGGGTTGCTTATGAAGTTTCGGTCAGTAAACTGGAAAAGACTCTGATTGACAGTGCCTGCATTTAATGCTAAACTTGATTTGATCGTTTAGTATCATAAAGCAACATGTCAGGAGGAATATTATGGCTATATTTACAGGATCAGGAGTGGCACTTGTAACGCCGTTTCATGAGGACGAGAGTATAAATTATGACAAACTGGATGAAATGCTGGACTACCATTGTACACATGGGACCGACAGTATTATCATCTGCGGAACAACAGGTGAATCCTCTACTTTATCAGAAGAAGAGCACATGGAATGCATCAAATTTGCGATCGAGCGTGTCAAGGGAAGAATCCCGGTGATCGCAGGTACCGGTTCCAACAGTACCTACACAACGATCCAGATGTCAAAAGAGGCAGTAGAAGACGGTGCAGACGGACTGCTGCTTGTAACACCATATTATAACAAATGTACACAGGACGGACTGATCGCACATTATACCGCTGTTGCAAAAGAAGCAAAAGCACCAATTATCCTTTACAGTGTGGCGAGCCGTACCGGTGTGAATATTGCTCCGGAGACAGTTGCAGCTTTACATAAAAATATAGAGAATATTGTTGCGGTAAAAGAAGCATCAGGCAATATTTCCCAGATTTCAAAGATCATGCAGCTGACAGATGGCAAGATCGATCTGTATTCAGGCAATGATGACCAGATCGTACCGCTCCTTTCTGTTGGAGGAAAGGGTGTCATCTCAGTTCTTGCGAACGTGGCTCCGCAGTATACACATGACATCTGTGCAAAGTTCTTTGAAGGAGATGTCAAGGGAAGCTGTAAGATGCAGCTGGATGCGATTCCGCTGATCGAGAAGTTATTCTGTGAAGTGAATCCGATTCCGGTTAAAAAGGCTTTAAATCTGATGGGATGGCAGGCAGGTCCTCTGCGTATGCCTCTGACAGAGATGACAGAAGCACATACAGCACAGCTTGCAAAAGAACTGGAAGCATTTGGAATTAAACTGGCATAATAAAGGGTCAGATTATAGAGAAAAGGGACTGACTGGAGTATCCATCAGTTCCTTTTGTGCTATACAGGAATTTGTGAAAAGATACACAAGAAAATGGAGATAACAAGGAGGAATACAAAATGGTTAAGGCAATTATGCATGGATGTAACGGAAAAATGGGACAGGTGATCTCGGGACTTGTAAAGGAGGATGATGTGATCGAGATCGTGGCAGGTATTGATAAATTCACCGGAATCGAGAATCCGTACCCGGTATTTACAAGCCTTGCAGAGTGTGATGTGCAGGCAGATGTTGTGATTGATTTCTCAAACGCAGCAGCAGTTGATGAGCTTCTGGATGTATGTGTGGAGAAAACTCTTCCGGTTGTTCTTTGCACAACAGGACTTTCTGAGGAACAGCTTGCAAAGGTGAAAGAAGCAGGAGAAAAAGTTGCGGTTCTCCGTTCTGCAAATATGTCACTGGGAGTCAATCTTCTGATGAAGCTTTTAAAGGATGCAGCAAAGGTTCTTGCTCCGGCAGGCTTTGATATTGAAATTGTAGAAAAACATCATAATCAGAAAGTTGATGCTCCAAGTGGAACAGCGATCGCACTTGCAGATTCGATTAATGAAGCGATGGCTGACCAGTATGTATACAATTATGACCGCAGCCATGAACGAAAAAAACGTGAGAAAAACGAAATCGGGATCGTTGCAGTACGTGGAGGTACGATCGTTGGACAGCATGACGTCATCTTTGCGGGGGCAGATGAAGTGATCGAATTCCACCACACTGCATATTCAAAAGCAATTTTTGGAAAAGGTGCAGTTGAAGCTGCCAAATTCCTGGCTGGAAAACCGGCAGGAATGTACGATATGAGTGATGTGATCGGACTGTAAGCAGAAAAAGCTTTTATACAAGAGGGAGGAAGTTATGAAAGCATTAGAGGAGAAATATCTGGAAGGGCTGTCGGAATTATTTCCATCAATCGCAGCTGCGTCCACAGAAATTATTAATTTACAGGCAATCGTGAATCTTCCAAAAGGAACGGAACATTTTCTGACGGATATTCACGGAGAATATGAAGCGTTTGCACATGTGCTGAAGAACGGATCGGGTTCGGTAAAGCGCAAGGTCGATGATGTATTTGCAAACACAATGAGCAGTCGGGACAAGCAGACGCTGGCAACCTTGATCTACTATCCGCGGGAGAAGATGGAGCGGATCCGGGAAGAAGAACAGAATATGGATGACTGGTACAAGATCATGCTGTACCGTCTGATCGAGGTAGCAAAACGTTCGGCGAGCAAATATACCAGATCGAAGGTCAGAAAAGCACTCCCGAAGGATTTTGCATATGTGATCGAGGAACTGATCACAGAAAAGTCAGGAATGACAGATAAGGAATCATATTATAATTCGATCATCAGTACAATTATCCAGATCGGAAGAGCGGAGGAATTTATTGTAGCCTTATGTGAACTGATCCAGCGTCTGGTTGTGGATCACCTGCATATTGTCGGTGATATTTACGACAGAGGTCCGGGACCGCATCTGATCATGGACAAGCTGATGGAGTATCATTCGGTGGACATCCAGTGGGGGAATCATGATATCCTGTGGATGGGAGCGGCAGCGGGGCAGAAATGCTGTATTGCGAATGTAATCCGTATCTGTGCCCGCTATGGGAATCTGGATATTCTGGAGGATGGATATGGGATCAATCTGCTTCCGCTTGCAACTTTCGCATGGAAACAGTATGCAAAAGATCCCTGTGAATGCTTTTTATTAAAAGGGCAGGACAACTGCAAACCACAGGAGATGGAACTGAATATGAAAATGCACAAGGCAATTTCTGTTATCCAGTTCAAAGTAGAAGGACAGGCAGCAGAGCTTTATCCGGAATTTGGTTTCCAGAGAAGAAACTTTCTGGATAAGATCAACTACGAGGAAGGGACTATAACGATAGGAGGAAAAATCTATCAGCTTCTGGATGATTATTTTCCGACCATAGATCCGAAGAATCCATATCAGCTTTCAGCTGAAGAAGAAGAGATCATGAACCGCCTGGTGAAAGCGTTCCAGAGCTGTGAAAAATTGCAGCGGCATATGCGTTTTCTTTTGAACAAAGGAAGTCTTTACAAGATTTACAATTCCAATCTGCTGTATCACGGCTGTGTTCCACTGAATGATGACGGATCACTCAGAAAGGTAAAGATATACGGTAAAAGCTATCAGGGAAGGACACTTTATGATGTGATGGAGTCCTATGTGAGAAAAGGATTTTTTGCGGTAGATCCGGATGAAAAGAAAAAAGGGCGTGACCTGATGTGGTATATCTGGCAGGGTGCGAATTCTCCTCTTTTCGGCAAAGATAAAATGGCGACCTTTGAGCGTTATTTCCTTGCAGAAAAGGAGCTGTGGAAAGAGAAAAAGAATGCGTATTATCTTCTTCTTGAAGATGAAAATGTGATGAACGGAATTCTGGATGAATTTGGCCTGGACAGAGAAATTTCCCATATCATCAACGGACATGTTCCGGTGAAAACGAAAAATGGAGAGAATCCGGTCAAATGTGGTGGAAAAGTGCTTGTTATTGATGGCGGATTTTCAAAAGCGTACCAGAAAGAAACCGGAATTGCAGGATACACGCTGATCTATAATTCCTATGGACTGATCCTTGCGGCGCATGATCCGTTTGAATCGACGGAGGCAGCTATTGAAAAAGAAAGAGATATCCATTCGGACAGTGTGATCGTAAAACGGACACTCGAACGCAAGACGGTAGGAGATACTGATGTTGGAAAAGTACTGAAGGAACGGATCGCGGATCTGGAGGCATTGCTGGACGCTTACAGAAGTGGTCAGATCATCGAAAAAATTTAAAAATAAGTATAAAAATCCTTTTTCTGCGGATAGTAATAGTACAAGTATTTTACAGAAAAAGGAGAATTACAACATGCAATATCTAAGAAGAATGGTTCTGGTTTTTACCTGTGTGATGCTGATGGGAGGAATTACGGCGTGTGGAAATGGTGATAACGCTGCAAATCCGGATACGAATACCGGTGGGACGAATCAGAATGGAACGGTAAATGATGTCACAAACGATATCGGAGATGGTGTTGAGGATGCAGTAGATGATGTGGAAGACGGAGTCGATGATATGACCAGAAACAGGACAGAGGACCGGAATGTAAATGATAATCATACAATAGATGGTCAGGAATAGGGAAAAGGCAAGACTTTGCGGAAAAGTCTTGCCTTTTTTACAGACAAAAGGTAGTAAAATGTCCGTGGGTGTGATACAATATGACGGTATGTAAAGACGAGATCAACAGAAAAAGCGGAGGACTTCATGAAATTTCGACCATGTATAGATATTCATAATGGTGCAGTCAAGCAGATTGTGGGTGGCAGCCTGAAAGATGCGGGAAATGCAGCGGTAGAAAATTACATATCCAGACAGGATGCAGATTATTATGCGACAATGTATAAGAAAGATGGACTTACCGGAGGACACATTATTTTGCTGAATCCGCCGGCATCGGAATACTATGATGCGACAAAGGCACAGGCACTGAAAGCACTACATGCCTATCCGGGCGGAATGCAGATCGGCGGAGGAATTACTGCAGAAAATGCTGCAGAGTATCTGGAGGAAGGGGCAAGTCATGTGATCGTTACATCCTATGTATTTCAGAATGGACAGGTGCGGTATGACCGGCTGGACCGGCTGAAAAAGGCAGTAGGGAAAGAGCATCTGGTACTGGATCTCAGCTGCCGGAGGCGCGAGAACAGTTATTATATTGTAACCAACAGATGGCAGACATTTACTGAGCTCAGACTGATACCGGAGGTCCTGGAAGAGCTGTCCGGATGGTGTGATGAATTTCTGGTTCACGGGGTTGATGTAGAAGGAAAAGCATCTGGTACAGAGGAGGATCTGGTCAGGATGCTTGCGGCGTGGAACGGACTTCCGATCACCTATGCCGGTGGAATTGGAAGCATGGAGGATCTGCGGGAGTTTGCACGGATCAGCGGGGAAAAGCTGGACTATACGATCGGCAGTGCACTGGATCTTTTTGGCGGTAAGATTCCGTATGCCGAGCTGACAGAACCGGTGAAATAAACTGATTGAAGAATAAAAGAAATGGTGCTACAATGGATACTGTCTATCTATAGCGGAAAAAAGCAAAACACTTCAGACAGAAGTGATAAGCAAGGAATATAAGGAGCTTAATAAAATGGGAATTATTGAAAAGATATTTGGAACGCACAGCGAACATGAATTGAAGCGAATCTACCCGATCGTGGATCATATTGATGCGCTGGAGCCGGAGATGCAGAAGCTCTCCGATGAGGAATTGAAAGAAAAGACGAAAGAATTCAAGGAGAGGCTTGCAAAAGGAGAGACACTGGACGATCTTCTTCCGGAAGCGTTTGCTGTTGTAAGAGAGGCAGCTGTCCGTGTACTTGGAATGCGCCACTACCGTGTACAGATGATCGGGGGTATCATCCTGCATCAGGGCCGTATTGCCGAGATGAAGACCGGTGAAGGTAAAACACTTGTATCTACACTGCCGGCATACTTAAATGCACTGACCGGAGAAGGGGTGCATATTGTAACAGTCAACGACTATCTGGCAAAGCGTGATGCTGAGTGGATGGGAAAGGTTCATGAATTCCTGGGACTGACTGTTGGAGTTGTTCTGAACCAGATGGATAATGATGAACGACGTGCAGCGTATAATTGCGATATCACTTATGTGACGAATAATGAACTTGGTTTCGATTACCTCCGTGATAACATGGTTATCTACAAAGAACAGCTGGTACAGCGCGGTATGAAATATGCACTTATCGATGAGGTTGACTCAGTTCTGATCGATGAAGCGAGAACACCGCTTATCATTTCCGGACAGAGTGGAAAGTCAACCAGACTTTACGAAGCATGTGATGTTCTGGCAAGACAGCTGGAGAGAGGTGAAGCAAGCGGGGAATTCTCTAAGATGAACGCCATTATGGGAGAAGAGATCGAAGAGACCGGAGACTTCATTGTCAATGAAAAAGAAAAGAATATCAACCTGACCGAAGAGGGTGTGAAGAAGGTTGAGAAGTTCTTCCATATTGAGAACCTTGCTGACCCGGAGAACCTGGAGATCCAGCACAACATCATTCTGGCACTGCGTGCACATAATCTGATGTTCCGTGACCAGGATTATGTAGTAAAAGATGATGAGGTCCTGATCGTTGATGAATTTACCGGACGTATCATGCCGGGACGCCGTTATTCTGACGGACTTCATCAGGCAATCGAAGCAAAAGAGCATGTAAAGGTCAAGAGAGAAAGCAAGACTCTGGCTACCATTACATTCCAGAATTTGTTTAATAAATATGAGAAGAAATCCGGTATGACAGGTACAGCCCTCACAGAGGAACAGGAGTTCCGTGATATTTACGGAATGGACGTTATTGAGATTCCGACGAATGTTCCGGTACAGAGAATTGACCTGGAGGATGCCGTTTACAAATCAAAGAAAGAGAAATTTAACGCGGTTATTGATGCTATCTGTGAAGCGCATGAAAAAGAACAGCCGGTTCTGGTTGGTACGATCACGATCGAAACTTCCGAGCTCCTCAGTAAGATGCTCAGTAAACGCGGCGTAAAACATAATGTACTGAATGCCAAGTTCCATGAACTGGAGGCTGAGATCGTTGCACAGGCAGGACAGCATGGGGCTGTTACGATCGCAACCAACATGGCAGGCCGTGGTACGGATATCAAGCTTGATGAAGAATCAAGAGCAGCCGGCGGACTGAAGATCATCGGTACAGAACGTCATGAATCCCGTCGTATTGACAACCAGTTGCGTGGACGTGCCGGACGTCAGGGCGATCCGGGAGAATCCAGATTCTATATTTCTCTGGAGGATGACCTGATGCGTCTGTTCGGTTCCGAGAGACTGATGGATGTATTTACCAAGCTTGGAGTAGAAGAAGGAGAACAGATCGAGCACAAGATGCTTTCAAGTGCGATTGAGAAGGCTCAGAAGAAGATTGAGAGCAATAACTTTGGTATTCGTAAGAACCTGCTTGAATATGACCAGGTAATGAATGAACAGAGAGAGATCATCTACGATGAAAGACGCAGAGTCCTTGACGGTGAGAATATGAGAGATTCTATCTTCCATATGATCACAGACTTTGTGGAAAATACTGTCGATGCCAATCTTTCTGAGGAACAGGATTTTGAAGAATGGGATCTTGGAGCAATGAACCGTGAACTTCTGGATGTGATTCCAACGCTTCCGCCGGTTACGGAGGAGGATGCAAAGGATAAAGAGCCAAAAGAGATCAAGCATCTCCTGAAAGAACGTGCTGCAAAAGCATACGAAGAAAAAGAAGCACAGTTCCCGGAAGCAGAGCATCTGCGTGAGGTGGAGCGTGTGTTCCTTCTGCGTGTGATCGATGCAAAATGGATGGATCACATTGATGATATGGATCAGTTACGTCAGGGAATCGGTCTGCAGGCTTACGGACAGAGAGATCCTCTGGTTGAATACAAGATGATCGGATATGATATGTTCGGTGAAATGACACGTGCAATCGAAGTGGATACAGTCAGACTTCTCTTCCATGTCAATGTAGAACAGAAGGTTGAAAGAGAACAGGTTGCAAAGGTAACCGGTACCAATAAAGATGACAGTGTTGCAAAGGGTCCAAAGGTACGTGCCGAGAAAAAGATATATCCAAATGATCCATGCCCGTGTGGAAGCGGCAAGAAATACAAACAGTGCTGTGGAAGAAAATAAATACGACTGTTTGGATTTTTATATAATTTTATGAGATTTGAGGTGATACAGTGGTTGAATTAGACGGATTTAAGCAGACATTAAATGCGTATGAAGAACCCCTGAAGGAAATGAGGGATTCACTTTGACCTGGCAGGCAAAGAAAAACGGATTGAAGAGCTGGAAAGAAAGATAGAAGAACCGGGGTTCTGGGACAAGACAGAGCTTTCGCAGAGGATTATGAAGGAACTCCGGAAAATGCAGGACTGTGTGAAGGAGGTCCGGGATCTGGAAAGTTCATATGAAGATATCAATGCACTGATCGAACTTACGGAAGAGGAAGAAGACCGGGAGATGATCAAAGAGATCCAGCGTGAGATCGCTAAATTTGAAAAAGAATTTGAAGATCTCAGGATCCGGACGCTTCTTTCGGGAGAATATGATTCCTGCAATGCAATCGTGACACTGCATGCAGGAGCCGGAGGAACAGACAGCTGTGACTGGGCAAATATGCTGTATCGTATGTATACAAGATATGCACAGTCAAAAGGATTTCAGATAACCGTGCTGGACTATCAGGACGGAGATATTACCGGACTGAAAGGAATCACGTTTGAAGTAACGGGAGATAATGCATATGGCTATTTTCAGTCAGAAAAGGGAGTGCACCGTCTGGTGCGTATTTCTCCGTTCAATTCAGCAGGCAAGAGGCAGACATCTTTTGCATCCTGTGATGTGATACCGGATATTGAAGATGATATTGACATTGAGCTGAATGACGACGACCTGCGGATCGATACCTACCGTTCGAGCGGAGCCGGAGGACAGCATATCAACAAGACTTCGTCTGCGGTGCGGATCACGCATCTTCCGACAGGAATCGTAGTGCAGTGCCAGAATGAACGTTCGCAGCTTTTTAATAAGGACAAAGCGATGCAGATGTTGAAAGCCAAGCTGTATCTTTTGAAAAAGCAGGAGCAGGAAGAAAAGGTATCCGGCATCCGGGGGGAAGTTCAGGATATCAATTTTGGAAGCCAGATCCGATCCTATATTTTACATCCTTACAATCTGGTCAAGGATCACCGTACCGGTGAAGAGACCGGAAATGTAAGTGCAGTTCTGGATGGGGAGCTGGATCCATTTATCAATGCTTATCTGAAACAGAGGAGTAACAATGGATAATACAAAGTACTATGTGGTAAAGAAAAAAGCAGTGCCGGAGGTGCTCATAAAGGTTGTCGAGACAAAGAGACTGCTCGCAACCAGACGTGGAATGACTATTCAGGAAGCGACAGAAGAGATCGGTATCAGCAGAAGTTCTTTCTATAAATATAAGGATGATATTTTCCCATTTCACGAAAATGAAAAAGGAAGGACTGTTACGATGGTTATTCAGCTTGATGATACACCGGGGGTTATGGCAGAGCTTTTAAACGCGGTGGCAAGGTATCAGGCGAATATCCTGACTATTCACCAGAGTATTCCGATCAACGGGGTGGCAACACTGACGCTCAGTGTGGAGGTGTTGCAGACAACGAAGAATCTGTCGGAGATGGTGGAAGAGATTGAACAGCATTCAGGTGTGCATTATTTGAAAATCGTAGGCAGGGAGTAGACAAAAAGATGAAGATTGCAGTATTGGGTTATGGTACCGTAGGTTCTGGTGTGGTAGAGGTTCTGGATGTAAATCAGAAGCTGATCGCGTCACGGGCAAAAGAAGAAATTGAAGTAAAATATGTGCTGGATCTGAGGGATTTCCCGGGAGATAAGATCCAGGAAAAGATTGTTCATGATTATGAGATTATCCTGAATGATCCGGAGATTGGAATTGTAGTAGAAGTGATGGGCGGTGTGGAACCGGCGAATACCTTTGTCAGAAAAGCACTGGAAGCAGGAAAAAGTGTTGTGACATCCAATAAGGCGTTGGTTGCCAAGCATGGATCCGCACTCCTTAAAACAGCACGGGAAAAGAATGTGAATTTCCTTTTTGAAGCAAGTGTGGGAGGGGGGATTCCAATCCTCCGGGCACTTGGATCATCCCTGACAGGTGATGAGATCGAAGAAATCGCAGGAATCCTGAACGGAACAACCAATTACATGATGACCAGGATGTTCTACGAGGGAGCGAACTATGAAGAGGTTCTCCGTGAAGCACAGAAGAATGGATTTGCAGAGGCAGATCCGACTGCTGATGTGGAAGGACAGGATGCATGCCGGAAGATCGCGATCCTTGCATCGATCATCTCAGGAAAATACGTGGATTTTGAAGAAATTTATACCGAAGGTATTACAAAAATCACAACAGAAGATATGCAGTATGCAAAGGCTCTGGGAATGAATATCAAACTTCTTGCTGAATGTAAGCATGTGGACGGAACTCTTTATGCGGGAGTTGCACCGGTGCTTCTTCATGCAGAACATCCGCTTTACAGTGTGAATGGTGTATTTAATGCCGTATTTGTAAAGGGGAATATGCTGGGAGATGCGATGTTCTACGGAAGTGGGGCAGGAAAGCTTCCGACTGCGAGTGCGGTTGTGGCTGACATTGTGGCAGTTGTACAGAATCAGGGCAGAGATATCATGAATTTCTGGAGCGAAGAAAAGCTTACATTGGAAGACAGAAGCAAGACCAGCAAGAAGTTCCTGGTGCGAATCCGTGGAAATGAGGATGCGCTCAAAGAACGAATCGGCAATGATTTTGGTGAAGTAAGATTTGTAGAGGCAGGAGTCAATGGAGAATTCGGTTTTGTCACACCGGTGATGACCGAGGGAGAATACGAGGAAAAAGCAAAAGCTTATCCGGAAATCCTGCATATGATAAGAGTAGAAGAAGAAGTCTAAAAATGCAGGAACTGTAGGAGGAAATTATGCTGGTAGTTAAGAAATTTGGCGGCAGTTCGGTTGCAGATAAAGAGAGGATCTTTAATGTGGCAAGACGCTGCGCAGAAGAGTATCAGATGGGGAATGATGTGATCGTTGTTCTTTCCGCAATGGGAGATACAACAGATGAACTGCTTGAGAAGGCAGCTGAGATCAATCCGTATCCATCAAAACGAGAACTTGATATGCTCCTTACCACGGGAGAGCAGGCATCTGTGGCACTGATGGCAATGGCACTTCAGTTTTTGAATGTTCCGGCAATCTCGCTGAATGCATTCCAGGTAAAGATGCATTCTACGGCGCGGAACGGAAATGCAAGATTTAAAAGAGTGGATACAGACCGTATCACCCATGAACTGGAGAACCGTAAGGTCGTGATCGTAACCGGATTCCAGGGAGTCAACCATTATGGAGACTATACCACACTTGGAAGAGGTGGATCCGATACGACAGCTGTGGCACTTGCGGCTGCAATGCATGCAGACAAATGCGAGATTTATACAGACGTAGACGGTGTTTACACTGCAGACCCGAGAGTGGTACCGAATGCGCGCAAAATCGAAGAGATCACCTACGATGAGATGCTGGAGCTTGCAACATCAGGGGCAAAGGTTTTACATAATCGTTCTGTAGAGATGGCGAAAAAATACGGGGTTGAGCTGGTTGTACGTTCCAGCCTGAACACAGAAGAAGGAACCCTGGTCAAGGAGGTAGCAAAGGTGGAAAAAATGTTAATTACCGGCGTTGCGGCAGATAAAAATACAGCGAGAATTTCAGTAATGGGTGTAGAAGACAAACCAGGTACTGCGTTTAAGATTTTCAATACACTTGCAAAGCATAATATTAACGTAGATATTATTCTTCAGTCAGTTGGACGTGACGGAACAAAAGACATTACGTTTACTGTATCACAGGATGATCTTAAAGAGGCAATGGAAGTTATGGAAGCCAGAAAAGAAGCCCTTACGATCAAAGAGATGAATTATAACGAAAAAGTTGCAAAGGTATCGATCGTAGGAGCTGGAATGCTCAGCAATCCGGGCGTTGCTGCGACCATGTTTGAGTCACTGAGCAATTCCAATATCAATATCAATATGATTTCTACATCAGAGATCCGTATCACGGTTCTGATCGATGAAAAAGATGCAGACCGTGCACTGGTTGCAATCCATGACGGATTTGGTCTGGAAGACTAATAAAAAGAATGTGGTCGCAAATGTACCGGATGGCGCATTTGCGAAAGAAAAAAGGATTGGGAAATTTCTCAATCCTTTTTCTGACTCAGTGTACTGTTATGATATTTGCTGGAAAAGGTGACATCCTCACCAAACCAGTCCGGCGGGGTAAAGGAATTTGCCTCTTCTTCGGAAGAAAATTCGACTTCGGCAAGGAGAAGAGGGGAGAGATCACCGGCGAAGACATCAAGCTCGATCGTGAGATGATCTTCGTAAGGGATGCAGTAGCGTTCTTTTGTGATAATGCGCCCGTCTGCCTTTTCGCGCAGATGGCAGTAGGCTTCCTCGGTAAGAGGAAGATTATGTTCTTCACGCATCATCAGACCTTTGGATTTGTAGGTCAGGATGTAGTCATCAGCATCTCTGCGGACACGGACAACCGGTTCGGTGCATAGATAAGCCTGCTCAAGTGTGCGGTGCGGATAAGCTTCAAGGTGATCCGGAAGCTTATGAATCAGATATTTGCGTTCAATTTCCATGGGAAAGCCCTCCTTATACATTCATTAACAGTATAGCGGAGTTTTTCAGGGGAGACAAGGCAGAAAGTTGCCATTTTTGCAGGCTTCTGTTACAATGGGGAACATCAGGAAAAAGAAAGGATGGACAAGATTATGAATGAAGTATGTGTATTTCTTGCAGATGGATTTGAAGAGATTGAAGGTCTTACGGTCGTTGATCTTTTAAGAAGAGCCGGGATCGAGACCAGAACCGTTTCCATCATGGGACAGGAAGAAATCAAGGGGGCACACGGAATTATAGTAAAAGCAGACAGCTTGTTTGAAAATACAGATTTTTCAGAGGTGAAGATGCTGGTGCTTCCGGGGGGGATGCCGGGAACAATCCATTTAAAAGAACACAAAGGTCTTGAAGAGCTGATCCTAAAACATAATGAAGAAAAAAAATATCTGGCTGCAATCTGTGCGGCACCGACCGTATTTGGCGGAATGGGAATCCTGAAAGGAAAGAAGGCAATCTGCTATCCGGGAATGGAAGAAGGACTTATCGGAGCGGAAGTTACCTGTCAGCCGGCAGTGACAGATGGACATATCACAACCAGCCGGGGACTTGGAACCGCGATCGATTTTGCACTTGCGCTGATCAGCGAGCTGCGGGATAAAGAAAGCGCAGATACCATTTCAAAGCAGGTAGTCTATGAACGGTAGTTTCTGGAAAAAGAGAAAAGCAGGCAGTGTGTTTCTGGCAGTGCTGCTTTTGACTACACTGCTTGTCGGATGTGGGATCAATGAAGGAAAGGCGGAAAAATATGTGCAGGCGAACCTGGATCTGACTTTTCAGGGACAAACCCAGGAAGCAAAAGAAATCCTCGGAGCATCAGACAGTGATCTGAAAAAGGTCTATGAGAACGGGATCAATGCTTTTGTTCAGGACTGTCTGCTAAATGGTGTGGAGACGGAAAATGACTTTTCTGAGACATATGGTGTATTGATTAAAGAGATCTTTAGTTCCGCCCGTTATCAGGTAAGTGGTGTAAAAAAGACGGGGAGTAAGACCTGTGAGGTGACGGTAAAGTACCAGCCGGTGGATGTATTTACCCGCTTCATGCCGAAGCTGAAGGAAGAGTCCGAGAAGATCCAGGCAGACAAAGATGCAGGAAAGTACAGTGGAACAGATGAAGAAATCAAAGAGGCAATGGTGCTGGATTACATGACCGGTGCATACAGTCTTTTAAGAAGTTCTTATCTTGATATGCAGTATGGAGAGAAGCAGGAATATACCTTTACCGTGACGCAAAAAGGGCGGAATACCTGGTCGCTCGGTGATGAGGAATTAAATGGCTTTATAGAACGAATTTTAGAGCTTGATAAACTGTAGAAGTTGTGCTATACTTGTAAAATGATTGTAATGTAGATAAGTCTGTCGACTTTTTGCATATGTAAATTTAGGAGGAAATGGTAATGAGTTTACAAGTTGAACAGTTAGAACACAATATGGCGAAACTCACAATCGAAGTTTCAGCAGAAGAATTAGAAGGAGCACTTCAGAAAGCATACCAGAAACAGAAAAGCAGAATTAATGTTCCTGGATTCCGTAAAGGAAAAGTTCCGCGCCAGCTCATCGAAAAGATGTACGGACCGGAAATCTTCTATGATGATGCAGCAAACGCTCTGATTCCGGAAGCATATTCAAAAGCATACGATGAAAGCGGACTTGAGATCGTATCTCAGCCGAAGATCGATGTAACACAGATCGAAAAAGGAAAACCGTTCATCTTCACAGCTGAAGTAGCTACAAAGCCGGAAGTAGAACTTGGCGAATACAAAGGAATCGAAGTTCCGAAATATTCTAACCGCGTAACACAGAAAGAAATCGACGCTAAGCTTGAGGAAGAACAGCTTAAGAACGCAAGAACAATCACAGTAGAAGGACGTCCGGTACAGGATAAAGACGAAGTTGTCCTTGATTTTGAAGGATTTGTAGACGGAGAAGCTTTTGAAGGTGGAAAAGGAGAAAACTATCCGCTGACAATCGGTTCAGGATCTTTCATTCCAGGATTTGAAGAACAGCTGATCGGTGCAGAACCGGAAAAAGAAGTTGAAGTTAAGGTTACATTCCCGGAAGATTACCATGCAGAAGACCTCAAAGGAAAAGAAGCTGTATTCAAATGCACAGTTCATGAGATCAAAGCAAAAGAACTTCCGGAGCTTGATGATGAATTTGCTTCAGAAGTATCAGAATTCGATACTCTTGATGAATTAAAAGCTGATATCAAAGCTAAGATCAAAGAGCAGAAAGTAAACGATGGCAAGAGAGCACAGGAAGATGCAGCTGTAGATGCGATCATCGAATCAGCTAAGATGGATCTTCCGGAAGCTATGGTTGATACACAGGCAAGACAGATGCTTGATGAATTCGCTCAGAGAATGCAGCAGCAGGGACTGACTCTTGACCAGTACATGCAGTTCACAGGCATGACAGCTGACAAGATGATGGATGAACTTCGTCCACAGGCTGAGAAGAGAATCAAGACAAGACTTGTTCTTGAAGCAATTGCAAAAGCAGAAAACATCGAAATCACAGATGAAAAATTAGACGAAGAGATCGCTAAGATGGCAGAAGCTTACCAGATGGAAGCTGACAAGCTTAAGAGCTTTATGGGCGACAAAGAAAAAGAACAGATGAAGCAGGATATGGCAGTTCAGGAAGCAATTACATTTGTAGTTGACAATGCCGTAGAAAAATAAGTATCTGTTTCATACTTTAATATAGCAGGAGGAGTGTTACATGAGTAGTTTAGTACCTTATGTCGTTGAACAGACAAGCCGTGGAGAACGCTCTTACGACATTTATTCAAGACTTTTAAAAGACAGAATCATTTTCCTGGATACCGAAGTGAATGATGCATCAGCGAGCCTGATCGTAGCGCAGCTGCTGTTTCTGGAAGCAGAAGATCCGGAAAAGGATATCCAGTTTTATATTAACAGTCCTGGCGGATCGATTTCAGCAGGTATGTCGATCTACGACACTATGAATTACATCAAATGTGACGTCTCTACGATGTGTATGGGAATGGCTGCAAGTATGGGAGCCTTCCTTCTCGCAGGCGGAGCAAAGGGAAAGAGATATGCCCTTCCGAATGCAGAGATCATGATTCACCAGCCTTCAGGCGGTGCACAGGGTCAGGCAACCGAGATTGAGATCAATGCACAGCATATTCTGAAGATCAGAGAAAGAATGAACAGATTGATGGCTGCAAATACAGGTCAGAGTTATGAGACAATTTGTGCAGATACGGAAAGAGATAACTGGAAGACTGCCGAAGAAGCTTTGGCATATGGATTGATTGATAAGGTTATTACAAGCCGTTAACGGGAAAAGGGAATGTCCTTATTGGGACATTCCCTTTACGTGTAAAAAAGTGCGAGGTAAGAATATGGCAGGAAAATATGAAGAAATCGTAAGATGTTCTTTTTGCAATAAACCACAGAGTCAGGTACGCAAGATGATCGCCGGACCAAATGGGGTGTTTATCTGCGACCAGTGTGTGGATGTATGTACTGAGATCATTGAAGATGAACTTGGTTATGAAGAAGAAAATGCATATGATGATATCAATCTTCTGAAACCGGAAGAAATCAAGGCATTTCTGGATGATTATGTGATCGGACAGGATGAAGCAAAGAAAGTACTTTCTGTTGCGGTATATAATCACTATAAGCGTATTATGGCAGAAAAAGATCTGGGCGTGGAGCTTCAGAAGAGTAATATCCTGATGGTAGGACCGACAGGATGCGGTAAGACTTTTCTGGCACAGTCTCTCGCAAAAATTCTGAATGTACCGTTTGCAATTGCAGATGCAACTGCGCTTACAGAAGCAGGATATGTCGGAGAAGATGTAGAGAATATTCTTCTTAAGATCATTCAGGCAGCAGATGGTGATATTGAACGTGCAGAGCACGGAATCATTTATATCGATGAGATTGACAAAATCACAAGAAAATCTGAGAATCCGTCGATTACCCGTGATGTATCAGGAGAAGGTGTTCAGCAGGCACTTCTGAAGATCCTGGAAGGTACAATCGCAAATGTACCGCCACAGGGTGGACGTAAGCATCCGCAGCAGGAGATGATCCAGATTGATACCACCAATATTTTATTTATCTGCGGTGGAGCGTTTGAGGGAATAGATAAGATCATAGAGAACAGAATAGATAAGAAATCCATTGGATTTGAGGCACAGATCGCGCAGCGTCATGAGGAAGATATCGACCGGCTTCTGCAGCAGATTCTTCCACAGGATCTTGTGAAGTTCGGACTGATCCCGGAACTTGTAGGACGTGTGCCGGTAACTGTATCCCTGGAACTTCTGGATAAGGAAGATCTGATCCGCATTCTGACGGAACCAAAGAATGCGATTGTAAAACAGTACCAGAAGCTTCTGGAGCTGGATGATGTGGAACTGGAATTCGACAAAGAGGCGCTGGAGGCGATTGCTGAGACTTCCCTGAAGCGTAAGACAGGAGCCAGAGGACTCCGTGCGATCATGGAAAATGTAATGATGGATATCATGTATAAAGCACCGTCTGATGAGAATCTGAAATACTGTCTTGTGACAAAAGAGGCAGTACTTGGGGAGAAAGCACCGAGTACAGAAAAGATCGAAGCAAGACCGGAAAGTGCATAAGAAAATCAGACGTATGGAAATGGGTGCTGACGGTTAAGGCCAGAAGCATCCATTTTTATTTAACAGGAGAAAAAACTATATGAACAGAACAGAAAGTCTGCCAATGGTTGCCCTGCGGGGAATGACAATTCTGCCGGAGATGGTGGCACATTTTGACATCAGTCGGGAACGCTCGATTGAAGCGGTTCAGGAAGCGATGGCAAGCGACCAGAAGATTTTTTTGCTGACACAGAAAGATGTGGAAGTGGAAAATCCGGGAGAAGCAGATCTCTACCGTGTGGGAACAGTTGCGACAGTAAAACAGATCATCAAACTGCCAAAACAGATTCTGCGGGTGCTTGTATCAGCAGAAGAACGGGCGGTTTTAAATACAATAGAATTTGCAGATCCGTATCTTCGGGCAAATATTACGATCCCAGAAGAGAGTGATCCGGATATTGCAGGCGAGATCAACCGGGAAGCGATGACGCGGGGACTTCGGGATCTGTATCTGGATTATGCGGCGAGAATGCCGAAGATCACAAAAGATATGGTAAACCAGATCAAAGAGATCACGGAATTGAAAAAGATGGTGAATCAGGTGGCAGCGAATATGCCTCTGGATTACCGGGAATTGCAGGAAATCCTGGAAGAACTTGATTTTGACAGACGTTATGAGCTTATTTCCTTTAAGTTGGTCAATGAGATGCAGATCATGAACATCCGCGATGAGATCCAGATGAAGGTGAAAGAGCGTGTGGATAAGCATCAGAGAGAATATATCCTGCGCGAACAGTTGAAGCTGATCCGAGAAGAGCTTGGTGAGGATACTACAATTTCCGATGCGGAGGAATTTGCACAGAAGGCAGAAGCGCTGGATGCACCGGATGAGGTAAAAGAAAAGCTGAAAAAAGAGATCAGCAGATTTAAAAATTCCATGCAGAGTCCGGCAGAAGCGGGCGTGATCCGTACATATATTGAAACCATGCTGGAAATGCCATGGAATAAGCGGGCTGAGGATTTTACAGACATTGCATATGCGAAAGAGCTTCTGGAAGCAGAACATTACGGACTGGAAGAGGTGAAAGAACGTGTGCTGGAGTTTCTGGCAGTACGTGCTCTTACGAAAAAGGGTGACAGCCCGATCCTGTGTCTGGTAGGTCCTCCGGGAACTGGAAAGACATCCATTGCAAGATCACTTGCAAAAGCACTGAAAAAACCGTATGTGAGAATTTCTCTTGGCGGTGTCCGTGATGAGGCTGAAATCCGTGGACACAGAAAAACTTATGTTGGTGCAATGCCGGGACGGATCGCAAACGGTATTAAGAGCGCCGGGGTAAAGAACCCGCTGCTCCTTCTGGATGAGATTGATAAAGTCAGCACAGACTATAAGGGAGATACTTTTTCTGCGCTTCTGGAGGTGTTGGACAGTGAACAGAACAACCGTTTCCGTGATCATTATCTGGAAGTCCCGGTCGATCTGTCTGAGGTGACATTTGTAACGACGGCTAACTCGTTGCAGACAATCCCCCGGCCACTTCTTGACCGTATGGAAGTAATTGAGGTCAGCAGTTATACGGAGAATGAAAAGCTGCATATTGCGACAGAACATCTGATTCCAAAGCAGTTGGAAAGACATGGACTAACAAAAGAACAGCTTACGATCAGCAAGGGCGTGATCTGGAAAATTGCGCAGAACTACACCAAGGAAGCCGGTGTGCGTCAGATGGAGCGTGAAATCGGTAATATCTGCAGGAAAGCTGCCAGAGAGATCTATGAACATGATAAAAAGAAAGTTCAGGTAACAGAGCGGAATATTGAAAAGTATCTTGGAAAAGAAAAGTACACCTATCAGATGGCAAATGCCGAGGATGAGGTGGGAATCGTCCGTGGTCTGGCATGGACCAGTGTAGGAGGAGATACCCTGCAGATTGAAGTGAATGTAATGCCGGGAAAGGGTGAGATCATTCTGACGGGACAGCTTGGCGATGTGATGAAAGAATCTGCGCAGGCAGGAATCAGTTATATCCGGTCAATCAGCAGTAAATATAAGGTTGCTGAAGATTTCTTTGAAAAACATGATATCCATATCCATATTCCGGAAGGGGCAGTTCCGAAAGATGGACCTTCAGCCGGCATTACGATGGCGACTGCGATGCTCTCTGCAATTACAGACAAGAAAGTGCGTGCCGATCTTGCCATGACGGGTGAGATTACGCTGCGGGGAAGAGTACTTCCGATCGGAGGACTGAAAGAGAAGCTCCTGGCGGCAAAGAATGCCGGAATCAGGACGGTACTTGTACCGAGGGAGAACAAAAAAGATGTGGATGAACTTTCTTCTGAGATCACAAAGGGACTGGAGATTATTCCGGTATCGCAGATGGAAGAGGTTCTGAAAATCGCACTTATGCGCACACGGAGGAAAAAAGATGGTAATTAAGAATGTAAATCTGGAAACAGTCTGTGGAATTACAAGTAAATTGCCGGATCACACCTTGCCAGAGATCGCATTTGCCGGAAAATCCAATGTCGGTAAATCCTCTCTGATCAATGCACTGATGAACCGGAAGGCGCTTGCCAGAACTTCGGCAAAACCTGGAAAAACACAGACCATCAACTTTTACAATATCAACGAAGAAATGTATCTGGTGGACCTTCCGGGATACGGTTATGCAAAGGTTTCCGAGCAGGAGAAGGCACAGTGGGGAAAGCTGATCGAGCGTTATCTTCATGGCTCTAAACAGCTGCGAGCTGTCTTCCTTCTGATCGATATCCGTCATGATCCATCTGCGAATGATAAGATGATGTATGACTGGATCGTGGATCAGGGATTCAATCCGATCATTATCGCGACAAAGCTTGATAAGCTGAAGAGAAGTCAGGTACAGAAGCAGGTAAAGGCAATTAAGACCGGACTGAAGCTGCTTCCGGGAACTGTTGTGATTCCTTTCTCAGCAGAGACAAAGCAGGGACGGGATGAGATCTGGAATCTTGTAGACACAGAATTCCTGGGAAAAGGAACAGAGGAATAACCTTGAAAAATCCATTGCATTATCAGTTTTCGGATTATGATTGTGGACCGACGTCCATGCAGAATGCGAGCAGCTTCCTCAATGCATCCAAACAAGATGTATGGCGATTCGGGCGCTGATACCTCAAGTGGGTTGCATCAACTAAGATACGGGGAGAAAAAGTTCACCCCCACAAATTCCACTTTGGGCGGGATTTGTGGGGGTTGCTTTTTCTAGTTGGTTGGCAAGAAAAGCAAGTGGGATACCAATTTTTAGAATGTGGATATCATTTTAGATTTCTTGCCAGATTATATAAATTTTTGATTACATCAGTTTTCTAAACAGATCTTTCAGATCTTCTACGGATGCGTCTTTTGGATTTCCAGGTGCGCAGGCATCGGCGTGGGCGGATTCTGCGAGGAACTGGAGATCTTCTTCTTTGAGGGCTTCGAGTTTGGATGGGATTCCTACGTCTTCAGAGAGTTTGCGGACTGCATCTACAGCTGCTTTTCTGTATTCTTCCTGAGACATATTATCTACGCCTTCAACTCCCATTGCGCGGGCGATTTCACGGTATTTTTCTCCTGTGCAGTTTGCATTGTATTCCATTACGATCGGAAGCATCATTGCGCATGCAACACCGTGTGGTGTGTCATAGACTGCTCCAAGGGTATGAGCCATTGAGTGAGCGATTCCAAGACCTACGTTTGAGAAGCCCATTCCGGCGATGTACTGTCCAAGAGCCATTCCTTCTCTTCCTTCTTTGGTGTTTTCAACAGCACCGCGGAGAGATTTGGAGATAATCTCGATTGCTTTTAAGTGGAACATATCTGTCATTTCCCATGCGGCTTTTGTGGTGTAGCCTTCGATCGCATGAGTTAGTGCATCCATACCGGTTGAAGCGGTCAGTCCTTTTGGCATAGAAGACATCATTTCCGGGTCTACAACAGCGATGATTGGCATATCATGTGGGTCTACACAGACGAATTTACGTTTCTTTTCTACATCTGTTACTACATAGTTGATCGTAACTTCTGCTGCAGTACCGGCTGTTGTCGGAACGGCAATGATCGGAACGCAAGGTTTCTTTGTCGGAGCTACACCTTCCAGGCTTCTTACATCTTCAAATTCCGGGTTTGCGATGATGATACCGATTGCTTTGGAAGTATCCATAGAAGATCCGCCGCCGATTGCGATAATGTAATCAGCACCTGAATTTTTGAAAGCCTGTACACCGTGCTGTACGTTCTCGATAGTCGGGTTTGCTTTGATATCAGAGTAGATTTCGTAAGCAAGTCCTTCTTTGTCTAAGATATCTGTTACTTTGGAAGTAACATTGAATTTGATCAGATCCGGGTCAGAACATACAAGAGCTTTTTTGAAACCATGAGCTTTTGCTTCTGTTGCAATCTCTGCGATTGCACCTGCTCCGTGATAAGATGTCTGATTTAACATAATTCTGTTTGCCATGATACATATCTCCTTTTCGTTTATGGTAAAATCACTTGTTTCTGATACTATTTTAACTATAAGAAGGCGGTAAAAAAAGTTACAGAATATGAAAAGTGTAACATTTATACAAAAGCTTAAGACAAAATATGCAAATCAGTGAAGAGTTGCACAAGTTTTTCCGGCATGCCAAGTACCAGTTGTTTTGCAAGCTGCGCAGGCGGAAATTTCATTCCGCCAAGCAGCCATTTGACAGTCATGTAAATCGAGCCACGGCAGTACATCTCTAAAAGAAATGAAGTTTCTGCATCCGGGCGTCTTCCGGTTTTCTGGAAAATAAGGTTTGAATAGAATTCCAGAATCAGTTCAAAATCATGTTCTTTTAAAGAGTTCTGATCGTCAGAGCGGAATGCTGCAGCGAAAAACAGGTGCTCTTCCTTTAAATATTCAAATTTTTTGACCAGTCCGTCATAAACAGTGGTACCTTCTCCCATATGTTCAAATGATTTTAGAAGAAGTTTGTCAAAATACCAGTTGATCAGATCGTATTTATCAAGAAAATTGCGGTAAAAGGTCTGGCGTGTGACGCCGCAGACTTCCACAATCTGGCGGATGGTGATATCATCGACAGAAGTGGTCTTCATGCAGGTTTTCATTGCTTCGGCGAGCCGGTATTTGGTAGATTCGGATTTGGCCATGTTCAATTCTCCTTAATCGTAGGCATGTTTTTTTCTATATAAGTAGTACGGTATGATCAAAGCTGTGGTAGTGATCCAGGAAATCGGATAACTAAGCATTACACAGGTTGTGGTATGGTGTGCCGGTAAGACAAACATAATCCACGGAATACGGATCAGACATACGCCGCCAAGTGTGATCAGTGTCGGCAGCAGGACATCGCCGGTTCCGCGAAGTGCACCGGAGAGAACTTCAATAAATACATAAATAGTGTAGCACGGTGCCATAAAACGCAGCATATCAATACCGATATTGATCACATTTTGATCTGTCGTAAAAATTGAGAACAGTGGGCGGCAGAAGATGGCTAAAAACAGCACGATCCCTCCGCACACAGCCACTGCCATGGCAAGGCAGATACGGACACTTTTGAAAATACGTTCTTTTTTACCTGCTCCATAATTTTGTCCGGCAAAGGTTGTGATCGCAATTCCGAATGCTCCGTTGACTGTCCAGAAAAGCGCATCCAGTTTACCAAAAGAAGCCCATGCAGCGGCAGTATCGGTTCCGAAACCATTGATTGCTGCCTGAATAATGATATTGGTAATACTGTACATAAATGCCTGCAGTGCACTTGGAATACCGATGCGGAATTCCATACGCAGCTTCAAAAGGTCTATGTGTAGTTTGCTCAGATAAAGCTTGCAGTCATCATATTTTTTCATCAGTGCATTGGTGACAAGGATTGCACTTACTGCCTGTGAAATAATGGTTGCGATAGCGGCTCCGACAATTCCCATATCAAATACGATTACCAGTACCAGATCGAGGATGATGTTTAGAAAACAACAGACGATCAGGTAATATAGTGGTCTGCGGGAATCACCGATGGAGCGCATGATGGCTGAGCCTATATTAAAGATCAAGGTACCGAAAATACCTAAAAAGTAAATCCGCAGATAAAGAATAGAATCCGCAAGTGTATCTGCAGGTGTATCGATGAGCTTCAAAAGAAATGGTGTTAAGGCCCATCCGAGTATTGTAAATACAATACTGAGAATAGCGGAAAAAGCATAGGCGGTATGCAGACTCTTTTGCAGATTCCGCTCATCCTTTGCACCATAAAACTGGGAAACAATTACAGATGCACCGCTTGCAAGTCCCGTAAAACATCCGATGATCAGATTGGAAAGAACGGCAGAAGATCCTCCGACTGCGGCAAGTGCGCCCTTTCCGACAAAACGACCGACGATGACAGCATCTACGGTGTTATAAAGCTGTTGAAACAAAGTTCCAACTACAATAGGAAAGAAAAAAATCAATAATTGCTTCCAGATAACTCCTTCGGTAATCTGATTGGTTTTTGTACTTTCGTTTGACATGTTAATAACCTCCAATGAAAAAACTAAAAAAACATACCTAAACGAAGTATAACATGAAGTCGGAAGAAAAGATATCAGATGAAGAGAAGTTTCATAGAAATAAAACCAACTTTGACTAACACCGTATGAAATGGTACAATTGAAACACTACGAGAAAAAAGGAGTACAAAGAAATTATGGAAAAAACAGTTGAAGCAGTAATCTGCGGACATGAAATTACATCAGCAGAGGTAGATGCATTTATCGCAAGCCTTCCGAGAGAACAGCAGGTATACGCATCCCATCCGGATTTCCGCAAACAGTGTGTTGATCAGCTGATCGCAGTTTATGCACTTGCAAAATATGGTGAAGAAGAAAAGTTAGACGAGACAGAAAAGTTTAAAGCAATTCTGGAAAATGCAAGAAAAGATATCCTTGCACAGATGGCGATCGGCAAGATTTTTGAGGGAATCACAATTTCAGATGAAGAGATCAGAGAATATTTTGAAGCAAACAAAGCAAGATTTGCAAAAGGAGCATCTGTTCATGCAAAACATATTCTGGTTGATTCCGAAGACAAATGTAACAAACTACTTGAATCCATCGTAAGTGGTGGGAAAGCATTTGAGGATGTTGCAAAAGAATCTTCTACCTGCCCGTCAGGAGCAAACGGTGGAGACCTTGGCGAATTCGGAAAAGGACAGATGATCAAAGAATTCGAAGATGCCGCATTTGCAGCAGAAATCGGACATGTGGTTGGACCGGTCAAGACACAGTTTGGATACCATCTGATCAAAGTGGAAGATAAGAAAGAAGCCGAAGATGCGAAGCTTGATGATGTAAAAGAGCAGATTAAGAGTGAGATCATGCAGAAAAAGCAGCAGGAGGCTTATACCGCGAAGGTGGAAGCACTGAAGAAGAAATATATGGCATAGTATTTGCCAGGATTTCATTCGATTGATAAAAAACAGCAGGACAGATTAATTTTTATCGGATCTGCACCCATTGCGCAGGCAATCCTTCTATCTGGAATTACTTGTGCTGCCAACTCTCATTTATGAAATATTTGTGAAAACTCCCCCGCAGATTTGACGAAACACGAAAAAAGTTGTAGTATATATGACGGAATTGTTACAGAAGTGTTAAGAAACGGAGGTACGGATGCAGATTCGCAGTGCAGCAAAATGGATCGCAGCGGCAGCAGGGATACTGGTTGGCGCCGTTATCGTAGGATTTACATTAAAAGATACTACATATATAGAAGCAAAATTAGAACAGATCAAAGGAGCAAGACAGTCTGTTACAGCAGTGGAGAAAACGACAGCAAAGACGCAGAAGATAAAAAATGCGGAAATAGTGAAAGAGACACCCCTTCCGGAGAGTAGCTGTATTTCTGATTTTGCATTTACAGGACAGATGCCGGAGCTTCCTACCGGATGTGAGATCACATCTCTTACAATGACTTTGAATTATTATGGATATTCTGCAGATAAGATGGCAATGGCACTCGAATATTTACCGACAGTTGGATGGACCAACACTTATTACGGAGACAATGAAACTTTATATGGAAATGATATTTACAATTATTTTATAGGAAATCCACAGTCAGAGACGGATGGATTAAGCTGCGGAGCGGGAGCAATCGTGACGGCAGCAGATGGCTATCTTGCAGATAATGGAAATGCAATGAAAGCAGAGGACGAGACAGGATCAGAGCCGGAACAGCTGTATCGTTTTGTAAGTGAAGGAACCCCCGTGGTTGTATGGGGAACAATTGGTATGGAAGAACGTCAGATAATGGAAAGCTGGAATACGGAAGATGGAAGAGAAGCCAGCTGGGCGATGAACGATCATTGTGTTGTACTGATCGGATACAGTGCAGACAGTGTGACTGTTGCAGACCCGATCGAAGGGATTGTGAGCTATGACAGAGCACAGTTTGAATCGGCTTTTCGTTCCAGAGGTAATCAGTGTGTGATTTTGAAGAATGTACAATAGAGAAGTGGGAGGTACTTTGCAGATAAAAACAGTCTGTGAAGTATCTCTTCTTTATATATGTGATGAGCTGAGTGCAGAGTTTCGTCTGCTTAAGGAAAGAAGATCAGGATTGTAAAAATATTTCAGAAGAAGTTTGCCAAAGGATTGACAATTTTTTGTTTTTTTGGTATCTTTAGACTATGGTACAAACGTTAGTCTAAAAAGAAAAATGACAAGAAGGAGAGCTACCATGAATTTAGTAACGAATATTCAGAAGTATTCGATCCATGACGGAGATGGAATCCGTACTACTGTATTTTTTAAAGGATGTCCATTAAAGTGCGAGTGGTGTCACAACCCTGAGACACAGCGTTTTGAGAGAGAACTTCAGTGTGATAAAGAAAAGTGCGTCGGATGTGGAACCTGTGCGAAGGTCTGTCCGAACGATGCCATCACGATGGTAGATGGAAAGCCGGAGCTTGACAAAGAGAAATGTCAGCTTTGCGGAAAATGCGATAATTTCTGCCCACAGGGCATTCGGGAGATTGTCGGGCAGGAGTATCCTGTAAAGGAACTGGTAAAAGAACTGATGAAAGACCGGATGTTTTATGAACAGTCCGGCGGTGGAGTCACACTTTCCGGCGGGGAAGTGATGGCGATGTCAACGGATTATATTTTACAGATCGCGAAAGCACTTAAAAAAGAAGAAATTTCGCTTACCATTGACACCTGCGGATATGTTTCGTATGATAAATTTGAAGCAATTTTACCGTATGTAGATACGTTTTTATATGACGTAAAAGTGATGGATCCGGAATTACATAAAAAGTATATCGGAGTTGACAATAAGCTGATCCTGGATAACCTGGTGAAGCTTTCAGATGCAGGGGCAAGGATTTACATCCGAATCCCGACGATCAAAGAAGTGAACGGCAATGTGCAGAATATGGAAGATACCATTCATTTTCTGAAGAAACACGGCATTCACCCGGCACAGGTTAATCTGCTGCCTTACCATAATACAGGAAGCAGTAAATATCCGAAGCTGGGTATGGAATACAAGGGAACTGATTTACATGCACCGGAAAAAGAAGAGATGGAAAGTTTTGTAAAGCTTTTTCAGGATGCAGGATATACCAACACAAAAATAGGAGGATAAGAAAATGGCAAGAGGCATGAATGAAAGAATTCAGAAGCTGAGAGAACTGAGTGTTACAACACCGGTTCACATTGATCTCGAAAGAGCAAGAATCGAGACAGATTTTTACAGAAAAAATGATGGAAAATATTCGATTCCGGTTATGAGAGCCATGGTATTAAAAGAATATTTTTCAAAGAAGACACTTTATCTGGGAGACGGTGAGCTGATCGTTGGTGAAAAAGGAAAAGATCCACAGGCTTCTCCTACATTCCCGGAACTTTGCTGCCACAGCAAAGAAGATATGGTAGTTATGAGTGAACGTGACCTCGTATCTTTCCATACAACAGAAGAAGATCGTGAGATCCAGGAGAAGGAAATCATTCCTTACTGGTCAGGACGAAGCATGAGAGAGAAGATCCTTGCAGCTATGACTCCGGAATGGAATGACTGCTATTCAGCAGGTATGTTCACAGAGTTTATGGAGCAGAGAGGACCTGGACATACATGCGGTGGTGAACAGAACTTTAAAGTTGGATATCTGGAATACAAAGAAAAGATCAAAAAGACTATGGATGCGCTGGATTTCATGAATGATCCGGAAGCTACCGATAAAATGGAAGAACTCAAAGCGATGGATATTGCATGTGATGCAGTAATCATCCTTGGTGAGAGATATCACAAACTGGCTCTTGAAATGGCAGAAAAAGAAGCAGATCCTACTCGTAAGAAAGAATTAGAGCAGATCGCAGCCAACCTGGAAGTTGTACCGGCTCACAAACCGCAGACCTTCTGGCAGGCAATCCAGTTATACTGGTTTACACATCTTGCGGTTACAACAGAACTGAACCCATGGGATGCATTCAGTCCGGGACGTCTGGATCAGCATCTGATTTCTTATTATGAAGCAGATACAGAAGCAGGAATCCTTGATGACGAGAAAGCAAAAGAATTGCTTGAATGCTTATGGATCAAATTCTACAACCAGCCGGCACCGGTTAAGGTTGGTATTACTTTAAAAGAAAGTGCTACTTATGTAGACTTTGCGAATATCAATACAGGTGGAGTTACACCAGATGGTAAAGACGGTGTAAACGCAGTCAGCTACCTGATCCTTGACTGTATGGATGAGATGAAGCTTGTACAGCCGAACTCTAATGTAACCATCAGCAAGAAAACACCGGCACGTTTCCTTAAGAGAGCATGCGAGATCTCAAGAAAAGGATGGGGACAGCCAGCATTTTATAATACAGAAGCCCAGATCATGGAACTTGTCAATGCAGGTAAATCTCTGGAAGATGCCCGTCGTGGTGGATCTTCAGGTTGTGTAGAGACAGGAGCATGGGGAAGTGAAGCATATATCCTGACCGGTTATATGAATATTCCGAAGATTTTCCAGCTGACTCTTTACAACGGTTATGATGCAATGTCAGGCAAACAGCTCGGACTGAAGCTTGGTTATGCAAAAGACTTTAAGACATTTGATGAACTGTGGAATGCATTCAAGAAACAGATGAAGCATTTCATCGATATCAAGATCCGTGGAAACAACGTAATCGAGAGATTATATGCAGAAAATATGCCGGCACCGTGTCTTTCCGTTGTAACAAACGACTGCATCAGTAATGCAAAAGACTACAATGCAGGTGGAGCAAGATACAACACCAACTACATTCAGGGTGTTGGTATCGGAACTGTTACAGACTGTATCGCAGCTGTTAAATACAATGTATATGATAAGAAGAACTTCACAATGGAAGAACTGGTCGAAGCAATGGATCATAACTTTGAAGGATACGATGCAATCTATCGTATGGTACACGATAAGACACCAAAATATGGTAATGATGATGACTACGCAGATGATCTGATGCAGGATGTATTCTATCTGTATCATGACCTGATCACAGGACGTCCGACTATGAGAGGTGGAAAGTACGGAGTTGATATGCTTCCTACAACCTGCCATGTTTACTTTGGAGATGTGATCGGAGCAACAGCTAACGGACGTAAAGCACACATCCCGGTTTCAGAAGGTATTTCACCGGAGAAATCCGCAGATGTGAACGGACCGACAGCAGTTATCAAATCCTGCGCTAAGATGGATCATCTTGCTACAGCAGGAACACTTCTGAATCAGAAGTTCACACCGGACGTTGTAGCAGGAGAGAAAGGTCTTGACAATATGGCAAGTCTGATCCGCAGCTACTTTGCAATGGATGGACATCATGTACAGTTCAACGTTATCGACAGAAAGACTCTGCAGGAAGCGCAGAAGCATCCGGAAGATTACAGAGATCTGATCGTGCGTGTTGCAGGATACAGTGATTTCTTCCGTAACTTAAGCAAACCGCTTCAGGATGAGATCATCAACCGTACAGAGCAGTCATTCGAATAGAAAATAACCAGAGAAATTGAAAAAGGTTAAATAAAGGAAGAGGCAGGAGCACCGCAATGCAGAGAGTAATCTGTGTGTGGTGCTTCTGTTTTTTTTGAACAATGAAAAACATTTTCAAATTTCATTGACATATAAAAATAATGTGATAAAATGAAAACGATTTCCAAATTGAAGGGAGGAGGTCAGTATAGCAAAAGCACCATATAAAACAAAACAAATGACCGAAATACTTACCTTCCTGAAATCGGTACAGGGAAGACATGTTACCGTGAATGAAATCTGCGATTTTTTCAGGGAAAAAGGGATTTCCGTCGGAACCACGACCATTTACCGTCATCTGGAGAAGATGGTGAAAGAAGGTCTGGCCGCGAAGTATGTAGTAGACGGTTCGAGCAGTGCCTGTTTTGAATATATCGGAGATCATGGGGAAGAATATGAAAACTGCTATCATTGTAAATGTGAGAAATGTGGAAAGCTGATCCATTTACAGTGCAATGAGATAGAAAGCTTAAAACAGCATATGCAGCAGCATCATGATTTTCAGATGGATCCGCATCGTACTGTGTTTTACGGAATCTGCGGTGAATGCAGTAAGAAAGAATAAATAAAATTTATTAACAGATGAAATCTGGGAAAGGAGAAGGAGATGGATACAGGAAAGAAAAAAAGTATGGCAGCGGTTATATGTATTTTTCTTATATTTGTAACCTTTGCTTCTCTTTTTTATGTTGCCAGAGAGGAAGATCATAACTGTACGGGAAAGGACTGCCCGATCTGTGTCTACGTTCATCAGGCAAAGCAGGTCCTTCGGAATCTGGGAACAACACCTGCAGTAGGATTTTTTGTCAGTCCGGTGATCTTTATCGCAGAAACTGTTATTTTGCCGGGGTTCTGGATCATTTTGTCGATTTCGTTAGTTCATCAAAAGGTAAGATTAAATGATTGAATAAAACTTTTTATAAAGCAGAAAGGGTATGAAAAGTCATACCTTTCCTTTGGATATGATGAGCATGTATGGCTGTCTGTAAAAAATGCAGAAGTGCTGAGTAAGGAAATTGCAGACGCGCTGGAAAAAGCAGACCCGGATCATAAGGATATTTATCAGGAGAATGCATCTGCATACAGTGAAAAGCTGAAAGACCTGGATGCTAAGTACCAGGAAGTTGTTGATGGCGCGTCACAAAAAACATTGCTGTTTGGCGATCGTTTTCCATTCCGTTATCTGGTAGATGATTACGGATTAAGCTATTATGCTGCACTTGTCGGATGAAGATTATCCGGAACAGGAAACAGAAATTATCGTTCAAGGAACGTTCGAGACATATAAAGAACCAAATGATGAGACTTTGTATTGCAGGATCACAGATGCGGATATGCAGATAAAAAAATAAGAAGAGAAAAGATGGATCATGAAGGAATACGGGAAAAAGATTAGCAGATATTTGATGAAAAACAAAAAAGGAAGATTTTATTGTGTGGCAGGTGTGTTGTATCTGCTGGCAATTTTGTTTGTCATGAATGATGCCTGGCTGTATCAGACACCGATCGTGAAAGTGACAAAAGTGGTGACAATTGTAGAAGGGAAAAGCAAAAGTACACGTGGAACAGAAGAAACGAAATATAAGCAGAGTCTTTATGGCAAAATCATAAACGGAGAAGACAAAGGAAAAGAAGTCCGTATTGCCAATGAATACACAACAACAGAAATGGCTGACCAAAAATACCATAAAGGTGACCGGGTGTTTTATAAGGGATCATCGATCATTGGAGTAAAGCGGGATACGATGCTGGTTGTTATGCTTGGCTTCCTTGCACTTCTGCTCCTTGGGATTGCCGGACGGCAGGGCGGTTTGACGATCATAACAGCAATGATGAATATCCTGATTTTTGTGATCGGTTTCTGGACGGCGGATGACACATCGGAAATTCTAAGTGTATGTAGCAGACTGATTCTTTTTTTTGCAGTGGTAACGCTTGTTGGATTAAATGGAATCCACAGGAAAACTTTTGCCGCACTATTGACAACACTATGTGTCCTGCTTATGATCATGGGGATATTTGATCTTGTTATGCAGCATATGGAAGAACTGGATTATTCGACGATGGAATATCTGGGCAGTATTGATAATCCGGATGAAATTTTCCATGCAGAGATCCTGTTGTCAGGACTCGGTGCCATCATGGATGTGGCGGTTGCCATATCGGTGGCTTTAAGCGAGATTGTTGAGCAGAAACCGGAAGTAAAATTTGTGGAACTTTTCCGTTCGGGCAGAGAGATCGGATATGACATTATGGGAACAATGATCAATGTGCTGTTGTTTGTGTTTGGCTGCGGTCTGATCCCTACATGTTTGATTCGGATGAACAATGAGGTGCGTTTTGTTACCATTGTAAAATTGCATATTCCATGTGAATTATGCCGTTTCTTTGTAGAAAGTATCGGAATTGTACTGGCGATCCCAGTGTCTATTTTCATAACAGCAGTTATGATGAAACTATCTGTGAAAAAGAGGGAAAAAAGATGTTGATCATATTGGGACTGATTCTAATGATAGTAATAGTGCTTGTTGGAGGGGACAGAGGCGCCATGTCTCTGATCGCTCTGGCGGGAAATATTTTGTGCCTGAGTCTTGCAATCTGGCTTTATGCCGTCGGAGCACCCGTGTTTCTGGTTACTGCCGGTGCAGGAATTTTAATTTCCTGTATCACTTTGTTTTATCAAAATGGGACGAATATTAAAACCTGGAGTGCATTTCTTGCGGTTGCAATTACAATGTGTGTGTTATTTGCATTTATTTATCTGGTCGTATGGAAAAGTGGGGCGGGAGGCTTGAATGAGATCCAGGCAGCCGGAGAAGATGTTTTCTATTATAATATGAACCTGGATATCAGTATGCCCAAGGTTGCAACAGCCGTAATTGTACTCAGCACGTTAGGAGCTGTGATCGATATGGCACTGACAGTAACAACTTCCGTATATGAGGTGAAATGTCATAAGCCGGATATCAAAATGAACAAACTGGTTCAAAGTGGAATGAAGATTGGAAAAGATGTGATCGGAACAACGGTTAATACGTTATTGTTTGCATATCTGGGAGAATCGCTGTTGTTATTTGCGTATTTGAGAATGCAGAATTATTCCATTGAGTTGTTGCTTAACTCCAAAATTCTTTTTCAGAACTGTATTTCCATGATTTTTGGAGCAATTTCCTGCACAATGATAATGCCGGTTTCAGCGGTTTTGATCGCAAAAAACTGTGAGCTTTTTGATTGGATGGAAAATAGTAAATAGCAGGTTGACAGCAGGGAAATATCTGTGATAAACTTGTTTAGGATTAAACTGTTTACGAATGAACAATTTATTCGTGAACAGTTTTCTTTTTTTTGAAGAAGCAAAAAGTGGAAGGAGGAAAGTCATTTGTGTGAAGGATGTGAAGAGCGAATCCACGTAGGACATCAGGTGCACCGGATAGACCGTTCGATTTCAAAACTGCTGGAAATGCGTGTAAAAGAAGAAGGACTGGATGAGATTGCCCTGATGCATGGCTGGATCTTACGTTATCTATATGAACATCAGGATAAGGAAATTTATCAGAAAGATATAGAAAAGTATTTTGGTATCTGCCGTTCAGCGGTAACAAATATTATCCAGACTCTGGAGAAAAAAGGGTACATCTGCCGTGCATCGGTTGCAAATGATGCGCGTCTGAAAAAAGTAATGCTGACAGAAAAAGGACGGGAAAACCATGAAAAACTGGGAGAAATTTTTCAGAAAATGGATGCGCAGTTGGAAGAAGGCATTACAGAAGAAGAATTACATGCATTTATGCATGTGATCGATAAAGTTTATTACAATATGGGAAAAATGAAAGGAGAGAATTCATGATTCGGACTTTATTAAAAGAAGTAAAAGAATATAAAGCGGCATCGATCGTAACACCGTTTTTTATGATTCTGGAAGTATTGTTTGAGACATTGATTCCATTTCTGATGGCATCTATTATCGATAAGGGTGTCAATACCGGAGATATTCACCATATTTACAAAGTTGGTGGAATTATGATTGTGGCTGCATTTTGTGGCCTGCTTGCCGGAATGGCAGGAGGACGATACGGAGCAAAGGCTTCGACCGGGTTTGCGAAGAATTTGAGAAATAAGATGTTCGATCAGATCCAGACCTATTCGTTTGCAAATATTGATCATTTCAGTACAGCAGGTCTGGTTACACGTCTGACAACAGATGTGACCAATGTGCAGAATGCGTACCAGATGATGCTGCGTATGATGATGAGAGCACCGGCAAGTATGATCTGTGCAATGGTGATGGCATTTACGATCAATGCCAGACTGGCAAGTATTTACCTTGTGGCAGTTGTGATCCTGGGAGTGATCCTCTTCTTTATCATTCGTCATGCAACGGCTTATTTCCAGCAGGCATTTCCAAAATATGATGCTTTAAATGCATCCGTTCAGGAAAATGTATCTGCGATCCGTGTAGTAAAAGCATATGTAAGAGAAGAACAGGAAACAAGTAAATTTCAGTATGCAAGTAAGAATATTTACGATATTTTTGTAAGAGCAGAGAAAAATGTTATATGGAACTCACCGATCATGATGTTCACTGTTTATACCTGCATCATCCTGATCAGCTGGTTTGGTGCAAAGATGATCGTAGTGAAATCGTTGACAACAGGAGAGTTGATGAGTCTTCTTGCATACTGTATGAACATTCTGATGAGTCTGATGATGCTGTCTATGGTATTTGTCATGATTTCCATGAGTATGGCAAGTATGCGGCGTATAGCAGAAGTACTGGATGAAACCAGCGATATCCATAATCCGGAACATCCGCTTTATGAAGTGGCAGATGGAAGTATTTCATTTAAGAATGTAGATTTTGCTTACAAAAAAGGCAGTGCAGAGAAAGTCCTGAAGAATATCAATCTGGACATCCATTCCGGTGAGACGATTGGCATCATTGGAGGAACCGGAAGTGCGAAGACGAGTCTGGTGAATCTGATCAGTCGTCTGTATGACGTGACAGGCGGAGAAATCCTGGTTGGCGGAAAGAATGTCAAAGATTATGATCTGGAAGTACTGAGAAACCAGGTATCTGTTGTATTGCAGAAAAATGTACTGTTTACCGGAAGTATTCTGGATAACCTGCGCTGGGGAAACAAAGAGGCGACCGACGAAGAATGTATGGAAGCATGTCGGCTTGCATGTGCAGATGAATTCATTGAGCGTTTCCCGGATAAATATAATACCCACATTGAGCAGGGAGGAAACAACGTATCCGGTGGTCAGAAGCAGAGACTGTGTATTGCAAGAGCACTGCTTAAGAAACCGAAGATCCTGATCCTGGATGACAGTACCAGTGCGGTAGATACTGCTACAGATGCAAAGATCCGCCGTGCATTCCGTGAAGAAATCCCGGATACAACAAAGCTGATCATTGCACAGCGTGTATCCAGTGTGCAGGATGCAGACCGTATCATCGTTATGGATGAAGGGCAGGTTCATGGATTTGGTACACACGAAGAATTGCTGAAGACCGATGAAATTTACCGCGAAGTATACGAATCGCAGACTCAGGGCGGAGGAGATTTTGATGAAAACGGAGGTGAAGCATAATGCCAAGACCGATGGGAAGACCACAGAATAAAGTGAAATATCCGGGGAAACTTTTGATGCGTCTGATAAACTACATTTTCCGTGATTATAAAATTCATTGTATTGCAGTATTTATCCTTATATTTGTAGGAGTTATCGCAAATGTGCAGGGAACGATGTTTACAAGAGATCTGATCGACAAATATATTACACCGTTCCTGCTGTCTGACGGTACACCGAACTTTTCACCGCTTGCACATGCAATTGAAAGGGTTGCGGTATTTTACGGAATCGGAATCGTTGCGACTTACGCATATAACCGTATCATGATCAATGTGACACAGGGAATGATGATGAATATGCGTAATGAGCTGTTTGAACATATGGAAAAGCTGCCGATCAAATATTTTGATACCCATGCACATGGTGATATCATGTCAATTTACACGAACGATATCGATACCCTGCGGCAGATGGTCAGCCAGAGTATTCCGCAGATCATCAACAGCGGATTTACGATCATCAGTGTATTTGTCAGTATGTTGATCTTAAATATTCCACTTACGGTTGTGACGATGATCATGGTTGCAATTATGATATTTGGTACCAAGAAAGCCGCCGGACAGAGTGGGAAATATTTCCTGGAACAGCAGAAAAATCTTGGAAAAGTCAATGGTTATATTGAAGAAATGATGAATGGACAGAAGGTTGTCAAGGTCTTCTGCCATGAGGAAGAAAGTAAGGCAGAATTTAAAGAGCTGAATGAGGCACTTTTTGTAAGCGCAGACCGTGCGAATACCTATGCAAACTACCTCGGACCTTTGAATGCGCAGATCGGAAATATCAGTTATGTAGTCTGTGCGATTGTCGGAGGTGCCCTTGCGCTGAATGGTGTGGGAGGATTTACACTGGGTGCACTGGCAAGCTTTCTGACATTCAATAAAAGCTTTAGTATGCCGATCAACCAGGTCAGCCAGCAGATGAATGCTATTGTAATGGCACTTGCAGGAGCAGAGCGTATCTTTACCCTTCTGGATGAGAAAGTGGAAGTAGATGACGGGTATGTGACTCTGGTCAATGTGAAAAAAGAAAATGGAAAACTTATAGAATGTAAGGAACATACCCGATGCTGGGCATGGAAGCATACACATCAGGCAGATGGTTCGGTAGATTATATTGAGCTTAAGGGAAATGTAGTATTTGATGGTGTGGATTTCGGGTACAATAATGATAAGATCGTGCTTCATGATGTGAAATTGTATGCAGAGCCAGGACAGAAAATTGCCTTTGTAGGTTCGACAGGAGCAGGAAAAACAACCATTACAAATCTGATTAACCGGTTTTATGATATTCAGGATGGAAAAATCCGCTACGATGGAATTAATATAAACAAGATTCGGAAAGCGGATCTGCGACGTTCCCTTGGAATTGTACTGCAGGATACACATCTGTTCACAGGAACGGTAAAAGACAATATCCGTTTTGGAAAATTGGATGCAACAGATGAAGAAATCTTTGCAGCAGCAGAATTGGCAAATGCAGATGGATTTATCCGCAGACTTCCGGAAGGATATGATACGGTCATCACCGGGGATGGGGCAAACTTAAGCCAGGGACAGAGACAGCTTCTTGCAATTGCCAGAGCAGCAGTTGCAGATCCGCCGGTACTGATCCTGGATGAGGCTACAAGCTCTATTGATACGCGTACTGAACGTATTATTCAGGAAAGCATGGACAGACTGATGCATGGACGTACTACGTTTGTGATCGCACACCGTCTGTCTACGGTTCGGAATTCCGACTGTATCATGGTTCTGGAACAGGGACGCATTATTGAAAGAGGTACCCATGACCAACTGATTTCAGAAAAGGGAAAATATTATCAGTTGTACACCGGGAATGCAATTGCTGAATAAGATTCAAAAGACAGGATGTTACTGTCCACAGTACCTGTGACCAGCAACGCATCTCGCCATTTTAAATCGCCTTTGGCGATGGGCGAGATGCCATTCAAGATAAAACGTGCATCCTCCGTGCCAATCAGCGTAGTGATTGACACGGGAGTGAACAGTAACAACAGGATTCAACAAAATTTACATAAATTAAAAAATACTATCAATTTTTTTGTGCATACGCTATACTTGTATATATAGCACTGCAAGTCCTTCCGAGCAGAGAAGTAAAATAGCAGTTCTATAAAAATGTCATGATAGGGTAGGTTTGGGAATGAAAAAACAAATCAATTGCAAAGAAGTTGTATGGGAACTATTTACACTTACCGCTGCAGTGGCAATTATCGCTGCAGCGGTTTATTTCTTTCTGGTGCCGAGCCATGCATCGGTCAGCAGTATTTCCGGTCTTGGAATTATTCTTACGAATTTTATACCTTTACCGCTTTCAGTGATCACGATGGTCCTGAATGTTGTTCTTTTGATCATCGGATTCATAACATGTGGACGGGAATTTGGTACGAAAACCGTGTATACCAGTATCTTACTGCCGGTATTTATCGGTATTTTTGAACGGATTTTCCCGAATATCGGTTCCCTGACAAAAACCCAGGAACTGGATGTCCTCTGTTATGTTCTGGTAGTCAGTGTAGGACTCAGTATTCTCTTTAATATGAATGCTTCTTCCGGTGGACTTGATATTGTGGCTAAGATCATGAATAAATATCTGCACATCGAATTGGGGAAAGCCATGTCTTTAGCCGGTATGTGTGTGGCGCTTTCGGCAGCACTTGTATATGATAAGAAGACGGTGGTTTTAAGCGTTCTTGGTACTTATTTTAATGGGATGGTGGTAGACCATTTTATCTTCGGGCAGAATCTGAAACGAAGAGTATGTATTATTACAAAGTATGAAGAAGAACTTCGGAATTTTATTCTGCATGAGCTACATAGTGGAGCAACCATTTATGATGCCATCGGAGCGTACAATTTAGATAAAAGACACGAGATCATTACGATCGTAGATAAAAATGAGTATCAGAAACTCATGAATTACATCAATAATCTTGATCCGAAGGCTTTCATCACAGTGTACACGGTGGCAGACATGAGATACCAGCAGAAGGTTTTGGAAAATGAAGAAAGAAGTTAGTGATCTACTCCATCAGGTTTGCAAATTGATAAATGTACAATATTCTGTTATAATAATGTACAAAGAAAGGAGACTTAAATGAAAAACTAAATTCCAGCTGTGGATTATCTCAGTAACTATGCGGGAT